>JADMIO012752719.1_pt1 | contig 107820 bp, 111 predicted proteins | sample 8958161 | NCBI WGS metagenome assembly JADMIO01 (sample SAMN16585339, study PRJNA669376) | soil metagenome | isolation source: Crop rotation soil | place: USA: Cullars Rotation, Alabama | collected 2011
CCGCGACTTCAAGTCACGTGAATTCCAAGCTTCGGATCCCACTGTGCTGGAAAGGCTGCAATCGCGGATCATCCGGGCCATCACGTCATGGCTCAGGGTTTCGGCCGCGGCGATCAGATCGGCTTCGTTCTCGCGGTCGTGGTCGTCCATCAGGACGATAGGCAGGCCGTTGCGCATGGCGGCGCAAGCGGCTTCGATCCGAAGCTCCAGCTTGGTTTGGTGTCTAGACATGGCGAAACGCTCCTCGCGTCAGGTTGCTTGCGAAAAACGTTTCAGGGCTAAAGCGCCGCGACGATCCGGATTCCCGGCGTGAACATGCAGGGATGGATCGACCCGACTCTCGTCTTCTTTCATCCGGACTGTGACCGTCGGCCCAGGCATCTGACCTGGTCTGCTGACCCGCGGAACCGAAATTCCGCGGCGCTCGCGGGCTCGGCGCTGCCATCTTGTTAAAGACTGGCGTCACCCTACCGCCGGTGGGGAGTTTCACCCCGCCCTGAAGACGTAACCTAGAGAAACTGGCAGAGGGGGAACGGGGAAGTCAAGCGCAGCTAAGTCACTCCCTCCCCCGCGACGGGGGAGGGCAGGGGGGGGGGCAGCAAGCGAAGTTTGCCTGGCACCGAAACACGGCTGCCCCCTCCCTAACCCTCCCCCGTTCCGAGGGAGGGGATAGACGGCCGCCGCGGCACCACGCATTTGGCGGTGAAGATCAGCAGCAATTCGCCCTTCTCATTGCGGGCCTCGGTGCGCAAAAGGGCCATGCCGCGCTCGGGCTTGGAGCGCGAGGGCGTCACTTCCATGATCTGGCTGGTGACATGCAGGACGTCGTTGGGCCGGGTCGCCTGGGGCCAGGAGACCTCGGCGCCGCCGCCGATCAGCCCGCCGACGATCGGCACATGCTCCGCGATCATGCGCATGGCGAGGCAGACGATGTGCCAGCCGCTCGCCGCGAGGCCGCCGAAGAACGTGGCCTTGGCCGCTTCCTCGTCCATGTGGAACGGCTGCGGGTCGAATTCGCGGGCGAACTTCTTGACCTGCGCCGGGTCCAGCGCATGGGCGCCGCATTCGAAGCGCAGGCCCACATGCAAATCCTCGAGATACAGCACGGCGCGCGGCGCTTCGTTCGGCATGACCTGTTCCATGGCTCGATCAGATGCGGGGAGGCTTACGAGCCCGCGCCGCCGCGGTCAAGGCGCCGGTGGAACCGTGCCTTCCGTCTCGCCGCCTTGCAGCGGCGCGCATTCGGTTTGCAGCAGGTCGGGATAGATGTCCATGCCCCGCATGAAGATCTTTATCCGCACGCCGTACGAGGTGATCTTGCATTCGCTGATGCTGAGCGGCACCGACGCCGCGACATAATCCGGGAAGAACAGGCCGCGGCCATGCACCACCGACCATATCTCGTTGAACAGGGTGACGCGGATGCGGAAATAGAAGCTGTTCTCGTCGGTGCAGGGCAATTGGTGACAGCCTTGCACCGAATGCACGTTGTCCTCGGGGATGATCTCCTGCGAGTTGGTCAGGTATACGACCTCGTCCCGCTTCGCCGTCGCCAGATAGAGCGCCACGTCGAACAGCAGCACCAGCACCGGCACGAACACGTACCAGGCGAAGAGCAGGCCCGCGACGGTGAAAACCGCCGCGCGGCGCTTCGACAGGCGCCGGTTCTTGAATTCATCCTCGATATAGACGAAGCGGTTCCAAGACGCGCGCAGCAGGCACCACAGCCATACCGCCGGCCCCACCGACATCCGGCCGAGCGGCCGCAGGATGCGGCGATAGATCCAGATGAAGAATCCGGCAAGGGCGGACAGGAACCTTTGCAGCGCGGAGATATCCTCGCGCGTCCGCTGGGTCCAGGAGGCGGCCTCTTCCTTGCGCGCCTGGTGGCCGCGCGCATCCATCTTTTCCTTGAGCCGGCGAACCTCGTCGAGCAGTTCGCTCATGCGTTCCTCAGCTCGAAGCGGCCGGCCTTGGCGTCATAGGCGAGCGTCAGCTGGCCGCGGCGGTTGGAATCGAGGATCAGATTGACGATGATCGGCTCGATATTCGCCTGGATGAATCCCGGCAGGCCGCGGGCGCCGATCGCCGGATCGTAATGCGCCTTGCAGAACGCCTTGAGGTCGGCATCGGAGACGACGATGCGGACACCGTCCTGGCTGTAGGTGCGGTCGATGCTGTCGAACTCGCGGCGCACGATCTTCTCGATCGAATCCAGGTCCAGCGTGTTGAAGCAGATGATGTTCTGCCGGCCGGCGAAGCGGTTCAGGAACTCCGAGCGATAGGTCTTGCCCACCTCTTCCAGCGCCGCGGCGACCGCTTCCTGCTTGCTCAACTCCGTATTCAGGAAATGCGGCTGGCCCAGATTCGTGGTCATGATGATGATGGATTCGGAGAACGACACCGTGCGGCCGACATTGTCGGTCAGACGCCCGTCCGACAGGATCTGCAGGAACACGTTGAAGACGTCCGGGTGCGCCTTCTCGATCTCGTCGAACAGCAGGACGCGCAGCGGATTCTTGCGCATGGCGTTGGTCAGGATGCCGCCCGCCTCGAACCCCTCATAGCCCGGCGGCGCGCCGATCAGGCGCGAGACCGCATGCTTCTCCATGTATTCCGACATGTCGAACCGGGTCAGCGCTTTCTCGTCGTCGAGCAGGCTTTCCGCCAGCGCCTTGGCGATCTCGGTCTTGCCCACGCCCGATGGGCCCAGGAACATGAAAGAGGCCTGCGGCTTGTCCTGGTTGCGGCGGCCGACGCGCGCGGTCTTCACCGCATTGGCCAGATGCTGGATCACATGGTCCTGGCCGAAGATGCGTTTCTTCAGATCGGCTTCCAGCTTGCGCAGCTTCTCGCGCTCGTTCTCGTTCAGCTTGGTGACAGAGATGCCGGAGATGTCGCTGAACTCCTTCAGCACGATGTCGCGGGTCAGTTCGAGCTGGTCGTTCAGCTCCATGGTCAGCGCATCGAAGGCGGCACGGTTCTTGCCGATCTCGGTCTGGAACTGCTGGATGCGCCCACGCAATTCGCGCACCGCGTCGGATTCCAGGCCGGCGCCGGTGGCGAGCTTGGCGAACTTGGCGATGCGGCCTGTCGTCTGCGGGTCGGTGCCGGTGGCCGCTTGCCGGCTTTCCTGCTCCTGGGCCAGCTGCTTCTCGACCTGTTCCTCCAGCTCGATGACCGCGCTCTCGCCGTCGCGCTGCAGCTTATAGAGCCGCTTGATCTCGGCCTGCTTGGTTTCCCATTGCTCCAGCATCTGCCGCAGATGGGCGTCGGCCGCGGCGATGTCCGCCGCGCCCTTGGCCTTGGCGCGATCGGCTTCCGCCTGCTCGAATCCCGGCGGCTTGCGATGCGCGCCCAGGCGATAGGTGGACAGGGCCCGATCGAGCAGCGCGGTGCTGCGTTCCGGCTGCGCACGGTTGATGCCGCCGTCGCGGGCCCGGTATTTGGTGGTCAGCTCGATCGCCGCCTTCACCGCATCCGGCGCGATCCGGATCTTGTGGAAGCCTTGCAGATGCGTGGCGCTGTCCTCGACGATGTGCAGCAGGGCGTCGCCGGTCGGTTCCTGCAGGTCGATCAGCGTGAACAATTCGCGCAAATCCGAATGCGCTTTCAACACCACGTCGAGGTCTTCGTCGCGCGCCTCGAGGATCATCTGGGTCTTGTTCGACTTGATGGCGAGGGTCAGCGCATTGATGAAATGCATGCTCCCGACATTGCGCGCCGCCTCGATGAAGTCGCGCATGTCTTCGACGATCAGGATCGATTCCGGCGTGCGGTAGAGCCGGTTCATGATCTTCTGGAACGAATCGTTGATCCGCGTCGAATCGCCGGACGAGAACAGCCCGTCCGTGTCCAGCCAGAAGATGCGCTTGTTGACGATGTCGAACGGCGCGTTGGGGTCCTTCTTGCTGGCCTGCAGCCCCATACAGAGCGCCGTGCAGCCCACGCCGCCGGGCCCGACCAGCAGCACTGAGTTCGCCTTGCTGCGGATCAGGATCGAGGAGAGCTTTTTCAGCTCCGCCTCGCGCCCCACCAATTTGAAGTTCGGCGACCGCGCCAGATAGTCGTCGCCCCGGATCAGGTGATTCATCGCTCGGCCCCAAGTGAAGTCGACTCTGAACTCCCTCCCCCGGAACGGGGGAGGGTCGGGGCGGGGGCAGCGTGCGAAGGCTCCAACCTGCTGAGCCGCGGCTTCCCCCTCCCTAGCCCTCCCCCGTTCCGGGGGAGGGGACTGGGACGCATCAGCGCTGTCCCAGCTTGAACGGCGAGGGCGTAGCTGACGCAGCCTTCGGCGCTTCCGCGGGCTTGTCCTTTTCCGCAGCCGTCTCGGCATTGACCGCGATGGCGTCGTGCACGTCGCCCTGCACCTCTTCGGCCAGCTTCTTCAGCTCGTCGAGCTTGGAGCGCATGTCGGTCAGGCCCTCGCGGGTGATGCTGGTCGCCGCGCGCACCACTTCGCCATAGGCGCCCAGATCGTCGATCGCCTTCTTGAGATCGTCGTTCTGCTCCTCGATGCCCATGGCGATGCGGATGCTCTCCTTCTGCGCCACCTTGTTGGTGTTCTCCGCCATCTGCTGCAGCGTGTCCTTGGCCATGGCCGAAGCTTCGCCCAAAGCGGCGGAGGAGACGGCCTGGAGCACCACGCTCAGGCGGTCGGCAACGCCGGAGATGCCCTGGCTGTGCATGGCGCGGGCACGGATCGCCTGCTGGTCCACCGCATCCTTCATGGTCTTGATGCGGATGGCGCCGGAGGTCAGATCGGCATAGGTCGCCATGGTGTCGGACGCCGAGGCGTCGAGCATGGTCATGTGCTGCTCGACCGACATCTTCTTCTGCTCGCGCGTCATCTTGGCGATCATGTCTTCGCCGCCGGCCGGCTCGATCAGCTCGCCACGGACCTTCTGGTTGTTCGCGGCCGCGTCCTTGATGCCCTCGTTCAGGATGGCATAGACGGTGCCCATCATGTTGTTGGCGTCGAACAGGTTCTCGACCTGGTCGTTCATCTGGCCCAGATGCTTGCGCACCGAGGAGACGCGGGATTTCGCGGTGTTGACGAAGCCGACCGCCGAATCCACCAGGTCCTTCTGCCGCTGCTTGTGCTCTTCGGTGCTGATATCCAACAGCTCGCGCAGCTTCGCCTTCTGCTCGGCATACTGGCCCAGCTCGCTCTCCGTCGGCGTCTGCTTGTCGAGTTCGGCCAGTTCCTCGCCCAGCGTGGTCAGGCGCTCGCCGATCAGCTTCAGTTCCTCGTTCTTGCGCGCGATCTCCTCGCGGGCGTCCTGGGTGACCCCGCCCAGGCCGAAGAAACCGCGCTTTTCCTTCAGCGCCGCGACGTCGGAATTCAGCGCGTTGACCCGTTCCTCCAGGGTGCCGAACTCGGAACGCCGCTCGCTCTTCTTGCGCAACAGCTCCGCTTCGCGGCGGCGGTCGCGCAGGATCTCCTGGAACGCCTCCAACGACAGCCCGTTGGTGCGGAGCGTGTAGACAGCGTCGATGATGTCGGTCAGCGGCTTCATCTTCTCGTCGAAATCGATCAGCGAGCGGTTGAGCTCGTCATAGACTGATTTCAGTTCAGCGAAGGTCTCGGTGTCGGTCAGGCGGATGATCTCCTGCGCCATCTCTTCGCGCTGCGCCTGCAGGTATTCCTTGAACAGCTCGAACGCCTTGATCCGCTCGCGGTTCTCTTCCTTGGTGCCTTCGAAGGTCAGCAGCCTGGTCACCAGTTCGCGCTTCGCCTCCGGCTTGTTCTCTTCCGAGAACATGACCTGGTAGAAGGGATTCGCGGTGATGTTGGCAAAGCGCGGATCGGCGGCCGGCGCTTCCTGCTTGGCAACCGCCTTCTCCGTCTGCCGCGCGCGTACTGCGTCGGTCAGGACTTCGGGAACGCTCGTTTTTTGGCTGAGTTTCGGACTGGACGCAGTCGACATTTGAGAAGGCCCCCTCTCTCATGAAATTATTGGCCGGCATCTTAGCATTTTGTCCTATGCCGTCCAGGGAGGCGCCTGAATCCGACATAGCGGGTCTGCCGCTCATGGTTGATTAGTCGCCGGGGGCTGGCGAAGGTTCAATCGCGTCTTGGTTTCCAATCTTGGTTAAGAGGATGCGTCGAGAAAATGACGCCGCCGGTCCGCGATCGATTGCGGCCGGCGGCGCAAGGTACCACAGGAAACCCTATTTCAGGCACACGGCCTCGACATTGTTGCCGTCCGGGTCGGTCAAAAAAGCGGCGTAGTATTTCGGGCTGTAGTCGGCGCGCAGGCCGGGCTTGCCGTTGTCGCCGCCGCCCGCCTTCACACCGTCCTTGTGGAATTTGTCGACCGAGGCGCGGTCCTTCGCCTTGAAGGCCAGGTGCACACCCGGCGCTTTCGTGCCCTTGTCGGCATAGAGCCACAAGGCCGCTTCGCCGCCCGGGCCGAAGCCGGCGCCGTTGACATCCTGCGAGCAGAGTTCGTGACCGAGGCCGCTGAGCGCCGCCTTGTAGAAGCGCACGCTGGCGGCGAGATCTTTCACATGCAGTCCGACATGATCATACATCGCTTGTCTCCATTCATTAGGTCTCGATAGGCGCGGGCCCTATACCTCCCCTCCCCCGAGCCGGGGGAGGGTTAGGGAGGGGGCGCTGGCTCCGCTCGACTCAGTCTTCGGTGGAGAGAACAACCCCCACCCCTGCCTCCACCAACTTGGGGGAGGGTGAGCGACGTTTATTGGCCGCGCGTGAGATCAGCCTAGGGAATAAGCGGCGATGCGATCTTGGAGGATTTTGCGCTCGCCCTTGGCGGCGCGGCGGAATTCGCGCGGAGACACGCCGGCGGCGCGGCGGAAGGTGCGCACGAAATTGGAGAGGTCGGCGAAACCGACATCGTAGGCGATGGCAGTGACGCTGATCCGCGGATCGGTCAGCAGCCGCGCCGCGGTGCGCAGGCGGCAGCGCACCAGATATTGATGCGGCGTCACGCCCAGCACGCGCGCGAACAGGCGCAGGAAATGAAACGGGCTCAATCCCGCCTGGGCCGAGATGGCATCCAGATCGACAGCCTCGCTCGCATGCTCCTCGAGCCACAAGGCCGCTTCCACCGCGCGGCGCCGGTCGCGCGCCGAATGGATTGCCGGCTTCCGGTCGGTGATTGCGTTCTTCGTGCCGCTCGCCTGGCCGGCGATCCCGACGAAATGCGCCGCCATCAGCAGGCCGGCTTCGTCGATGCCGAGATCGTTGCCCGATGCCGCCGCTGCATCCGCCAGCTCCGCCGTCACCATCAGTTCCGGCATCGGCGGCAGGGCGCCGACTTTCCAGATCGCCTGGTGGTCGCCCAGGGCTTCGACCAGTTCCGGCGCCAGCTGGAATGACAGGCATTCGTCGCCGCAGACATGATCGTGGCTGCAGATGTATTCGTCGCCGGCCTTGCCGATCAGCACCGACCCGGCCACCAGCTCGAAATGCCGGCCGCGGGTGCGATAGCCGAAACTGCCCTTGCGCACGAAGGAGATCGAGGCGCGGCCGTGGCGCTCGACGAACGGCTTGGCGCCGAGCCCAACCTCGCACCGATAGTCATAGATGTTCAGGCTGCGGCTTTGCGAAATGCGCGTGGCGCTCATGACGGCCATTCTAGCAGGGGCCGAATATCCTGCCAGCCCGCCCTGAGCCGGACTTGGAGAAAATTGCTACCAGGAAACCTTGGCTTCCAGCGCCCCCCGCCGCGCCAGGGCCTCCTGCGGCCACAGCTTTTCGCGCTCGTAGAATTCGTGGAAGGCCGGCACCCCCGGCGGCAGCACGACCCAGGGCTGCTTGGACATGGTGAAGATGTGCACGTCCGGCGGCAGCAGATCGGGATTGTCCAGGGTGCCGACCCGCACGAAGCGCGCCAGATCGCGCAGGCTCGCATAGTTGCTCCACAAAGCCACGCGGCAGTTCGGGCAGCGCGCGATCTTCTGCCCCGCGCCGCTGAGCGAGGGCGTGTCGATCACCTCCACCTCGCCCGCCAACAACTCCACCCGGTCGGCTTCCATCATGGCGTTGATCACGAAGGCCGAGCCGGTCTCGCGCTGGCACCAGCGGCAATGGCAGCAATGCACGAACATCGGCCGGCTGGTCAGGCGATAGCGCACGAAGTTGCAGGTGCAGTGGCCGGTGAAAGTGTCGGTTTTGGTCGTCATGGTCATTGCCTCAAACGAATTGCTGTAGCTTTTTTCACGACTCACCGACTTGGAGTTTCTTGCGCAACACGCGATGTCGTCTTGCGGAGGGCGCCCCCAAGCATACCGAGAAACGGTGCGGCCGCGGTGGCTATGGCATTTGCGGCCCAGTCTTCCGGGAACTGGGGATACGCCAGCAGATAGATGCCGGCGCCGACATACAGGAACGAGGAAAGCGCCCCGTTGATGCGCTCTCCCCGCCTCGCAATCTTCGCCGCGAAATATCCGGCCGCGATCGGCACGACAGCATTGACTCCCCGCGTCCACAGGAACAGCGCCCATGAGGACTTGATCGCGTTGTGAAATTGCTCGCCGCTCTCAAAGCCGGTCAGTTTGTTGATGATGAAGATCATCATACAACTTGCGACGAACGAAATAACGGCGCCGATCAAAGCACCGAGAAGAATACCCCTGATGGAAATAGACGACATGAACCCCCGGAGCTGTCTGAGACAGACTGTTTCGGGGAATGAATAATGGATGATGCGCCGGGAGGGAAGATGCTCGGCCCTGCCTTTTTCGACTGCGCGACGGAGCCGGGCACGTTCCCGGCCCCGCCGTGCATCGCCTCTAGGGCCGCGCCTCGAGGATCAGGTTGAAGGGCGTGCTCGTGGCCTTGCGGAAGCGGCCGAAGCCGGCCTTCTGGAAGATCTGCGCCAGCTGATGCTCGCCCGCCTGGGCGCCGAGCACATGCGTCCCGTTTTCGGAGATCGCATGGGCGCAGCACATGGTGGTGGAGGCCGAGTAATAGAGCCGGCCGACGACGTTGTGGTTCTCCTCCGCCTTGTCGCTGGCGAAGGGCTCGACCAGCAGCACCGTGCCGCCGTCGGCCAGGCATTTGCGCGCATATTCCGCCGCCTCGACCGGCCGGCCCATGTCATGCAGGCAGTCGAAGAAGCAGATCAGATCGTAGTCGCGCGCCGGATAGGATTTGGCATCCGTCACCTCGAAGGTGACGCGGTCATTGACGCCCGCCTCGCGCGCATGGCGGCGCGCCGATTCGATCGAGTCCGGATGCACGTCGAAGCCCCAGAAGCGCGAGTTCGGAAACGCCTTGGCCATCAGCACGGTGGAGTGGCCGTGGCCGCAACCGACATCCGCCACATGAGCGCCGTCCTTCAGCTTGGCGACAACGCCGTCCAGCGCCGGCAGCCATTCACTGACCAGGGAGGCGCGATAGCCGTTGCGATAGAAGGCGGCGACACCGCAATAGAGCCGGTGGTCGTGCTCGCCCCAGCTGACGCCCTTGCCGGTGCGGATCGCCTCGGTCGAGGTCTTCTCGTCGGCCCACATGGAGGCGACGACCTGCCAGGCCAGCGGCAGAAAGGCCGGGCTTTCCACGTCGGCGAAGACGAAGGCCTGCTCCGGCGTCAGCTCGTAGGTGCCGCTCGCCGCGTGATAGGTGACGTAGCCGGAGGCCGCCTGCGCATTCAGCCATTCGCGCAGATAGCGCTCGGCGCAGCCGCTGCGCCGCGCCAGTTCGCGCGGGCTCAGCGGCCCCGCGCCGGTCATCGCCTTGTAGAGGCCGAGATGATAGCCCATGCTCACCAGCACGCCGCTATAGCCGGCGGCGACGTCGTTGATGGCGCGGTCGATCAAGGGGCCCAGCTTCGCGGGATCCGGTGTGAGTGTCGCGGCGGGCCGCGTATTCATTGCCAAAGTCATCGTAAATTTCCTCATCGTTTGAAATCCGCCGCAGGCAGGACGGAAATAGCCGGTTGCGATAGGCCGTGCTGTGGCGGGCTTCACAGGCGCCGGCACGGCCATTCGTTAGATGTCGCGTTCAGCGCGACGGGTCTTGAATGTCGCGCTGGACGCGACGGGCGGGAATTTGCCGATTGCGGAGGCCGAATGTGAGTGGCAGGTTCGCCATTACCGGTCCATTTGTGCCAATAACAGCCCAGGAAGAGCCCAGATGGCGAGCGGCGCCCAGCCGATTCACATCAGCCTGATCGCCATTCCCGAGGTCGCCATCTCGACCTTGAGCGGCATCTACGACGTGCTGAATTGTTTCGGCCTGCTGGCGGGCAGCGACCCCGCGATCCCGCAGCGCCCGCCCTTCAAGGTGGAGATCGTCGGCGAACGCGCCGGGCGGCTGACGCTCGCCAGCGGCCTCTCGGTCGACGTGCATCGCGCCGTTGCCGATGTCGCCGCCACCGACATCGTCATCGCGCCCTCCCTGCTGTTGCGCGCCGATGGCTGGGCCCAAGGCCGTCATCCGGAGATCGTGCAGTGGGTGAGCCGCATCCATGCACGCGGCGCCGATCTCTGCTCCGCCTGCTCCGGTATTTTCCTGTTGGCGGAGTCAGGCCTGTTCGACGGGCGCGAATCCACCGTGCATTGGGGTTACGCCAATGCCTTCCGGAAATCTTTTCCCCAGGTGCCGATCAGCCCGGAGCAGGTCCTGATCGTGGCCGGCAAGCGACAGGAGCTGATCACCTCCGGCGCTTCGATGAGTTGGCACGATTTGGTGCTCTATCTGATCGCCCGACATGTTGGCGTCACCGCGGCGCAATCCGTCGCGCGCTTCTTCGCCCTGCAATGGCACCAGGATGGCCTGGCGCCCTACATCGTCTTCGACGGCCCGCGCGACCATTCGGATTCCGTCGTGCTCGCGGCGCAGGATTGGCTGACCAAGCATTTCTCCGTCGGCAGCCCGGTGGAAGAGATGGTGCGCCGCTCAAAATTGCCGGAGCGCACCTTCAAGCGCCGCTTCACCAACGCCACTGGATACGCGCCGCTCGAATATGTGCAGCGCCTGCGCATCGAAGACGCCAAGCGCCGCCTGGAACGCACCGAAGCCGCCATCGACGAGATCGGCTGGAAGGTCGGCTACGAAGACGCGGCGTTCTTCCGCCGCCTGTTCAAGCGCACGACGGGCTTGACGCCCGGCGCCTATCGCAAGCGGTTTCAGGTGCCGGGGTTTGCGCAGGCCGCGGCGAAGTAAAGTGCGCGAATCTTCTCCCACGCGGCCGGATGTGGGGATTTACCAAAGACCGCGGAGAGATCCCGGTAATCAGGCGCTGTGGGGCTGGCGCTGGGCTCTGGACGTCTGCCGATAGATATATCCACCCAGCAGACCGATTGGTGGCGCGGCCAGATTTAGAATGAAGTTTTGCATCCACTCATCTGCGAATTGCGGATCGATCAGAAGATAGATGCCTCCGCCAACGTAGAGAAAGGAGGATAGCGCGCCGTTGATCAGTTCGCCCCGCTTTGCGATCCGTGCGGCGAAGTATCCACCAACTAACACCACGGTCACGTTGCCCGCATACCGTGCCACGGAATACATAGGAGATGGTTCGGAGCCCACTTGGCTGGCATCAAGTGGGAAGAACAACAGCGCGAGAAAGGCCAGTACGAGAGCCGCCCCCACGCCAAATAGGGCCCCAAGGACAATGCCCTTGATGGAAATTGACGACATGTTTGGATTCCATTCCCCAAGCGTAGAACGCTAGAATGGAATCATAATCGCGGGTTCTTGTCAAAGTTGTGGGGAGATTAGAACAACCTTCCCTGCCCGCGTTCCAGATCCAGCAAATACGCCTTCGCGTTCGTGCCCAGTTCGCTCGAATAGCCGCCAAGCCAGTTGGTGCCGACGATGCGGTGGCAGGGGATGAGGATGGCGATCGGGTTCTGGCCGCAGGCCTGGCCGATGGTCTGGGCTGGCGCGTTCAGCTTTGCCGCCACGTCGCCATAGGTCAGGGTCTGGCCATAGGGGATGGCGCACATGATGTCCCAGACGTCCTTGGCGAAGCCGGTGCCGTCGGCATCCAGCGGCAATTCAAACTCTGTCAGCTTCTTGTCGAAATAGGCTTGCAGCTGGCGCGCCGCCTCTTTCACCAAGGGCGAGGATTGCAGCCGCGCCGGCTTGGTGTTGCGCCAATAGCAATGGGTGATCGCGTTGTGGTCCGCCGCGACCTCCACCCAGCCGATCTCGGTCTGCAAAGCCGCCGTCGCCATCTTCGCCGCTACCGCAACAGAGCCGTCCATCTCAGGTCTCCAAATCTAGCCCAGCGCTAAAGCCGTGCCGAGTCCCGCCGCATGGGTGACCGGCAGGCCGCAGGTCTGCCCCTTGCACACATAGGCAGTGGCTTTCCCACCCACCATGCCCTTGCCGTTCGCGGGGTGGCTATCCGGCAATTGCGCGCTGGGTTCAATGACTTGCAGCAGCCGGTTGGGCACCGAACGGTCCAGCGCGGCGCGGATCAAAGCCTGGGTGCCGGCCTCGCCCCGCTTCCCCACCACCACGATCTGCACCGCGTTGTGCAGGAAATCGTTGCTGTTGATCAGGGTCGCCAGGGGGAAGAAGTTGCGGTTGAGCTCGCCCGAGAAGGCTGCGACCAAAGCATGGGCGCGGTCCAGATAGGCGCTCTCCCCGGTCAAATGATAGAGCCGTGCCAGCACCGCCACCATTGCGCCGTTGCCGTTGGGCGTGGCGTTGTCGCCGGCGGATTTCGGCCGCTGGATCACGTCGGTCACGTCATCGGCGGTCATGAAATAGCCACCGGCCTTCGCATCCCAGAAATGCGCATCGAGCAGCGCCGCGAATTCCCGCGCGGCCTTCAGATAATCCTCGTCGCCTGTCGCCTCATGCAATGCCAGCGCGGCGCCGGCCAGATGCGCATGGTCGTCGAGGGTCGCCGCATGCTGCAGCTTGTTCGCGCGCCAGGCGTGGAACAGGCGACCGTCTTTCATCATGCTGGTGCGGATGAAGCGGAAGGCGCCCTGCGCCAGCTTCAGCCAATCCGGCTTGTCGAACGCCATCGCCGCCTCGGCAAGGGCTGCGATCATCAAGCCGTTCCAGTCCGCCAGCACTTTGTCGTCCCAGCCGGGGCGGATGCGATGAGCGCGATGCGTCAATAATTTCTCGCGAGCGGCGGCAAGGCGCGCTTCGCCGGCCTCGTCCAACAGGTCCGGCCGCGCGGAGCGGTTGAGGATGTTCTGCTCTTCCCAATTGCCTTCATCGCTGACGTCGTAGTGAAGCTTGAAGAAGCCGGATTCGGCGCCGAGCACCGAATCGATCTCGGCCTCGCTCCAGACATAGAACTTGCCTTCGTGGCCTTCGGAATCCGCGTCCAGCGAGGCGGCAAAGGCGCGATCGCCTTGCGCATTCGCCTCCGCCAGCATCTCCCGCTCCAGCCAGCCGACGATCTCCGCCACGCGCGCGGCGAGCAGCGGGTCGCGCGTCTCCTGCCACACCAGGGTCATCAAGCCCATCAACTCGGCATTGTCGTAGAGCATCTTCTCGAAATGCGGCACCAGCCAGTTGGCGTCGACGGAATAGCGCGCGAAGCCGCCGCCGAGATGATCGTAGATGCCGCCCTGGCACATTCGTGTCAGGGTCAGCGTCACTGCCTGCTTGAAGCGGGCATCCTTGGTGCGTTTCCAGGCGCGCCAGAAGCCGGTGAACAAGGGCACCTGGGGAAATTTCGGCGCCTGGCCGATGCCGCCCTGATCGAGGTCCACTTCTTCCAGCAGCCGCTCGGCGATCCGGTCGGTGATCTCGCTCGAGATCTCGCCGCCCGCCGCCGGCGAGGACAGCTTCGCCATCGCGTCGCGCAGGCCGTCGACATTCTTCTGCACCTTGTCCGGATCGTTGGCATAGGTCTCCGCCAAGGTGCCGAGCACGTCTGGGAAGCTCGGCCGGCCCCAGCGGCTTTCCGGCGGAAAATAGGTGCCGCCCCAGAACGGCCGCCCCTCGGAAGTCAGGAACATGGTGAGCGGCCAGCCGCCCTGCTGCCCCAGCAGCGCCAGGGCCTGCTGATAGATCGCATCCAGGTCCGGCCGCTCCTCGCGGTCGACCTTGATGTTGACATAGAGCTTGTTCATCAGCGCCGCGATCTCGGGGCTCTCGAAGCTCTCATGCGCCATCACGTGACACCAATGGCAGGCGGCATAGCCGACCGACAGAAGGATCGGCCGGTTGCTGCGCTTGGCTTCCGCCAGAGCCGCGTCGCCCCAGGCCCACCAATCCACCGGATTGTCCTTGTGCTGCAGCAGATAGGGCGAGGTCTCCGCACCGAGGCGGTTATTGGGATTGGTCGTCGTGGGATGCGCGTGGGCCATGAAACGTGAACCGCCGGATACGGGAAAGGTGCCCGGAGTTGACGCCGTCCGGCTGCCGAAATCAATCCGGCGAAATCAATGTGCAAGCAATCCATCTGCATGGCAAAGTCCCATCTCCTTTGCGTCCGCAGGGTCAATCGTTTCGGGGAACAGCGCCGATGGAGAGCTTCTCGAACAGCTATGCCGAAGCGCGCGGCAAGTTCCTGGCTGCGGCCTCCGACGCGGGAGCGCGGCTTTCCACTTACGTGCTGCCCGCTCTGAAAGGTCCACAGGGCGAGCCGCTCGCCTGCGATGTCGCCGTGCTGGGACCGAGACGCGCCGAGCGTGCCGCGATCATCGTCAGCGGCACGCACGGGATCGAGACCTTCGGCATGTCGGCAATCCAGCACCGCTGGCTTGCGGCGCGCGCCGGCGCCGCCCAGCCGCAGGACATCAAGATCGTCCTGGTGCATGCGATCAATCCATGGGCCTTTGCGTACAAGACGCGCGCCAACGAGAACAATGTCGACATCAATCGAAACTTCCTGCGCGGCGAGGAATGGAAGGGTCAGCCCAATCCGGCCTATGACCGGCTGGCGCCGTATTTCCACAGCGATCCATCCGATGCGGCGCGCTGTTTGGAGACCTGGAACGCCTATCGCACCTTTCTAGCTCAGCACGGCGCGCAGCTGGAGAACGAGCTGTTCGAGGGCCAGACCCATCGCCCCGACGGCCTGTGCTATGCCGGCGAGGCGCCGCAATGGTCCAACCATACCTTCCGCCGCGTCATCCGCGAGCATCTGGCGGGCGCGAAGCTGGTCGGCTTTCTCGATTGGCATACCGGCGTGGGCGCGTTCGGCCAGGTCGTGCATCTGATCTTCGATCCGGTGCAAAGCCCGGAATACGAGGCGGCCGCGCGCTGGTGGGGATTGGCGCCGCAGGACAAATCCGCCTACAAGGCCGGCAGCACGCCGAAGTTCCGCGGCCTGCTCTGCCACGCCGTCCGCCAGGAATTGCCGGAAGCTTTGTGCGCCGGCGGCGTCATCGAATTCGGCACCACCGAAGATTATGCGATGTTCCGCGCCGATTTGCTGGATGTCTGGCTGCGCAATGAGGGGCGTTCCGATCCTGGTCACGATCATTTCCGCGACGATTATCGAAATGCGCTTTGCCCGCGCGACCTGTCATGGCGGCGCACCGTTCTTCATCTCGGACCATTGCAAATGGATCGGCTGATCGACGGTGTGAAAGCGTGGCAACCGTAATTGTTACAGGCACGGTTTACGATTGATCGCGCTGTCAATGTGACCTACCGCACAGGCCGCGCGGTTTAGCACCCCTATCCTTCAAATGCGCCTTGCCGCCGGCGCGGGCGTTGTGGTCAGAGCAGCGCCCGAGAGACGCCGCGCCCCCCAAAACGTCGCCGCGCGGCAACCCATAAAGCCACGAGGATTGTCATGAACGCTCCTTTGTCGCCTGCCCGTCTGTTGCAGGTCGGAACCGGTTTCTGGCCCGCCCAGGTCCTGCTGTCCGCCGTCGCGCTCGATCTGTTCAGCGTTCTCGGCGCTCGCGCGATGACCGCCGATGAGCTCGGCGATGCGCTGAAGCTGCACGCTCGCGCGCGACTCGATTTCTTCGATGCGCTGGTCGCTTTGCGCTTCCTGGAGCGCGACGGCAATGGTGCGGCAGCGCGCTATCGCAACAGCCTGGAAACCGCGACCTTCCTGGACAAGAGCAAGACCAGCTATATGGGCGGCATCCTGGAGATGGCGCAGGCGCGGCTCTATCCGTTCTGGGCCGACCTCAAGACCGCGTTGCTGACGGGCAAGCCGCAGAACGAGATCAAGCACAACGGCAAGCCGATGTTCGACGAGCTCTATGCGCAGCCGGAACGCCTGGAGCAGTTCATGCGCGCCATGACCGGCGCCAGCCGCGGTAATTTCCAGATCTTCGTCGACACGTTCGATTTCACCCCGTTCAAGACCGTTTGCGACATCGGCGGCGCCACCGGCCTGCTGGCCGGCATGATGGCCGAGGCGCATCCGCATCTGTCCTGCGCTACCTTCGACCTGCCGGTGGTGGCGCCGATCGCCACGCGCAATCTCGCCACACGCGGGCTGGGCGGCCGCGTCCAGGTGCTGGCCGGCGACTTCCTGAAGTATCCCCTGCCCAAGGCCGACCTGCTGACCATGGGCATGATCCTGCACGACTGGAATCTCGACGGGAAAATGCATTTGATCCGCGCCGCCTACAACGCCCTCCCGCCCGGCGGCGCCTTTGCGGTGATCGAGCATCTGATCGACGACGAACGGCGCGAGAACGCCTTCGGCCTGATGATGTCGCTCAACATGCTGGTCGAGTTCGGCGACGCCTTCGATTTCTCCGCCGCCGATTTCGAGGGCTGGTGCCGGGAGGTGGGCTTCACCCGCTTCGAGCGGATGGCCCTTACGCCCGTGGCCGGCGCGGTGATCGCCTACAAGTAGCCCCCAAAGACCTCCCCTCCCCCGTTCCGGGGGAGGGTGTTTCATTGCGACTACCGCGAATCACCCCGATCCGCTATTCCTTCGCCATGCGCGAGATCGTCCTGGATACCGAGACCACCGGCTTCGAGCCCAGCGAAGGGCATCGGATGGTGGAGATCGCCTGCCTGGAGCTGGTGAACCAGATCCCGACCGGCCGGGTGTTCCAGAAATACCTGAACCCCGAGCGCGATATGCCGGAGGCGGCGTTCCGCATCCACGGCCTCAGCCAGCAATTCCTGAGCGACAAGCCGAAATTCGCCGAAATCGCCGATGCATTTCTGGAGTTCATCGGCGATTCGCCGCTGGTGATCCACAATGCCGAGTTCGACATGAAGTTCGTCAATGCCGAGCTGGCCATGGTCAAGCGCATCGGTTTGGCGATGGACCGCGCCGTCGACACCGTGCGCATGGCGCGCCAACGCTTTCCGGGTGCGCCCGCCAGCCTCGATGCCTTATGCAAGCGCTTCGCCATCGACAACACCCAGCGCACCCTGCACGGCGCCTTGCTCGACGCGCAGCTGCTGGCGGAAGTCTATCTGCAATTGCTGGGCGGGCCGCAGACCGGCCTCGGCCTCGACAAGGAAGCCGAGCGGCAAAGTGCCGAGCGTTCCGCCCTGGCGCTGGCCAGCCGCGTCATCCGCCCCGCCCGGCCGCACGCGGCGAGCCCCGAAGAGCTCGCCGCCCATGCCGCCTTCGTCGCCAAGTTGAAAGACCCCGTCTGGCTGAACTAGCCGGATCTACTGGACGCAGGCATTCTGCTGCGCCATCTCGCGCAGCCCTTGCGGCAGGGTCGCGCCCTGCGCCGCCGCGGCCTTGAGCAAGGCTTGATCCGCATCGCCGTTCGGCGCCGCCGACAGGTGATCGAACGGACCGCTGATCTCGATCGGAATATCGAGCGCGAAAAAGTTGGTGCTGTCGCGCTCTGTCTTGAGGATCAGGTCGAGGCGCTTCTTCACGAAATCCACGTGCCCGCCGCCCAGCACCACCGCCTCTTTCGATTCCAGGCGCAGCGGCGACAACGTGCCGATGCCGTTCTTGAGCGTCATGGCGGCCAGCAGGCAGTCGACCTTCACCCGGCCCTCCTCGGTGCGGAACAGGCTCCGCAGATCGGCGGAAAGCTGCTCCAGCAGGCTGCGCGAGATATCGCCCTGCGAGAGCGTGACGAGCATGGCGCCGTTGCCGGTTCTCAGCCCGTCGCCCAGGGTGGCGCCCTGCATGTGCAGCATGGCGGCGCCGTTGAGCCGTCCGCGGATCTGGTCGCCGCCGCCCATCAGGCGCGCGATCTCTTGCGCCTGCGCCTTGATCAAATGTGCGTTGAGCCGCAGATCTCCGGACTTGCCCTCTCCTTTCAGAGATCCGTCGAAGGCAAGTGTGCCGCCGCCGAAGGCGAATTTCAGGTCGCGCAGGGTGACGTCGCCGCTCTCCACCCTACCGTCGATCGCAAAGCTCGGCAGCTTCATCCCGGCGACGGAGAGCTGCTCGCTCGACAGAGCCAGGGTCATGTTGACCGCCGTCAGCCCTTGTGGCCGCAACGACATCGTCTCCAGCTTCGGCTTCTCCTTGCTGCCGCCGAAGGCCGCGAGGAGTCGATCCATGTCGAGCGCGCCGAAATCGAGCGCCAGCGCGATATCATCCGGCGTGACCTTGTTGCCCGTCGGATGTCCCTCCAGCAGCTCCATCGTGCCGGTGAAGCTGGCGCGCGACAGCCGGCCTCGGGCGTCGGTCAGCGACCAATGATCGCCGTCGCGCGTCAGATCGCCCGTCAGCAGCAGCGGCAGCGCGACCTTTTGCGGCGCGCCGGCCACCGCCATCAAATCGTTCAAGGTCTTTGCCGTCAGCGAGAGTTTCCCGCGCACGCCTTCGAAATCCAGCGGCTCCATCATCGTGCCGTCGAAGGCCATGTCGGTGTCCCGAGCCGCGATCGTGAAGCGCGTGCCGTATGGCGTGTTGGCGTCCCGCAGGATGAAGTATGGCTCGGTCGTGGCATCCAGTTTCGCCGCCACATCGTTATAGGCGCCGGTCGCCTGTAACGTGACCGGCGAATATTCGTCGGGCGAGGCGATCGCCACCTGGTCCAGCTTGATGCTGAGGATATTGCCGCTGCGCGTGCGATAAGTGATGAGTCCGCGCTCTCCGGCAAAGTCGATCAAGGTCGGAAACTGCGTGCGGGTTTTCGGCACCAGGCCCGCGCCACCGGGCCCGGCACTGCCGCCGTATTTCCAGTTGCCGGTGCCGTCCTTGTCGCGCTCCAGCACGACTTTCACATCGGCGATGCGCAGCTTCTCATAGCGCAGCACGCCCTTCAGCAGCGATGGCACGTCGATGAGGGCGGAAAGCCGCCCCAGGCGGATCATCTCCGGATCGCTGCCCCAGGGTGCGTTGGCGACGGACAGATCGCGGACTTCCACGCCCAGCGGATCGCCCCATGTCACCTCAAAACCGCCCAGCGTTACCTTGCGCCCAAGAGATTCGGTGGCCCGGCTCTCGACGAACGGCTTGAGATCGGCATTGGCCAGCCAGGCGGCAAAGCCCGCCGCCGAAATCAGGACCACCACGACGAGGCCGACCGCCGCCCAGCCCAGCGCTCGAAAAATCGGCCGGACAGGGCTTTTCCCGGATTTTTGCATGGTTCCTCAACCCGCCGCGGTCGCAGCGGGTTCCGCCGGATTCGCTCGGCCGAACGAGTTAAGTCTCAGCCAGCCGCGTTTCGATGCGGATTTCCGAGGTCAGGGTGCGATGCACCGGGCATTTGTCGGCGATTTCCATCAGCCGCGCCTTCTGCTCCGCATCCAACGGGCCGTCCAGCCGCACCACGCGCTCGATCCGGTCCAGCATGCCGGTCTTGGTCTCGCATTCCGCGCAATCCTCGGCATGGATCTTGGCGTGCCGCAGCGTCACATGGGCATTCTCCAGCGGCCACTTCTTGCGCGCGGCATAGAGCCGGAGCGTCATGGCCGTGCAGGCGCCGAGCCCCGCCAGCAGGAAATCGTAGGGGCCCGGGCCGCTGTCGGTGCCGCCGGCCTCCACCGGTTCATCCGCCCGCAGCAGATGGCCATGGGCGGAGATCAATTGCGGGAAGATGCCCTCGCCCGCTTCGCTCACCACCACCGTGCCGGCGGTGGCTTGCGGCGGCGCCTTGGTCTCCACCTCCAGATAGCGCATCGCCCAGGCGGTCAGCATATCGGCGATATAGGTCGCATCCTCGCGCCGCGACAGGAAATGGTCGGCGCCCTCCAGCGCGATGAAGCTCTTCGGATGCTGGGCCGCCTCGTAGATGAGGCGCGCATTCTCCATGCCGACGACATTGTCCTTGGTGGCGTGGAAGATCAGCAGCGCGCGGCGCAGGGTGCGCAGATTCTCGGCCGGGCTATGGATCATGAGGTCTTCGACGAAATCCTTGCGGATGGTGAAGCTGCGCCCGGCCAGCGTAACCGTGGCTTCGCCCTTGCTCTTGATCGTCTCCAATGCGTCGCCGAACAGGTGCTGCACATGCTGCGGGTCGAACGGCGCATTCAAGGTCGCGACGCCGATGCATTCGGGGATCTTCGCCGCCGCCAGCGGCACCGCGGCGCCACCCAGGCTGTGGCCGATCAGCAGTTTCGGCGCCTGATGCTGCGCGCGCAGGAAATCCGCCGCGGCCACCAGATCGGCGATGTTGGACGAGAAACTGGTGTTGGCGAAATCGCCCTGGCTGTTGCCGAGGCCGGTGAAATCGAAGCGCAGCACGGCGACCCCGCGCTCCGCCAGCGCGGTGGAGATGCGCTGCGCCGCGAACACGTCCTTGGAACAGGTGAAGCAATGGGCGAACAACGCGAAGGCGCGGGGCTTGCCGTTGGGCCGGTCCAGCCTTCCCGCCAGCAGATCGCCGTTCGCGCCCTTGAACTCGACTTTCTCGGATCGGGTCATCGCCTGCCTCCCCCGCTACGATCAGGGGATTATAGGCAGTCCGGATGACAAGGCCGCTTAGAAATTGATTCTAGAAATTCAGGGCGAACTGTACCGTGGCGACGTGGCGCTCCGGCATTTCGACGACCTGGTCGCTGGCGATCTGCTCGAAATTGTAACAGGCCTTCATGTGCCAGTCGGCGCCGGTCAGGCTGCTCAGCGCCCAATCGCCCTCGAAGTTCAGGCGGTGCCGGCTCTCAACGTGCCGGGCGTCCAGATCGTTGTCGTCATAGCCCCATTCGCTCTCGCTGAAGCGATAGCGGCTGGAAAAGCGCCAGCCCTCCACCGGGACGAACGAGACGCCGACGCTGGGCCCATGGCTGAAGCGGCGCTGCCAGGCCAGCTGGCCGTCGCCTTCATTCATCTCGTAACCGAGTTCCAGATTGCCGCGCACATCGATCGCCTGGAGCAGATCGACGCGCAGGCCGACGCGGCCAAAGGCATACTGACGGTCGTCGGTCTCGATGAGCTCCGACACCCGCCAGGACTCACCGCCCGACATGGCGAGGTCCCAGCCCTTGAAGATGTTGCGCGTCAGGCTGCCGTCCAGCGCGTAATCGACGTGGTCCACCGCGTCGTCGCGGAACGCCGCGCGGGCGGAGGGCTTCAGCGACAGCTTGGCCCCGGCCAGGGAATATTGGAACGTCAGATCGCCGCCGGCGCGGGCGTCGCTCAGCAGGCCGACACCTTGCGTGTGCACGCGGGCGAGATAGCCGTTCGCCTTCATGCCGACATCGCCCAGCTTGAAATCGTAGCTGCCGCTGATCCCCGCGGCGACGCTGGGCAGTGCGCCGCCATCCTGGCGCAGTGCGCCGAGCATGACCGGGACGCCGCCCAGATTGAGCTTTTTCTTGTCGTTGCTCTTCACTTCGTCGGCGAGGCGCGTCGAGGTGACGTCGACGAACAACTTCACCGGCAGCGCATCGCGACTCTTCTCCTCCGCGGTGGAGGTGAAGGCGAGGCACAAATAGATGGAGAGCACCCCCACGACCGCGCGCGCAGATCGCCGCGCCAGTGTTCCGGTAGTTCCCCAAGCAAATGAAGTCGATGCAACGCGCCCTGAAATATCAGAGCGCCCCGCGTCTGGGCACTGGATCATAATAAAATCCCCCACGCCGGCTCAGCCGAAAGCCTGCGCCCAGGATGGTTAGTATAGGATTAAGGCGCTGTGATGGCGTTCACAGCGGGAGTCGATGTCACAGCGCGAAGTCGCGCGAACGCGCACGCGCGTTGCACGCGCGCAACGATGCGCAATTCAGAATCGGAGATTACACGACTCGCAGGGTCATCGGGGCCGTCACCACTTCGGTCAGCACCGAGTTGGCGATGAAACATTCCTCGTGCGCGTGGTGATGCAGGGCCGCGACGTCCGAGTCGCTCGGGTGCTGGTCGCCGGAAAAGACGATGTCGGGGTGCAGCGTCACCTTGGAGACGTAGAGCTTGCCCTTGGCATTCTTGCCCATCTCGCCTACCGCCTGGTCCTCATAGCTGTCGATGCGGAAGCCCTTCGCCGCGGCGAAGGAGAGGAAGAACAGCATGTGACAGGAAGACAGGCTGGCGACGAAGGCCTCTTCCGGGTCGATCGCATCGGCGCGCGAGAATTTCGGCACCACCAGCGGCGAGGACGAGCCCGGCACCTCGATCCCGCCATCGAAGCGCCAGAGATGGCCCCGCGAATACTTGTTGTCGGTGAAGATCTGCGCGCCGCGCTGCCAGACGATCGTGGCCTTGTATTCGTGCGCCATGAGGAGCCCCGTCATCGATGATGCGGCATGCTCGCGCAACGCGCCGCGTCCCGACAACTTCAGCGATGGCAACGCAGCCATGCGTCGCAGAGAATGCAGTGCCAAACTCGGTTGTCACCCCGGGCTTGACCCGGGCCTATTCATCCGCCGCAAGAACGGTCGGTACATCGGGCAATGTCACCGCGGCTCGTGCCGCCGCCTGATGGATCCCGGCTCAAGGCCGGGATGACGACCGAGAATTTGCCCGCAGCGAATGAAAACGCCGGGCACGTTTCCGTGGCCCGGCGTCGTTCAGTTCGAAGATGTGACCGCCGCCTTAATTGACGGTGGTGGCGCCCTCTTGCAGCTTGGCGGCTTCGGCCTGCTTCACCAGGTCCTCGCGTTTCTCGCGATAGAGGGCGGCGAAGTCGATCGGGTTGATCATCAGCGGCGGGAAGCCGCCGGCCATGATGGCGTTGGCGATCAGCTGGCGCGCGAACGGGAACAGCAGGCGCGGCGCCTCGATCATGATCAAAGGCAGCACAACGTCCTGGGTCACGCGGCCCAGGCGGAACAGCCCGCCATATTCGCATTCCACCACATAGACGGTCTTGTCCGAGGCCTTGGCCTCCACCGCCAGGAACAGGACGATCTCGATCTCCGGCGGGGTGCGCGGCTGGACCCGCACGTCGACCTTCACCGTGCCGTGCGGCACTTCTTTGAGCGCGACCAGGGCGTCCGGGCCACCCGGATTCTCGAACGAGAAATCCTTCAGATATTGCGCCACCACCGTCAGCGGGAAGCCCGCCGCCGGGGGGTTGCCGCCGGCGGCTGCCTGGGCGTCGCCGGAGCCGCTCTTGTCGTTCTCTGCCATGATCCTAAATCCTAAGACGGGAAGTCGTTTTGCTGGCGCTCCGGTACCACTTCCGGCCAGTCCAGGCAACCGCGCCAAAGGGCCGACGGTCGTCGCGCCAAATTGGCGATATGTGGTGTTAAGAAAGCCAGATCAACCCCAAGGCCTGGGATTTCCCATCTTGGGATTTGCCGGGTCCGCTGCTAAGCTGGTCTCTGGTTTCGTGCGCGGGCGGCATTTTCGGCCCGTGAAGGTGGTGTGACATGCGCCTGTTCGTGGCCCTCGCGTTGCCGGACGATATTCGCTGGCAATTGCGCCTGCTCTGCGGCGGGCTTCCCACCAGGAACGGCAACGGCAATCGCTGGGTGCCGCCGGAGAACTTCCATATCACGCTGCGCTTCCTGGGCGAGGTCGACGGCCGCGACGCCCATTATGTCGATGCCGCTCTGGCAGGGATCCGGGCGCCGCGCTTTTCCGTGCGCCTGAAGGGGGTCGACGCCTTCACCTCCGGCCAGCGGGTCAAGGCGGTCTATGCCGGGGTGGAGAAATCGCCGGCCCTGCAGCATCTGCACGACAAGGTGGAATCCGCCGTGGTCCGCGCCGGCCTGGCGCCGGAGGGGTCGAAATACACCCCGCATGTCACGCTGACCCGGCCCAAGGACCCGCCGATGGCGAAGCTGCAGCAGTATCTGGTCGAGCACAGCCTGTTCAAGACCGAGCCGTTCGAGATCACCCACTTCACCTTGTTCTCGAGCGAGATGGGCAGCGAACATTCGGTCTATACGGCGCAGCAATCCTACGCCTTGAGCGCCCCGGCCGCCGAGACGCTGCCGCACGAGATGGCGGCAAAGCCCCACGCGTTCTAGCGGCCCAGCTCTATCGTTTCCGTTTTGTGACGCAGCCGAGGGAAATGCCCTCAGAAGTCCCTGTGCCACAGGATTGGCGCGATTCCCGCGCCAATTAATCGATTCCTAGCAAACGCCGCCTAGTCTCGGCTCCATCATGGAGCACCGAAAATCCGCGCGCGAAACCACGTCTGATACCGTCACCGGCGATATTGAGCCCTTTCCCTGGCTGCCGGTGCTGGAGATGGGCAACGAGGAAATCGATCGCGATCACCGTGAGGCGGTCGAGGAGGGCAACCACCTCATACGACTGCTCAATGCGCGCGACTCATGGGCGGAGACGGTGGAAATGCTGCGCCGGTCGCGCGATCGCAGCACCAGGCATTTCGCCAACGAAGACAAGATTCTGAAGCGCGCCGGCTATCCCGGGGCCGACGCGCATCGCCGCGCGCATCGCCGTATCCTGGTGGAATTGAACGCCATCATCGCCGAGCTGGAGATCGTCACCGATCCGCAGCCGCACCATTGGGAGCGCGCGCATGCGCCGCGCAACCTGCTGGTCGATCACTGCCTGCATGACGATCTGAAATTCAAATCGCATCTCGAGCATGTCGGACAGGCGCGGCGCGGCCCCGGGCGCGTCGGCCCCAATCGCAAGTGACGTTGCCGGAGTGATCCGCCGCTAGGCGATTCGAGCACGGAATACGATCCAGGCGAAGATCAGGAAACTCGCCACCATCATCAGCGATCCGATCGCGGCGAAGGCGGTCATCTCCATGGCGCCCATGCCCACGCCATAGAGCCCGATCATGAACACGCCCAGCCCCAGCAGCGCCAGGACATAGTGCGCCTTGGGCAGCATGCCCTGCCGCGCCGCCGGCACCAGCGCGTAATACGCGCCATAGATGAAGAACGCCACCCAGCCCAGCAGATTCCAATGCGCATGAAAATGCGCCAGGCGGAAATCCTGGTTGATGCCCATGAAGATGCCGAGCAGCATCCCGGCAAGACCCAGCAGCACGGCGGTACGGATAAACAGCGATGGAATCGACATTGATTTGGCCCCCTCCCAATGCGGGCGAACAATGTCGCGACCCTAATTGTGGAAGGCAAGACCGTCTGTGACTTGCGACATAGCAGCACGAGAGACGTACTGCCTGGCCCGGCGCCGAATCAAGCCGGTGCGCTATCTGGGCGCTGCCTGGGGCGACGCGCCTATTTCTGTTCCGGCGTTGCGGCGCCGCGCTCGGCGGCTTCCCGCTCCGCCTTGCGCTTGGCGGTTTCCTCGTCGCGCTTCTGCTGCTTTTCCAGCTTCTTCGCTTCCTTGCTGCGATTGCGGTCAGCGCGCTGCTGGAAATAGTTCGGCTTCATAGCCATGCTTCAAACTCCTCGGGGTCATCTCCCGCCCGGCAAATCACCACGTTGCACGTCGGCAGTCTACAACACGGCCGGCGCGAATCGAAAGACGACTTCATAAAATGAAAAGGGCGCCGGTTTTCGGCGCCCTTTCCTGAAGCTCTCGAAAAAGGTCTCAGACCTTCTTCAGGTTCTCCGCCGAACTCTTGCCGCGCTTCGGATCGCGCTGCTCTTCGTAGGAGACCTTCTGGCCTTCATTGAGCGTGCCGAGGCCGGCACGCTCCACGGCGGAGATGTGAACGAACACATCCGGTCCGCCGCCTTCCGGCTGAATGAAGCCATAACCCTTGGTGCTGTTGAACCACTTCACGGTACCGATCGGCATCGCTGTCTCTCCAGATAATGGGTCCCAACGGCTTGCGCCGCATCATTTCTGTCTCGACGAATAGCAGCGATGTAGTCGTCCGTAGGCGGCGATATCGGCAATCCGAAGCAGAATGACCGTGGCACAATAATGCGGCCAGCGATCAAGGCAAGACGAAAAACAGGAATCCCGGCTTAACGAAGGTTGTGGTGCGGGGCCGAACCACCCCGCACGGACACGATGAAACGCTACATACAGGCGTTATCGCACCACCGCAGCGGTCTGGCCGAACAATATCTTGCGTTGCGCCTCGTCCATCACCGGCGGCGGGGACGGGTTGATTTCCTTGGCGCGGTCATAGGCGCGGACCACCGCCGGGCGCTTCTGGATCGCCTCGAACCACCTTTTCAGGTGCGGGAAGTCGTTGAGGTTCTGGCCCTGCCGCTCATAGGGCACGACCCACGGATAGGAGGCCATGTCGGCGATCGAGTAGTCGCCCGCCAGGAACGGCCGATCCGCCAGGCGCTTGTTCATCACGCCATAGAGCCTGTTCGTCTCTTTCACATAGCGGTCGATGGCATAGGGGATCTTCTCCGGCGCATAACCGGCGAAGTGGTGGTTCTGCCCGGCCATCGGGCCTAACCCGCCCATCTGCCAATAGGTCCATTGCACCACTTCGGCGCGGGTGCGCGCATCCTTGGGCAGGAATTTGCCGCTCTTGTCGCCGAGATACTCCAGGATGGCGCCGGATTCGAAGACCGAGATCGCTGCGCCGCCATCGGCCGGCGCCGTATCGCGGATCGCCGGGATGCGGTTGTTGGGCGCGATCTTCAGGAAGTCCGGCTGGAACTGGTCGCCCTTGCCGATATTGACCGGGAAGATCTTGTAGGGCACGCCCGCTTCCTCGAGGAAGATGGTGACCTTGTGGCCGTTGGGCGTGGTCCAGTAGTACAGTTCGATCATGTGAATGCCTCCGAGGGGGATAGGCGATGGGCGATGACCTTGAATCGATCAGGGTCATGTTCTATAGCTCTCGAACACAAGCAAACGCCATCGGCGAAAACGATGCAAGCGTGATTTCGAGGGCCCGAAGTTCCCAGCCATGAGCGAGCGCAATTTCCCGCATCCGAAACTGGAAGACGTCGCATTGCCCGATTTGCTGTTCGCGCTCAGCGATCCGACGCGGCTGGGCATCGTCAACATGCTGGCCGATGGCGCGGAGCATTCCTCCGGCGAGCTGGCCGGCGAGATTCCGAAATCCACCATGAGCCATCACCTGAAGATCCTGCGCGAGGCGGGCCTGACCCGCACCGAGCCGGACGGCATGCGCTGCCGCATCACGCTTCGCCGCCCGGAAGTGGAGCGACGCTTCCCCGGCATGCTGGACGCGATCCTGCAGCACGCGGGGAAGTAGCGCCGGGCCTCAGCGACGGCTCTGGTTCACGCCCTTGAGATAGACGGTAAGGATCGTGTCGTCGCCCGGCTCATGCTCCGGCGCCACCGGCGTGATCTGGGCCTGGATGCATTTCCAGCTCCCGCCTTCATAGACATAGGTGTCGGTGTAGGTCGTCATCCCGGTGATGTCGCGTCCGTCGCGGCGGATGACGTGCTTGTTGGTGGCGCGGACCAGCGCGACGTTGCCGATGATGGTGATCAGCTCATCGCGCAAGTCCCAATAGACGATGACCTGCGGATCGAATCCCGTCGCCCATTTCTTCAGATAGGATTCGCGATCCACGCGGGCGCCGTTGCTCGCGATGCTGATGAAATCGGGATGCAGGATTGAATCGTGCGACAGAACATCGTTCTTGATGAAATTCTCGATGAACATGGCGTTGAGCCACCGCAGATCCTGCATCGCGTGCGACGAGGCGAGATAGCCACTGTCAGGTGCCAAAACAAATCCCCCATATGAAAAGCGCGAAATATCCCGCGGCTGAACATGCGCCGTCTGCACTCTCTCGACTTGGGGAAAATTGCTGCCGGCAATCTTATCCGGCACGCATCTTTGCGTATTCGGCCAAGGCCGGTGTCATCGCCCGGTCGGCGGCGGCGATCTCTGCCGCCGCGCGGGAAAAGCCGGGCCGCGCCATCAATTGCTGCCACCAGCGCGCCAGTGACGGAAACGCATCGAGCGCGGGTCCGTGCATGCGGCGGATATAGAGCATGGTCATGAACAGGCCGATATCGGCGACGGAAATGTCGTTCCACAGGAATTCCCGGCCATCCACCTGGTCATCGAGCACGGCGAACTCCCGCGCGATGGCCGCCTCCGCGTCCTGGCCCGTTTTCTCCAGCGCGGCCCGCTCTGCCGCATCAGCCGGTAGCGGCCCGGTGCGATAGCCGAGCTTGCGCATCAAGGGAAACAGCACCTCGTCCGCATAGAGCTCCTGTTGCCGCACTTCCGCACGGATCACCGCGCCCCGCGGCAACAAAGGCGGCGCCGGGAATCTTTCCTCCAGATATTCGAGGATCAGCGTCGAATCGTAGAGGCGCAAATCGCCGTCGATCAGCACCGGCACCTGGCCCTTCGGATTGACCTCCAGCACCACGGGATGCTTCGGCTGATAGCCGCGCTGCTGCGTGAACGGCACCATCTCGCGTTCGTAGTCGCGCCCTTCCACGAGGCCTTTCTCGGCCAGCGCAATCTCCACCTTCCGCGAGAACAGGCTCAACGGACCGGAATAGAGTTTCATCACGACGCAGTACTCCTATCGCTCTCCCATTGGCTTTAGAGTGCGGAGCCGTCAACTTATGGCAAGAGCCATCGTTCATTCGCACGATCGCTGTCCATACTCAATCGTCACCCCGGCCTTGAGCCGGGGCCCATCCGTCCGCCGCACGTGCGGTTGAAAAATGGATCCCGGCTCAAGGCCGGGATGACGAACATAGTTGGCTCGACGCCGTGCCCACTCCTGCCAACTCCTGACAAGAGCCCGCTCTAACTTCTTTCCATCACACCTTGGAGAATCACATGTCGAACCCAGCGCGAGCGCCGGGCGATTTTGCGTCTGTTGCAGATGGCCGCCGGGATTTCGATTTCCTGATGGGGCGCTGGAACGTGCGCCACCGCCGTCTACGCACGCTGCTGGCCGATGCCGATGACTGGTACGAATTCCCCGGCACCTGCGTCGCGCAGCCGATGCTGAATGGCCTCGGCAATGTCGAGGAGCACGACTTGCCGACCGAGGGTTTCAAGGGCATGGCGGTGCGCCTGTTCGATCCCGCACAGCAGCACTGGGCGATCTATTGGGCCAACAGCCTGACCGGCATCCTGTTTCCGCCGGTCTTCGGCCGCTTCGAGAGCGGCGAGGGCCGCTTCCATGGCGCAGACGCCTGTAACGGCAAGCCCGTCCAGGTGACCTACCTGTGGTCGCGCATGGCGCCAGCCACTTGCCGCTGGGAGCAAGCCTTCTCCCTTAACGGCCAGGACTGGGAAACCAACTGGATCATGGAGTTTCAGCGCGCATGAGTATTCTGCGCCACCACGCATTCCAGAGCGGCCTGAGCAAGATCGTCCCGGGCGAGATCCGCGGGGGCGAGAGCGGACGGGGCGATCCCCGCCTACGGCCGCTGCGCATCGTCGGCCCCCTTGGGCGCCTTCTCAGGCTCCTGCACCCGCTGCGGCGGCGGGGGATCGCTGACCACGTCGAAACCGTGATCGACCGCGGGAATGGACAATCGTCGTTGCAAGGCGCGGGAGAGCGCGGGCTGCGGGATGATTCTTTGCGACATTGGGGTGGCTCCTCGTTCTGTTGAGGGCCGCCCGCTGGTCCAACTGCCTTTGATCTGATCGTCGCTGCTTGGAAAGACGCTGATCCAAAACAAAAGGCCGCCGGTAGCGGGCGGCCTGTTCTGGATCAATGTATGCGCGATCCTAGGCCGCCGGTTTATACCAGCGGTACCAAAATCGCTGCGTCGGCAGCGCGTGTGTGCGGATCGTGCGCATGGGGGCATTTTACCGGCATCGCAGCGGGTCTGCAAGTGTCCCCCCACAATTCGGCCGATGACGCCACGCGGCCCCCAAGGTTATGGTCACCTATCCTGCTCTTTCGCCTGCACCCGCATGTCCGATACCGCCGTTCCCCAATCCCGTGCCGGCCTGCTGCAGCCCATCGTCGCCGGGCTGCTGGGCGCCTTTGTCGGCTTTGCCAGCTCCTTCACCATCCTGCTGGCGGGCTATGCGGCGCTGGGCGCCAATCCGGCGGAGGCGGCGTCGGCCCTGTTCGCCGTCTCGCTCGGCACCGGGCTCCTCACCATGCTGCTGGCCGGCCGCTCCAGGATGCCGGTCACCATCGCCTGGTCGACGCCCGGGGCCGCCCTGCTGGTCGCGACCGGCATGCCGGAGGGCGGCTTTCCCGTCGCCATCGGCGCGTTCCTGGTGACGGCCCTGCTGTTGGTGATCGCGGGATTGGCCAAGCCGTTCGGCAATGCGGTGGCGGCGATCCCCAAGCCGCTGGCCAACGCCATGCTGGCGGGCGTGCTGCTGGATCTGTGCCTGGCGCCGATGAAGGCGGTGGGCGCGTTGCCGTTGCTGGCCTTGCCCATCATCCTGGCCTGGGCCATCGCGCTCCGATTTGCCCGGCTCTATGCCGTGCCGGTCGCCGTTCTGGTCACCGCCATCATCATCGGTTTCGCCGTTGATCTTCCGGCCGGCGCGCTGCAAGGCGGCTGGCCGCAGCCGCTGCTGATCATGCCGGAATTCTCGCTGCACGCGATCATCGGCATCGCGCTGCCGTTGTTCATCGTCACCATGGCCTCGCAGAACGTGCCCGGCCTGGCCGTGATGAGCGCCAATGGCTATCAGCTGAAGCCAGGGCCGATCTTCGTTTCAACGGGCATCACCAGCGCGCTGGTGGCGCCCTTCGGCGGGCATTCGGTCAACCTTGCCGCCATCACCGCGGCTTTGTGTGCCGGACCGGAATCGCATCCCGATCCGGGCAAGCGCTGGATCGCCTCCATGGCATTCGGCGCTGCCTTCGTCGTGCTCGCCATCTCCGCCAGCTTCGCCGCCACCTTCATCGCCGCCTCGCCGCCTTTGCTGATCCAGGCGGTCGCCGGACTGGCGCTGCTATCCACTCTCGCCAACTCCGCCTCTGCTGCCCTGGCTGAGGACAAGGACCGCCTGCCGGCGATCCTGACCTTCGTCACCACTGCCTCGGGGTTGAGCTTCTTCGGCATCGGCGCCGCCTTCTGGGGCCTGATCGCCGGCGGCCTGCTGATGGCGATCCTGCGGTTCGGGAAGTAGCGCAAGAAGCGGAGCGCGGGCCGGCGCAATAGGCCTCATTCTCAGGGCACGATCCTGAGATGGAGCCGATCATGTCCTTCCGCATCACCGGCCTGCCGGCCGAAAAGTTCCAGCCCCTGTTTGCCATGAGCGATGCCGAGCTGAAGCGCCAGGGCGCGCTGCGCCTGAAAGCCGACGGGCCGGGCTATCCCTGCCGGGTCAGCCTGACCGACGCGGCGCCGGGCGATGACCTGATCCTGCTCCATTACGAGCACCAGGATGCCGACACGCCGTTCCGCGCCAGCCATGCGATCTATGTGCGCCCGGGCGAGCAGCGCTACGAATCGGTTGCCGAAGTGCCGTTGCAACTCCGCAAGCGCCTGCTTTCCATCCGCGCCTACGACCAAAACGGAATGATGCTGGAAGCGGACGTTGCTGACGGCACGGCGGTTGAGCCGGTCATCGCGCGCATGTTCGGCAACGACAAGGTCGTTTACCTGCATCTGCATTACGCGCGTCAGGGCTGCTACGCCGCGCGCGTCGACCGCGTGTAGCGCACGCGCAGCTCTTCCTTCGACATCAGCAATTTCGGAGCAGGTCCGACGCTCCGTTGTCCTTACGTACTTCCGCCGGCGCGGACGTGCGTGCGATACTCCGTGCATTCTTGGGGCTTATTTTCTGCCCGACGGACCTTTCCTCCTGACGGCAGGTTCTGCGTTGAGGGCGTTTCTCAACCCCGCCCACAAGGAGAGCACAATGAAACGTCTGATGTTGGTGCCGGCTTTCGGCCTGCTGCTGGCCGCAGCGCCGGCGATCGCGCAAGAATCCTTCGACCCGCAAGCCGCCGATACACAGCTCGCGCAGAGCGATGGCCGCTTCGTGGTCTATTTCGCGCTGGGCAAGGCGACGCTCGATTCCGAAGCGCAAGCGACCATCGCCGCGGCGGCGCAGGAATTCCAGACCACCGGCTCCGCCCGCATCTCGGTGCGTGGCCATACCGACACGTCGGGCAATGCCGATTTCAACCAGTCGCTCTCCGAACGGCGCGAGCAGGCGGTGGCGGACGAGCTGACCCGCCTCGGCGTGCCGATGGCGGCGATCACCGGCGATGCGGTGGGCGAGACCGATCTGGCGGTGCCGACCGGCGACGGCGTGCCCGAGGCACAGAACCGCCGCGTCGAGATCGCGGTCGAGCAACCGGCTCCGCCGCCGCCCGCACCAGCACCGGCACCTGCCCCCGAACCGGCGCCGATGGCGGCGGCGCCAGCGCCCGCGCCGAAGCGTGGCATCTTCAGCGCCGGCGTCTTCTACGGCTTCAACCTGGAGGATGAGACCGGCAACACCAGCCATCTGGGTGGCATCAATCTCGGCCTCGATTACGCTGTGCTGCCGTTCCTCAGCCTCGGTGTCGAGCAGGCGGGCTTCTATCACTTCGACACGGACAACGATGGCTTCGGTGGCCGCAGCGCCGGCAGCATCGATTTCCTGATGGGCGATGAAAACTTCCAGCCGCATATCGGCGCCAATATCGGCTACCTCTACGGCTCCGGCTTCGACGACGATTTCTTCGCCGGCCCGGAGATCGGCTTCCAGGCCGGATTGTTCAACATGAAGGTCGCCTACGACATCCCCTTCAATCGCGATCTGGACGAAGGCATCATCAACACGACGATCGGCGTGGGCTTCCGCTTCTAGAGGTTCATCGCGCGCGGCGCCGCTCTCGGGCGTCGCGCGCGAAAGCGGCCGTTGCGAAGTCGTATCGGCTCATCCGCGCCAGAACCGCTTCATCGCCTCGCGATCGGCGTCGGCGCGGGAGACGCCCATATCCCGGAGCATATGGTCGCTCAGGGTTTGCAGCTTGCGCCGCTCGCGATAGCGCGCGAGCCACAGCAGCAGCAGGTTGCCGAGGTCGATCAGCTCCAGCGACAGCGCGCGCGCAAGGACGCGCACCCGAGACGGAGATGGACTACCGCAATCAGTGTTGGTCGTCATAATGACCTCTCGAAAAATACCAGCCAGTCGCGCAAATCATCACTCAGCGGGTAATAAGGCGGGATGCGCGTGAATCCCGACGCTTCGTACAGCCGGATCGCCTCGTTCTGGCGCCGGCTGGTGTCGAGGCGCATGCGCCGGTAGCCGCCCTTCCGCGCATCGGCGATCACGCGGTCGGCCAGCGCGCGCCCCACCCCGAGGCCGCGGAACGCCACCGGCACGAACATGCGCTTCATCTCGGCAACATGGTCGCCCAGATCGCGCAGCGCGACGCAGCCCGCCGGCTGTCCGCCGCGATAGGCGATCAGCAGGCTGCCTTTCGGCGGTGCATATTTTCCGGGCAAGCCGGCAAGCTCCGCTTCCCACGCCGCTTCATCGAAATAGCTGTCGATGAGCGCGAGATCCTCGACATGCCGCTCCCGATGCCAGGCGACGAAGGCCCGCATCAGGCCACGCACATCGCTCAGCTCGGTGTTGGTCGCCGCCTGGAAGATACTGATCATCGAACCCCGCTCGACAAAACTGGGCAACAGCGGCGGCTCCGCGTACCGCCGCGCCCGCAATCGGACTCTCTGTAAGGCCTGCATCGCCGCCATCACCGATAGAAATACGGGTCGAGGACCCGCACTTCTGTGATCTTGTTCACAGGCATGTTGGTCTTGCCCGCGGCCCGGCGGATCGCTTCCGGATTGGGGCCGTCATAGATGCAGAAAGTCTTCTTGTTGTTGTCGGTGCTGACATAGGAATGCACCCAGGTGACGCCGTCGGTGAGATTGAGGTCGATGATCTGGCGACAGGCCTTGGCGCCCTCGGCATTCACCGGGATATGCAGGCCGTCATCGAATTCGCGTTCCACGAGATAGCGCGGCATGTTTGTGCTCCTTGTCGTCCCGTTATTCGGCATCCACACGCTCGGGATCGCCCGATATCAGCCAAGGTAGCCAGGGGCGCCATGGGGCACATCGGGACTTCTCCCTATTTTTTGCCCATCCCTATTTTTTAGCGGCCCCGATCCTGTTTTCAAATTGGGGCCCGTTTTCGGGTTCGGGCGGGGCCGCATCGACGAGGCCGAGCCGTCCGGCCGCGGCGACTGCCTCGCCACGCGAGCGGACGTCGAGCTTGGCCAGGATGGCGGATACGTGATGGCCCACGGTTTTTTCCGACACGAACAGGCGGCGCGCGATCTCCGCATTGCGGCGGCCCTGCGCCAGCTGCGCCAGCACTTTCATCTCGCTGTTGGTCAACCCTTGCGGATTGGACTTGGTGCGTTCCTGCGCGCCGCGCGCGATGCCGCGCACGCCGCTGGCGCGCAGCTTGCGCCGCACGACGAAGGCCAGGGAAGCAGCACCCAGCCGGTCGCAGATCTCCAGTGCTTGGCGCAGCGCTTGTTCATCGTCGCCTTCGGACAGCGCCAATGCCTGCTCATAGGGGCAGCCCAGCTTCTCCCACGCGGCGGCGGCCTTGCGCCATTCGCCGGCGATCTGCAAGGCGAAGGGTTCCGCCAGCCCGGCCTGCTTTGAATCCAGAGAACCGCCGCAGCGCTGCAGCCAAATGGCCAGCTCGCCCTTGGCCCAGGGATCGGTCTGCGCGCGGGCCAGCTCAAAGGCCTCGCGCACCTCGCCCAGCGCTTCCTCGCCGCGGCCTTTCAGCCACGCCGCCTCGGCGCGCGCGGCGGTGACGATGCCGATGCGCTGCATCTCGCCGGTCGGCAGCGCCAGCTTGCGCGCCTCCTCCAGCGGCCGGTCCACCTCGGGGTCGCCGCGCCGTGCCCGCACCAGCGCCAGCACCACCATCGCCGGAATCTTGCTAATGGTCGCGGCGCGCGGATGCTGGATGATGCCGAGCGCATCGTCCGTCGCCGCCTGCCAGTCCCCGCGCTCCAGATGCATGCGGGCGCGGAAAGCCGTCATGTAGCGGCCCCAGGATTCGAGGTCGTGCATCTCGCAATAGCCGATGCCGTCCGCGAGATAGCGTTGCGCGCGATCCAGCTGATAGTGCCGCACCGCGATGCTGGCGAGATTGGTATAGGCGCGCGCCGCGTGCTCCTCGAAGCCGTTCTCGAGCGCCAGCCGCAGACTCAGCTCCAGGTCCGCCAGGCCGCTCGGCTCCAGCCGATGCAGCTTCGCCGTGCCGACATTGTTGAAGGCGTGGCTCAGGATCTCCGTTTCGTTCAGCCGGGACGCCAGCGCGATCGCCTTGCCGCCCCATTCCAAAGCGAGCTCCGCCTGGTCCGCCAGCATGTAGAGCTGGGCGCAATTGCTGTAGGCCATCGCCAGCTCGGCACCCGGCGGCAGCGCGCTCAAGCAAGCGATCGCCTGCTTGGCGTAGCCGTCGCTTTCCGCCTTGTTGCCGTTGAACCAGGACAGCCGCGACAGCCAGCGTAGATTGTCGCCCTCTTTCAAGCCATCGCCCGCCGCGCGCCGCAATTCCAGCGCCGCCGCCCGCGCCGCGATCGCCGCGGCGATCTGCTCGGTCAGATAGCATTCATAGGATTGCGCCTCGAACAGCTCGGCGCGCGCGGCATCCGGCAGCGATCCGGCGTGGCGCAGCGCGGTCGCATAATGCTCTGCCGCTTCGCGATGCGAGCGCAAGGCCGCCGCGCGTTCCGCCGCCAGCGGCGCAAAGCGCAGCACCGCTTCGCTGTCGCCGGCCTGGTCGGCGTGATGCACCACGCGGGCGAGCGAGATGTCGGGGTGCGGCAGCGTGCCGGCGGCATGAGCCAGCAGCCCTTCCAGGATGCGCGCGTGCAGCAGCTGCGCCTGCGGCGCCGACAATTGTTCTTCCGCCGCGCGCCGCGCCAGCTCGTGGCGGAAGGCGAGCGAGCCGTCGGGCAGCGCCACCATGCCGACATTCAGGCAATCCTGCAGCACCGTCCCATAGGTCGGCGTGCAGCGTTCCAGCAGCCACGGTTCGACGCGGCCCGGCACCAGCGAGGCGAGGTTGACCACTTTACGCGCGCAACTGATGAGCCGCGACATGCGCGCGATCACCGCATCGCGCACCGTCGGCGGCACTTCTCCCTCGGCGACGGCCAGCGCCTCGGTCACGAAGAACGGATTGCCGCCAGTCACCTCGTACAAGCGCTTGATGGCTTGCAGCCGCGCCGCGTTGTGATGCTGCGCCGCAGGATCCGCCGCCTCGGCCAGCGCCGCGACGGCGTCGGCGCTCAACGGCTGCAATTGCAGGCGGCGCACGCCCGACACCGGCAGGTCGCCGACCACCGAGCACAATGCATGGCGCGGATTCACCTCGTCGTCGCGATAGGTGATGATCAGCAGCACGCCGAGGCGATGCAGCCGCCGGCCCAGGAACTTGATCAGATCCAGGGTCGCGTCGTCGGCCCAATGCGCGTCCTCGATGATCAGGATGGTGGGCGACGGCCCGCGCGACAATTCGTCGATGGTGAGGTTGAACACCACGTCGCGGCCGGATGCCTCGGCAAGGGCCGCTGGAAATTCGCCGCCGATCTGCCGGGCGATGTCGTAGAGCGGCGCCAGCGGATGCGGCGTGAACAACGCTTCGCAGCCGCCCCACAGCACGCGCTTCGCGATTTTTTGCTGCTGCACGAATTGCTGGAGCAGCGAGGTCTTGCCGATGCCGGCTTCGCCCAGGATCAGCGCGATGCTGCCCTGCCCGGCTGCCGCCGCCGCCAGGCGCCCCGTCAGATCTTCCAGATAGGTGTCACGCTCAAGCAGGCCCATGTGCGGGCACTCCGCCGATCAATGGATTATGCCGCCGTCTGACAACCACAGAACAGTCGCCACCAATATGGGGCGGCTCTCTTATCAGAGACTGACGAAACTGTGAACTGGTCACATAAATTCGCAGATTCCTGTGTTAATTACCACATTTTTTGGGTCTTTGATGGCGATTCCGGGTTCGGATGTGGGGTTTGCGACACTGCGGGGTCGCCTGAGCCCTTTGGCCGACCCCGACCGCGGACCCGTCCTTGCCCGGCCGATTCGCCGGAACCCGTCGGGATATCCATCGGTTTCGCCTGCACCCATCTGGAGGGATTAAGCCGAAATTCGCCCATTCAGGAATTCTTGAGGGCCCTACGCCATCTTTCCGGTGCCGCCAGGGGAGCTCGCGCGCATGACGACCCACAGATCGCCGACCTCACCGGTCGCCCAGCAGCCCGCCCAGGCGCTTGCCATGTCCCACCCGGACACGCAGGCGATGCACGCCTATTGGTCGGCGAAATGCGCCGGCCGCCGCATGCCGGGCCGCGCCGACATCGATCCGCTCGGCATGCCGCGGCGCTTGCTGCCCTTCATCTCCATCGTCGAGGCGGTGCCGGATGCGCGCCGCTATGTCTATCGCCTGGTCGGCACGGCGGACGTGCAGGTACGCGGCTTCGACCCGACCGGCAAATCGATCCATGAAGGCCACCTGGCGCCAAACGCGGAAGACGCCATCGGCCGCTACGATCGCGTGGTCGCCACGGCAGCGCCCCTGGTCGACGCAACGCCCTATGTCGAGGACGGCTCGCGCTATCGCACCGAAGAGGCGATCTTCCTGCCGCTCTCCGACGACGGCCGCACCGTGAACATGATCCTCGTCTTTGCCGCCTGCCGCGATTTGCTCAGCCCGCATGCGCTGATGCGATCGGGGATGTAGGCCGCGATCGGGGCCGCTTGCCCCCGCAACCGGCGCTTGTGATAATTCCATCGGCTTCAATCCGGAGATCGATCCATGATGATCGAGCCGGCACCGCCGATGATCGGCCAGCGTCTTGATCCGCACGAGCGTGTGCTCTGGTGGGTGGCGTTGCATGCGTAACCCGATGCTTCCGCCCCGCCGCGTTGCCTGGGCGATCTTGTTGATGAGTCTTTGCCTCACGCTGGCGAAGGCTGACGAGCAGACGAGCTGCGGCGATATTGCTGATCCGCTGGAGAAACTGGTCTGCTTGTCGCCAAACCTGCAGTCCTCCTACAACACGCTGCTCAACGCGACGGCCGAAGCGAAAGCGGCACTCTCCGAGAAGGGCCGCGCGGAACTCGCCGACGGACAGGAGTTCTGGCTCACACAAGCGGTGGATGAGTGCGCTGGGCCGTCGCGCATCCCGCTCGACCGCCATGCTGTCCGCGCCTGCCTGGAGCCCCTGTTCGCTGCCAGGGCTGAGCGCATCCGTTTGCTCTATCACAAGATCGGACCGTTCCAATTCTCCGCGATCGAGTATTTCAAGGTGAACTACGGAGATCGGGACGACTTTGTTGTCGGTACCGAGATCGAACGCCAGCAATTGGACGTGATGTATCCGCAAATCGATTCGCCGCTGACGTCAAGCACCCAGCGCTGGAACGACGCCGTCGGGGTTTGGGTGCAGCAGGGGCAAACGTGGAAATTCCACGGCCAGAAGTATGCGAGGAACTTCGACGTCTCGATCAGCGTGCTCGTCGCACATGCCGAGGATCGCTTCATCAGCTTGACCCGCACCGTGAGCGTCCGCAGCGCACATGATGCCCCCGATCAGCGAGAGGTCCGGCATCTCAATATCTGGATCGAATCGGGCACGGCGCTGCAACCGTCGGACTTGTTCGACTCGGGCACAGCCTGGGAGGAAGCCTTGCGGCGGCACGTGAGGGAGCAGGTCGCAGGTTTTTTCCTGAACCAAGCGGCAATCACTCAAGCCCTCGACCCGATCAATTGGTCTGTCGAACCCGCCGCCTTGACGATCGATATCAACCTCCACCGTTCCGGGTCGGAGGTTGCCCGTGTCGTCATCCCCTGGCGTGACCTCAAGGCCTATCTCATCTCACCCGTGCCGTTGCAATTGTCGGTCAACTAGCGCGCCAGGCGCGCCACGCGCCATCTTGCCCCCGCAACCGGGACTTGCCATCATCCTGGCGGCTTCAACTGGGGGAAAGCCGCCGCATGGTCGCCCGCGTCCGCACTGTCGCCTTTCAGGGCGTCGATGTTTCCAGCATCGACGTGCAGGTGCAGATCGCCAGCGGCCTGCCGGCCTTTGCCATTGTCGGCCTGCCCGACAAGGCGGTGGGCGAAAGCAAGGAGCGGGTGCGCGCGGCGCTGACCGCGATCGGCCTGGCGCTGCCGCCCAAACGCATCACCGTCAACCTGGCGCCCGCCGATCTCGGCAAGGAGGGCACGCATTTCGACCTGCCGATCGCGCTTGGCCTGCTGGTCGCCATCGGCGCCATCGCCGGCGATCAGCTGGCATCCTATGTCTGCCTGGGTGAGCTGGGCCTCGACGGCTCCATCGCCAATGTCGCCGGCGTGCTGCCCGCCGCGATGCATGCCGCCGGACAGGGCGCCGGGCTCATCTGTCCGAAAGGCCAGGGCGGCGAAGCGGCCTGGGCCGGTGAGATCGACATCCTGGCGCCGGACAATCTCATCGCGCTGATCAACCACTTCAAGGGCGCGCAGATCCTGTCCGCGCCCAAGCCGCTGCTGGCCGAGGATGCGGCGACCTATCCCGATCTCAAGGACATCAAGGGCCAGGAGAGCGCCAAGCGCGCGCTCGAGATCGCCGCGGCCGGCGGCCATAATTTGCTAACATTATGCGTGATTGACCGGAATGCCGATGAGCGTCTAGAATCTCCCTCAGTTTACGGGGAGAACCGACATGGCAAAGGGGGCCAAAGCCTATAGCTACCTTCGCTTTTCGACGCCTGAGCAATCGCAGGGAGACAGCTTCCGGCGACAGACCGAAGCCGCAACTGCCTATGCGGCGCGCAATAGCCTCGACCTTCAAGAGCTGACCTTTCGCGACCTTGGCGTATCCGCCTTTCGCGGATCAAACGTGATTGAAGGCGCGCTGGGGCAATTCATCGCCGCAGTGGATAGCGGCAAGGTGAAGCGCGGCTCCTATTTGCTCGTCGAAAATCTTGATCGCCTCAGCCGCGACCGGATCATGCCGGCGCTTAATCGGTTTTCGTCGCTGCTGGAAAAAGGGGTCAATATCGTCACGCTATCCGACAACAAGATTTATACTTCAGAGAGCCTGAACAATCTTCCCGATCTAATGCTTTCGCTTCTGGTCATGTCTCGCGCCCACGAGGAAAGCGAGTTGAAGTCCCGGCGCGTCAAGGCGGCATGGCAGGACAAGCGAGGCCGTGCGGCCGAAGGCGGCCATATCCTGACCTCCAGAGCGCCGGCATGGCTTCGAGTGGTCAATGGTGCATTCGAGGTTCGGAAGGACCGTGCAGCCGTCGTGCGGCGCATCTTCGCACTGGCGCTCGCCGGCCATGGCAAGGGGTCGATTGCACATCGCTTGAACGAAGATAAAGTTGAGCCGTTCGGCGATGGCCCGGCCGAAGCGCGTAAGGCCAACGGTTGGCACCCAAGCTACGTTCAAAAAATTCTGTCGAACGAAGCCGTGATTGGCCGCTTTCAACCGATGCGGCGCGTATGGATCGACGGTAAGAAGCAGCGGGAGGCGGATGGACCGCTGCTCGAAAACTACTTCCCCGCTATCCTCAAAAACGCGAACGACTTCCATCGCATCCGACGCGCGCCGAAAGGTGCCAGTGGTCACAAGGGCGCGGCGCTTTCAAACATTCTAAGCGGTCTCGTTACGTGCGATCGCTGCGGCGGAAAGATGCACTACATCAACAAGGGGTCGGGCTCGCGTGGCGGCCAATACTTTGCCTGCGATACGGCCCGGCGGCTCAAGAAGTGCAATGCGCCATCGGTGCGCTACCACATCGTGGTTGGCTCTATCTTTAACAGCTTGGAAGCTGGCGAGATCGACATACGAGCATTACTCGGCGAGACCGGAAAGGACCGCCGGCCGGAACTGATGCACAAGATGGAAGCGATGGATGGTCGCATTGCGGAGACCGAAGCTAGCATTGCCAATCTCTTGGACGCTCTGGAACGTCGCCGGTCCCCAAACATTGAAAAGCGACTAGAGGCGAACGAAGCGGCGCTTGTAAAACTGCGGGAAGAGAAGTCACAGACCGAAGATGAGCTTGGCGCCACGGCGAATGGTGGCGATCAGGTCGGAGACGTTATCGGGGCTCTCCGCACACTAAACAATGTCATGCAGAGCGGCGATCAGCGGGCGATTGGGGACGTGAACGTGCGCCTGAATGCAACGCTTAAGCGGATCATTGCGAAAATTGAAATCGGGATGAACGACGGCGCACAGAAATGGTTCGAACAGGGAATACGTTGGGCGGATCGTCATACCAAGGGCAAAGCGCTCCCAAGCAAATCGGTCAGGGCAGTTTTCGACGCCAACATGAAGGCTGGGAAGGTATCTATTGGGGTGGCGTTCAAGGGCGACAACCGATTGCTTGTGATTTATTCCGACCCGCGCGAGCCTAAGCGCTACATCGCTGGCGCGGTGCGAACGAATGCCAAAGGCGGGATTGAGAGCTTCGCGCTCAAATTAGCAACGGCATAAAAACTATCTTCTCCCGATAAATAGACCGATCTCCAATCCGCTCGCTGAGGCCAAAACAATATTGGTCCACATTGCAAGGAATGAGACCGTCCAAAAACGAAATAGGGCCATGCCGCCGGGCAACCAACTTTCGGGAATGTGGATGGCGGCTAGAAACGCAATAAGTACCAAGAGCGCAATTCCCCATTTCATCCGTCTCACAATCTTGCGTTCCGTCATGGCGTAGGCACTACCTTTTGCCGCAGCAGCAGCAATGCCGTCCTTATAGTAAGCATACGTCGTTAAGGTGCCGACTAGCGAACTCACCGCGCGAAACTCTGCGGAAACCCAAGGGAATAAGTTGTAAATCGCAGCGGTCGCCTTTGCCGCGATATCGCCTTCGTGCGCGATTGCCACAACGGCCGGAAAGAAGTCATGGATTGCTGACGCGGCCATGAAGATGATCCAGAGGATCGTGAACAGTCCACTCAGCAATCTCTCCAGCCAACTCACTTCAGCGCGTCCCCGCTACAGGCAACAATGGGTAACGTGGCTAAATTCTTGCCGTAGTAATTTGTGATAGTTAAAGGGACGAGATGAGGCTGTGGAAGTTTGTCTTGATAACCATACGACAAAAACCCCGATTTCTTATCGAAGGAATAGACGTCCTGGACCTGCTTGATCTCCTCAAAATAAACATCCGACCAAACCTCCGATGGCAATTGGAAGCTGACCTCTGATTTTTTTGCGAAAGCGTCATAGTCAACAAATGAAAGTTGGCATCGTCCGTCAGAGTCGCGACGGCTGGTAATTTCGAGATTGACGGGCCGATAGTCAGAAGAGTTATCGTTAATCGGCAGCGAACCATAGAATCTCGTAACTGCCTCCCACGCTACGCCATCCGGATATTCCTGGAGTGGTTTATTCGTAGCTTCTTGCCGCACTGGCACAATCACGTCGAACTTTTTTAGATTGACGCCGATTTGTAGCGCCGTCCTCTCCCTCTGCGTGGTTGTGCCTAAGTCAATTGACTGAGCGATAATGCCGCCGCGTGTTTTCACGTCGCTCATCTGAGCGGCCGGCCAGTAAACGAGATACTCCTGAGGCGCATCTTGGACCACTACGCAGTAAAGTACTTTCGTGCCCACTAGCCTCCCCCCGGCGATCAGACGATGGTCGTCAAAAATAAAGCCGTTATCGTCAGGGGAAGGAGTCAAACACTGCTGATCCCATTTATCTGCTGCCCACGCATAGCTGGCGCAATGTATGGCGAGCAAACCACCCGTTAGGAAAACTGCTATGGTCCGGCGCATGCGACCCCCTGGCGGAATTCTATGCAAGCACATGGTGTGTAACAAGCAGGGTAACTAGTACCGGGGGTACTCCCACCCAAGCCCGGCAAATTACATTTGCTGCTGAGGTCCATGAGAACGGTTAGCGAACATTAGAGTAGTGTGGGCACCGCTATTGGAATATCTTCGACGCGCAATGCGATGTGCTGACAGGAGCAGCCCGTGTCCGCCGACCTAGATGCAGTCCGTGAAATGTTGCGCTCCATTTCCAAGAGCGCGGAAACCGCGACAGAAAGAACCTATCAGGAAATCAGGGGAAGATTCTCCCTGAAGGGGCGTTCCGTCAGTAACCGAAGTCTACACAACGCCATTGAAGCCAGCGTCGCACAGGTGTTTCGGGATGCTGCCAAGGAGATGGCCTTCAAAGCCAGAAGATACACCAGCGACCCGCTTTCCGATGTTTGCAATCTTATCGATCAGGAACTTGAACGTCTGATTCGTACAATCACGTCAAACTATTTTGGAGACGGATGGGATACCAACTTTCACTCGGAGCTAGTTAGGTCAAAGGATGATGCGGTGAGAGACTATCGGCACATGTCACACAATACGCCCCTTGGAATAAGCATTAATGCGCAAGGAAACCTAGGTAGCATCAACGTTGCGGGTCCCCATGGCGTAGCCAACCAAGCGATCACTGGTGCAAGCCTCTTCGACCTTGGCAGCTTGATCGGAGAGCTTAGGCGGAGCATCGACAAAGAGCCAATGGCAGAGGCACATCGTCTTGAATTACAAGACCATGTGGAAGTCTTGGAGATCGAAGCCTCAAAGCCCTCGGCCGACAAAGGCAAGCTTTTACGCGCAGTAAGAAGGCTGAGTGATTTCGCCGAGAAGGTAACTGTTGCAGCAGTTGCGCCAATAGCGACAGCAATAGTCAAACTTCTTGGCGGATGATACCGCACGATCCTCCGCAACCGTGCGGCATCTCTTCGAGGCCCATGTTGAGTATCTGAGCCAATCGCGCTGTGGTATCACGTGATACCATCGGTCACGGCAAATCTGCTCTCCGCATCAGGCGACCCGGAAGTTTCATTGCCGGTTGCTGCGGTCTCCAAAACTCTCCAGTCATAACGTTACCGTTGCGCTGGAAATGCCCCTGGATCGTAAAGCTCTTCAGCGGTGTACCAAAAGCATCTCCTAGTGGCCCCTCGTAGTGTTCAACAGCGATACGAGCTGTGACTGCATCACCCTGCGCCTGATAGTCTCCGATATAGTAGTAAGCGCTGTCGCCGCCAAAGATGCGGCCGGTTTCTAGCACAATCACCCCGCCGACCTGCCAGCCAACAGCGGATCGGAATTGTAATGTCCAAAGTGCCTCTAAACTCATTCTGCTCTCCCAGTCCCAAGTTTGATGAAATGAAGGAGAGCCCGTCCCCAGCCAGGCCAAGCGGCCTCTAGGCTCTCCCAGATCAGCGAAGCCGATTACTTACCCAGGTAACGCTTTACGTTGTTCACCATGGGGCCGACAGCGCGCACGGCGTCACGAAGTTGCCTCTCCGTGACTCCGAACTGCTTGGTCCACCACGCGACCTCCCAAGGCTCGTTGACGTTGACTCGTGAACGATCCTGAGGGCCGCGCTTCGTAAGATCATCTGCCATTAAAAGACTCCATCTTAGCGCCCGGTGCACAATGCAGCGGGTGGCGGATAGATGGCTTCGTCAAAGCAGCAAAAAAGCCAAAAGTACTGCCACAACTCCAGATAGTACTGGGCGAATCGGATCAACTGAAAATTTTTTTGGAGTCAAGCCCTGAAATGGCGCTTACGATCCGCGTGTGAGGGAGCGTCTTGCACGGGGGGCGGCCCCCCAAAGTGCCTAACCATGCTACCCCGTTAGCTCGCATGATGCCTGCATCATCGTTCCCCTATCGATCGCACCGGCCGCTTTGATGCTCGACCACACGACTTCGCCCCGCCCATCTGGCTTGATCCGAAACGCGTATGTTTCGGTGGCCCCCGGGTAGGCCACCAGCAGGACAATGGTATTTGCGTTCGATTGAGCAACGGCCAGATTGGCCCCATCACTCTCTACGTCTCGCATGCCAGCAACATCCCCGACGAGAAGCTGCGGCTTGTCACCTTTCAAGATGAAGATAATTTGTCCGGTCGATATGCGATCTTCGGACCAGCCGGCATCCTTAGCGGCAATCATCCCGCCTTCAAAGTAGTAGCTGTAGCCCTTAGACCCTCCGCACTTCATGAAGGTATCAGCAATGGCTGGCGGAATGAGACATGCCAGTCCAACGGCTGCGGCAATGATAGTTCGCACCACGGAATTCCCCCTAAGAGTCAGCGCGCATAATACGCTTGCCCAGGTCTATCAGGTTGTCAACTTTCTCAGGATTGTTGACAGACCACTGGGGCAAGCTTAGGCTCCGGCTCGATAAATTGCATCCTAGGGGGAACGCATGGTTCGCAATGCCGCTGAAGCAGTTGCGTATTACCGCACTTCTAGCGCCACCAATGTTGGCGACGACAAGGACAGCTTGCCGCGCCAACAGCGGGCGGTCGCTGCCTACGCCAAGGCGAAGCGACTAGCTATCGCTGCGGAGTTCTATGACGCGGCGGTCAAGGGAGCCGATGCCATCGAAGATAGACGAGGCTTCGCCGAGATGCTGGCGAAGATCGAAGGCAATGGCGTTCGCACGGTGATAGTGGAAGACGCCAGCCGGTTCGCCCGCACTGTGCTCGCGCAAGAACTTGGCGTGTTGGTCATGAAAGCGCGCGGCGTTCGCGTGTTGACAGCCAGCGGTGAAGATCTGACCGAAACCGACGATCCCGCGCGCGTGATGATCCGACAGGTCGGCGCTGCCTTCGCGCAATTTGAAAAGGCGAGACTGGTGCAGAAGCTTCGTGCGGCTCGCGAGCGCAAGAAGGCGACCATGGGACGCTGTGAAGGGCGCAAGCCCGTTCCCGATGAAACTCTAGCGGAAGCGTGCAAGCTGGCGCGGAAGAGCCGCAAAACCGGATTGCGACCATCGCTGCGCGCAATCTCGGCCGCATTAGCCGAGCGCGGCCATACCGTGATGATCGAAGTCGACGGGCAGCGCGTTCCGAGTGGCAAGCCTTATGGTGCTGAAAGCATCAAGCGCATGATCGCAAATTAGGCGCGCGTGATTGCTTAAATTAGCCAGACTGACAAAGCGCAGTTGCGTTTCATCGCACATGTAAATTGTGCGAGTGATGTGCAGTGAGAGTTGAGATGACATGATCCCAAAAATGATTTCGTTAATCATCTGTGCTATAATGAGTTCGTCTCGGATTGACTAAGAGACGTTTTTGAAAACTGGACTACAGGTTTGCCATGCTCGCAACTCAACAAGATTTCGACAGCAATGCTGTCAACGATATCGGACCTTCGTCGGCTCCGATGGGACTTCATAGTCCCCGTTTTGCGTCTGGTTTGCCTGACGCTGTCCTGTTCATCAAAAACCCGATTGCCGGGCCGAGGGGGCTAGTCACCCGTAAAACCTCGGCCCGGTTCTTTATGCCGGGGAATAGCATGAACAGGAAAACAGCCGATGACCAAGGCTATTCGGGCTACGAGACCGCATAAGCAAGCTTCAACCTTTCCATCGCTTCCAAACACTGACGCAACGCTAGCAGATTGGGCCGTCTTCAACGGCGAAGTCGGTCGCATAACGGGCGCGTGGAAGGTCTTTCCATGCGTTCCAAGCAAGAAACGTCCGCTCAACAAGGGCTGGCAGGGTGAAGCCGCATGGGATCGTAAGACGATCAAGACCATGTGGAGCAATGAACCCGACTGCAATATAGGGCTAGCGATACAACCCGGTTTTGTCGCTATCGACGGCGACCTTTACAAGCCAGGGGCACAAGCTGAGCTAGACCGATTTGAAGCTGAGCATGGCGAATTGCCCAGCACGCTAGAACACAGAACGCCCAGCGGCGGCTTGCATCTTATCTATGCCACGACCAAGGCCCTAGGTAACGGTCGTGGCACGCTTCCAAGGTTTGGTGACGTGCGGGGTCATGGCGGATTGATCGTTGGCCCCGGTTCGATCTTCAATGGCAAGCGATACGAGGTTTGCCAGTTGAGCGCGCCCGTTGCGCTGCCCGCACACATTGAAAGCATGCTTTCGGAAGGCAAGACCCGTGATAGGAGCAAACCCGACGAGCTTGCGCCATGCGTTCTCTTGGACGATCCAGGCAACATTAAAGCGTTCACTAACTGGTGCGCTGGTAAGTCGGTTCGCACTCTCGCAACGCCTAATGGTGAGGTCGCGGAGCCATGTGTCGAGCACGACGGTGGTAACAACACTCTAGCCGCCACAGGCGCAATGGGCCACGATTACGGCTTAAGCCCCGACGTGGCGCTATTGATAGCGCTTGAGCATCACAACCCGCGATGCATGCCGCCCTGGGATGACGAGGAATACGAGACGCACTTTCTGAGCGGCTATCGATCCGCTAGCGGGCAACTAGGTTGCCGCGCGCCAGCGCAGGACCATAGCAGCTCGTTCAAGCCGGTCGTAAAAACGTCCAGCGTATCGAAGGAAAGCGATTACGAGTTCAAGGCCGGCCGTTTTAGACTGGTCACGCGCGAAGGTATCGAAGGAATTTCGCCGCCAAAGTGGCTTGTGCATAACCTTTTGCCGGAAGGTGGCTATGCCATTCTCTTTGGCGCTCCCGGAACGTTCAAGACATTCATTGCCATGGATATCGGTGCGCGCATTGCCGCCGGCATATCCGATGGTTCCCCCTTGGGCAATGTGGAGAAACCGGGTGCGGTGCTATTCGCCGTTGGCGAGGGGCGAGCAAATCATCGGAAACGCATTTCAGCTTGGGAGCAGACACACAACAGGGGAAAGCGCATTCAGAATTTCTTTCTGATCGATCCCGTTCCACTGGTGACTGAGGACTGGACGCCGTTCATTGAGCTTGCGAGGCAGGCAAGCCCTGGCGGCTACAGCCTCATTGTGATTGATACCATCGGCCGTTCAATGCAGGGTGCCGATGAGAACGCGCAGAAGGACGCCAGCAAGTTTACGAAGCTGGTCGATAGGTTGCAGCGTGAGCTAGGCGCGTGCGTGCTCGCTATCCATCATTCGGGCCATGGCAACTCAGAGCGCTCAAAAGGCTCCATGGAGTTTGTGGGGGCACCCGATACTGTCGTTGGTGTCACGCGCAGCACAAAGGACTATGTGGTCTCACTCAACATGGCTAAGCAGAAGGACGCACCGGAGTGGGAAAAGTCGCGCTACGCCAAGCTCCAGGAAGTTTCAACTCCCATCGGAACCAGCCTTGTCGTCGTGAAGCCAACGGAAGGTGAGATTCCGAAACTGGCGCACGACCACAGCGGGATCATGCGGGACATTGAAGCGCGTTTTATTCTGGCCGCGCTGCGCGGCACGCCAGGGAGGCATTGGAAAATCTCGGAACTGGCCGGCGAGGCAAGAGCGCGCGGCTGCAATATTCCGGCGGCCTCGCTGAGGATAGATGCGCTTGGAATGAGAAATGGTAAGCACGGCTGGGCTAGGGCGCATCCCGCGCTCAAGCCTTATTTCAACACTGACCATGAACGGTGGGAGACGCCATCCAAGCTCCCTGCGATGGCCCCAGCATTCGCTCTTCAAGGAGACTAAAACGATGATGCACAAAATTGACTTGTGCATGGATGCACAGAAACGGTGCGCAGTAGTCTTAGAAGTTCGGGCGGAAGATGAGCGACGCCAGTGAGTTATAGATTTTTTGTGCATGCACAAACTCGTGCACAGAACCTAATCTGTGCATTTGTGCACGTGTGGGGGTCCTTTAGGACCCCACATGCACAAGCATAAGGGACGCGAACACTTCAGTTGGCTCACCACGTTAGGAGACGACCATGAAATAGAACAAGCGCACGCAGGTCGGAATCACTGTCGCAACAACCGAGGGAGTGAGCGATGAAATGTTGAAGGAAATGAGGTATCACTATGACTATCTACACCAACGAATACGTTTCGGTAGCGCACGAGTGGATGGGCAAAGGTTTCGATTTTGAAGTGCACGCCAAGCAGTGCTGTCTGCGGGTGGTCGATCCCAGCCCGCTGTTCCTCTATCGGCAGCACGGCAGTACCCATGTTTCACGCGAGCCTCTGGCGCGCATCGAATTTCAGGCCAACGATGGCACGTGGCGCGGCGTGGCTCGATTGAGCGACCTTCGGTCAGCCGGTATTGCGGTTGCGATACAGGGGCCGCAGGCAGTCATAGAACGTGGTGTCACCTGATCCCAAAGAAAACAGCGAGCGGCCACTGCTAACCGCTCGCTGTTGTTCGGAAAAGGCTACCGGGGATACTCAGCCTCTTCCGGGCTACTCAGGGTGTATGTCTGCCAATTTGAAACCGGTAACGCAAAGGGATAAGCTCAAGGCGCGTGCAAGGTGGTGTCTAGCTCCAACGGCCCCACGAATGTTGTGCGACCCTTCCGCATATACGGGATGCGGGTTGTACCGATTGCAAACCACATGGTCGGCATTAAGTCGGGCGCATTCCACCAGGTAAGCTTGAGCAAGGCCATTGAGCGTATCGAGGGCCGCATCAATCTCCATGGCGAGTTTACGGGGCTTGCTATTCATGGGACGCCTCCGCGCGCGAGATGGGCGCGATTGATCCATCTGCCATGCGAACGACACCGCCCATATCCCGGAACCAGCCTTTTGGTAATCCCGCTTGGCTCCACCTTTGAAACGCCGCATCGGCTGCCTCATTCTTGGCCCGATGCGCTGCCAGACGTTTCTCCGTGGCCGTCATTTCTGTGTCACCAATGGGCGGCGTTACGGCCGGCTGTTGAGGCTTAGGCGTCAGTTCCGGCCTTGCTGCAAATGCAGCTTCAATTTCATCTGGACTGGCAAGGCGGCCACCTATGCGGACCATGCCCACATGATCCCGTTCCAATGCGGGGGGCAGCTCGGCCGCATTGCGCACCAGGTCCTGAGCGTTGCTGTATCGCTGGCCAATCGTAGCCGGCGTCGTTGCAACCTCCCGGTCGCTCGTCTCTAGTTCGGACAGTCTTTTCTTGATGGTTGCGATTTCTGCGCTGTGGTTCATTTTGCTATCTCCTATTCGCTCGCATGGCGCGGCCGATCCGCCCTAAAAACTGGATCATGTGAGGGTGATTGCCGATGCGAAAAGTCGTGAAGTCCTGTAGTAACTCCGGCGATCCGTATTGGCGCAGCAAGTCGTTGCCGAGCGAAATATCGGCATCAAATGTGGGTGACCGCTCGGCTTCGGAAAGCCATCGGTCGCCGATCTCATCCCACGCCGCCCCCGTTCGTCGTTGATCAAACTCCGCGAGTTTTTTGGCCTTCTCGCCATCCAAGCCAAGTTGGGAAGCGAGGTCGGTAAATTCTTTGGTTGTTGCGTGCTCGGTATCGATGCCCTCGAACTTTGCAAGCTCTTGAGCGATAACATCCCGCAAAGCCGCGCGCTCTTCGATACCCGGTTCCGAGCCTCTCTTGGTAAGCTCCTCCTTCCTGATGCCTTCTGATGTTCCATGGGCAATTGCCCTATCATCGGTGGGCTTGCCATACATTGCCGCTGCAAACCTTGAGAACGGGTCGGAAGCGGTGGCGTCGGCCGGCTTTGCGCCGCCGTCATTGGTTGGCTGGTTGATATGGTCCGTCATCAGTTTTTTCCTTGTGGTGCCGGCAGAGCCGGGGCTACGTCGATAAGCTGAGAGTTGCGTGCGTGCGCCCTAGCTCGACCAGCTTGTAGGCGTTCTACGATGCTGCTAGCGGCCGTGACCTGCACGCGCTCCTCCCATGCAGAAACATCGACGTGCTTTCCGATTAGCTCCAATGCTCTGGCAGCGACGGCGGCATTAAAGACGAAGAGTGGATTGCCCTGATCGTCGGTAATCTGACGGCGCGTCTTTGGGTGGAGGGCGGGTTTAATCTCGTTAATGCACTTTTGGTATAGAGCCACGGCTTCGCGCAAAACCCACTCAGCGTTAATGCCGGTTGCTTCGGAGCGCGCTTTTTGCGCGGTCTCAATTGCCATGGCAACTCGACTGCGCTTCAACAAGCGGGAACCTTGTGAGTGCGCTGTTTTCTTGGAGTATCCTGCATCGATTGCAGCGTCCGTCGCATTGCGACCCGCTACAATTGCCTCGACAAAACGTTGTTCAAGAGCGTTCAAGAGCTTATTGCTCATTCGGACCTCAGCCCGATACGGGCCAGTGCATTGGAAATCTCAGCCTTGATCTGGGTCAGGCGTTCGCTCTCTTTCGCACTCTGTAGCTTGAGTTCGGCGTGGGCGGCGCGGGTCGCAGCAAGTTCGCGTTTCTCCGCCTCGAGCCTTACAGCGGCCTCGTCACGCTCTCTTGAGACGGAGTGAAGCTGCGATTTAGCCTCGACAATCGCACCCTCGAGTTTTCCGATCTCAGCCAGTACCTCAGCCGCGTCTAGAACCGACTTGTATTGCTTGGCGAGATTTGAAAGGCCCTCTGCGGCGGCCCGAGCATCGATGGTCATGTTTGATCTTTTCCGAGTTTGTGGGGGCTATTCGATGATTTGGAGCATTCACGGCGCTCAAGCCGTTCGATAACGGCGGACGCGTTGCGGCCCACGTGCGCAATAGCGGCGCGGATGTGCGGCTTTCTCAGGAGAAGGCGGGCCGACGCGATGGCGTAGCCACTAACCTTGGCGGCCTTAGTGGGCGGGAGGCCATGGCAAATCGCCAACACGAAATTCTCTTCGCGTGGCGTCAACTCAACGGTCGCAACTACTCTCAAACTACAATCTGCCTTCTCTCCCCGGCAGAATTGCGATAGTGGGCTCGGTTATAAGCTCAGCTATGGTGCCACAACAGGATAGTCGGTCAATCATTAATAACCTGCTGATGATCGGCCCGCCCGGCTCCGGCAAGTCGATGCTGGCGCAGCGCTTGCCCGGCTTGCTGCCGCCGCTCGATCCGTCCGAAGCGCTGGAAGTCAGCATGGTACATTCGCTGGCGGGGCAATTGCCCGACGGCAGATTGCGACGCCGCCGCCCTTTTCGCGATCCGCATCACTCCGCCTCGCTCGCCTCGCTGGTGGGCGGCGGATTGCGCGCCAAACCCGGCGAGGTCTCGCTGTCGCATCTCGGCGTGCTGTTCCTGGACGAGCTGCCGGAGTTCCAGCGCGCCACCTTGGAGGCGCTGCGCCAGCCGATGGAATCCGGCCGCGTCTCCATCGCGCGGGCCAACGCGCATGTCACCTATCCGTCGCGCATCCAATTGGTGGCGGCGATGAATCCCTGCCCCTGCGGCCATCTGGATGACGCCGCATTGGCCTGCGGCCGCGCGCCCAAATGCGCGCAGGACTACCAATCGAAAATTTCCGGCCCGCTGTTCGACCGCATCGACCTGCACATCGACGTGCCGGCCGTGAGCGCCGCCGATCTGACCTTGCCGCCGCCCGCCGAAGGCAGCGCCCAGGTGGCCGCCCGCGTCGCGAAAGCCCGCGCCATCCAGGCCGAGCGCTACAAAAAGGACGGCCTCCGCACCAACGCCGAAGCCGACGGCGAGTTACTGGAACAGGTCGGCGCGTTGGACGAACCGAGCCGCAAGCTGCTCACCCAGGCGATCGAGAAATTCCGCCTAAGCGCGCGCGGCTTCCACCGCGTCCTCCGCGTCGCGCGCACGCTCGCCGATCTCGAAGGCGGCGGCGCGGTGAAGCAGGTGCATGTGGCGGAGGCGTTGACGTATCGGCGCGTGTTGCCCGGGAGATAGCGCTGAGAAAGAGAGGAGAATTTCATGACGCGTATGCAGCAATTGCAAGAAGCTGTGAGGCGGTACGGTCAATCCTCAATCGACAACAACAGACTTGTTAGGTCATGCGGTGAGGCGTTGATTTACCACTTCCGTTCATATCTCGGCTCCGAACCCGACGCAGTACTTGGCGTTCCGCCAAGAGGAAGCTGGGATCCAGAGAGCGTTGATTATGGCGATGAAAAATTCAGCTTCTTTGGTGCTGCGATGCTTCAAATTACCCCTGTCGAAATGGGGCTATCCGTTCGTATCCCAAATTTGCACGATGAAGGCGAGTTATGGGTAAGAGTAGTAGTAACGATTGAAGTTTCTGACGGTCAATTTGTTGTGGCAGTTGGAGATGGTCCGTCGGTACGAATAGCTCTTGACCCATCCACTGCCGATCTCGACCGAGTTTCCGAGCGCATCTTTGAATGGCTCCTAGCCATCTTTGAGAATCCAGTGCGCTATGCGAGCGCCGTCGCATCGGCGCGAATCGGATTCATTCTGGGCCATCCTGGATAGGTCCTATCATATACACCGTCAATCAGCTGGAGCCCCGAATAGTTTCAGCTCCAATAGCCGCAGCCGAAGTCATGCCGTCGATCAAGATACTCGTAGATCATTCTGTTCGGCAGGATGCTCTCATTGAAGAGCACCGAGTGGAGCTTGCGGAAGCCCAATTTCTCGGTCGAACTTATCACTATTTGCGACCAGTAACGCTAAGAAGGCCTCCACGATCTGACTGGAGGCAATCTGAAATTGATCTCCTCCCCAAAATCGCAGGCCTAATCCGAGAAGGTCATGTGGAGGCGTTTACGACAAACGAACTGGAAGCGGAGTATTTTCGTGCGGCAAAGGCTGGTGTGCATTTTACCGACATTTTCGAGGGGTGTCGTTTCGGCTTTTTGCCTGCGCCATTTGATCGGTCCAAATGGGGCCTGAGTATTGAACAACATTGTAGTAAGGAGGATGTAATCTCCTATTGTGAATGTTTTTTCCTGACGCCCTCCGAGAAGCGCACCGAGCAATTCATTGAGGGAATGAAGCGCAACCCAAGTATTAGTCTAACCCCTTTTGAAGAGCGGTGTCTAAGACGAGCGCATGCTTTTAAGAGCATATGCCATGGCATCGATCGGACGCATTATCCCGATGCCCTCCATCTCTGGACCGCAGAGGAGAATGGAATGGACGCATTTCTTACCCATGACAAACGATTCATAAATGTGATTGCTCACCAAAAAGCAAAGTTGCACTGTACAGTAATTCTGCCTTCCTCGTTCTTGGGGAGTCTATGCGCATGAAGAACCCGCCCCATCCCGGCCGGCACGTATTGGAAGACTGCCTGAAGCCGCTCGAGCTCAGCGTCACCAAGGGTGCGGAGATTCTGGGCGTCACGCGGCTAACGCTCAGCAATGTGGTGAACGGCAAGAAGGGCATCAGCCCGGAGATAGCGATTCGCCTGTCCAAGGCGTTCGGGGGTGGCCCGGAAATATGGCTCGGGATGCAGAGCGACTGCGACTTGGCGCAGGCGATGAAGAAAGCCGACCGCATCAAGGTAAGGCCCTATACACGGCGAGCCGCGGCCTGATGCGAGTGCCGACCATCCGCTGCGCTATCCTGTCGATGGCGCTGTCGTGTCTATTGCCTTTCGCGCCCGCCCACGCCGCCAACTCCCCCGTCGCCGTCTCCGCCGACGTCTCCGACAGCGACCCCAGCATCGAGACCAGCGATTTCGGCGGGCACAAGGCTTGGTCGATCATCTGGCGGCGCGATGCGCAGGGGCGCGAGCTGCGCATCGGCTTCATCGAGACCCTGCAGCTGCCCTATCGCGAACATCCGCAGGAGCTGCTGCAATTCGCCCATGACGAGGATTCCGCGGACGCAGCCGATCAGACGATCGATCTGCCCGGCCGCGCGGAGACGCTGTGGAACCGCGATGTGTTCTGGCTGCTGATGAGCGAGCGCGCGGTGAAGCCGGGCTCAACCCAGCGCGGCGACGACCGCCGCACCTGCGCCGTCTTCACCGCCGATCCGGCGCCGCGCGTCGGCACCCTGGTCGGCGCCTTTTGCCGCGACTTGGCGCCGGGCACCAAGATCGACGAAGCCACCGCGCGGCAATGGCTCGACGATATCGACCTGCGTGTGCCGTAGCGCAGCGCGGCGCGCCTATTCCGCCCCCGCCTATTCCGCGACCGCAGGCTTTACCGCGCCCGCGCGCCGCGACCACAGCGCCCAATAGCCGAGCCCCAGCGCGATCACGATCGGCACCGCGCCGAAGATGATGAACACGAGGTCGCCCGGCAGCCGCAGCCATTCGAACAGGCGCGGCCAATAGCCGCCCGTATAGGCGAGGCTGCGCGCGTGCCAATAGCCGTTCTCCAGCACGTCGGCCACCTGCAGCACGCCGGAGGGGAACAGGCTGAAGACGATCATCATCGCCAGGCCGATGTTGAGGCCGAAGAAGCCGCAGCGCACGAATTTCTCGAGCCGGCGCCAGGTCACCTCATCCGTCACCTCGCGCAGCACAAAGACCATCAGCGCCACGCCCAGCATGCCGAACACGCCCATCATCGCCGCGTGGCCGTGATTGGGGGTCAGGTTGGTGCCGATCTCGAAGTAACTCACGATCGGCATGTTGATCAGGAAGCCGAAAATGCCGGCGCCGGTGAAGTTCCAGAAGCCGACCGCCATCAGGAACCACGCGGTCCATTTGTGGCGGAAGGGCTGCGCGCCCGCGCCCTCGTCCCGGGTCAGCTTCACGAAGTCCCAAGCATCCAAGGTCAGCAAGGTGAGCGGTACCACCTCCAGCGCGGAAAAGGCGGCGGAGAGCGCCATGTTGAGTTCGCTCTGGCCGTTGAAATACCAGTGATGCCCGGTGCCGATCAGCCCGCCGCCGAACACCAGGATGGTGTCGAGATAGACGGCGCGCAACGCCGTGCCGCGCGCCACCAGGCCCAGTTGATGGAACACCACCGCGACGATGACGGTGACGAACAGCTCGAAGAATCCCTCCACCCACAGGTGGATGATCCAGAAACGCCAGGTATCGACCACGGTGAAATGCGTGCCGCTGCCGAAGAACAAGGCCGGCAAATAGAAGACCGGAATCGCAGCCGCGGCGATCAGGAAAAAGGTGATGAGGCCGCGCCGCTCCGGATCCTTGCGCACGGGGAGAAGCTCGCGACAGATCAGCCAGAACCAGAAGATGAGGCCGATGGCGAGCAGGATTTGCCAGAAGCGGCCGATCTCCAGGAACTCCCAGCCCTGGTTGCCGAACCAGAACCATAGATCGCCCAGCCATTGCAGGAGGCCGGCCCATTCGCCGAGCAGACTGCCCACGGCGACGGCCACCACCGCGACGAACAACACATGGATGGCAAGCTTCTGGCCGCGCGGGCGCGTGCCGCCCAGCATCGCCGCGACGAACAGCGCGCCGCCGACCATCGACGTGGCGATCCAGAAGATCGCCAACTGCAGATGCCAGGTGCGCAGCAAATTGCTGGGGAACAGCCGCGACAGATCGAAGCCGTAGAAATCGCCGGGCTCGGCGCGGTAATGCGCGATGCCGCCGCCGATCAAGGCCTGGCCCAGGAACAGCAGCGCCGCAATACCCATGAATTTCAATGTCGCCCGCTGCGCGTCGCTGATCTGGAGCGGCGGCGTCTGCAACAGCGCGCCCTCGCGCCGGTGCCAGCCGAGGAATTCGTAGCGGCCGAAGGCCAGCAGCACCAAGGCCGTGCCGCCCAGCAGGAAGATCAGGCTGATCACGCTGTAGATGACGGCGCCGCCGGTGAGGTGATTGCCGGCCAGCGGGTCATAGGGGAAGTTGCTGGTATAGGAATAGCTCTTGCCCGGCCGCTCCGCCGTCGCCGACCAAGCGGTCCAGGCGAAGAACGCCGTCAGCTGCCGCAATTCTTCCGGGTCGCTGACCGTGCCGATTTGCAGCCCGCCATTCTTGGCCGGGTCCTGAAAATAGGCCGTCCAGCGTTCGACTTGGCGGCGGAACGATTCCGCATCGGCCTCGCTCGCCGCCAGCACGCCGCTCGCCGCGTCATAGGCGTTGATCTTCATCGTCACCGCGACCGCGCCGTCGATGGCGGCCCGCTGCGCGGCGTTCAGCGCCTCATAGCCACTGCCGTAAGTGTCGCGCGCCGCGATGTCGGCAACGTCGAGCGCCCAGTCATGCAGATATTGCGCGGAGAAATCAGGGCCTAGATAGCCGCCATGGCCCCAGATCGTGCCGTTGTTCATCAGCCCGTGTTTCAGGAACACTTGCTGGCCGGCGGTGACGTCGGCGCCGGTATAGACCACCGCGCCGCTGGGATCGACAACCTGCACCGCGATCGGCGGCGCGTCCTGGTAGGCCTTCACCGTCAGCAGGATCAAGGTGCTGAAGCCAAAGATCATGGTGACGATGGCGACGATCTTCCACCACGGCGACAGCTCGTCGTGCGTAGGCCGTGCGGAAACGCGCGCGGATTCCATGATGATGTCTCCTCGGAATGCGCCGCCTGGAGTGTCAGGATGGCGACGCGAGGACCCGGCCGGCAGCGCAGCGCGCGGCGATCAGCACGGATCAAGGTATAATGCTAGTCCGAATGCACGCACAAAGCGAGCGGCGCGATTCCGCGCGGCGAGCCATGTTTGGCCGTGCGCAGATCGGCGCGCTGCAGGATCGCGTTGGTCAGATCGGCGCGGCCGTCTCAGGCCCTTATTGCAGCGGCCGGATGTCGGGCAGATGGCCGGGCGAACTGGAGGCGCCCCAGTTGTACGACGGCGTCGCGGTGCGGCGGCCCGTCTGGCCCTGGAAGGGATGCGTCTCGCGCCAGCGGCGTTCTTCCGTCGTGGTGTCTTCCTGATAGCCGTCGCTGGTCATGTAGACATGCGAATCGCCGTTCACGACCTGCATCTGTCCGCTGCTCACATAGACCGGGCGATCGGCAACCTGGTCGCCGGAGGGGTGCGCCGCCAGGTCCCGATACCGCCATTCCTGGATGAACCAGGCGCCGCCGCTCAACATGGCGGTCGATAGCAGCCAGAAGCCGAGCAGCGCGGCCGGATAGCCCGATAATTTTATGTGGCCCTGGCGCATGCGTGATCCTCGACCGGAGGCAAACTTGGGAAACAACCTGCATCCAATGGTAGTGATGTTCCCGGCCGAAAACGAGTCCGATAAGGGCATAAAATCACACCGCCGTGTCACAAAACGGCGGTTGGCCTACCCGTTATGGTTAAAGTGGATCGATACCGATCTGTCACGTGGCGCGGCCGGCGGGCCGCTCAGTCCTCTTCGTCCTCGGCCCGCGTGCAGGGCCAGTCGGCCGGCGGCGTGACCCCGGCGGGCAGCTTGGTGCCGGCATCGCCGCAGGTATTTTCCAGCTGGTCGCTGACGAGGCCCTTCACGCCGCTCAGATCGGCGCCGCGCAGATCGGACAGATAGAGTTCGGCATCGCTGAAATCGGCGCCGGCCAGCTTGGCCGTGCGCAGGTCGGCGCGCGCCATATAGGCGCGCTGCAGGATCGCGTTGGTCAGGTTGGCCTCGCTCAGCTTGGCGCGCCCCATCTCCGCCTTGCTGAGATCGGCGCCGGACAGATTGGCGCCGGTCAGATTGGCCCGGTGCATTTCCACCTTCTGCGCCTTGGCGCCGCTGAGGTCGGCCTGGCTCAGATCGGCGCGGTCGAACATCGCCTTGTTGAGCGTGGCGCCGGCCAGCTTGCTCTCGACCAGCAGCACCCGGGTCAGCATCGCGCCCGTCAGATCGGCCCCGCTCAGATCGGAGCCGCTGAAGTCGCTGAAGCTCAGATCGGTGCCCGCCAGCTTGGCGCCCTGGAAATCCTCGCCGCTCAGCAGCAGCTTGGTCTTGATGCAATCCGACCAGTCGACGCTCGGCCCGGGATGGTCCTTGCACCCGGCCGCGACGGGCGCGGCCAAGCCGATGCAGAACAAGGCGATGGCGGGAGAGGCGACGATCAGGGACCGCAGGGTCATGTGAGTCATATGGGCTCGGATCTTTCAGCGGGCAATCCGAGCGGCATAGCAGGATGCGCGGCCGGCCGCCACTGGCTGCACGCCGCTGCTCAAGCGGGCATTTCGCGGCGCAATATCACGCGTCACCCCATCCATCATTACTTAACGGAAGCCTGCTAGCCTGGGTGTGATCAGTGCGCTGCCGATTTGCCGGAGCCCAGGCCGCCGATGTTCAGATCTCACGAGATCAAGCACGCCGACTTCAAATTTCCCCATCGGCACAATAGCTTGTCGCCCAAGGCGCGGCTGGTGTTCGGCCTGCTGTGCGTGGCGGCGGGCATCCTGCCGGTACTCGCCTCGTTCGATATCGGGCCGCTGGGCCGCGAGGCGATCAATGGCCCGGCTTGGCTGGGCGCGGCCGCGGGCGGCGCCTTCATCATCGCCGGCATCGCCCTGCTGATGGGCGAGGACGGCAGCCGCAGCGACCATCCTTTGTCCTATGTGCTGGTGGGCTGCATCCTGGGCGCGCTGGCGGCCAGCGCCAACTGGATCGCCTTCGGCCCCGGCCCGCGCGAATGCACGCTGGCCTTCGACGCCTTCGAAACCGCGCAGCCGGCCAACAGCGTGCTGTGCCGCACCGGCTTTGCCATCGGCGCCGGCATTCTCGATGGGTTCCTGATCTGGCTCGCGGCGGGCGCTGCGCAGAAATTCGGTGCACCCGGCACCATCGCCACGGCGCTGGAACGGTTCGGCCTCATCGTGCTGGGCGTGGCGCTCGCGCCGATCGCCTTGCCGCTGGCCGTCATCCTGTTCGGCAAGGGCCTGCTCGGCGCCTTCATCACCTATTGCGCGACCGGCAAGTGGCCGCGCAACGAAGCCTTCATCGCCCGCATGAAAGCGAAGCGCGACAAGGCTTTCTAGTTCCCTTCCCGACGGCCCTCCGCTCCCTCTCCCATTCGGCCGTGCACAGGCGCCAATAGCCGTGCGCGGTTGAATTTCTATTGGAATTATACTATATCTTTCTTTCAGATGACCAACCGACCCAACCCTGCTGCAGAGACCGATCCCCGCGCCGACGGTGCGCTGGTGACCAAGGCATTGCTGCGCGCGGCGGCGCGGCTGGAACTGGCCAGCAAGGATCTGGCGCGGATCCTGGGCCTGTCGGAGGCGACGGTCTCGCGCATGAGCCGGGGCGTCTACGTCCTGACGCCGGAGCAGAAGCCGTTCGAACTGGCGCTGCTGTTCGTGCGGCTCTATCGCTCGCTTGATTCCATCGTCGGCGGCGATGCCGCGGTCGCTCGTACTTGGCTACGCGCGGAGAACACGGCATTGGGCGGTGTGCCGCTGGCCCGCATCATGAACATCACTGGCCTCGTCGACACCATCGCCTATCTCGATGCCCGCCGCGCGACGGTCTAAGGCCGTCGCGGTCAGCACCGCCGCGCATGCGCACATGGCCTCGGGATTGTGCTGGCGCGTGGTTGAGGGCCAGCACCATGTCTCCACCTTGGCGCTGGTCGACAACGTCGCCGAGCAGGAGCGCCTCGAGCAATTGATCGAGGCGACGAAGCCGATGCTGCCGGTCGAATGCCGCGGCCTGAACTATCTGCTGTTTACGCCGTTCCGCTACCGTCCGTATCCGCACGGCTCACGCTTCCGCCGCGCCGGGTTGTCGCCGGGCGTGTTCTACGCCGCCGCCCAGGTCGAAACCGCGATCGCCGAAGCCGTGTTCTATCGCCTGCTGTTCTTCGCCGAATCGCCGGCGACGCCGTGGCCCGCCAACGCCAGCGAGCACAGCGCCTTCTCGGTCAAGTATGGCGGCAAGACGCTCGATCTCACGCGGCCGCCCCTGGCGCGCCAGCGCGCAAAGTGGATGCATCCGACGGACTATGCGGCGTGCCAAGACCTCGCCGACAAGGCACGCGCGTCGGAGATCGAGGTCCTGCGTTACGCCTCGGTGCGCGACCCGCAGCACCGGATGAACGTCGCACTGCTGACCTGCCGCGCCTTCCGCGGCAAGGCGCCGATCGATCGGCAGAGCTGGCGGATCCGCGTGTCCGCCTCCGGCGCACAGGCGGTGCGCGAGTTTCCGAAAGGGCCTCTCGATTTCACCCGAGAGACCTTCGCCGCCGACCCGCGCATCGCCGCATTGAACTGGGAGCGGTGACCGGTTATCCCCGCACCAGGATCGCGCCCGGCGGCACCTGATATTGCAGCTTGCCGCACTTGCCGACCGGGCCTTGATGGCCGGGCGGCTGGCCGGGATACCAGATGCGGCACTTGCCCGGTGGGGGCATGTGGCCGGGCGGGATGTGCACCGCCTGCTGCGGCGCCGGTTGATAAACCGGCCGCGGCTCGTGATAGACGGCGCAGCCGGCCAGCGCTACGCCCGCCAGCACCGCCGCCAAAACACCCGACCACGATCCTGTCCTACGCATGTGCATCTCACCAATGGTTGCGCGATGGCCAAAGGGTGGCCGTCATTCCCTGAACGCGGCCTGAACCCCGGCCCGGCGGCGGCTCAACAGATCGTGACCCGCTTCACAGCGAAGCACGCTTCGTCTATGGCTGATGGCACGGCGATCGGGGGGAGCGACATGGACGCGGGCGGCAGGGCCGGGGCTGAGGAGCAGGACGCGTTCGAGAAGATATTGAGCGCCAATCTCGCGCGCGTCGTCGACCTGATCAAATTCGCCGAGACCAAGAACGCGGCATTGCTGACCTTTTCCGCGTTCTGGATCCTGGCGCTGATCAATCTGCTGGCCAGCGGCCGGGCTTTGCCCGACGGTTTCCCCGAGGCTTTCCTCTTCGCCCTGCCCCTATTCGCGATCTCCGCCTTCGTGTGCGTGCTGGCCTTCCTGCCCAAGATCGACCTCCAGCATCGCCATATCGCCAACGAGAGCTACAAGAACCTGCTGTTCTTTTCCGACATTGCCCAGGTGGCGCTGGCCGATTACGAAGCAGCTGCGCGCGCACGTTACTTCCCGGAGTCTCGAGCATCCGGCGGCGCGCCGGGACCCACCTACATCCGCGATCTGGCGCGCGAGGTCGCGGTCAATGCCCGCATCGCCGACCGAAAATTCCGCCTCTTCCACTGGGCGGCGCGGATCATGTCACTCGCCATCGCCGTGCTGGTCGCGCCGGGCCTGTGGCACCTGGCGATGTGGATCGCAGGATGAGGATCGCCGGCTGAAACCTCAGCCGTTGAAATAGGCCTCGGGAACGCCCTTAATCCCGGGCTCGAAAGCGAAGATGCTCCCCGAATGCGGCTGCGGATCGCCGCCGATCGCCGCCGAGGTGACATAGCAGATGTCGAGGTTCGGGCCGCCGAAAGCCGGACAGGTCGGCTGCGCCACCGGCAGCTTCACCACGCGCTCCACCTTGCCCGCGGGATCGAAGCGGGTGACGCACCAGCCGCCCCAATAGGCCACCCACACGCCGCCTTCCGCATCAACGGTCGCGCCGTCGGGGGCACCTTCGCTCGCCGGGCGCTCGATGAACACGCGGCGGTTGGCGATCTCGCCGCGTTCCGTGTCAAAATCCCAGGCCCAGATCGTATAGGCCCAGGAATCCGCGTAATACATAGTCCGCCCGTCCGGGCTCCAGCACAGCGAGTTGGAGCAGATGATGCCGTCGACCATTCGCGTCGCCTTGAGATCGGCGCCGAGGCGATAGAGCCCGCCGCTGGCCTGCTTTTCCGGGTCGTGCATGGTGCCGGCCCAGAAGCGGCCTTGCCGATCCGGCTTGCCGTCATTGAAGCGGTTCTCCGGCAGATGCGCCTCGGGATCGGTGATCGGATCCCACTTGCCGCTCTTGGGATCGAAGAAGTGGAAGCCGGAGCGCAGCGCCACCACCAGCCCGCCCTTCTTCCGCACCGCCAGCGAGCCCACCATGGCCGGCGCTTTCCAACATTCGTCGCGCCCGGTCGCCGGATCGAAGCAGCGCAATTCGTTCTGCTTGATATTGACCCAATAAAGCCGTTGCGCGCCCGGGTCCCAGAGCGGCCCCTCGCCCAGTTCCGCCTTGGCATCCAGCACGCAGGTGACGTCGGTCATGGCTCGCTCCCCTCGATTTTTGCGGCGAGTTTGCGCGATCGCTCCCAACAGATCAATGTGGCCCTCGAATGATTATTATGATCACCCATGGCCCGCCTTGCGATCTGCGGCCACATTTCGTAAAGCGGAACGACGCATCAGGGGCTGCCGCCACATGACCATCGAGATTCTTGTCGCCGCGCCGATCTATCCGGCGACCCTCGCGACCTTGGGCCAGACCTACAAGGCCCACCATCTGTGGCAGGCGCCGGATCGCGCGGCGCTGCTGGCGGAGATGCGCGACCGCGCGCGGGCCATCGTCACCAGCGGCGGCGCCGGCGCCGATGCAAATCTCATCAACGCCTTGCCGCGCGCGGAGATCATCGCCTGTTTCGGCGTCGGCTACGACGCCATCGACCTCGACGCGGCGAAGGCGCGCAAGATCGCCGTCACCAACACCCCCGACGTGCTGACCGACGATGTCGCCGATCTGGCGCTCGCGCTGATCCTGGATTCCCAGCGCCGCATCAGCCGGGGCGACCGCTATGTGCGCGCCGGCAAGTGGGTGAAAGGCGGCCTGGAGCTAGGCACCGCGCTGACCGGACGCAAGCTCGGCATCGTCGGGCTGGGGCGCATCGGGCTTGCCACCGCGCGACGCGCCGAAGCCTGCGGCATGAAGATCGCCTATCACGGGCCGCGCAAAAAGAATGCGGTGCCCTACACCTATTTCGCCAGGCTGGTCGATCTCGCCAAGGATTGCGACGTGCTGGTGCTGACTCTGCCCGGCGGCGCCGCGACCAAGCATCTAGTGAATACCGAAGTGCTCGCGGCGCTCGGGGCAAAGGGCACGCTGGTCAATGTCGCGCGCGGCTCCATCGTCGATGAAGCCGCGCTGGTTGCGGCCCTGCAATCCGGCGGGCTCGGCGCCGCGGCGCTCGACGTGTTCGAGGATGAGCCGCGCGTCCCGGCGGCGCTGCTGGCGATGGAAAACGTTGTGCTGCAGCCGCATGTCGGCAGCGCCACGCATGGCACCCGCGCCGCGATGGGCCAGCTGGTGATCGATAATCTGGCGGCGCATTTCGCCGGCCGGCCGCTGCTGACCCGCGTGGCCTGACGCGTGCCGGATAAATTGCATAGCGGCGCGCAACAGGATGCCGCGTCACGCCCGCCCATCATCCTCGTGATGGGCGTCTCCGGCGCCGGCAAGACCACCGTGGCCGAACAGCTGGCGCAGCGTTTCAAATGCGCCTTCGCCGATGGCGACGAATTCCACTCCGCTTCCAACATCGCCAAGATGCGCGCGGGCACACCGCTCACCGATGATGACCGCCGATCCTGGCTGCAGGCGATCGCCGCGCGGGTCCATGAATGGCGCGCCGGCGGCGTTGGCGGAATCGTCGCTTGCTCGGCGCTGAAGCGCGCTTATCGCCGCATCATCATTGGCGCCGGGGCCAGCAGTGACGGGCAGGATGTGACGCTGGTCTATCTGCGCGGCGATCCGGCGCTGATCCGCCGCCGGCTGAACGAGCGGCAGCACCACTTCATGCCGGTCAGCCTGCTCGACAGCCAGTTCGCCACGCTGGAGGAGCCGGGCGCGGAGGAGCATCCGATCGTGCTCGACGCGGCGAAATCCGCCCCCGAACTGGTGGCGGAGGTCTGGCGCCGCCTGCACGGCGATGTCGCGAAAGATCGACCGCATAGCCCGCTCAACTGATCCGGATACCTAATCCACCCGGACTAACCCGCCCCGGTTAACCTGCCGTGACTAGCCGGCTGCGCCATTGACAGGCGCGATGTTCGCGCGTGAAATCCGCGCCCTGATGCTGGGCACATCCCACATTCTGCTGATCTATGAATCGGCCGCCGAAGTGGAATCGCGCGACATCGCGACGCTGCACGATTACTGGAGCGCACAATTGGCCGGCCGCCCCATGCCGCATCCGGCCGACATGGATCCAGCCAATTTGCGCGACTTGCAGCCCGGCCTGGTTGTCGCCGATTACACCGATCATCCGTTCCGCGTGCGCTACAGCTGGGTGGGCGCGACCCAGAGGCATTACAGCGGCGAGGATTACACCGGCTGTTTCCTGGACGAGATGAACTGGTCCGAGAAGCCCCTGGTGGCGCGGGCGCATGAACGCGCCTACCGCTTGCGGGCGCCGGTTTTCGGCCGTTACCAATGGGACTTCCGCGAGGGCGTGCCGGGCTTCTCCGAATTCGGCATCTTCCCCCTGTCGGCCGACGGCGGCGCTGTGACCGGCGGACTCAGTTTCGACGATTATTCCTTCTTCGAGCAGCAGCTCGGCCGAGCCCGCTAAATTGCCGGCGCGCCAAGGCCTGGGGCGCTAAATGCCGCAGGCCACGGCAAAATCCTGACCCGTCATCCTTTTGTCAGCCTGGGCGCCTTAGCATTTGCCGTGACGCGGGGGCGGAAGTTGACAAGGTGGCGTTCGTTGTGGAATGCCACTTGCGCACCTCAAGGAGAACTGGCTGATGCTCCCTCCGGTTAACGATGACCGCGACTACACCCCCTTTATCCGGCAGTTCGAGGAGCGTGGCCACGCCCGCATTCCCCTGACCCCCGCTTTGGCGCGCGACATCGACCATATCTACCGGCTCGGCGAGACGTTCTTCGCCAGGTCCGAGGTCGACAAGCAGCGTTATTCGATGCAGTCCTTCGTCGAAGGCTATCGCGAACTGGGCCCGGAATATTCCCAGGTGCCGGAACGGCCGGACCTGACCGAATCCTTTTCCGCCTGGAATCGCAATCGCGGCCGCGCCGAGGTCGAAGCGACGGTTGGCGATGTTGAACTGCACCGTGCGCTGCGCGAGGTCTCCGACCAGATGTCGCTGCTGGTGCGCGGCATGTTCCGCGCCATGGCGCGGGCCTGGGGCCCGGCTGACGCGCCGGAGCTCGGCTTCTATAACGGCACCTACGTGCAGGTGAACTACTACGAGCCGGCGAGCCACAGCGCCGAGCTGCTGCAGGATTCGCACGAGGACGCGCATCTCCTGACCCTGATCAAGTCGAATGCGCCGGGCCTGGAGATCGAGCTCGACGGCAAGTTCGTTCCGGCCGGCGCCGACGGCAACGAGATCGTGGTGATGCCGGGCAGCCTGCTGTCGCTGATGACCGGCTACAAGATCCAGCCGATGTACCACCAGGTCCGCAACAACCGACGCAACCAGCCGCGCTCGTCGCTGATGCTGTTCGTCAATCCGGAGATCGACCAGAAGCTCGAGCCCTGGATCAAGAACGAGAGCAATGCCGGCATCGACATCATCGAGCGCGCGAATGAGGGTCCGAAGCAGTTCGGCATGCCGACCCTGGTCGACGGCGACGAAGGCGAGGCCTTCCCCGAACTGATGGAGCACAAGGAAGAAGTGCTCGCGCGCGCCACCGCCCCGCAGGCCGCCAAGGCAGGCTGACCGCTGGGCGCCCCGTTCGTCGCATAATCGAAGATACCAAAGCCCCTCTCCCCGCGCGGGAGGGGGCTTTTTTGCGGCCGATCCCCAGAGCGGGCCAATCTGGCCCGGTAATTTCCTGACCGCCTCTTGACCAGGGCGGCTTTCGGCGACTCGGGCCGTGAGACTAGGGTTTCTTATGCCGAGTCGCGCCAACCCCTTGAGAGACATCGAAGTCTTCAACCGTGGTCGCCTGGTGCCGCTATTGGCGCTGAAATACCGCAAGATGGCGGCCTCGCCCTTCGGCTATTTCCGCGGCACCAACCACCTGTTCCATGGCGATTGCCCGCGCCAGTCCTGGCTGGAGCGCATGCCGGCGGTGTGGCTGAACGGCGATCTGCATCTGGAGAATTTCGGCACCTATCGCGGCGACAACCGCCTGGTCTATTTCGACGTCGGGGATTTCGACGATGGCTGCCTGGGTCCCGCCGGGCGGGATCTGCTGCGCTTCCTGGTCGGGCTCAATCTTGCGGCAGGGGAGCTCGGCATCGCGGCGCGGCGCCGGGCGGGCCTCGCCAAGACGTTCCTGGCCGCTTATCGCGCGGCCCTTAGCGGCGGCAAGGCGCGCTGGATCGAACGGCGCACTGCAACCGGCCTGATCGGTGTCCTCCTGAAGGATCTCGAGCGCCGCACCCAATTCGATCTGCTGGCCAAGCGCACGGTGATCAAGAAGACCGGACGCCGCCTGCGCACCGACACCGGCAAGGCGCTGAAGCTGCCGGAAGCCGAGCAGGCGCGCGTCATCGCCTTCATGAAACGCTATGCACGGGGCCGCGCCGATCCGGATTTCTTCACCGTGCTGGACGTGGCGCAGCGCGTCGCCGGCCTGGGCGCTTTGGGCCTGCCGCGCTATGCGGTGCTGATCCGCGGCAGCGGCCGGCCCGATGGCGCCGCCCTGGTCGATCTCAAATGCCAGATCGGCTCCACCCTGCGGCCGCAACTGGCACAGCGCCAGCCGCGCTTCCGCAGCGAGGCCGAACGCGTCGTGGAGATCGAGAACCGCATGCAGGCGGTCGGCCCCGCCTTCCTGACGCCGGTGAAGATCGGCGGCCGCAGCTTCACCTTGCGTGAATTGCAGCCCAGCGCCGACAAGCTGGACCTGGACGCCGTGCATCCCGACGCGGCGGCGCTCGAAGCCGTGGTCTGGTCGATGGGCGAGTTGACCGCCTGGGCGCAATTGCGCTGCGCCGGGCGCGACCGCGCCGCCACCATCGACGACCTGATGGCATTTGCCGCAAATGCCGACCCGTTCAGCCGCTTGGCGGGCCTGTCACGCGACTGGGCCGACCGCATCGAGGACGACTGGCAGGACTTCCGCGCCTCGCGCCTCGCCAAATGGGCGGCCAAGACACCGGTGCCGGCGAAAGAAAAAACCGATTTGTGATCGCCTCTGTGACCTGTGCCACACCTCTGCTTGTGCGGTTGGGATAAAGTCTTCAGCCGTCAAGTCATGACTTTTGCCGTCGAATCGGGAACAATATCGCTCTTCTGAACGCCATCGCGCCGGTGGCAGGGCCTGACACATTCATCACCGGCGGCGGCGGAGTACGGCTCTGGGTGGGATAGGCCGTGAAACCATGATGCAGGCAGCGCCCATGATGTCGATCGCCCTGGCGGCGATCGTGGTGCTGTTGCCGTTCGCGATCTATGGCGTCGTCGCGCTGTGGCGCAGGCGCGCCGCGACCGGCGATCATGCGCGCCCGTCACCCGCACCGTCAGGCGATCTCTGGTCCGCGCTGCCCATCGCCATCGCCGGCTTCGACAAGGAAGACCGCCTGGTCGGCGCCAGCGCCGCCTTTCGCGCCGAACTCAGCGTGCGCAACGTCGTCATGGACGACGTGCTGCGACCCGGCATCGCCGCGCAGGCGATCTTCGACGCCTGGGCGCAGCGCAGCAGCGGGCGCCTCGGTCCGCTGACCGCCATCGCCACCCTGCCGGCGCATGAACTGATCTGGCCCGCCTTGCCGAACATGGAGGGACATCGCCTGGCCTGCATCGCGCTGCACGACGCCAAGGGCGCGCATTACCGGCTGCTGGTCGATCCGGCGATCCTGAACTGGGCGGCGCCCGGCCCGGCCATGCCCGGCCGCTCGGCGGTGGAGCAATCGGCGCAGGAACGCGCGTTCATGGCGCGCAACGCGGTGCTCGCTTCGGCGCTCTCGTCCATCGGCATCGGCGTCGCCTTGTGCGACGCGACGCCGGAGGTCTCCATCCTCTACGTCAATCCGGCCTTCGCCCGCATCACCGGCTACGAAGTGCAAGAGATGATCGGCGCGCCGCTGCGTTTCCTGCAGGCCAAGGGCACGCCGCCGGATCAGACGGAGCGGCTGGAGCGCGCCTTGGTGCAGCGCCGCGCCGCCAATCTGATGCTGCGCAGCCAGCGCAAGGACGGCAAGCCGTTCTGGAACGACATGCATGTGAATCCGATCGTCGATCCCTCGGGCGAGATCGCGCACATCGTCGCCTTCATCACCGATGCCAGCCCGCGCATCCGCGCCGAGGAGAATCTGCGGGAAGCCAAGCGCCAGGCGGAGATCGCCAACCGCGCCAAGTCGGATTTCCTGGCCAATGTCAGCCACGAATTGCGCACGCCGCTGAACGCCATCATCGGGTTTTCCGAGATCATCAAGATGCAGATGTTCGGGCAGATCGGCCAGCCGCTCTATGGCGAATATGCCCGCGACATCCACAACAGCGGCCAGCACCTGCTCTCCATCATCAACGACATCCTCGATCTGTCGAAGATCGAGGCCGGCCGCTTCGAGCTGCATCCCGATGCGGTCTCGGTCGCCGAATTGTTCGAGGATTGCGCGCGGCTCGTGCAGGAACGCGCCCATTCCGCCGGCCTCAAGCTGGTGCGCAGCATCGATCCGGAGATCGGCTTGCTGTGGGCCGACAAGCGCGCGGTGAAGCAGATCCTGATCAACCTGCTGGGCAACGCCATCAAGTTCACGCCCCAAGGCGGCCAGGTGACGCTCACGGCCAAACCCGCGCCGGACAGCATGATCGAATTGTCGGTGGCCGATACCGGCATCGGCATCCCGGCGGAGCATCTGGCGACGGCACTCGCCGCCTTCGGCCAGGTCGACAACCCGATGACCCGGGCGCAGCAAGGCACCGGCCTCGGCCTGCCGATCGTCAAGTCGCTGGTCGAGCTGCATGGCGGCCGCTTCGCCATCGACAGCGAGGTCGGCAAAGGGACTCGGGTCAGTGCTTTGCTGCCATCGATGGTCGATCCGCTGAAAGAACCGCTGCCGGCGAAGGATGCGGTGCCGGCGGCGGAGTAACTGACACTGGCCGCTCGCCGACCCGCTGTTAGAGGGTGATTCCCCGAGCTCTGGTCGTGGACGCCTGCCTGATCATGACTTTCTGCCTGCTCGAGACGGTATCGCGATCCATGTAGCATTGGCGCAAATACCGCTCGCCGGTGTCCAGGTTGAAGCCGGCGCGACCATGCAGGATGCGGTAATTGTCGACGACATAGGCCTCGCCGGGCTCCAGCTTGAAAGTCACCTGCATCTCCGGCGACCAGATGAGATCGGCATAGGCGCGTCGTGCTGCGTAGTAAGTGTGCAGGCTTGCGACATCGCGCGCCGGTACTTGATCTGACCGGTTGTGGAAGATGACGCGCGCGAACTGGCCATCCGGCCGTCGCTCAATTAAATGCCCGTAGTGCTCGAGGATCGCATCGTCGTCGCGATAGCCGAACACGACCGGCGTGGCGCAGAGCGTTTCGAAGTGCTGCGGCATATCCTGCCGCAGCCTGGTTGCCACGTTGAACCCATCGATCAGCACGGACTCGCCGCCCACCGCATCGTTCCGAAGGCAATGCAGAAAGATGTAGCCGGGTTGCGGCAGGCGATATGGGTTGTCGACGTGCGGCTCCAGCGCCCCGCCGGTCATGCTGAGACAATAGGCGTCCTTGATTGAGCGGATGTCGGCTATGTCGCCCCAGCTGGTCTCGCGGATTGGCCCGATCAAATCGGTCAGGCATCGCAAGCCATTCGGCTCGATCGGGAGCCCGCGCACCAAGGCGACGCCGAATGTTGCGAGATCGTCGAAGAACTCCAACAAGCCTGAAGGCGTGTTGGCGATATCCGCCATGTCCCGCCAACAGCCCTGCCAGGAATCTCGCTGCCAAGACTTTCTCTTGCCGACCAGGTCATCCGGCAGAAGATGCTCGATGGCGTGGCGCAGGTCATGCAGCTCGAACCGGCAGCGATGCCCGTCAGAGAATTCCAGACCTACCGCCGCCCCGTCTATGATCTCCGCGTGACGGATCTCCAAATCCAAAGGCAGATAGGCGGCCTCATAGAGCCGATGCCCAGTCTTGTCTTTGGCGCTTTCCTCGAAACTGAGTTCGCGCAGCCAAACCGGATGAAATTGATGGGTCAATCCGTCGGGCCAGCTGACCTCGAGCAGAGTCCTTTTGTTGCAAAGCCTCATGATAGCGCTCCACCATTGTCCGTCCGGTCAGCGTACGGACATGTGCAGCGCTCGCAGTCGACGGCTTGCCAAACTCTGTCGAGAAGCGGTCAGTACACTTCGCCGCCAGCGTGCGCAGCCGCATAGAAACGGCTTGGCGGCACGCCCAGGGCGCGGCGGAACATGTAGGTGAAGGCGCTGGGCGTGGCATAGCCGAGATCCAGCGCCACCTCCGTCACCGGGGCGCCGTCGCCCAGCCGCCGCAGCGCTTCCAGCAGCCGCGCCTGCTGCCGCCAGGCAGTGAAGCTCATGCCGAGCTCGGCCTGGAATATCCGCGCCAAGCTGCGCGGGCTGGCGCCGGCCAAGCGCGCCAATTGCGGCAGCTTGCGTTCATCGCCGGGGTTGTCCAAGAGCGCGCGGCACAGGCGCAGCAAGCGTGGATCGCGGGGCATCGGCAGGCGCAGTCCCAGGCCGGGCGCCGCGCGCAGCTCCGCCAGGATCAACGCCGTCAGGTGCCCGCCTGGATCGCGGCGCGCCGTCTGATCCATCATGCGCAGGATCAACTCACGCAACAGCGGCGCAACCGCCAGTACCTGCGGATTGTTCGGCAGGAAGTCGACGACCTCGTTGCTGAGATAGAGCGTGCGCATTGCCACCGGACCGGTCATGCGAACCGCGTGCCTGAGGCGCGGCGGAATCCACAGAGCCTGCGATGGCGGCACCACCCAGGCACCAGCCTCCGCCGTGACCGTCATCACCCCGCGCGCCGCGTAGACCAGTTGCCCGCGCGCGTGGCGGTGGGATGGCAGCACCGTGCCCGGCGCGAAGTCGCCACGAAAGATCCTGATTGGCCGGGAGGCGCGGCCACCCAACTTTGATCGCTCGGCTTGATACGTCGCGTTCCGTTTTGGCTGATTCTCGACAGTCTTTGGCATAGGCGCGATTGTAGGCCGCGGCCCGTTGCGCGACAATGGGCCATGGATCGGACACTCGCCACCCCCTCCGCCATCGAAGTCCCGCGCCTGCTGGTGCCGTTCCTCAATCTCGGCCACGCGCTGACCCATCTGGTGATGCTGATCTTCCCCACCGCCGTGCTGGCGCTGGGACCGGCCTGGGGGATTCCCTATGACGAGCTGATGCCGGCCTCCTTGGGCGGCCTCATCGCCTATGGCGCGGGATCGCTGCCCGCCGGCTGGCTCGGCGACCGCTGGAGCCGCCGCGCCTTGATGGCCGTTTTCTTCATCGGCATCGGCGTTGGGTCCGTTCTCTGCGGCTTCGCCCGCACGCCACTCGAGATCGGCGGGGCGCTCATCGTTGTCGGCTTGTTCGCGGCGATCTATCACCCGGTCGGCCTGTCGCTGCTGGTCGTCGACCAGGCGAAGCTTGGCCGCACCCTCGGCCTCAACGGCGTGTTCGGCAATCTCGGCATCGCCGGTGCGGCCATGGTGGCCGGATTGCTGTGCGAGGCGTTCGGCTGGCGCTGGGCCTTCATCGCACCGGGCTTGTTGTCGATCCTGGCGGGCCTCGCCTTTCTCGCCTTGGTCCCTCGATTGCCGAAGCCCGCCGCCGCGACACCGGAGAAGACGGTCGAAGGCGCGAAACGCCTCACGCTCATCATGGCCGTGGCGCTGCTGATCTTCATCATCTGCGATTCGCTGGTGTTCAACGCCACCACCATCGCTTTACCCAAGGTGGCGGAGACGCACCTCAGCGGCTGGTTCGACAATGCGGCGGCGATCGGCACCATCGTCTCCGCCGTCTTCGCCGTCGCCGCTTTGGCGCAGCTCTGGATCGGGCACTTGATCGACCGCATTCCGTTGCCGCGCATTTTCCTGCCGCTGGCGGCGGCGCAGATTGCGGCTTTGCTGCTGACCGGGTTATGGAGCGGCCCGTTCTTCGTGGTGCCCGCGCTCGCCACCATGTTCATCGTCTTCGGCCTGATCCCGATCAGCGACGCCGTCATCGCCCGCAATGTCAGCGATGCCTGGCGCTCCAGAGCCTATGCAATCGGCTACGTGGTCGCCTTCGGCGTTGGCCCGGCCGCCGTGCCGCTGATCGCGGCGCTCTATGACGAGACGCGCGGCTTTCCCTATCTCTTCCCGGTATTGGCCGCCATCGCCGGCGGCACGTTGCTGGCGGCGGTGATGCTGGCGCTGCAGAAGCGCGCAGCCTAGCTGCGATTGGTCAGGCTGAAGGGATTGCCGTCCGGATCCTTGCCGCCGCATAGATCGAGCCCATCTTTGCTCGAGACCTTGCCCATCTTGGCGCCGCGCGCGACCAGGATCTCGCGCGTCGCCGCCACATCCTTGACGTCGAAGGCGAGCTTGGGCGGGCGGGCGCCGATCTCCGATTTGCCGCTATGCAGGGCGATGCCGCAGGCGCCGGCATCGAATTCCTTCCAGCCCTTCTCGTCGGTCTTCAGCCTGAAGCCGAGCACGTCGCGATAGAACGCCACCATCCGGTCCATGTTGGCGGTGAACAGGGTCACGCGGGACAATTTGAGCTGCATGCCGTGCTTCCTTCCGGCAGTCGGGGAAGCGACTGCATCAGGAAAGTATTTTTTTGTCCAGGGCCTGAAAGCGCCTACGCCACCGCCACCAGATCGACCGGCAGGGTGACGCCGATCACCTCCACCTGCGCCATGCGGCGGTGCTCGCGCGCCGGCTTGTAGCCCTGCGCCAACGCGGCATCGTAGGTTTCCCGCAGCGCCAAGGCGCGGCAGCCGATCACCTTGTTCTGCTTCTCGAGCTTGGCCGAGAGGTTCACCGCGTCGCCGATGACGGTGTATTCCAGGCGCGTTTCGTCGCCGACCGCGCCGGCGATGATGCGGCCGGATGCCACCGCGCCATTCACCCGCAAGGGCGGCCTTCCCTGGCGCTCCTGCTCTTCGACCCAGTTTGCCGCCGCCTGCATGCATTCCTCCAGCGCGCTCAACGCCCGCGCGGCGTAATCCTCCTGCGCGCGGGTGGCGCCGAAGGTCGCCATGATGCCGTCGCCCAGGAACTTGTCGATGGAGCCGCCATGGCGCTGGATGATCGGCACCATCTGGCGCTGGTAATCGGCCAGCACGCCCATCACTTCCTGCGGGGTTGCCGTCGACGCGAGCTTGGTGAAGCCGCGCACATCGAGATTGAGGATCGCCGCTTCGCAGGCCTGACCTTCGCCGGCGATCAGTTGGTGCCCGTCGCGGCTGATCTGGCTGGCGATCTCGGGCGAAAAGAAGCGCGACAGGTTCTCGCTGGCCTGCTTGCCGGTGACCGCCTCGATGAGCCGGTTGCGCGCCTGGCGCACGGCCAGGGCCAACACCGCGGTCACCACCAGGATGGAGATGATCTTGTCGATCTCCGCGCCGATCAATACGGCGTTCGAGGTCAAGTAGGCGACATAGCTGCGCGTGATCATGGCATTGGCCGGATCGCTGCCGATCACATACAGGATCAGCGCCAGCCAGCCGATCGCCGCGGCAATGCCGGCCATCACCACGTAGCGCGCCTCGAAGCGCAGCGCGCGGAGCGCGATGAAGATGAAGACATAGAGCAGCGTCGGCGCCTTCAGATAGAAGCTCGGCGGCTGCATATATTGCAGGTGGAAGCTCCAGATCAGGCTGTAGAGCAGGCTCATGTCGATGACGATCGATCCGGCCAGCAGCCAGAAGCCGAGGCGGATGCGATAGGCCAGGACCAGGCGAATGACCGTGAACACGAAATAGAGCCCGATGGCGAGCGGCGTCAGCAGCCAAATATGCGTCGCCATCGGCGCCGTGCTGCGGCTGGTGAAATAGAGCAGGCCGAAGGTGCAGACGATCGCGAGCTGGATCCAGCTGATCAGGCGCTCGCTGTTGCCCTGTTCGCGCGCGATGCGGTCGCGCACAATGGGCGGCAGCTCCGTCGTATGATCGACAAGGCGCTTGAAGGGCATAAGGCGCATGAGACCGCTCCGGGTCCGAATGGATATGGATTCGCGCGACATTGCCACGCCGGCAATCAGCAAGCCCTACACATAGCCGCGAGGGCGATGCTTTAGGGCTATCGTTTCTCCAGCCCCATCTTTTCCAACCAGAGGCTGGTGGTCGGCCCAACCGCCGGCGGCAACTGGCCGAGCGGCCCGGCCGCCAGGCGGTCGCGATAGCGGCTGGCGGCATAGTGGCTGGCGAAGATCACCCGCCAACCGCCATTCAGCATCAGGCCCGCCACGGCGGATTGCTCGTTATAGCCGCGCCATTCCCAGCTGTCGGGATAGGGCTCCGGCAGGAACATGTCGTGGAAATGCACCAGCACGCCGGATGGGAGGCGCGGCAGGATCTCCGTCAGCACCAGTTCGACATCGGTGCCCGGCATCAGGATGTGGCTGGAATCGACGAACAGCATGTCGCCCGCTTCCAGCGTATCGAACAGCGCCGGATCGGCGCTCTGCAAGGTCGTGCGCTCGAAGCGGATGTCGAGGCCGCCCAGATCCGCGCGCGGCTGCGGGTCGATGGCGATGAATTCGGTGGCAAGAGCGCCGTCCTGGATCGCGCGTTTCGCGAAGCGCGTGGAATGGCCGCAGCCGATCTCGATGATGCGCTTCGGCGCCTGCGCGCGGATCAATGTATAGAGCATCGCCGCATCCAGGCCGCAAAACCAATCCTGGCTCCAGCGGGGTGCCGGAGCCTTGGCGTCTTTTTCGATCTTCAGCAGATCGGGTCCGACACGCTCCAGCGCCTCCAGCGCCTGCGCCATCGTCGGCTCGGCCTCGGCGAAGGTTCGCGACACGGCCTCGTATCGCCCCGGCTTGGCGACGGATTTCGCGCGTGCATACGGAATGAAAAAGCCCTTGCGGTCGAGCCCGGTGACCGTATCCAGCCCGAAACACAACGACCGCCACCAGGTGCGGAGAGTCATCCGCCAATCCCCCTAAGGACACTTCCTTCCCCCCTTGCGGGGGAAGGCAGCGAAAGCTTAGCGAGCGAGAGCGAGCTTAGCTGAAGCAGGAAGGGGGGTCGCGCGCCTACGGGCGCGCCATCGCGGTAGCGATACTTGGCGAAGACTCGTTGTGGATAGACCCGGCGCTGCAACACCCCCCTTCCCCACCTTCCCCCGGCCCGTCGGCCGATGCCGACATTCGTCGGCGCGGGGGGGGAGGGGCGGACCGAGCGCTGCAGGGAGTTCATTCGATCATCGGCGGTCAGAGATTGATTTCCAGCCCCTCGCGCGCGACCAGCGTGCCGGGGCGGGCGGCGGCGGCATCGGCCGAGATGCGGTCCATGAAGGCATCGTCGTGGCTGGGATCGTGGTGGAAGATGACCAGGGTCTTCACCTTGGCCACGTCGGCGAGGCGCACGCCTTCCTGCCAGGTCGAATGGCCCCAGCCTTCGAACTTCGGATATTCCTCGTCGGTGTAGGTGCTGTCGTAGATCACGTAATCGGCGCCCTGGATCAGATCCAGGATCAGCGGATCGGGCTCGTTCGGCTCATGCTCGCAATCGGTGATGTAGCAGAGCGACTTGCCCTGATAGTCGATGCGATAGCCGGTGGCGCCGTTCGGATGATTGAGCGGCGTGGTGCGTATCACGACGCCGTCGCGCGGATGCAGCGTGTCGCCGGCTTCGAAGTCGTGATAGTCCGGCTTCGATGCAAAGACATCGAGCGGCACCGGGAACAGAGGCTCGACCATCATGCCGCTGATCGCGTCGCGCAGGTTGGTGCGCGGCTTCAGATGGCCGGCCCACAGCCGCAGATTGCTCGACGGCTGATACAGCGGCGCGAAGAACGGCAGACCGACGATGTGGTCGAGATGCGTGTGGGTGAAAAAGATGTCGGCGTCGATCGGCGCTTCCGCCATCAGCATCTTGCCCAAGGGGCGCATGCCGCTGCCGCCGTCGAGAATAAGGAGATGCTTGCCGCAACGCACCTCGAGGCACGAGGTGTTGCCGCCATACTTCACGTATTCCGGACCCGGGCAGGAGAGCGAACCGCGCACACCCCAGAATCGAACACTAAAGCGCACCGTATCGGCTGCCGTCGTCAAACCTTCTACTCCCGGCGTCCCCGGTGCTTCTGGAGGGGCCGCACCCTCGGCCCAAGCGAGAAATCGCCCAACCACCCGACCCCCATCGGGTATCCCAGCTAGGCGGCGCGGGGCGATGATGGCATTGTTTCGCCGCCCAGGAAAAGAGGGAATGTCATATGGCCCAAGGGGCTGAGATACCAGGGAAAACCTGGTGGCCCGGGGTGCTCCTGGGGGTGGGGGTGAGTTGCCATGCCGCCTACCAGCAATTCAAGTTGCCGCCGGTCCTGCCCGATTTGCTGCGCGAATTTCCGCACGATCCGGCGATTGCCGCCGGTTTCATGTCTATCTACGCGCTGATCGGCCTGTTGGTTTCACAGCCCCTTGGGCGCTGGTTGCAAGGCGGCCTGGTGGCCGGATTCCGGGGCAGCCTGGCGCGCGGGCTGATGATCGCCGGCCCCCTGACCGCGCTCGGCTGCGCGGTGGCGCTGCTCTGGCCGGAATCGGCGACGTTGTTCCTGGCCGGGCGCGGGCTCGAAGGGCTCGGCTTTGCCGTCTGTGCCATCGCCGGCCCGGCCATCGCCGCGCAATCCGCCGCGCCGCGCGACCTGCCGCTGGTCACCGGGCTGCTCGCCGGCTGGATCCCGATCGGCCAGATCGTCGGCGCCTGGGCGGCCTGGGCAATCCCCGATTGGCGCTTTCCCTGGGCGCTCGGCCTCGGCTTTGCGCTGGCGCTGACCCTGGTCGGCCGCTTCGGCGCCAAGGCGGCGAGCCGCGCGATGCCGCGCGAAGTGCTCTCCGCAAAGCAGAAGCGCCTGCTGTGGCTGGGGGGAAGCATCTTCATGCTGTGGTCCAGCCAGTATTTCGCCTTCATGACCTGGCTCACCTCCTATCTCGATCTGCGCTACGGCATGAGCCTGCGCGAATCGATCGGGGCCTATCTGCTGCCCGTCGTGGTGCTGCTCGCCTTCAACATCCTCACCGGTTGGGCGCTGGGCCGCGGCTTGCCGTTGCTGCGCACCCTCATCATCGGCCTGCTGTCACAGGCGCTGGTGTGGATCGCGGCGCCCTTTGCCGAAGGCTGGCTCGGCGTCTTGTTGCTGGTCGTCTATGGCATCGGCGCCGGCGTGGTGCCGACCTGCCTGTTCCAGGTGCCGCACCGCATTGTCGGTGGCGCGGCGCGGGCCGGCGCCTACGGCATCGTCATGGCGGCGCGCAATATCGGCGTGTTCTTCGGGCCGCTGGTGCTGGGCGTGCTGGTGAAGGGGCCGGAGGATTGGCAGCTTGGCTTCGGCATTTTCACCGCCATCACCTTCGGCTCCATGGCGCTGGCGATCCTGCTGCGATTCCTGATCGGGCCGCCGCACCATCCGGCACAGCGATGAGCGATCTCACCGCTCTGTTCGCGCAGCACGACAGGACGGCTCTCATCGTCCTTGCCGCCGCAGCCTTCATTGCCTCGCTTGCGCGCGGCTTTTCCGGTTTTGGCGGCGCGCTGATCTTCGTACCTCTGGCCAGCGCGTCGGTCGGACCGCAAGTGGCTGGGCCGATCCTGCTGCTGATCGATTTCGTGGCGCAATGGGCGCTGCTGAAGAACGCCTGGCGCCAGGCCAATCGGCGCGAGGTGATGGTGATGGCGCTGGGCGCGCTGGTCGGCATCCCGATCGGCGTGCTGATCCTGAAGTTCGCCGATACGATCTCCCTGCGCTGGGCGATCTCGATCCTGATCGTCGCCATGCTCGGGCTGCTGATCTCCGGCTGGCGCTATCCGGGCCAGCCGAAACGTTCGACCACCGGCATCGTCGGCTTCATCGCCGGCATCTTGAGCGGCTCGGTCCAGGCCGCGGGACCGCCGGTCGTCGCCTATTGGCTGGGCGGCAGCACGCCGCCCTTGATGGTGCGCGCCAACATCATCTTGTTCTTCTTCTGCACTTCGGTGATCTCCGGAATCACCTATCTCGCCGCCGGTTTGCTGAATGCCGAAGTGCTGTTCCTGGCGCTGGTCACGGCGCCCGGCTATGCCATCGGCATGTATCTCGGCACGCGCATGTTCGGCCTCGCCAGCGACCGCACCTTTCGCCGCGCCTGCTATCTGCTGATCGCGGGCGCGGCGATTGTGTCACTGCCGGTGCTGGATTCCGTGCTGCGGTAGATCGCGACGCGCAATCCACAAACTCGATCGTCACCCCGGCCTTGAGCCGGGGCCCATTCCTCAACCGCTCGTGCGGCGGGCAAATGGATCCCGGCTCAAGGCCGAGATGACAAACGAGTAGGCTGGAGCAATCAATAATGATGCGCTAGGCGGCGATCTTCGTGCGCGCGAAACGGCCCACCCAGTTTGCGAAGGCATCGACGAAGGCTTGCAGGAGCTGCTTGGCCTGGGGATCGGTGACGTCGTTGTTGGCGTCGAACACGCCGTCCTTGTAGGTGAAATACACTTCCGGCCGGCCCAGCAGCGCGACGCCCTGATTGACCAGGATGCCCTTCAGGTGATCCTGCGCGATGGCGGTACCGATGGCGCCCGGCGTGGTGCCGACGATGGCGCCGGGCGTGCCGTCCCAGACGCCCTGGCCATAGGGACGTCCGCCCCAATCGATCACGTTTTTCAGGGCGGCGGAAATCGAGCGGTTGTGCTCCGGCGTCACGAACAGAACGGCGTCGGACGCGGCGATCTCGTTCTTCACCCGCTGGACAGTCGCCGGGAAATTCGCTTCCAGGTCCTGGTTGTAGAGCGGCAGATCCGAGATATCGACCAGCTTCAGATCGAGCTTTCCGGCCGCCAGCTTGGCGATCGCCAGCGCCAGCTTCTTGTTGATCGAATCCTTGCGCAGGCTGCCATTGATGATAGCGATCTTGGGGAGAGCCATTTCACAGTCCTTTCCGGTGGTATGCTTTTGTGCCTAGTATGGGTTGGTAACTGGTATTGATTTGTAACTGAGGATGAATATGTAACCATTGCGGAAACGCGCAAGAAGGCACATGAATGACACCCAGGCACACACAGGAAACCGTCCTGCAAGGAATGGAACGATGAGACCCGGCAAGAAACATATTTCCGAGAACTGCCAGGCGGTGAGCGCGGTGCTGTCGCGCGTCGGCGACAAATGGAGCGTGCTGGTCGTCTCGATCCTCGGCAAGGGTCCGATGCGCTTCAACGAACTGAAGCGCGCCGTCGACGGCGTGTCGCAACGCATGCTCACGCTCACCCTGCGCGCGTTGGAGCGCGACGGGCTGGTGACACGCACCGTATTTCCCTCCGTGCCGCCGCGCGTCGAATACGAGCTCACCGCGCTGGGCCGCTCGCTGCTGAACCCGGTCCTCGCCTTGACCGGCTGGGCGCTGGATCACCGCGGCGACATCGACACCGCGCGCAGGAAGTTCGATGCGAAGGTGGAAGGCGTGAAGACGCGGTCGAAGGCGGCGTAGCGTGCCACAACAGCCCCCGCCGTCATGGTCGTGCCAAGCACGACCATGACGGCGGGGGGTTGCCGCCCAGTACTCCTACGGCACCAGCCTGTACCCGCCCTGATCCGTCACCAATATCTGCGCCTTGCTGGGATCCTTTTCGATCTTCTGGCGCAGGCGGTAGACGTGGGTTTCCAGTGTGTGGGTGGTGACGCCGGCATTGTAGCCCCAGACTTCGCCCAGCAAGGTCTCGCGGCTGACCGGCTTCTGGCCGGCACGGTAGAGATATTTCAGGATCGCGGCTTCCTTCTCCGTCAGGCGGATCTTCTTTTTCGCCGCTTCCTCGACCAGCATTTTCACCGCCGGCTTGAACACATAGGGGCCGATATTGAGCACGGCGTCTTCGCTGTGCTCGTGCTGGCGCAGATGCGCCTTCAGCCGCGCCACCAGCTCGCCCAGGCGGAACGGCTTGGTGACGTAGTCGTTGGCGCCGGAATCCAGGCCGCGAATGGTATCGGCCTCGCCTTCCACCGCCGTCAGCATGATGATCGGCGCGTGGATCTGCGCCTTGCGCATCTCGCGGCAGACATCGCGGCCGTCGCCGTCGGGCAAGCCGACATCCAGCAGGATGGCATCGAAATGCCCGGCCTTGGCCTTGGCCAGGCCTTCCGCGGCGGTCGCCGCCTCGGTCGCCTCGAACTCGCCGTCCAGGGTCAGCTGCTCCGCCAGCGTGCGCCGCAGATTGTCGTCATCGTCGACCAGCAGGATCTTCTTTGCCGCGGCGGCCGCTTGCATCGGTCGGATTCCCTCATGCGTGGCAGGATTGATTCGTCGTTGGCGCTAATCCGGTCCAGATAACACCCTGGTCCGATCAGGCACAAGCCCAGGGGGCGCCCGCCGCGGTTCGGCCCCACCGCCGACAGAGGCGTTAACCATTTGAATCGGCTATAGAATGTGGCCTCGTGCCGCAGGTCCATTGCGGTGACTTGACCCCGGTTCCGGCCAGTAGCCATATGCAACCCATGAACAGCGACTTCCAGGCCAAGACCGCCGCCTATCGCGCCACCGTGGAGCGCTGCCTCGCCGAATTGCGGCGTGGCGGGGCCGTCGGCCTGACCAAGGGCAATTCCGCCGCGAGCCTCGCGCTGGCGGCCGAGATGGTGGAGGAAGCGAGCCTCGCGGCTTTGCAATCCGCCGCGTCGCTCACCAGGAACGGCGGTGCGCTGCGCTTGGTGCTGACCGTCGAGCGCGCCACCGATCTGGGCCTGATGCCGGCCGGCGGCAGCGGCCTCGCCATCGTGCGTTTGCCGGCCGAGATCGGCGCGGAAGCCGTGCGCCAGCTGGCCGACCCGACCGCGGAAAAAGACGAGACGCCGGCGCTGGGCATTTCGCTGGCTGACGACCTGCCCATGCCGCTGGCCGAAGCCGCGATCGACCTGGCCAAGGCTGCGCGCTTGTTGCCCGCCGCCTTGATGATCGCGCTGCCGGCCGACCGCGATGCACTGACGCAATGGGTCGACGAGACCTTCACCCTCGATTGCACCGGCCTCGCTGCGCATCAGCGCGCGCTCGCCGGATCGCTGAAGCGCGTCGGCTCCGCGCGCGTGCCACTCGAGGGCGCGGAAGAGACCGAGATCATCGCCTTCCGACCCGCCGATGGCGGCAAGGAGCATCTGGCCATCGTCATCGGCCGCCCGGATCCAGCGCAACCGGTGCTGATCCGCTTGCACTCCGAATGCTTCACCGGCGATCTGCTCGGTTCGCTCCGTTGTGATTGCGGCGATCAGCTGCGCGGCGCCATCGAGACCATCGCGAAGAGCGGCAGCGGCATCGTGCTCTACCTCGCGCAGGAAGGCCGCGGCATCGGCCTGATCAACAAGCTGCGCGCCTATCGCCTGCAGGATGCCGGCGCCGATACACTCGAAGCCAACCAGCAGCTCGGCTTCGGCGCCGATGAGCGCGTCTACCAGCCCGCCGCCGAGATGCTGCGGCAACTCGGCTTCACCGCCGTGCACCTGCTCACCAACAATCCGGAAAAGCTGCACGGCCTCGAGCAATGCGGCATCCGCGTCACCGAACGCGTGCCGCACGTCTTCCCCTCGAACGACCACAACGCCCAGTACCTGATCACCAAGGCGCGCCGCTTCGGGCATATGTTCTAGCTGCAGCTGGATCGTGCCATTGGGTTCGCAACCAGCGCACTAACAAAACGAGGCCAAGGCCCGTTTTATCTCGTTGAGCTCCCGCTCTAAGGCGGCTCCATCATGGGATACGGAGAACTGTGCGATCGCTGCTTTAACTTGGCTCTGCAGTACATCCGTGCCGTCCAAGAAATTCTCAAACTCCTCAACTGTCTTGAGCTTCGACTTCGCGCCACTGTACGCGCGCTGTCGCGCATCTATCGCGATGATTTCTCCCGCGATGGCCACAATCTCGAGCGGCAAGCCCAGTTCGTCACTCCGGAGCACCACGACCGCCATCATCTCTAGGAAGCCGCAATACCCTTGCACTCCTTCGGCCAATAGAGTCTCCAAGGTTGCTGGAGTCGTGGTCATTTGTCCTACGCTGCCTCTCTTACCTTCGCTCCGCTCATTCTCAAAATTGGGGCCAAAGTGGATTTCTCCACTCCCTCACGCCGCCCGTCGCGCCCGTCGCAGCTTGGCCTTCGCCGACTTCTCTTCCATCGGCGCCGCCGAGATCTTGATTCCCAGCGCCGCCAGCACTTTCACCACTGTCGAGAATTCCGGGTTGCCGCTTTCGCTCAGCGCCTTGTAGAGGCTCTGCCGGCCCAGCCCGCTCTTGCGCGCGATCGTCGCCATGCCTTTCGCGCGCGCGACCGCGCCCAGCGCGTGCTGAAAATAGGCCGGGTCGTCGAGGGCGAGCGCCTCCGAGAGATAATCGGCCATGTCGGCTTCGCTCTCCAGGTAGTCCGCCATGTCGAACTTTGTGGTTTTCAGCGCCATGTTCTCAACTCCTACAATTCATCAACCAGTGATTTGGCTCGGGCAATATCGCCCGCTTGGGAACCCTTATCGCCCCCACACAGCAGAATGATGATGGTGTCGCCTCGCCGCGTGAAATAGATACGGTACCCTGGTCCCATATGAACACGCAGTTCGGTGACGCCGGCGCCGACCGGCTTGGCGTCGCCCACATGACCGATCGCCAACCGGTCGATGCGCTTGGCGATGGCGAGCCTGGCTCGCCGATCAGCGAGACCCTTGATCCACCTCGTGAAGACTGCTGTTTGCCGGACTTCAATCATGACATAGTCTCCCATAGGAGACATATGTTTTCAAGCACAAAGCTCCATCTACACGACAACCGTCTTGCCTCCCTACCCATCTAACCCGATACCCAGCCCGCAATACCTGCTACGGTTCTGCCCGTTTGGGGGCGGAAGGCAGGCGACAAGAATGGCGAACGACAAGGACGTGGCATCGGCCGAGCAATTGCTCGAAATGCCCAATCTGGCCGACGCGCTGGAAAGCGACCAGTTCAAGCAGTTCCTGGACCACATCCCTTTCGCGGTGGCGGTGTCCGAGCTGGATCCGTCGGAGCGCATCGTCTACGCGAATATCGAGTTCGAGCGCCTGACCGGCCAGCCGGTCGCCAAGGTCCAGGGCAAGCGCTGGAGTTCCCTGTTGCACAGCGTCGCCGCCGTCGATGACGGCCGCGTGCTGAGCGAGGCCATCACCGACGACGACCAGTATCTGGGCGAGTTCACCATCCAGCAGGGCGATGCCACGGTATCCGTCGACGCCTGGTCGAACGTCATCCAGGACGAGGGCGGCAGCGACCGGTTCCGGCTGCTCGCTTTGGCCGACATCACGCACCGCATCAACCCGGACCAGGAAGCTCTCGAGAATCGCATCCGCGAGAAGGACACCCTGCTGCGCGAGATCCAGCATCGGGTGAAGAACAACCTGCAGATGATCACGGCGTTGATCCGGCTGGAGGCGCGCAACCTGCCGGACAACGCGACGGAAAAGCGCTTCGACCGGCTGGCCGGGCGCATGGATTCTCTGGCCCTGCTCTATGGCCTCCTGGCCGACGGCATTCCGGGCGACAGCGTCGACCTCGGCGTCTATCTCAGCCAGGTCGCCTCCGCGGTGATGAAGGCGCATGCGACCGAGGGCGTGCGCCTGGACCTGAAGGTCGACACCTGGCCGGTCTCGATCAACGTCGCCATGCCGACGGGCCTGGTGGTCAACGAGTTGCTGACCAATGCGCTGAAGCACGCTTTCGCCGGGCGGGACGGCGGCACCGTGACGCTGCACAGCCTAGTCGACGAGACCGGCTGCCGGGTGACGGTGGCCGATGACGGCATCGGCATGAGCGAACCCATCGAATGGCCGAAGCCGGGCAAGCTCGCGGCGCTGATCGTCGAATCGCTGCGCAAGAACGCCGGTGCGCGGGTCGATGTCGAATCATCGCCGGGCAAGGGTGTTCGCGTGAAAATCTTCTTCGCGCGCGCCAACGCCGCACCCAGCGCGTAGCGCCACGCGCCTCTGGCGTTCTTAGGCCAGCGGATCGCGCGTTGCTTCGACCCAGTCATCGCCGTCGCAGCGGTTGCAGGTCGATGCTGCATTGGCGCTCGTTTCTTCAGTGTGGCCGCATTTCCAGCACGCGTAGGTCAATTCCGCGTTCCGCGCGGCGCCTGCGACGGTGAAGCCCTTGGGCGGCGTCCATTCGTCGTACGGCGGAAGCACCGGCAGGCCCGGCTTGCAGCTGTCGTCCGGCGCTTGGAACGCGCTGACGCCGCCCGATGGCTCGAGATAGGCGCGCTGCACCTGGCCCAGCTGCCGCACGCCTTTCTCGCGCAGCAGCATGAACAATTCCTCGCGCGAGAAGCGTTCGCCGTCGAGCGCCTTTAAATCCAGTTCGCCATCGGAAACGATGCAACGCGGCTGGCCTTCGAGAAAATCTTCCACTGCTTCGGAGCGGTTCGAGAGATAGGTGACGAAGCGCGTCATCGCCACCACCACCGTCACCACCGCGAGGCAATGCAGCAGCGGCACCTCGGGATAGAACATCGGGTCGCCGACGGCGGAGCCCAGGGCGATGATGATGGTGAACTCGAACGGCGAAAGCTGGCCCATGCCGCGCTTGCCCATCAGGCGCAGCACCAGCAGCACGTAGAGATACATCACCACGGTGCGGAACAGGATCTCCACAAAGAAGATCGGCGGCTGATCGCCGATGAAGATCCGGTAGAGATCGAAGCTGTGCGTCGCGGCTTCTTCCATCGTTGACTCCCCTGTCTGGACATCGCGTCGCGCGACCGAACCTCAAAGGCGGAAGGCCAACGATGGTTCCAGCGGCAGAAGCCCTCGCCCCGGCGAAACGCCGGGCAGCGCACACCCACATCCCTGGAAGCCGAAGTTTGGCCCGGCAATTCCTAGCCCAACTCCTCTGTTTTCAGCGGTTTGAGCCGCCAAAACGGCGTTTCTTACCGCTTTCTTAACTCTCTCATGATGAGCTTCAGGGGTAACAACTCCGAATGGAGCAGCGCCATGACGAAACGGTCTCTGCCGCGTTTGCTGAAGGCGCCGGTCGCCTTCCTGGGCAACACGGCCTTCTGGGTCGTCCTCGGCTGGAATGCGCTGATCATCAATCCGGCGATGGCCGAGGAAGCCCAGCCTGCCGCCGAGCCGCAGCTGCTCTACATCCTCGATGCCGGCCAGATGTCGATCGCCGAGCAGCGGCCCGGCACCTCCGATCCCACGCAGATGCAGGTCTATCTCTCCATGATCGGGTCGCCAATGGAGCCCTATGCCGCCGTGGCCGATCCCAGCCTGGTGCTGATGGCGGCGATCGCGCAGGACGCGGTCGGCGGCACGACCTATGCCGGCGCAGAACCTGAGATCATGCAGACCGCCGCCGCCTTCCGTGGCGAGCCTGGCATCGTGCCGCGCTCCTACATGGATGCTGATGGCTATTGGGCTTTCCCGCGTTTGCCCGACCAGGACGAGCGCGACGTGCTCTATGGCACCAAGTGGCGCGTGGTCGAGGATCCGGAATCGCAGATGCTGTTCCTCGGCCCCGACCGCCAGTTCGGCTGGGACGACTTCGCCGACATCATCAATCCGCTGCAGCATATTCCGCTGGTCAGCGTCGCCTATCGCTCGCTGACGGGCGACAAGATCTATGGCGCCGCGCGCCTGTTCGATGCGGGCTTCGGCCCCGTCGCCGGCATCTCCACCGTCGCCGATCTCGCCATCACCTCGACCACCGGCTCGAGCATGGAGGATCATGCCGTCGCCGCGATCTTCGGCGGCGACGAGACCGACAACCTGGCCCAGGTCGATCCGGCCGACGCCCAGCAGCTGGCGTTCCGCCCCCGCCGCGGCTCGAACCAGTAATCCATCTATCGGGGGACAAACCGCCCGGGTCGCCCACGCGATCCCGGGCGTTTGATTCCTGCCGCGTGATTTTTCCGCCGGCCGTCCTGGCACACCCCTTGCGTTGACTCCGATGGGCAAAAGGCCCGTCAGGAAAACGCGGGGAAACCCCAATGGCACAAATGCCGATCCAACTCGCTTCGGGACGCGCGCAGCCTTATGCGCCGCCGCCGGCTGTCGTGCCCCCGCCGGGCGCCGCCGCCCAGCCCCCGGCTGCCCCGCCGAAGATTAGCCAAGCCTTTGATCCGGGTGCCATTTCTGGCGGCGTCTTGCGTCCGGGCTCGATCGACCAGAAGACCTTCCGCCAGCGCCTGGAGGAAGCCCATCAGGGCGGCCCGGTCCAGCATCCGGCGGCCGGCAAATCACCCTTGATGCTGCCCCCGGCCGGCAAGGGCGCCCCGTCGATTCCGACCCTGACCCCGGCACAACTTGCCGCCCTCGGCTTGGATATCTCCGGCCTGGAAACCGCTCCCGCCGCGCCCGAAGCCTCGGCCGGCGCGGCTCTCGCGCCCGCGCCGAGCGTCGAGCCGCCGCAAACCGAAATTCCGATGACGGCCGAAGTCGTGCCGGAAACCGCGACGCCGCCCACCGAAACTGCACTCCCGGCGACGCAGCAGGCCGCCCTGCCGCCCGGCGCCGAGGATCCCGACGCGCCGCGCGCGCCGGTGCCGGGCGCCCGTCTGGGCCAGGACGGCGTCTGGGAATTGTCGCGCCAGCCGAGCAAGGATGAGCGCGAATGGTTCCAGGGCATGAATGCGAAATGGCGCATCGTCGAGAATCCGGACTCGGTGAAGCTGTTCCTGGGCGAAGACGGCAAGTTCGGCTTTGACGATTTCCTCGACATCATCAATCCGCTGCAGCACATCCCCTTCGTGAACCTGGCCTATCGCGCCCTGACCGGCGATGAGATCAACGGCGCCGCGCAAATGGTGGGCGCCATCGCCATGGGCCCGGTCTCGGTGGCCAGCACCGTCGCCGACCTCGCCTTCAAGTCGGAGACCGGCCAGGGTCTTGCCGCCAACGGCATCGCCATGCTGTTCGGCGATGACAGCAGCGCGCCGGCGGATGTCGCCAGCTACGCCACCGCCGCCGGCGAGACGCAGACCGCCGATCTGTCGCAAATCCGCCGCGGCTCCAACCGCTGAAGTAATTCTGCTAGCCTGCGGTGATGGATCTGATCGTCACCGCCAAGCCCGGTGAGACCCGTGGCACTGCCCAGCTCGGCGCACGCGAATTTCCGTGTGCCCTCGGCCGCTCCGGCATTCTTGACCCGAAACGCGAGGGCGACGGCGGCACGCCCGCCGGCCGTTTTCCGTTTCGCCGCCTGCTCTATCGCGCCGATCGCGTGGCCCATATCGAGACGCGCCTGCCGGGCCGCCATATCGAACCCACCGACGGCTGGTGCGATGATCCGGCGGACGCCGCCTACAACCAGCCGGTCACCCTGCCCCACCCGGCGCGGCATGAGCGGATGTGGCTGGAGAGCCACCTCTACGATCTGGTGGTGATCATCGGCCACAACGACGCGCCGGTGGTGCGGGGTGCCGGCAGCGCCGTGTTCCTGCATTTGGCGCGCGAGGATTGGGGACCGACCGAGGGCTGCATCGCCTTCCGGCGCGAAGACCTGGCCGCGATTCTGGGCGCGGTCAGCCAGGCCGATTGGATCTGGATCCGCGCGCTTTAGCGCCTATTCGTATTTGGCGATGTATTCGCGCAGCTCGTCGTAGGTGATCTCCAGGTTCTTGTCGGCGTCCATCGCCTCGAAGCTGGCGATCTTGGTGTTCTGGAATTCCTGGCCGTCGACGACGCCATCGGCCCCCGCCAGCGTCTTGAACGCCTCCGGGGCCAGGCGCATCTCGTTCTGGGTCAGGGTCTGGCTGTCGTCATTGTCGATGGACATGAACACCATGCCCTTGCCGGTTTCGAATTCCGGCCGGCTGATGGTGCCGTTCTGGTCCTGATCCATCAAACCGAAGAAGCGCAGCAGCCGCCGGTCATCCACCACCGGGGGCGTCGGCTGAGGCGCCGCGGCGGGCGCCGCCTTTTCCGAGCCGGAACAGCCGGCGGTGATGAGGCTGATCGCGGCGAATGGGACGGCCCAGAAGCGGGCCGGCAGGCGGCGGACGAACGTCATCGAATAGATCCCCTTGAATATGACGGAATGGTCAATCCAACCGCATTCTAAGGCCTTCGTTCCGCGCGGGTAAGGGGCCTAAAGGCCCACGATTCCCTAGCCCCTGCCGCCGAAAATCGCGGTGCCGATCCGGACATGGGTGGCGCCGAACTGGATCGCCGTCTCGTAATCGCCGCTCATCCCCATGCTGAGCTGATCCAGGTCCTGCCGCTTGGCGATCTCGCGCAGCAGCGCGAAATGCGGCGCCGGATGCTCCTCCGCCGGGGGGATGCACATCAGGCCGACCACCGGCAGCTTGTACTGGTCGCGGCAGCGGCTGATGAAATCGTCGGCCTCGGCGGGCAGGATGCCGGCCTTCTGCGGCTCCTCGCCGGTATTCACCTGCACGAACAGATCGAGGCGCTTGCCCTGCTTGGCCAATTCATCGGCCAGGGCCGCGGCCAGCTTGTCGCGATCCACGGTCTGGATCGCGTCGCAGGTCTCTACCGCCAGCTTCACCTTGTTGGTCTGCAGCGGGCCGATGAGGTGCAGCTTGAGATCGGGATATCGCACGCGCAAGGCGGGGAATTTGGCCGCCGCCTCCTGCACCCGGTTCTCGCCGAACAGGCGCTGGCCGGCTTCCGCCGCGGCGATCACCGCCTCGGCCGGGTGGGTCTTGCTGACCGCGATCAGGACAACCTGGCTCGCGCGGCCGGGCCCATCCTGCGCCGCGATGCGGGCCCGGATCTCGCCGAGATGGGCGGCGACATGCGCGTAATTTTCCCGCGCTTGATTTTCCGACGTTTGATTTTCCGACGTTTGATTTTTCATGGCGGCGCCAAGCTAGCCAACTTGCCGCACAGAAGAAAGGGGAGCGCCCGATTGCTACATCAGGCCGCTCCCCAAAGGATCAGGGAAGGGGCAATCTCCCAGGCATCCAAGAAGGGGAATCCGAGAAGGAAAGCTGGGATCGTTACAGACTCGAGAACCCTAGAAGGTAATCGCGGTTCCCACGCCGATTTCGAATCCGTCGTAGTCGTCGCCGCCGAAGCCCTCCGCATCTTCCGGATCGGTGTCGCTCCAGGTGTATCCCAACTCGCCATCGACATTGATGCCGGGGCCGAACGCATAATTGGCGGTCAACACCGCGCGCTGCGTGACGATTTGACTGTCGAAGTTGAAATCGTCGGCGCGCTCGAAATCCCTGTGGCCGTAGGAGTATTGCGCGCCGAAGGTCCAGGCGTCGTTGGTGTAGGCGACGCCGCCGCCGGCCGCCCAGGCCTCGATGTCGAAGCGGCTTTCATTGCCACTCGAATCCGTGACGAAATGCAGTATGTCGTTGAGATATTCGAAAGACCCGCCGATGGCGAAGTTGCCGAACTGCAGGGTCAGGCCGGTTTGGTAGAAATCCTGCTCGAAGATCTCCTGGGAGTTGCCCCCCTCTTCCTCCTGCTCGAAGCCCGCCTGCAAGGAAGCGCCGCCGCCCCAGGTGAGGCCCCAGCCGTCGCCCTCGTAGGCATAGGTGAGGTAGGCGGAGACTGCGTAGTCCGGCTCGACCGCGTCCTTGTTGCCCATGCCGAGATGCGGCCCGCCATTGTCGGTGTGATCCTTGGCGTCCGGATCGGGCGTGTAGGACGTCGTTAGTTGGAAGCCGCCGAAGACCGGCGTGATGTAGATGATCTTCTGCGCGTCCGGCTCATCGTCGGGACCGACCACGCCGACACAGACGCTGTTGTCGCCACCGTTATTGGCGCCCCACTGGTTGGGCGAGAAGGCGGAGAAGTTCGCCGTGCCGCCTGGCGGCGTGACGCAGGCATTGGCCAGCGCGTCGTCATCGGAGCCGATGCGGATTTCGCCGAAGCCGCCGGAAAACCAGATCCAGGCCTCGTCGATCTGGCCATTACCAGCGCTGCCTTCGGTGGGCGGCTCGGTCTCGCCTTCCAGCTCCACGCGCGCACCGATCTCGAGGCCGTTATCGAGCACCGTGCGGCCGACGAAATGGATTTCCGCATCGCTGAAGAAGCCGTCGGTGTTGCGGTTGTCGCCCGGCTCGCCGAAGTCGTTGTCGTCGATGACGATCTGATAGGCGGAGCGGAAGAAGCCGCCGACGCTGAGCTTGATGCCCTCTTCCGCCCGGGCCTGGCCGGCGACCAGCGCCGGACTTACTCCAGCCAAACCGGCCATTATCGCGGTCGACCTCAACCCCCAACGCTTCATGCAAACCCCCGAGCCTTCGCCACATCAAAACTTGGAAGGTGGCAAAATATCGGGCGATTCACCGCCAGATAAAGGGAAATCGACCTATGGATGGCACAAAAAGTGTAAGGATGCAATTTTCTGTGGATCGGTCACCGAGACCCACAAGATTGCGGAATGCGTGGCGTTCAGAACGTGATGGAGCTGCCGATGCCGATCTCCAGCCCGTCGTAATTGTCGTCGCCGAAGAACAAGGCGCCCAGCGCATCGGTGTCGGCGCGCGTGTAGCCGATCTCCGCATCGACATCGATGCCTGGGCCCATCGCATAGTTTGCCGTCAACACGCCGCGGTGCTGCCGATGATCGAGATCGAAGTTGAAGAAGGTGACGTCGTCCTGCCGATAGGAGTATTGCGCACCAAAGGTCCAGGCATCGTAGTTGTAGGAGACGCCGCCGCCGGCGATCCACGAATCCTGCTCGATGTGCAAGCTGTCGCCGGCTGATGAGACCGTCACATTGGTGATGTCGTTCATGTATTCGAAGGCGCCGCCGATGGCGAAATTCCCGATCGTGACGGTCAGGCCGGCCTGGTAGAAATCCTGGTCGTTGGTCTTGAGGGTCTGGCCGCCCCCCGAGAGGGTGTCGGTGCCGTTCTCCAGCGATACGCCGCCGCCCACGGTCACGCCCCAATCATTGCCCTCGTAGCTGTAGGTGAGATAGGCCGATACGCCGTAATCGGGCTGCTGCTCCAATTTCTGCGGCATGCCGAGATGCGGTCCGCCTTCGTTGACATGGCTCTCCGCGAACTGGCTGGGCGTATAGGACGTGGTCAGCTGGAAGCCGTAGAAGACCGGCGTGATGTAGACGATCTTCTGCGCGTCCGAAAAAACGTCGACACCGGTGCAGGCGGTGTTGCTCTCTTGCGAGTTGGCGCCCCATTGATTGGGCGAGAAAGCCGAGAAATTCGCCGTGCCGCCCGGCGGCATGATGCAGGTGTTCGCCAACGCATCATCGTCCGAGCCGATGCGGAATTCGCCGAAGCCGCCGGAGAACCAGACCCAGGCTTCGTCAACCTGGTCCTCGTCCGTCTCGCCCTCAAGCTCAACACGCGCACCAACCTCCAGGCCGTTATCGAGGACCGTGGAGCCGGTGAAGTGAATCTCCGAATCGCTGAAAAATCCGTCGGTGTTGCGCTCGTTGCCCGGTTCGCCGAATTCCTCGCCATCGGAATCATCGTCGATGACCACCTGATAGGCGGACTTGAAATAGCCGCCAACGGTCAGGCGGATCGGCTCCTCAGCCGAAGCCGCGCCCGACGGGATGAGCCCGCAAAGGGCCAAGCCGGCGGTGAACAGGCCCGTCGAGCCGAGCAGCAAGCTACGCATGAGATCCCCCGATTTGCGTCATATGCAACATTAATATGCGTGATCTGAAACATATCGCAGGAAATAGCTAATAAAAAGGGAAATATCGCCCAAACCGGGACTCTAGCTGTGGAAATCGCAATATTTTGGGGGAAGGCCCTCAGACGAAAAAAGGGCGGCGGGCCTGTCCGGCCGCGCCGCCCTGACGTGGGATCGGCTCCCCTAGAACGTGAAGTTGGTGCCGATGGCGAACTCGATGGCGTCGTAATCGTCGATGCCCGCGGGCGCAGCCGGGACCAGGGTTTCGAACTCGGGATCCAGATCGACCCAGGTGTAGCCAATCTGGCCATCGATGCTGATCCCGGGGCCCATGGCGTAATTCACCGTTGCCACGACACGGTCCTGTTGCGTTTGCAGCTGGTCGAACGGCGATCCACTGGCGTCGATATCGACGTCGGTCTCGCGGTGCGAGTATTGCAGGCCGAAGGTCCAGGCATCCATCTGGTACGCCGCGCCGGCGCCGACAACCCACACGTCGACGTCGAGGTCCGTGGTGTCGGTCTTGAAGCCGACGACATCGTTGAAATACTCGCCGACGACGCCGAACGAGAAGTTGCCGAAGCTCAGATTGAGGCCGGCTTGGTAGAAATCCTGCTCCTCGAGAGTGGCATCGGTACCGCCTTCTTCGGTGTGCCCTTCCCAAGATCCGCCCAGTCCGGCGGTCAGGCCCCAATCTTCGCCCTCGTAGCTGTAAGTGGCGTACACCGAGACGTTATGCCGCGATTCCAGCGGCACATGGCCCGGCATGCCGAGATGCGGGCCGCCTTGGCTGATGTGGTTCTCCGCCGTTTCGTCGGGCGTATAGGACGCCGTCACCTGGAAGCCGCCGAAACTCGGCGTGATGTAGATGAGCTTCTGCGCGTCGCCGGCGCCGTCGACGCCGGTGCAGACGCTGTTCGAACTGAAGACGGTGGGGCCAAAGAAAGTCGTGCCACCAATCTCCGCCGAGTTCGCACCCCACTGGTTCGGCGAAAAGGCGGAGAAATTGCCGGTGCCGCCGGGCGGCACGATGCAGGCATTGGCCAAGGCCTCGTCATCCGAGCCGACGCGGACTTCGCCGAACCCGCCGGAGAAGAAGATCCAGGCTTCGTCGATCTGGTCGCCGTCCGTCTCGCCTTCGAGCTCGACGCGGGCGCCGACCTCGAGGCCATTGTCCAGGACCGTGGACCCGGTGAAAAAGATTTCCGAATCGCTGAAGAACCCGTCGGTGTTGGTCTCGTTGCCCAGCTCGAACTCGTCATCGTCGTCGATGACGACCATGTAGGCTGTCTTGAAGAAGCCACCAACCGTGAGCTTGATCGGCTCTTCCGCCATGGCCGGCGCCGCCGCGACAACCATACCGCCGAGCAGGGCGCTCGAGCCCAAAAGCAGCGTCTTCTTCATGTTCCGATTCCCCCGAATGGCGACAAGAAAGCAAAAATTGCCCGGGAAGCCTCTGTTATGTCAAGTTAAAACCCATTTTGGCGGCGATCACGACGGCTCGGGGTAGGCTGGGTGGGTCAGAAAGTGAACGAGCTGCCGATGCCGAGCTCCAGCCCGTCATAGTCCGGATCCTCGCCGATCAGGCTGATTTCCGGGTCGATATCACTCCAGTTGTAGCCGATCTCTCCGTCGATGCGGATGCCGGGGCCCAGCGCGTAATTCACCGTCGCCACCACGCGCTGTTGCACCATCTCGAAGCCGTCCGAGTCGACCAGCGCGGGTGCATCGACGGAGAGCTTCGTATCGCTATAGGAATATTGCAGTCCGAAGACCCAGGCGTCGTGGGTATAGGCGACGCCGCCGCCGGCGACCCATTTGTCCAGTTCCTGCGTGAGGAGGGGGGCGGCATCGATATTGCTGATGTCGTTCTGGTACTCGAAGGCCGCGCCGAATGCGAACTGGCCGATCGTGAGCGCGAAGCCCGTCTGATAGAAATCCTGTTCGTTGACCTCGACCTCGAAGGGCCCCGCGTCGGGTGGTCCATCCAGATTGACTTCCCACGACCCGCCGCCGCCCCAGGTCAGGCCCCAGCCATCGCCCTCGTAGGTATAGGTGAGGTAGGCCGAGAGGTCGGCATCGGCGACGTTGAAATCGGATTCCGGCATGCCGAGATGCGGGCCGCCGCTATTGATGTGGGTTTCCGCATCGGGGTTCGGCGTGTAGGACGCGGTCAGCTGGAAGCCGTAGAAGTTCGGCGTGATGTACAGGATTTTCTGCGCGTCGGAGACGTCATCGACGCCGGTGCAGATGGTGCTGCTGCCCAGGAAGGTGAGATTGCCGCCCCATTGGTTGGGCGAGAAGGCGGAAAAGTTCGCCGTGCCGCCGGGCGGCACGATGCATGAATTGGCCAGGGCGTCGTCATCCGATCCGATGCGCACTTCGCCAAAGCCGCCAGAGAACCAGATCCAGGCTTCGTCGATCTGATCCTCGTCGGTCTCGCCCTCCAGCTCGACCCGCGCGCCGACCTCGAGCCCGTTGTCCAGCACGGTCGAGCCGGTGAAGTGGATCTCCGAATCGCTGAAGAATCCGTCGGTGTTGGTGCCGTTGCCGGGCTCGCCCTCTTCATCCTGGTCGATGACGACCATGTAGGCCGACTTGAAATAGCCGCCGACGCTGAGCTTGATCGGCTCCTCCGCGAAGGCCGGCAGGCTCGCCGCCACGGCCCCGAGCAAGGCGCTCGAGCCCAAAAGCTTCTGCTTCATCATCGCGATCCCCCTGAGGATGCTTCGCGCGACATGGATACGCCGCAGCGCTGCTCGGCGCCATCATTGCGGGGTTTCCGCGCGGCACAAGACCTCGCATCAGGGAAAGCGACCGCTGCCGCGGATCGCCGAAATTGCTCCGGTTATCGCGCGCCGGCAGGGCCATCAACCGGCAACCTGCTGGCGACGTAACGGAGGCGCAGAGAGGAAAACTGGAAGGTGAGGCTCAGAACCTGAGCGAACTGCCGAGGCCGATCTCGAGTCCGTCGTAATCGTCGTCGGTGGCGAACGTATTTTCGTCCTCGGGGTCGAAGTCGCGCCACGTATAGCCGAGCTCGGCATCGAGGTTGATGCCGGGGCCGAGGACGTAGTCGACCGTCACCACGGCACGCTGCTGCACCGTTTCCTGCCGGTCGTGATCGCCGTCGAAGAAGGAATCGAAATCATCGTCGCGATACGAGTATTGCGCGCCGAAGGTCCAGGCGTTGTAGTTATAGGCAACGCCGCCGCCGGCCACCCACGCATCGTGTTCGTTGCCGGACTCGGTGCCCAAGAAGTCCTGGTCGATGTGTTCGATATCGTTGAAATACTCGAACACGCCGCCGATCGAGAAGCGCCCGATGTCGACGGTCAAGGCCGTCTGGTAGAAATCGCGCTCGTTGAAGCGCGTATCGAAGACATCTTCGACATCGTCGATCTGGCCTTCGAACGAGGCGCCGCCGCCCCAGGTCAGGCCCCAATCGCGCCATTGGTGGCTATAGGTCAGATAGACCGCGGCGTTGTAATCCGCCTCGCCGAAGAATTTCGGCGGCATGCCGAGATGCGGCCCGACGCCGTCGTTATGCGTTTCGCGGCCCGGATTCGGCGTGTACGACGCCATCAACTGGAAGCCGGCGAAGACCGGCGAGATGTAGAGGATCTTCTGCGCGTCGGAGGTGTCGTCGACGCCGGTGCAGGCGCTGTTGCTGACCGGCGAGAAGGCGTTGGCGCCCCACTGGTTCGGCGAGAAGGCGGAGAAGTTCGCGGTGCCGCCCGGCGGCAGCAGGCAGGCCTGCGCCAGCGCGTCGTCTTCCGAGCCGATGCGGAATTCGCCGAAGCCGCCGGCGAAATAGATCCAGGCTTCGTCGATCTGGTCGCCGCCTTCGCTGCTTTCGCTCTCGCCCTCGAGCTCGACACGCGCGCCGACCTCCAGCCCGTTATCGAGAATCGTGCGGCCCTTGAAATGGATTTCCGCGTCGCTGAAAAATCCGTCCAGGTTCTTGTCGGCGCCCGGCTCGATGAAGCTGAAATCCTCGCCTTTGTCGTTGTCGTCGATCACGACCATGTAGGCGGACCGGAAGAAGCCGCCGACCGAGAGCTTGATGGGTTCTTCCGCCGCCGCCTGGCTCGCGAACCAGACCGGCGCGCCGGCACAGATCGTTGCCAAACCGGCGCCGATCAGGCCGGTGCTGCCCAACAACAGCTTCCTCATGCGACAACCCCCAGGGTGCGCCGGCGCCAAATGGACTCGCGCAGGTGTCCTGAGAGTCGCCGAATTATCGGGCAAAGTCAAAGCCCTAGCGCCGGAACTCCGGAATCGGGGCCGATCCCCGGTCGCCACGTGGCCGGGACGCCACGGAAACCGCCGGTCGTTGGACCGGCGCCCCCGCCTCAGAAGGTGAAGTTGGTCCCGATGCCGATTTCGAGCGCGTCGTAGCTGAAGGCGTCGTCCGGCATGAAGACATTGTCGAATTCGTTGGGGTCGGCGTCCGTCCAGGTATAGCCGATCTCGCCATCCACCTGGATGCCGGGACCCAGCGCATAGGCCGCCGTCAGCACTGCGCGGTCCTGGGAATAGTCGACATTCTCGCTGGGGAAAAACAGCTCGGCCTCGATGTCGTCCTCGCGGTGCGAATACTGGGCGCCGAAGGTCCAGGCGTCATACGTGTAAGCGAGGCCCACGCCGGCGACCCAGACATCCGACTGGAAGAACGCGTCGCTGGTCTTGTCGAACTGTCCGGCCACGTCGTTGTAGTATTCACCAGCAACGCCGATGGAGAAATTGCCGAAGGTCAGGTTGATGCCGGCCTGGTAGAAGTCCTGCTCCTTGACATTCCGGGGCGCGAAAGAGCTTTCCTCGACGTGCCCCTCGAACGACGCGCCGAGGCCCGCGGTCAGGCCCCAATCGTCGCCTTCATAGCTGTACGTGCCATAGACCGACACATTGTGCCGCGACTGGCCAAGGCCATGGCCTGGCATCCCGAGATGCGGGCCGCCGCCATTGGTATGGTTCTCCGGCGTCTCGTTCGGCGTGTAGGAAACGGTGAGCTGGAAGCCGCCGAAACTCGGCGTGATGTAGACGACCTTCTGCGCATCGCTGCTGGCGTCGACGCCGCTGCAGATGCTGTTCGAGGATGCGCCGAAAAAGAAACCGCCGCCGGTATTGGCGCCCCACTGGTTCGGCGAGAAGGCGGAGAAATTGCCGGTGCCGCCGGGCGGCACGATGCAGGCATTGGCCAAGGCTTCGTCTTCGGAGCCGATGCGCACCTCGCCGAAGCCGCCGGAGAACCAGATCCAGGCTTCGTCGATCTGGTCGCCGCCTTCGCCGTCCGACGCCGTCTCGCCTTCCAGCTCGACGCGCGCGCCGACCTCCAGGCCGCTATCCAGCACAGTCGAGCCGGTGAAAAAGATTTCCGCATCGCTGAAGAAACCGTCGGTGTTGCGCTCGTTGCCGAATTCACCCTCGGCATCGTCGTCGAACACGACCTGGTAGGCGCTCTTGAAATAGCCGCCGACCGTGAGCTTGATCGGATCGGCCGCGTTCGCAGTCCCCGCCACGCCGGCAACCAACACGGCACTCGAGCCCAAGAGCAACTTGCGCATAGCCAACCCCCCAAAATTTGTTCAGCAGAACGACGCCGCCTAGAAGGTCAGCGTCGTGCCGATGCCGAACTCGATCCCGTCATAATCGTCGATGCCGTCGCCGAAACCGCCATTGATTCCGACGCCGGGATTGTCCTCGAGCTCCGGATCCGTATCGAGCCACGTGTAGCCGATCTCCGCATCGACATTGATGCCGGGCCCCATCGCATAATTCGCGGTCGCGACCACGCGATCCTGCTGCATCGTCATGTCCTCGATGACGCTGCCGGAGATATCGAGATCGTCCTCGCGATGCGAGTATTGCAGACCGAACGTCCATGCATCCATGCGATAGGCCGCGCCGATTCCGGCCGACCAGACGTCGAGCTCGCTGAAGCCGAAGCCGAACTTGCGGAAGTCGTCGTTGTTCACGTCATTGAAGAACTCGCCGACGATGCCGATGCTGAAATTGCCGACGTCGAGGTTGACCCCCGCCTGGTAGAAGTCCTTCTCGTTGACTTCGGCGAAGTCCTGTTGCTCCGCGTGGCCCTCCCACGAGCCGCCGACGCCGGCCGTCACGCCCCAGTCTTCCGCCACGTAGCTGTAGGTCGCATAGGCGGAGAAATTGTGCCGGCCATTCTTGATGAAATGCTGCGGCATGCCGAGATGCGGGCCGCCGCCGTCATTGTGCGTTTCGGCGCCGTCGTTGGGCGTATATGAAACGGTCAACTGGAAGCCGCCGAAGTTCGGCGTGATGTAGACGATCTTCTGCGCGTCGCTCTGATCGTCGACGCCCGCGCACACGCTGTTGGAGCTGAAATCGCCGAAGCGGCCGGAGACCGGGCCGCTATTGGCGCCCCACTGGTTCGGCGAGAAGGCAGAGAAATTGCCGGTGCCGCCGGGCGGCACGATGCAGGCGTTGGCCAGCGCTTCGTCCTCGGAGCCGATGCGCACCTCGCCGAAGCCGCCGGAGAACCAGATCCAGGCTTCGTCGATCTGGTCGCCGCCGCCTTCGCCGTCATTCTCGCTTTCGCCTTCCAGCTCGACGCGCGCGCCGACCTCCAGGCCGTTGTCCAGAACGGTCGAGCCGGTGAAATGGATTTCCGCGTCGCTGAAGAAGCCGTCGGTGTTGTGCTCGTTGCCGATTTCGCCTTCCGAATCGTCGTCGACCACAACCTGGTAGGCGCTCTTGAAGAAGCCGCCGACGGTCAGCTTGATCGGGTCGGCGGCCACAGCCGGAGCCGCGGCGAGACCCATGCCCAGCATGGCCGTCGTTCCAAACAGCGTCTTTTTCATCCAATTCCCCCTAGAAGCGTCGGCGCCTGACCCATCCCCGGTCAGAGCCGGCACCAAAACACCAGTTTTGGATACCCGGCAACGGATTGGACTGTCAAAGAAAATGCCCCGGGAAGCGCGCCCCGGGGCATTTTTACTAGTAATGCGTGGCGTTTTGGCGACGCCTAGAAAGTAATTGCCGTGCCGATGCCGATTTCGATGGCGTCGTAATTGTCGGCATTTTCGTCAAAGTCAGGACCACTGACGTCCTGCCAGGTATAGGCGATCTCGCCATCGAGCGCGATGCCGGGGCCGATATCGTAATTGACCGTCAAGGCCGTGCGCTGCAGCTTGAAGTCGCTGTCTTCGGCGCCTTCGTTCTTGATGTCGGCTTCGTTGATCGAGTAGCCGAGGCCGAAGGTCCAGGCATCGTAATTGTAGGTGGCGCCCACGCCGAGCACCCAGCGATCGGCTTTCACCGAGCCGTCTTCCAGGGTCGCCGAGAACAGGTCGTCGTCATTGAAGTAGTTGAACGAGGCGCCGACGGTGAAGTCGCCGAAGCCGACCAGGATGCCGGTCTGATAGAACTCCGATTCGTCGCGGTCCGGTCCGCTCGTCTTCTCGACATGGCCTTCCCACGAGCCGCCCGCGCCGACCTGCAGGTACCAATCCTCGCCCTCGTAATTGTAGAGACCATAGAGCGAGACGTTGTGGCGCGAGGTGCCGTCGATGCTGGCCGGCATGCCGAGATGCGGGCCGACGCCGTCGACATGGGTTTCCTTATCGCTGGACGGCACGTAGGAGAGGCCGATTTGGAAGCCGGCAAAGACCGGCGAGAAATAGACGATCTTCTCCGAATCCGCCTTGTCGTCGACGCCGAAGCAGATGCTGTTGGAGGTCAGCGAATTCGCGCCCCACTGGTTGGGCGAAAAGGCGGAGAAATTATAGGTGCCGCCGGGCGCGAACACGCACAGGCTGCCCAGCGCGTCGTCGAGCGAGCCGATGCGCACCTCGCCGAAGCCGCCGGAGAAGAAGATCCAGGCCTCGTCGATCTGGTCGTCGTCGGTCTCGCCTTCCAGCTCGATGCGGGCGCCGGCGGTCAGGCCGTTATCCAGCGTGGTCTCGCCGGTGAAATAGATTTCCGAATCGCTGAAGAAGCCGTCGGTGTTGGTCTCGTTTCCGGGCTCGCCTTCGGAATCATCGTCGAACACCACCATGTAGGCGGTGCGGAAGAAGCCGCCGACCGAAAGCTTGATCCCGTCGGCCGCATTGGCCGGCGCCGTCGCAAAGCCGCCCGCAACGCCCGCGGCCACGCCGGCGCCCAGCAACGCCGTCGACCGCAACAAATCCTTGCGCATGTCCCGATTCCCCCACTTGTGTCGAACCCCACCCCACGCGTCGGCCGGCACCCCTGCCCGCCTTGCGCCAGAACACCCGACTCATTCGCCTTGATTGAATGAGTGCGCATTCAGAGTTGGCATTTGACCACGGATTTTTTGCGAAATCCAGGCTGTATATAGCTGCCGAACGCACCTTTGGTCAGGTCTGTGGGAGGACAACAGAAAAGGGGAGCGGTTTCCCGCTCCCCTCGGATATTGGCTGCAGCCGCCCGGCGACAGCCGAACGGAGTCGATCGGCTAGAAGGTGAAGGCAGTACCGATGCCGATCTCGAACGAGTCGTAGTTGTCGTTCTCCTCGCCGAAATCCTCGCCCTCGGTGTCCTGCCAGCTGTAACCGAGCTCCCCATCGATGTTGATGCCGGGACCCAGCGCGTAGTTGCCGGTCAGCACGATGCGGTCGAGGGTGGCTTCGGAATCGTCGCCGCCCTCGCTGCGCTCCAGCGTGTTCTCGCCGTGCGAGTACTGGGCGCCGATGGTGAAGGCCTCCATCGTGTAGGCCGCGCCGACGCCCACGGCCCAGCCGTCGCGATCGATCGCCGGATCGGCGCCGAACGCCTCGCGCGAGTTGATGTCGTTGAAATACTCGCCGACCACGCCGATGCCGAAATTGCCGAAGCTGAGATTGAGGCCCGCCTGGTAATAGTCGGATTCCTTGCGGTCGGCGCCGCTCTCCTGCTCGACATGGCCCTCGAAGCCGGCGCCGGCGCCGGCGGTCAGGCCCCAGCCCGCGCCCTCGTAGGAATAGGTGGCATAGAGCGAGACGTTGTGGCGCGATTCGCCGTCATTGTTCGCCGGCATGCCGAGATGCGGCCCGCCGACATCGGTGTGGCGCTCGTCCGCGCCGTTCGGCGTATAGGACATGGCCACCTGGAAGCCGCCGAAACTCGGCGTCACGTAGTAGATCTTCTGGGCATCGCCGCGATCGTCAACGCCGGCGCAGACCGAGTTGGTGGTGAAGGTGTTGGCGCCCCACTGGTTCGGCGAGAAGGCCGAGAAGTTGGCGGTGCCGCCTGGCGGCATGATGCAATCGTTGGCCAGCGCGTTGTCTTCGGAGCCGATATGGACCTCGCCGAAGCCGCCGGAGAAGAAGATCCAGGCTTCGTCGATCTGGTCGCTGTCGGTCTCGCCTTCCAGCTCGACGCGGGCGCCGACTTCGAGGCCGTTGTCCAGCGTCGTCGAGCCGCGGAAATAGATCTCCGAGTCGCTGAAGAAGCCGTCGGTGTTGTGCTCGTTGCCGGGTTCGCCTTCGCTGTCGTCGTCGAAATTGATCTGATAGGCGGTCCGGAAATAACCGCCGACGCTGAGCTTGATGCCATCGGCCGCGAATGCCGGGCTGGCCACCAGGCCAGCACCGAGCAAGGCCGAAGTGCCCAAGAGAACTTTCTTCATCTCGAGATCCCCTAGATTTGCGATTGCCACCGGACGGGCGGAAGACCCTCCGGGTGCCCCTTGGCGCGGCGCCGTCGATCCGACCGGAGCGCCGCCGAAGCTAGGCAGTCACCGGTGTTATCGGCAGGAGCCAGTCAATTCGCTGGCGCACGAACCGCGCAAAGGATCAGTGAGATGTTGGTAAGGTGTCAAATAAATGTTGAACTACAAAGAATATCTGCGTGTATTTGACGAAGTCACAACAATAATGAGGTTTCCACGTTCTGTTCAGCAGCGCGATAGGAAGACGGGCGGAGATGGAGATCCTGCCGCAATCTTGCGCGTGCGGAGTCGCGACGGAAAACAAAGGCGAATTCGTCCGTGTCTTGTGGCCGACTGGAAATGGCAACCCGACCGTCATGGCGGCGACATGTCCCGGACGCCGCGCGGCCGAGGTTCTCGCACGGCTGCGGTCAGGCCGAAGCTGTGTCCGGTGAGCCAATCGCCTCAAAAAAAGATGGCGGCGCCTCAAAATGATAGGGGGAGCGGTTGCCCGCTCCCCCGATTCGCTCATCCCGTTCGATCGCCGCGATCTTCGGCGGCACCTGCGCGCCGCTGAATTCCGCGCGGCTTAGAAGGTGAAGTTGGTGCCGATGCCGATTTCGAAACTGTTGTAATCGTCGATGCCGACGCCGCCGAGGGTACCCTCTTCGGGATCGGTGTCGGTCCAGGTGTAGCCGAGCGAACCGTCCAGCGCGATGCCGGGGCCCATGGCGTAGTTGGCAGTCAGCACGGCGCGATCCTGCGTGAACTCATCGGCCGACGCGCTGCCGTCATTCTCGCGATCCTGATGCGAATACTGCAGGCCCCAGGTCCAGGCATCCATGGTGTAGGACGCGCCGATGCCGCCGACCCAGAAATTGATATCGTTCGGGCCCTGGTCGAGGACGTCGTTGAAATACTCGAAGACGCCGCCGACGGCGAAGTTGCCGAAGGAGAGGTTCAGGCCGGTCTGGTAGAAGTCGGACTCGTTGCGGTCCGGGCCGCTGGTCTGCTCGACATGGCCTTCGAACGATGCGCCGCCGCCCCAGGTCAGGCCCCAGCCATCACCCTCGTAGGAGTAGGTGGCGTAGATCGACAGGTTGTGGCGCGACTCGCCATCGTTGTTGAACGGCATGCCCAGATGCGGGCCGCCGACGTCGACATGGCGCTCGTCGCCGCCATTCGGCGTATACGACAGAGCCACCTGGAAGCCGGCGAAGCTCGGCGTCACGTACAGAATCTTCTGCGCGTCGCCGCGATCGTCGACACCGGTGCAAGCCGTGTTCGAAGTCAGGGTGTTGGCACCCCACTGGTTCGGCGAGAAAGCCGAGAAGTTGCCAGTGCCGCCCGGGGGCAGGATGCAGTTGTTGGCCAGCGCTTCGTCTTCCGAACCGATGTGGACTTCGCCGAAGCCGCCGGAGAAGAAGATCCAGGCTTCGTCGATCTGGTCGCCGTCGGTCTCGCCCTCGAGCTCGACGCGGGCGCCGACTTCGAGGCCGTTATCGAGAACGGTCGAGCCACGGAAGTAGATTTCGGAGTCGCTGAAGAACCCGTCGGTGTTGTGCTCGTTGCCAAGCTCGTCTTCACCGTCATCGTCGAAATTCATCATGTAAGCGGTCTTGAAGAAACCGCCGACGCTGAGCTTGATCGCATCGGCCGCCGCGGCCGGATGGATGGATGCGGTCGCGACCAAACCGGCGCCGACCAGCGTGCTGGTGCCCAGCAAAACCTTTTTCATCTGATAACCCCCAAGATATAGAATCGAATGCCCCGTGCCCACAGCATAACGCACGTCTCGCACGGCGCAAGATGACAGACCGTATCCCGAAGCGATTACTCAATCGTTACCGTCATTTATCGATTTCGGTGCGCCGCTGCAACAGGCGCAGCCTAGGTGGCGCGGCGGCGCAAGAGCTTGGGCGGCCAAATAGATCGGGTCCGGTCAAAGAAAAAGGGGGAGCGGTTTCCCGCTCCCCCAATTCAACCACCTTCGCTCCAGCCGAGGCTGGAACCAAGAGCAAGCTCTTAGAAGGTGAAGTTGGTGCCGATGCCGATTTCCAGCGAATCGTAGTTGTCGGCGCCATCGTCGAAAGCCGGACCTTCGACGTTCTGCCAAGTGTAGCCGATTTCGCCGTCGATCGCGATGCCAGGGCCCATCGAGTAGTTGCCCGTCAGCGTGATACGATCAAGCTTCAGTTCCGAGTCATCAGCCTCATCGACTTCGATGTCGCGGTCCTGATGCCTTTCCAGCACATTGGGATCCTAAGCTTAGAATTCCACGTGGACAAGTTGTCGCGGCCGCTTCTATAGTGTCACCTAAATACTAGTGACTCCAGCGTAACTGGACTGGCCACAGTTAGGCCGCAAATGTAATCACACTGGCTCACCTTCGGGTGGGCCTTTCTGCGTTCGCGAGTGGACCCGATAAGCTCATGGAGCGGCGTAACCGTCGCACAGGAAGGACAGAGAAAGCGCGGATCTGGGAAGTGACGGACAGAACGGTCAGGACCTGGATTGGGGAGGCGGTTGCCGCCGCTGCTGCTGACGGTGTGACGTTCTCTGTTCCGGTCACACCACATACGTTCCGCCATTCCTATGCGATGCACATGCTGTATGCCGGTATACCGCTGAAAGTTCTGCAAAGCCTGATGGGACATAAGTCCATCAGTTCAACGGAAGTCTACACGAAGGTTTTTGCGCTGGATGTGGCTGCCCGGCACCGGGTGCAGTTTGCGATGCCGGAGTCTGATGCGGTTGCGATGCTGAAACAATTATCCTGAGAATAAATGCCTTGGCCTTTATATGGAAATGTGGAACTGAGTGGATATGCTGTTTTTGTCTGTTAAACAGAGAAGCTGGCTGTTATCCACTGAGAAGCGAACGAAACAGTCGGGAAAATCTCCCATTATCGTAGAGATCCGCATTATTAATCTCAGGAGCCTGTGTAGCGTTTATAGGAAGTAGTGTTCTGTCATGATGCCTGCAAGCGGTAACGAAAACGATTTGAATATGCCTTCAGGAACAATAGAAATCTTCGTGCGGTGTTACGTTGAAGTGGAGCGGATTATGTCAGCAATGGACAGAACAACCTAATGAACACAGAACCATGATGTGGTCTGTCCTTTTACAGCCAGTAGTGCTCGCCGCAGTCGAGCGACAGGGCGAAGCCCTCGGCTGGTTGCCCTCGCCGCTGGGCTGGCGGCCGTCTATGGCCCTGCAAACGCGCCAGAAACGCCGTCGAAGCCGTGTGCGAGACACCGCGGCCGGCCGCCGGCGTTGTGGATACCTCGCGGAAAACTTGGCCCTCACTGACAGATGAGGGGCGGACGTTGACACTTGAGGGGCCGACTCACCCGGCGCGGCGTTGACAGATGAGGGGCAGGCTCGATTTCGGCCGGCGACGTGGAGCTGGCCAGCCTCGCAAATCGGCGAAAACGCCTGATTTTACGCGAGTTTCCCACAGATGATGTGGACAAGCCTGGGGATAAGTGCCCTGCGGTATTGACACTTGAGGGGCGCGACTACTGACAGATGAGGGGCGCGATCCTTGACACTTGAGGGGCAGAGTGCTGACAGATGAGGGGCGCACCTATTGACATTTGAGGGGCTGTCCACAGGCAGAAAATCCAGCATTTGCAAGGGTTTCCGCCCGTTTTTCGGCCACCGCTAACCTGTCTTTTAACCTGCTTTTAAACCAATATTTATAAACCTTGTTTTTAACCAGGGCTGCGCCCTGTGCGCGTGACCGCGCACGCCGAAGGGGGGTGCCCCCCCTTCTCGAACCCTCCCGGTCGAGTGAGCGAGGAAGCACCAGGGAACAGCACTTATATATTCTGCTTACACACGATGCCTGAAAAAACTTCCCTTGGGGTTATCCACTTATCCACGGGGATATTTTTATAATTATTTTTTTTATAGTTTTTAGATCTTCTTTTTTAGAGCGCCTTGTAGGCCTTTATCCATGCTGGTTCTAGAGAAGGTGTTGTGACAAATTGCCCTTTCAGTGTGACAAATCACCCTCAAATGACAGTCCTGTCTGTGACAAATTGCCCTTAACCCTGTGACAAATTGCCCTCAGAAGAAGCTGTTTTTTCACAAAGTTATCCCTGCTTATTGACTCTTTTTTATTTAGTGTGACAATCTAAAAACTTGTCACACTTCACATGGATCTGTCATGGCGGAAACAGCGGTTATCAATCACAAGAAACGTAAAAATAGCCCGCGAATCGTCCAGTCAAACGACCTCACTGAGGCGGCATATAGTCTCTCCCGGGATCAAAAACGTATGCTGTATCTGTTCGTTGACCAGATCAGAAAATCTGATGGCACCCTACAGGAACATGACGGTATCTGCGAGATCCATGTTGCTAAATATGCTGAAATATTCGGATTGACCTCTGCGGAAGCCAGTAAGGATATACGGCAGGCATTGAAGAGTTTCGCGGGGAAGGAAGTGGTTTTTTATCGCCCTGAAGAGGATGCCGGCGATGAAAAAGGCTATGAATCTTTTCCTTGGTTTATCAAACGTGCGCACAGTCCATCCAGAGGGCTTTACAGTGTACATATCAACCCATATCTCATTCCCTTCTTTATCGGGTTACAGAACCGGTTTACGCAGTTTCGGCTTAGTGAAACAAAAGAAATCACCAATCCGTATGCCATGCGTTTATACGAATCCCTGTGTCAGTATCGTAAGCCGGATGGCTCAGGCATCGTCTCTCTGAAAATCGACTGGATCATAGAGCGTTACCAGCTGCCTCAAAGTTACCAGCGTATGCCTGACTTCCGCCGCCGCTTCCTGCAGGTCTGTGTTAATGAGATCAACAGCAGAACTCCAATGCGCCTCTCATACATTGAGAAAAAGAAAGGCCGCCAGACGACTCATATCGTATTTTCCTTCCGCGATATCACTTCCATGACGACAGGATAGTCTGAGGGTTATCTGTCACAGATTTGAGGGTGGTTCGTCACATTTGTTCTGACCTACTGAGGGTAATTTGTCACAGTTTTGCTGTTTCCTTCAGCCTGCATGGATTTTCTCATACTTTTTGAACTGTAATTTTTAAGGAAGCCAAATTTGAGGGCAGTTTGTCACAGTTGATTTCCTTCTCTTTCCCTTCGTCATGTGACTTGATATCGGGGGTTAGTTCGTCATCATTGATGAGGGTTGATTATCACAGTTTATTACTCTGAATTGGCTATCCGCGTGTGTACCTCTACCTGGAGTTTTTCCCACGGTGGATATTTCTTCTTGCGCTGAGCGTAAGAGCTATCTGACAGAACAGTTCTTCTTTGCTTCCTCGCCAGTTCGCTCGCTATGCTCGGTTACACGGCTGCGGCGAGCGCTAGTGATAATAAGTGACTGAGGTATGTGCTCTTCTTATCTCCTTTTGTAGTGTTGCTCTTATTTTAAACAACTTTGCGGTTTTTTGATGACTTTGCGATTTTGTTGTTGCTTTGCAGTAAATTGCAAGATTTAATAAAAAAACGCAAAGCAATGATTAAAGGATGTTCAGAATGAAACTCATGGAAACACTTAACCAGTGCATAAACGCTGGTCATGAAATGACGAAGGCTATCGCCATTGCACAGTTTAATGATGACAGCCCGGAAGCGAGGAAAATAACCCGGCGCTGGAGAATAGGTGAAGCAGCGGATTTAGTTGGGGTTTCTTCTCAGGCTATCAGAGATGCCGAGAAAGCAGGGCGACTACCGCACCCGGATATGGAAATTCGAGGACGGGTTGAGCAACGTGTTGGTTATACAATTGAACAAATTAATCATATGCGTGATGTGTTTGGTACGCGATTGCGACGTGCTGAAGACGTATTTCCACCGGTGATCGGGGTTGCTGCCCATAAAGGAGGCGTTTACAAAACCTCAGTTTCTGTTCATCTTGCTCAGGATCTGGCTCTGAAGGGGCTACGTGTTTTGCTCGTGGAAGGTAACGACCCCCAGGGAACAGCCTCAATGTATCACGGATGGGTACCAGATCTTCATATTCATGCAGAAGACACTCTCCTGCCTTTCTATCTTGGGGAAAAGGACGATGTCACTTATGCAATAAAGCCCACTTGCTGGCCGGGGCTTGACATTATTCCTTCCTGTCTGGCTCTGCACCGTATTGAAACTGAGTTAATGGGCAAATTTGATGAAGGTAAACTGCCCACCGATCCACACCTGATGCTCCGACTGGCCATTGAAACTGTTGCTCATGACTATGATGTCATAGTTATTGACAGCGCGCCTAACCTGGGTATCGGCACGATTAATGTCGTATGTGCTGGGGAAAG
>JADMIO011403817.1_pt1 | contig 107799 bp, 69 predicted proteins | sample 8958161 | NCBI WGS metagenome assembly JADMIO01 (sample SAMN16585339, study PRJNA669376) | soil metagenome | isolation source: Crop rotation soil | place: USA: Cullars Rotation, Alabama | collected 2011
CGACAACTTGTCCACGTGGAATTCTAAGCTTAGGATCCCAATGTGCTGGAAAGCGGTTGTACTCCCACGCCATCTGCGGTATACGGGCCTTCTCCCAAGGGGAATCGCGGGCAATGACGGAATACGGCAAGACATGTTTCCCCTTGCCGCTCAACCAGGGATTCTCATAGCCGACGTATTTATCCTCGGCATTCATCAGATAGATGAGGGGGGTGCGGTCATTCAACTCGCGGCCGCTCAGGCCTCGGTCGAGAATGGCAAAGCCAAGGCCGTTCGAAAGTTCGAAGTCGGTCCAGCGCACGGCGGGCACGATGCCCTTCGTCCAACCGTGCAGATTGGGATTTGGTTTGGTCCACGCGCCATGGGAGAAACCGAATGGAATGCCGCGACGCACTTCAAGAATATCCTCGGCAAGTGGAAATTCGGCGACGACGACGGTGTGGTTGGGAACATCGTTTAGTTCGGTTTCAAAATCGATGCGCGGATGCCTCTTATAAAAGCGGATGCGACGCTGGAGTTCCCCGCCGCCAAAGAAACGTCCAGTAACTTCGACCGTTATTGCTATTGGGCCTTCCTTGACGTGTATTGTGGAGGGCTCTTCGCTCGATGTCGCTAGTCTCGCGCGACCCGAGCGGGGCGGCATTTTGTCGCCGGCTCCCTCACTTTGCGTGGTGTTGGGCCGTTCAGCAACGATCACATTGGCCGGTCCACCTAGGAGTTCTTGTCCAGACTTCTTAAGTTTCAGACTGATCAGTGATCCAGTCTTCCGATCAACCACCGCGGAATAGTGATTGGTTTCAACAATCTCTGGAAGCGCAATCGAACGCGGTTGCACCGGCGGTTCCGAGGACAATTTCCATCCCCCGACGCTGGTGGATGGCATTTCAACATGGCAAAGAACGCGTCCATCGTCCACGGCCTCGCAAGGAACCGCTTCAAGACTCTTTCCGGACGGCAATTCCAGGACAACCGGATCACTGCGCTTCCAGTTCAGCGGGTTGAACAATCCAACGTGCTCTCCCGATGCAAGCAGAGATGCTCCGGACGCGTCGACAGTTTGCTCCACTGTCTTGGTGACCCAGTCGTAGCGATCCTGCACATCCCAGGACTTGTCATTGACGAACACCATGCCGCCTGCTGATCCCCATAGGCTGTTGCGGTCCATGTTCAGGCACATGAGAACCCAGCAGTCAGCCAGCGGCACGACGGGATATTCGTATTTGCCTTTCAGGCTGGCTATAGTGGCAAGCATTTCCGCCGCCTGCAATGCGTGCTCGTTACGCCGGAAGAGTGTTTTCACCCGCGAGTTCTCGATCCAAAAAGCGTCGAAGTCGTACGCGGTTCCGCCCTTCATGGTAGGAACGCGAATAGCTCCGGATTTAACTCCCGGCACGATGCTGTCGACATACTTGCCAAAAGTGGTAAAGCGAAGCTTGCGCGCAGGCGCGAATTCAGCCCACTGTTTCAGGAGAAGGGTTGGGTATTCTTTGCAACGCGGCGCCAGGGCGTAATCGCCGGCACCCCCCAGGACCAGAATGGGCGCTCCTTCCGGCGTGATCGGTTCCTTGCTGTCAAAGAATGTTCTTAGTTCTTCTAATTGCGGTTTGTCCAAAGGCGTCTTCGACGAGAAGATCGGATCAACCTCGCTGTAATGGCCAGGAGAGAGCGTCAAGATGTGCGTGCCGTCGGGCGACTCTGACCAGTAGATCGTCTTGCCGGTAGGGTTGCGGCGCGAATAAATGAGGACCTCAAGCCCCAGCCCGGCGGCGATTTGCGGCATTTGATCGTGGGTGCCGCAAACGTCGATGTTCCAGGAAAAGCGCGGCTTCAACCCAAAAATCTTTTCGTACCAGCGCAGCCCCATCACGCCCTGGCGCACCAGTGCTTCTCCTCCGGAAAGGTTGATGGCAGATTCCAGAAAGTAGGCATTGACCAGCTCGACCCGATTTTCTGCGATCCTCTGCTTCAATTCCGGGACACGCGCGGGTTGAAACTCCATGATGGCGATGAGGTTGTTCACTTCCGACAATACAAAGGCGTAATTCGGATCGTCGCGCACGCGGTCCAAATGATTCAGATAGCTGTTGGCGCAATACACTCTTTCGCGGGAAAACGTTGTGAGCCAGCCGCAACTCGCGGGATGAAAATTGGGAACCAGAAAGACCTCGCGAGGCTTGGCCGCAGTCGATTGAGAATGCAGCTCGGGAACTAGGCTGGCCGCAACTAAAGCTGTTACAAATTCGCGCCGGGTCACTTCGTGGCGGCTGCGCTTGGCGGCTTTGGACACGTGCATCTCCTTAAGTTTTCTTATCACGGCGATAAGCGCTGGCTTGGGGAACGCGTCGTTCAGGAACCTTCATGGACTTCCGGCAACTGCTTCTCCCCGCCGATAGCCTTTGACAAAGTTTCAGTAGCATACGCGAGCCGCTCTTTCACTTGAGGCGGTCCATTTTCATCGCCGATGCGCGCCAGGAACGGAACGCATAACGCGGCGATGGCCTCGCCACGTTGGTTCAGCACCGGGTAGCTGATGTTTACGACACTGTGTACCTGGTAGCTCGCCAGTTCTTCGTAACCCCTGCGTCGAATCGCCGCAAGATGGCGGTCCAGTCCAGCGGGGAGAAGAGAGTTGGTCTTTTTCTGCCAGGCTTCCAGTGCATGTCTCTGATATTCATCATCACGAAATGCCAGGATCACGTGGCCAGAGGCAGTGTTGAGCAGGTCAACATTGGCTCCAACGTGGACTGAGAATCCCATCAGAAGCGGGGCTTCGACGCTGGCCACCACGACAATGTTGCCATTGCTGGGCATTGCAAGATGGCAAGACTGGCCGGTCTTGTCCGAGACTTCCTGCATCAAGGGACAGGCCAGACTGAGCAAACGCAGGAGCGCCTCATTCGAGGGTGGGTCTTCAAATGGCTTTAGGGCCGATTGGTAGCGAATCAAGCCCATGCCGATGCGATGCAGGTGCTCGAGCATGGCTTTCTCTGCCTCATCGCCATCCCCCTTGAGAATGGCGTCCACCACGCGCGAATGTGAATCCACCATTTCCATCCGATTCGGCGGACTTGCTGCGCTAATCTCGCGGCTTCGGCGAAGCAGCCGGGTTAAGGCATTGTTCAGCTCGCGCAGAATCGGGTTTCCCGCGGCTTCGACAATCTCAGTGTGCAGGAGAAGATCATGTTCCGCCGCCGCTTCCCAATCCCTGGCCTCGCGAATTTTTATAGCTTGGGCTCCAATACGCTTCAGGTGCCCTTCCGTAGCACGGCACGCGGCTAACCTGGCGGCCTTGGGCTCGATCATCTTCCGGACCTCAAGCAGGTCGAGCATGCTGAAGTCTTTGGTGCTCAGGTCAACCTTGGTGGGCAATCTCTTGTGAAGCCCGTCAAGCGTTTTTACATAAGTACCGTCGCCGCGCCGGCTTTCCAGAACATCCAGGATGGTTAGGGCTTTAATGCTTTCCCGGATTGCCGGACGGCCCACTCCGAGCTTCTCCGCGAGCTCCCGTTCCGTGGGCAGAACCATTCCCGGACCATAATTTCCGCTTTCAATAAACGATTTCAGCAGGGAAAGGGCATTGGAAGGACTTTTTCGCCTCTGTCCGTGAACGGTAATTGTTTGGTCTGACCTGATGGCCCGCCTTTTTCGTATCATCACGTCACTTTCTTCAAGTGCATTCTTTGAGAGAAGATTGCAGAGAAAGCTTCATTTAGCAAGTAGAAATACTAATATCACGGCCTTTCCGAGGCTAACAAGTCTGGGATTGGGGCGGAGTGGAGCCATCTGATCTGCCCAATCGGCAGCACTTCGATATCACGAAAATGTGGAGATGCCACCTGGGCATAGATTGGTACTACCTGCCTGACAGCCAATGGTCACGGGGCCTACGTAAAGAACGATCCGGGTTCGCGGTTTCCCAACAACCAGCTTAAGAGCCTGGCGTTCTGGAACCTAGAGATGGCCAACCTGGATCGCACAAATTCTATTGGTCTTACCTGTAGCGATATTGCGTCTCCGGGGAGGGCCAGTTTTGCATAGCTTAGAAACCATGGCAAAATCTGGGCTATCTAATGGTTTTAGACTATTTTTGCTTGACAGACGGACAAAAAATGGCGTAAACACTGAGGCTGCCCGAATAATTGGTCTTACCACGTCGTAGAGCGGAGGCGGTAATTATGCAGAAGTTGGGACGTCTCATTGGGTCGTGCATCTGTGGCTTGCTGATGCTGGCGCCAGCGTGGCCGCAAATCACGGGAGGCAGCTTCCGCGGCGTAATTACCGATCAATCGGGCGCAGTGGTGAGTAGTGCAAAGGTCGTGCTTCTGGATACCGTCAATGGAGCCACCCGCAATGCCGCTTCTGGCGAATCCGGCGAATATCTATTTCCCAGCGTCCCGCCTGGAGTTTATAGCTTCACCGTCAGCGCTTCCGGCTTCCAAACGCTGCACAACGATAGCGTGACCTTGCAGGTAGCGCAACAGGCCACTCTTGATTTCAAGCTGCGCCCCGGCAACGTCAGCGAGACGGTGAATGTCACCGGCGAAGCCCCACTCCTGAACACCACCGATTCCACGGTTGGCACTGTAGTGGACGGTGAGAAGATAACTCAGCTGCCCCTCAACGGCCGCCAATTCACCCAACTCATTCTGCTCACCCCCGGCGCAGCCCCGCAGAATACCGGCCTCCAGGGGGCTTACGATGCGGCGACCGACCTGGGCGCAGTGAGCCCGGCGGTGAATGGCGCCCGAGCGGAGATGAACAACTTCACCATCGACGGGGTCGAGAACAACGAGCTCTATTTCAACTTTGTCGCCGTGAACCCGCCGCCCGATGCGCTGCGGGAATTTAAGGTGCAGTCCGACATGTCGAGCGGGGCGTTCGGCCGCGCCGCGGGAGCCAATGTCAACGTAGTCACGCGCAGCGGGACGAACCACTTCCACGGCTCCGCGTGGGAATTCTTGCGCAATACCAGCCTCAACGCCGACCAGCGTTTTAGTCCAGCCAGTGACTTTCATCAAAACCAATACGGTCTGACCGCGGGCGGGCCCATATGGAAGCAGAAGATTTATGCATTCGGGTGGTGGGAAAGCTTTCGCAAAAGAAACGCCAGCGCCAACTTCGGGATCGTGCCGACCGAGGCGCAACTCAATGGCGATCTCTCAGGGCTTCAGCAGATCTATGACCCGTTTTCTACGCATCAGACGGGAACCGATGGGGATGGGATTCCCATCTTCGCGCGCGACCCGTTCCCGGGAAATCAGATTCCCACAAGCATGCTGAACCAGACGGCGCTCAATATTGCACATCTCATGTTCCCGGCGCCAAACCTGGTCAACGATCCCTCCGGCAACAATTTCATCAACACCCAATCACGCAAATCCGATAACGATCAATTCGGGATTCGCATCGATGCCGTGCTGCCGCACGACTACAACATCTTCGGCCGCTACTCCTATCAGGATGCGACGCTTACTTCGCCTCAGGTACTGCCGATTCTTCCCTCGCAGACCAACAATCGGATGCATCAGGCTGTCTTCGGCGTGAATAAGGCGCTCAGCACGACGTCGGTGCTCGATGTCCATGCTCAATTTCTCCGCACCAGTCTGCTAATCTCCAACCCGGCTCCGGCTCCTCTGAGCTTCCTGCAAGATAACGGTCTGGTGACGGATTTTCCTCCCCCCGACGGCATCGATCCCTTTATGCCGGGAATGTGTATCGGAGGCGGTCTCTGCTATGGCGCCCAGACCTACGGGCCGATCGCTCCTATCGACAACCTGGAGTTCAACGGGTCCTATACCAAGATCCTGGGCAAGCACAACCTGTCCTTTGGCGGGAGTTTCATTCACACTTACTTCTACGAGAACTATAACTATGGCGGCGCGGGCTTCGACGTGCTGCCCACTTCCGATCCGGCCAATGTGGCTAGTACGGGAGAAGGACTGGCCAGCTTCCTGCTTGGCGTTCCCTCGAACGCGAACCAGTTCGTCGGTTCCTATCAGTTCAACGGCCGCGGAAACTACTGGGGACTATTCGTCAACGATGAATGGCACGTTCACCCTAAGCTGACGGTTAGTCTTGGCCTCCGTTATGACTACTCGTCTCCCTTTACGGAAGAAGATGGTCACCTTGCCTCGCTGGACTGGGAGAATAGCACTCCGACCAATACCAAATGGCTTTCGGTCGCTCCCAACCCGATTACCGGTGAGCCATCAACTGCCCCCGATGGCATTTACTACCCTGACCGCAACAACTTCGGTCCACGTGTCGGCTTGGCTTATCGCTTGAGAGACAGTCTCGTGGTCAAGAGCGGCTTCGGCTGGTTCTACGATTTCAATCAATCGAACATCCAGGTGCAGCAGGACACCATCGGAATGTGGCCTTTTGGCGCGGGCGATTTCGAGGGTAATTTGAACCTGCCGAGTACAGGTCAACCGACACCCGACCGGTTATTGGGCACCGGCATTTTCCCGCCGTTCGTCTTTCCCACCACTCCTCCCTCGGCTCCCGGCTTTGTCGCCAACCGCAACAACCGGACTCCATATGTCCAGACCTGGAACCTGGGCATTGAGAAGTCGTTCGGCAACAATTGGCTGGTATCGGCCACCTACCTTGGTTCGAAGGGCACTCACCTGACGATTGAGTATCCGGTCAACACCGCCAGCACGCCCGGACCTGGCGATCTCGGTCCGCGGCAGCGCTTGCCTCAGTTCTCGCCGATGACCATCGACGTGAATGGCGCAAACTCCAGCTACCACGCCGGGCAGATCAAGATAGAAAAGCGGACCTCGTCAGGATTGGCGTTCCTCACTTCTTACAGCTACAGCAAATCCCTGGATGTAAGTTCCACCGTGCACGGGACCTCGCAGCCCTACAACGGTATTCAGGACAGCTTCAACATCAACGGAAGCCGTGGTCCGTCGGATTATGACCTCACCCACAACTTCGTCACCAGCGTGGTCTACGAACTCCCATTCGGCGAAGGCAAGCAGTTCCTCAATGATCATGGTGTGCTTTCGCGTTATGTGCTCGGAGGATGGCAGACCACGGCCATCGTGACTCTGAATAGCGGCTTCCCCTTTAGCCTGTTAGTTCCGTTTGACAATGCCAATGTCGGCGGCGGCGCACAGCGGCCGAATCTTGTAGGAAATCCCTACGCCGGTGCTTGCCCGGGCCAAAATGGTGGTCCGTCCATCCCCGTGCGCACCATTGATTGCTGGTTCAATACGAGCGCCGTGGCGTTTCCGGATCAATTCACCTTTGGCAATATGGCAAGAAACTCGTTGCGCCAGGACGGATATCAAAATGTCGACTTCGGCGCTTCTAAACGATTCCGTATTACAGAAGGCACCAACCTGGAGTTTCGCGGCGAGTTCTTCAACTTCTTCAACCACCCGAATCTTGGCCCCCCTGACACCGCTATCGGGAGCGGCTCGTTCGGCACAATCAGGAGAGTGGTTGGCACACAACGCCTGGTCCAGTTCGGTTTGAAGTTCAACTACTGACCTTCAGGCTGTTTTAAGAATCGGCGGTAACATGAAGGTGTGAGAAGACGGAATCGCAGCACCCGCCTGCTTTCTGGATTGCTGCTCTATTGCCTGGCGACACCGGTGTACGCACAAAAAGCGGTAGAGCAGACCCTGGCGCAGGTGCAGGCCCTGCTCGAGAGGGGGGACGTCGCCGCTGCCGAGAAGCAGCTTCGCTCGGCTGCGGCAAGCTACCCCAATTCCTTCGCTGTTCACAATGACCTGGGCACGCTGTACCTGCAAACGCGGCGCACCAAAGAGGCGTTGAAAGAGTTCCGGCTCGCCGTCCGTCTCAATCCGAAGCACGCTGACCTTCAGAGGAACCTTGGAACCTGTTACTTCCTCGAAAACGCTTTTTCCGATGCGCTGGTACCTCTTGAGCGTGCCAAGGCGCTCGACGCCACGGACCTGCGGACGCGTTATCAACTGGGATATTCCCTGCTGATGCTGGATCGTCCTCAGGAAGCGGAACCCGAGCTGAAGTATGTGAGCGACCGCATGCCCGATGACGAACTCTCCGCATTTGCCTTGGTTAAGGCTTACCAGGCGGAGCGGGATCAGGAGAAGGCCGCGGCTACCTTTGCCCGGCTGCAAGCCGCTCATCCGGACTCGGTATTCGTTCATATCCTGCTCGGCGAGGCTTACGACATCCAGGAAAAAGCCTCCGACGCAATTGCGGAATATCAGAAAGCGATTGCCTTGGCTCCGGAGATGCCTAGGTTGCATTTTGACTTGGGCTTTCTATATTTTCAAAATAACCAGGTGCCGCATGCGGTCGAGATGCTGGAGATGGAGCTGCAGATCAATCCACGCTTTGCGCCGGCGCTCTACTATCTGGGAGAGATCTCCCTCGAGCAAAGCGATTTCCAGAAAGCCGCTAGTCACTTTCAACAAGCGATCCAGCAGAATGCTACCTGCGTGGATGCCTATGTTGGACTTGGCAAGGCCCACGCGCGGGCAGGGCACCCGAAGGAGGCGCTCGTGGCTCTGGGACAAGCCAATCGCCTGGACAGCCAGCAGGCGGAGATTCACTACCTGCTGGCCAATGTTTACCGCGACCTCAATCAACCGGAAAAGAGAGTCGAGGAGCTACGCAGGTTTGAGGCACTTCAGGCTAAAACTGCGCCTCAGCCTGATCGAATACCAGCAACGCGCCGGACCGTCGCCACTTGCCTGGCCGTAGTGCGCTCGAAGCCCAAATGAGTGCTGAACGGCACGATTCACTCTTAGTTATCATAAGGACGGAAAAAATATGTCATCGCAAGTATCACGCCGTGAATTCATCACCGCTATCGGAGTTCTGGCGGCGAACAGCGCTCTCGGCGCGGAGTCGCCAAAACCGCAATCTGCGCGATTGGGGAAGTCTCCCTTCAAGATTGCCGTCATCACGGACGAAATTTCGCAGGACTTCGGCCATGCCTGCGAGGTCGCGTCTCAACAGTTCGGCATGCAGTGGGTCGAGATTCGCGGGCTTTGGGACAAGAACATCCTGAATCTCGATGCCAAGGAAATCAATGAGGCGAACGGCATACTGAAGAAATACAACTTGCGGGTCACAGACATAGCTAGCCCGCTTTTTAAAGTTGATTGGCCGAACGCTCCAAAATCAAAATTCAGTCCCGCGGGCGACTTCAAATCGGACTTCACGTACGCTCAACAGGGAGAAGTTCTCGAACGGAGCATCGAATTGTGCCGGCAATTTTCAACCGAGCGCATCCGTTGCTTCGATTTCTGGCGTTTGGATGACCCTGCGCCGCATCGCAGCGCCATCCATGAAACTCTGCAAAAGGCTGCCGAAAAGGCTGCCAAGAGTAAATTGCTGCTTGTCATCGAAAATGAATTCGAATGCAACACTGGCACGGGCGCGGAGGCGGCGAAGACCATGGCGGCCGTCCCCGCGAAAAACTTTATGTTGAACTGGGACCCGGGCAATGCAGCCCGCATGGGAGAAGTCGCCTACCCGGATGGTTACAAGCTCCTGCCCAAGAACCGTATCGGTCACTGCCATGTGAAAGATGTAGCCCCAACCGATAAAGGAAACGATTGGGCGGCGATGGGCAAGGGTGTGGTCGACTGGGCCGGACAATTCGCAGCGCTCAAGCGCGATGGATATCGCGAGGCCGTCAGCCTGGAGACCCACTGGCACGGCGCGGGCACGCCCGAAGCGTCTTCGATTGAGTGCTGGGCGGGAATGAAGAGCTCGCTCGAAAAAGCAAAAGCGCTGAGTTAACCAATGACTCGGCTTATCGTCGTCCTGTTTGCGCTGGTTCTTCCGGCAATCACAGCAACTGCCCAGGCAGCCGGATACACGCTGGCCCACACGCTCGCGCGCACCGGATATGTCAACGCAATGTCGTGCACTCGGGATGGTTCCGTACTGGCGGTCGCCAGTGACGATGGCCGGGTAACTTTGTGGAGCACCGCCTCAGGACATCTAATTCGCGAGCTTCGAGGCCACAAAGGACCGGTCTATTCCGTAGCCATCACTCATGACGGCGCTACCGTTGCGACTGCGGGCTACGACGAAACCATTCGGCTATGGCAACTATCCTCCGGCCGGGAGCTTCGGGTGCTTACCGGTCATCACGGCTGGATCAATTCGGTTGCCTTCACTTCGGATGGACACACTCTTCTTTCAGCAGGCCGAGACCGTACCTTGCGGACGTGGGACGTGGCCACCGGCAAAATGCTGCGCATGGTCGAACATCCTTCGGAAGTATTCACTGTGGCTGCCGGAATGTCCTGGTTCGCATCCGACAAGGAGAATTCCTTTTCCGTTCGCGAGATCGAAACCGGGAAAGAAATCGCCTCAGGGGCGCCGGGACAGTGGGGCATCAATACCGTCGTATTCCATCCAACTCAGGCGCAACTGATGTCCGGAGGCTATGATGGTGTGCTCTGGGAGTGGAACATCAGAGACGGCAAAGTAGACCAGCACGTCAAAGTGGAGGGAAGTCCGATTATCTCGCTTGCCACCACGGCAGACGGTTCTCTGGTGGCAGCGCTCTGTTCTGGCAATGGGACCATCGCGTTGTTTGACGCGATGACCTGGAAAGAAATCGGCCGCCTTCCGGGAGTGACCTATCCCGTGGGTTCCGTCGTGCTCAGCGACGACGGAACAGCGTTGGCTACGGGCGGCGGCGATTCTGCCGTCCGCATATGGAAGAGGAGCGGTTCGCGATGAAGGTGCCCGGCTCTCTACTTTTACGCAATTTATGCCTCCTGGGAATGATTGCGGCCGCCCTGGCGGCGCGCGGGGAAGATGTCGCCGCGACCCCTGGCATGGGCTGGAGCAGTTGGAACTACTACACCTGCAAGGTAAACGACGCGATGGTGCGCGCCCAGGCCGATGCGCTGGTCAGCAGTGGGATGAAGGCAGCCGGTTATCAGTACGTGAACGTCGATGATTGCTGGCAGGGCGAGAGAGACACATCCGGTGTGCTTCATCCCAATAGCAAGTTCCCTGACATGAAGGCTCTGGCCGATTATGTCCACAGCAAAGGACTGAAGTTTGGGATTTATTCGTCGCCCGGGCCGAAAACGTGTGCTGGTTTTGCAGGCAGCCTGGGTCATGAAGAACAAGACGCCGCCACATTCGCCAAATGGGGCGTCGACTGGTTGAAGTATGACCTATGCACATTCAAGGGCACCGCCGAAGAGGAAATTGCCGCATATCAGAAAATGCACGACGCTCTCGAAAAAACCGGCCGCAAGATATTGTTTGCCATTTGCCAGTACGGAAAAGATCGCGTGTGGACGTGGGGCGCGCGCATCGGGGGCAACCAGTGGCGGACCTCGCGCGACATCACTGACAGCTACGAACGAATGTCACAGAACGGCTTCGGACAAAACGGCCTGGAGAAGTTTGCCGGTCCCGGCCATTGGAATGATCCTGACATGCTGGAAGTGGGCAACGGCGGCATGTCGCCTGACGAATACATCACCCACATGAGCCTGTGGTGCCTGCTTGCGGCGCCGCTTCTGGCCGGCAACGACTTGACCACCATGAGCAAGGAAACCCTGGAGATTCTGACCAACGGTGAACTTATCGCAATCGATCAGGACTCGCTGGGAGCCCAGGGGCACAGGTTGAGCCAGGAAGGCCCGCTTGAGGTTTGGATCAAGCTTCTAGCTGACCACTCGGTGGCGATTGGGCTATTCAATCGTGGCGAATCAGAGATGCCGCTCAGCGTCTCATTTGCCGACCTGGGATTTACGGGTGCTGTCAATGTTCGCGAACTCTGGCAGCATAAGGATCTCGGCGCAATGAATGGCTCGCTGACGCGCAATGTTCCTTCGCATGGGGCGGTCGTCCTCAGGCTGCACCCTAAATAGCTCCCTGTGATAGGGGGCTTCCCCACCAGCGGCAAGGCTAGTCTGTGAACCTTATGATATAGTCAACATTCTTGTTGACAAAGACATTTCCTTCGTTCATTCATCGGAGAAACTTCGACGGGAGAATCTCGCCATGGGTAAAAGCAGTATTCCTTTTTCTGTCCTGTTGATTTGCGCTATCTGCTTGATCTCCTCCCTGGCGGCTTCCCAGAACCACGCCGAGAGCGGGGACGCCTACATCACTCGGGAAGCAGACGACTGGACGATGGGTAATTCACTGGTCGAGCGAAAAGTGCACGTTGGCGGCGGCGATTTCGTTTCCACATCGCTTCGCAACAAGAAATCCGGGAGCGAGTACCACAATGCCGCCAAGGAGATCGACTTGGAGGCCCGTGACGCCGACCACAAGTCCGTCGTTCAGCACTGGATTCTGGTTCAGGATCAGGTATCGCGCGGAGCGCAGGGCGAACTACAGCTAGAACTCGAAGTGAAGTCCGAATCGCTCAACGCGACCAAATACTACGTGGTCTACCCCGGATCGCCGGTCATAAGAGAATGGATCAAGCTGACCAATACTTGCGGAAAAGAACTGCGGATCGGGAAGGTAGGATTTCTGGCAGTAAACCTGTTGGCCCCGCCCGCCGGCAAGACCGCGTTCTACTACGTGACCGGCGGCGGCAATTACAACGGAAGCCAACTGCTTAAGAGCAAGCCGGTCCAAGAGCCGTTCCATCACTTTATTGACTCCGATGACGGAATCCAGACCACGGGCTACAGCGGATATCTCCCACTGGCCTTCTTCTCGAACGACAGCTCGCGCGACGGTGTCGCGGTTGGCTGGGACTATCTTGGCCACTGGAATATGGATGTAAACGCTGCGAATGGAAGATTAGGCCTGCAGTTGCGGCTGGCGGGCTACGAGAAAAATCTCGCGCCGGGAGAGAACGTAGAAACACCCAAAGCGTTTGTCGCTGCTTTTTCCGGTGGCGTGGACGAGCTGGGAAATCAGTTGCTGGACTGGCAGTATCAGTATCTTTGGGAGTTCACCAATCCCGACTACTTCGCCAAGTCACGCTGGGCGGTCGATTGGCCGGGGTCTTGGGTAGGGTACGGCGGCAAGCCCAGCGCCGACAACTGGGGACGACGCCTGGCACTCGACTTCCGCTACGTTGATCTGTTGCGCGAGACCGGAACAGACATTTTATGGGATGACGCAGGATGGTATGACCAGTGGGGCTCTTGGAGGGGGCCAGACTGGAAGCTAACTACGGACTACCTGCGCAAGCACGACATGAAATGGACGCTTTGGCTGCCGTCCTTTCTTGCCACGCCAGACTCGAAAGTTGGGCAGGCCCATCCCGATTGGCTGATACCGTCGCGTCACGATCTGGAGCAGTCCATTCCCGGGACCGTCGACTGGCAGAAAAAGATATTGGACGATGGCGTCAAGTCCTGGGGAGACTTTCAGTGGCGCTACGACATAGCCCCGGCCACCAGCGCGAATGACACCGATGCCCTGGCCGCCGACCAGAATTTTCGCCGACTTTTGCGCGAATTCAAGACACAGCATCCGCAAAGCGGCATTGATGCCTGCTACAACGGCGGCCGCTGGATCAGTTATGGTATCGCCCACTTTGCAGAGGCCGGGGAATACACCGACGGTGGCGTTGGTCCGTACAGCGGCTACTACACGTCTCTAATTGTCCCCCCCGACAAACTGCATAACGTCGTGGATTTCGACCACACTTATTATCAGCCCTCCACCGACCGCACCCATCTGGCCATGAATCCGACCTGGTATCGCGATCCGGGGGACGGTCCAGATCTTGAGGCCATCCGCAAAGACAGGGAACTGTACCGTTTCTTTACGGCGCAAGGGGTGGCGGGACGATGGAGCCATGTTTTTCGGCCTGAGGTAAAGAACGACGATCCAGTCTGGTATTTCCAGCGGATGAATCGTGACGGCTCTAAGGGAGTGATCATCACCAAGCATGAAAAACATGCGGCCAGCTATTTCGTAACCAGCCGTCCGAAAAAAGCCGGCGAGGGTGACTTTTACCTGGGATACCCGTGGAGCATGACTTCGGTGAACACGACCTCTGCCGCAGTCATCGAAAATGCGGTTTATGAGGATCCATGGGATGGCGCGGTGAGGTTGTACGGCGGGCGCGGCCAAGTGTTTGGCCCGCTAAACCTCAAGTATCAGGGGCAAGGCCAGCAGGATTCGCTGGTGCAATCGGTGGGCCAGTTGGGCGCGAGAGTGAAAGTGGAAAGCCGCTTCTTTGGAATGGAGATGCAGCCGAACCAGCCACTCACAGTCACTGAATTGGGGCAATACGATCCGCAGGTGGGAATCGAAAATGTTCAGTCGGGACGCAACCAGGGTACGTATACGCTTTCGTTGATCCGAGCGGATGACGGCGCGGTCCTGGGCAGCACGGAGCTGGACATGGGTGCCACAACTCCAGACCGGCTTGGGTTCAAGTACAGCAAATTGTCGCAGCCGGTAACCCTGGGGGCCGAGTTCAAGCCAATTGTGATTTATCCGAAGGGATTGTTGCCGGACCGCACCTATGATGTGCGCGCCATTTACGCCAGGCTGAATATTCGGGAAACCGGCGCCAAACTGATGGCGGAAGGGATTCGCTTGGACAAGATTGCGGCGGGCGAGTTGATCTTTTTCAATCTCTCGAACTTTCCCGGCTCCGGCAGCGACCATCAACCACCGACAAGCCCTTCTAGCGTGACCAAGCGCCTGGGAACCAATCTCGGCGTACAGGGCATTGAAGTCTCATGGTCTCCCGCGAAGGACGACAACTGGCTCTCCTTTTATGAAGTGCGCAAGAATGGACGCGCCATCGGAAAAGCTGCGAAGGGAACCTTCTTCTTCGACCACTCCCCGTCGGCGCGCGGAGATATTGACGCGGTATATGAAGTTGCATCGGTTGACGGAGACGGAAACCGTAGTTCCTTAGCCGGAGCGCAGAAGGTCGCGGGTGATCGCCCGACTTATGAGGCGCTCGGCGATTTCACCCCCTCGCAATCGGCAAATGGCTGGCTGTACGAAGAGACGCCAGGGGACGGGGCCTACCAACCGCTCCGCTGGGACAACGGTGGCTACGAAGGCTACTGGAATGGTTCCGGCATGGGGAAAATTGGCCGAATCTGGATGCAGCCGTCAGCGAGTTACGATCTATCGCGGACGTTCGTCGTACCAGCGGCGGGAACGATCTCCACATCAGGAGAGATTCGCAAGGATCCAAGCGCGGAGAATGGACGGCCTGTTTTTGTAAAGATCATGCGGAACGCAGAACAGGTCTGGCCGTCACAGGGATGGGCACAGGTGAAGGCTGACTACGAATCTGCGACCAGCTATAACATTAGCACCTTGTCAGTTGCCGCGGGGGACAAGCTACGCTTCGTGGTAAAGCATAATGACGAAAATCGCCCCGACCCGATTCTATGGAACCCGAAGGTCGTAGTGAACAAATGAAACGGTTGAGCCCTAGCCCTCTTCGTTCGCTGATCTAAGCACACAGAACTTAGCTCGCTCAGGGCGTGTGACTTTTTCCGTAAAGCCATCTGTCATGCGCTTAGGCTGCAGAGCGAGAACTCATCGCGTAGCGCATGCTGCTGCCTGCAGGCGTGGGGTCCTTCGCTCCGCTCAGGATGACAGGGAACACGCACTAAGGAAGTCGCCCTCTCACGAAGACGCCGAACTGCTGCATGTTCCGGCCTTGTGAGGACCCCATAGACCGGAGAGAACGCTGGGCTTGACGATTCGGAATGCTCCGTCGGGAACCCACTCAATCTCGGTAAAGCCAAGCTTCCATCGGTCTAAAGGACCGATGACCCCGGAACGATACCATTTGCCGTCAGACTCAACGATTTCGCCAGCGAAGCCGATATCCATCGTCTTTCCATGAAAATCCAGGTTATAGAGTTTAGCCTCATTTTTTAGGAAGTCGGTAGGGTCGTCCGACAGTATGTAATGCCAGTTCCCCATCATGATCCACTGCTTGGTCTTCGGGTGCTGCAGGACCGTCAAGCTTTCTGAAGTATCGATGCCGAACTCGGCCCAGCAGTCGACGGTATACCCCGCCCGCCAACCTTTCGGGATCCGGGGAAACTTCGCACAAGGCTTCAACACTTTCCAATTGATCAAATCTTGAGATTCGGAAACGTAAGCTCCGGCGAGGCCTTCGATTTCCGCGCCGGTGGTGTACATCAACCATCTTCCGTTCTTCTCATCGCGCACAACATGGGGATCGCGCCCTGGCACGCCCAAGCCTTTCACTGCATCAGAAATCTTTGTCCAGCGCGTAAGATCATCGGAAACTGCCAGGCCGATGGAACAGGAGTCGCCTGGTCCAAACACCACCTTGCCATATGTACCTTTATTGTCATACTGCTCCGGCCGCGTCGCCTGAACGCACCCAGCGTAGTACATGTAATAGCGGTTGTTCGCTTCCAGGCAATAGGACGCCCACACCATGTCTTCGTCATGAGTATCTTTGCGTTGCGAGGGATGCATCACGTGTCCGCGAAGCTCCCATGTTTTCAGGTCGCGGCTGATGCTCCAGGAAAGCGACTCTTCATTTCCGGAATAAAGCCAGGCGAGACCGGCCACCCCGCTAATCGAATAGAGGTGCCACCAGCCGTCGCGACGGACGAGAGTGTGGTCTTTAATATATTCATCGGGAGGTGCGTACCGACATTCCGTCGGGTCGGCCTTCTTCGTGGAGGAAGCCGCTGGCGCGGGCGAACCACCCAGCCAGGCTGCGCAAGCGCTGGCGCCCGCAAGCTTCATGAAGTGTCTTCTCTGCATGCGAAGGTCCTCCAACGGCGAAATCGCTAGCTTATTGTTCTGAAATCCGTTCGAGCTTTAAGGAAACACCGTCGTAGTCGCCGACGAGGTCGAGTTCAATACCATGGTTCATGAGATAGGCGCCGCTGAATTTCATCGGAGTGGCGGGCGCCTTCGTGTCGAGCTTGCCATCCACCTGCGTCACGGAATAGACGGCCTTTTCATCAAGGCCATGCAACAAGAGCGGAGGGAGGGTACGCCTGAACTGTTGAGAGTGAAGGAAGGCAAACAAGACGGATTGCATCTTGTCGGGAGATACATATTGATTCGCAGTGAAACTGCCCTTCATGGGTGAGGCAAGACGATATAGCAAGCCATTCTGCACGGTCTCGCGGATCGATTTGTAGTAGGCAAGCATTTGCTTCCCGAGGACAAAATCTTCGGCGGACCAGCGGTTGAGGTTCGTGCCGATCCCCAAAGAGCCTTGCATCGCCGTGAGGAAACGGAACCGCAGCGGCACACTACGCCCGTTGAAGCCGGGAACGTCTGTTACCCAGTCCATCATGACGTGCGGCGTATACGCGTAGGTGAAACCTTGCTGAATCGTAAGCCGGTCGAGAGCTTCGGTGTTGTCGGAGGTCCAGATTTGTTGGACTCGTGGCAGGATCCCCATATCCACGCGGCCGCCCCCGCCTGAACACGACTCGATTTCCAGTCCCGGGTGCTTCTGCCGCAGGCGGTCCATGATGTCGTAAACATTCTTGGTGAACAACACCCAAAGGTTCTTCTGGCGCGCGGGTGGCACTTCCGGCCATCCCGGTTCGGTGACATTGCGGTTGTAATCCCACTTCAAGAAGGCGATGTCGTTCTTGGTGACCAGATCATCCAGCCAATGAAACACGTATTCACGCACATCGTCGCGTGCCAGGTTGAGAATGAGCTGGTTTCGCGATTCGGTCCGAGGGCGTCCTTCAAAGTGCATCGCCCAGTCCGGGTGCTTCTGGTAAAGATCGCTCTTCGGGTTCACCATCTCTGGTTCGACCCAGACTCCGAAATCCATGCCTAGTTCTTTGACCCGGCGAATGAGCGGCCCCAGGCCATTGGGGAACTTCTTTGGATTTACATTCCAGTCGCCCAGACCGTCATGATCGTCGTCGCGCCGGCCAAACCAGCCGTCGTCGATGACAAAGCGTTCTACGCCCAGGCTAGCGGCCTTTTCGGCGAGCGCGATCTGGCCCGGTTCGTTTACGTCGAAAAACGTTGCTTCCCAAGAGTTGTAGAGCACTGGTCGCGTCTTAGCCCCGGAGCCATTCGGCAGAATTTCGCTCCGCTGGAACCGGTGCAAAATGCGCGATGCGCCCCCAATTCCTTCGTCCGAATAACCAGCATAAAACGGGGGCGTCACCAGAGTTTCTCCCGGTGACAGTGAGTATCCGAAATCAAAGGAATTGTAGCCGCCGGTAACGCGTACCTGCTGATGGGGAGTCTGTTCGACGCTTATGCGCCAACTGCCGCTCCAGCCCAGCTCGCCGAACCATACCGATCCGTGTTCATCATCGGCATTGCCGTCCCGATCCAGGGCGAACCACGGGTTCATCGAGTGGCCGGTACTGCCACGCCGACTCTCCAGCACTTTCAGTCCGGTGTGCACGGGTTCCTCGTTGAGTTGGAACTCGCCTCCCCACCGACCGGCCAAGTAACGCAGACGGTACCCCTCGCCCTGCGGGAGATACCACGCGCCCGACTGAGCGCTCTCGAGCACGACAGGGGCGTTGGTACGGTTCTCGATGGTGGCGTACCGGCGCAGGATGCCGGTTTCTGGCCAAATGGTGTAGTGCAGATGGACAAACAGAGCACGCTCGATGTCCTTGAGCGTGACTGTTAATGCATTGCCGTCGATCTTATGACTGGCATAGTGAAGAACCAGATCGCGATTGCCATCGGCAAACGTCGCTTTCAGGCTGGGCTCAACGTACAGCCCAGCGCCCCATCCCGGGTACTCCTGGGGGGTGGTGGTCGTGGTCAGGTCAAAAACATCCCAGTCGGGGGAACTGTGCGGGGCGTTGAAATCGTCATCTCGCCAAACCTGTTTCCCCCAGTGGATATGCTGCAACATGCCCTGCTCGTTGATTCCGAAAACATACGAAACTCCTCCGCCCGCCAGGACGAAGACTTTTTTTGATTCCAGGAACCTTACGGGTGGTTGTGCTCCTGCGATGAGGGGAATGAGAATGAAAAACAATGCTGCGCACAAAGTTCGTGAAAGGGACTTCATCCGATGGCTCCAAGACCTGCCTAGCCGATTGAGACAGAGAAAAGGCACAATAATGCCTTTTCGTGCGCGTGCACGTTGAGTATCATGGACAGGTCTTGCGGATTTGTCAACCCCCGGGCATGCCCGCCAGATGAAAGGTTAATTCCGGATAATCTTGGGTGGCCTGGACGGGTGCGGGGTCAATCGGTTCCGGCAAGCGCCATCTTTGCGGTGGTTCGATAGCATTTCGCTACTCTACTCCGCAACTATCCAACACTCGAAGGGTGACTAAATGCGCATCCTATTGTTCGGTGTAATGTTGCTCACCCCATTCGTTCCGGCCCAATCACAATCCACATTCAACCTCATGCCGCTTCCCGTGAAAGTTCAAGCGGGAGCCGGACAACTGGCGATCGATAGTTCTTTTCGCGTAAAGATTGAAGGACCGAACGACCCCCGCGTCCGGAAAGCCGTTGATCGTTTCTCTGCGAGTCTCCTCACGACCACTGGCATTCCGTTTACCGGCCGGCTGGTCAACGATTCGTCGGCCAAACTTGTCATTCGCGTTGCAACCCGCGCCAAAGAATTTCCAGAGTTGGGAGAAGATGAGTCGTATACGCTCGAAATCACGGACGCCGGTGCGGTCTTAAATGCTCCTAATTCGCTCGGCGCTTTGCACGGCTTGCAGACCTTTTTGCAATTGGTGAAGGCTACCCCTTCCGGATTCGCGGTCCCTGCGGTTTCCATCCAAGACCAACCGCGTTTCCCGTGGCGTGGCTTGCTGTTGGATCTTGGCCGTCGCTTCATGCCCGTGGACGCTCTAAAACGCAACCTCGATGCTATGGCAGCGGTAAAGATGAACGTGCTGCACCTCCACCTCACGGAGAACCTGGGGTTCCGGATGGAGAGCAAGAGGTTTCCAAAGCTGCATGAGCAGGGCTCGCTAGGAAGCTACTATTCGCAGGCCGAGATGCGCGATTTGATCGCGTATGCCGCAGACCGGGGAATCCGCATGGTGCCCGAGTTCGACATGCCGGGGCACAGCGTGTCCTGGCTGGTCGGCTATCCGGAACTTTCCAGCACCCCCGGGCCCTTTCCGGTGGCCGAGCACTGGGGCATTCTCGATCCCACCATGGATCCTTCCAAAGAGACTACCTATAAATTTTTAAATGACTTCATCGACGAGATGGCGGGTATTTTCCCTGACCGTTACTTTCACATCGGTGGAGATGAAGTTAACGGCAAGGCGTGGGATGGAAGCCGGCAAATCCAGGAATTCAAGCGTGCGCACAATTTTCACAGCAACGCGGAGTTGCAAGCCTACTTCAATCGCCGTGTGCAAAAGATGATACAAAAGCACGGCAAGATCATGATGGGCTGGGATGAAATCTTAGACCCGGCATTCCCGAAGGATATTGTGATTCATTCCTGGCGCGGACAGGCCTCTCTGGTGCAATCCGTGCAGCAGGGTTTCAGCGCGCTGCATTCTTTTGGCTACTATCTCGATGTCGATCAGAGTGCGGCGCAACACTACGCCTCCGATCCAATGACTGGGCCATCTACTAGTCTGACGCCGGAAGAAGCAAAGCGCATTCTAGGCGGAGAGAGTTGCATGTGGACCGAGTACGTCTCGACGGAAATGTACGACTCGCATATCTGGCCGCGTACTGCGGCGATCGCGGAACGCCTATGGTCTCCACAAAATGTTACCGATGTGGATTCCATGTATGCGCGCCTGGATGCGATCACCCACCAGTTGGACGAATACGGTCTCACCCACAACTCGACTTATGACTGGATGCTGCAACGCATCGCCGGCACCCGTGATGTTTCCTCGCTGCGCACTCTTGCCGATGTTCTGCAGCCTGTAAACGAAGATGGCCGCTATAAATTCGATGGCAATACGGTCGTCTCTACAACTCCGATGAACCGTCTGATTGATGCGGTTCGGCCGGAAAGTCGCACGGCGCGTCTCTTCTCTCAATTGGTGGACAAATTCACGGCCAGCCAGTCCACGGCAGAAAATGAAATCCAAATTCGTTCCTGGCTTATGCGCTGGCGCGATAATGACACCATCTTGCAGCCTGCCGCTGCAGAATCATTTTTGCTAAGAGCAACAACCCCGGTTTCGCAGAACCTCAGTGCGGTCGCGAATATCGGCCTGTCGGCACTCGACTACCGTAACAGGAAAGAAAGCCCGCCACAGGGGTGGAGGGAACAGCAGCAATCGTTGTTACAGGAAGCGCAGAAGCCCAAAGCCGGGGTGCTGCTGATGATCGTGGCGCCGGTGCAAAAACTGGTGGAGGCTGCTGCAAGATAGAAATTACCCGGTCGTTAAAGTTCGTAGGAATCGCGGTTCACGCAAGCCATGGGGATTGTTAATTCCGGCTCTTGCGCCTAAGGTGATTTTCAGCATGGCTTTTCAGGTTCTCAGTCTGCCGTTCCAGGGGAATACCTTTTGAATGACCGTGAATACTAAAGACGGCGCCACTCAAATTGGCGTGCAGGAAATCGCTGATTCCCTGGGAATCTCCCGTGGGACGGTAGACCGCGCTCTGCATGACCGGCCGGGAGTGAACGCTACCACCAAACGCAAAGTCCTTCGAGCAGCCGAAAAGCTGGGATACCGGCCCAACCTGGCGGCGCGTTTTCTTTCTTCTTCCAAGCGAATCAGTATTGCGGTCGTACTTCCCCGGGAAGTGGCCTATTTTTACGACCAGGTCCGCGAGGGCATTTCCGAAGCAGCGACCGTATTTGAGCCGCTGGGGGTCAGAGTTGTTCATTTTCCCTACGACCAAATCGGTCCGCACGAGGTCAAAGCTTTCCGAAAAGCCCTGCAACAGCAGGTTAGCGGCGTGATCATATCGCCGGCCTATCCCAACAAACTCGTGCCCTACATCGAAGAAGCTTCGCGCAGGAATATTTCTGTGGTCTGTGTTGCCACGGACGCGCCTGGAACCAACCGGCTTACCTCAGTTTCCGTAGAGCCAGTGGTAAGCGGCGCACTGGCGGGGGAATTGATGGGAAATTTCTTGCCGGACAAAGCTCAGGTGATGGTTTTCATCGGCATGCATGCAACCGTGGACCATGAACAGAAATTGCAGAGCTTTCGCACCAGTTTCCGCGAGTTCTGCCCTGCCGGTGAGATTGTCAGTACGGTTGAGACCCATGACAAACCGAACGAGGCCTATCTGAAATGCCGGAAGGTTCTCGAACAACACAAGGGAGTGAAGGGCATCTATGTTGCGACCGCAAATTCGATGCCCGTGATCAAAGCTCTGGAGGAATCCGGGCTTTCCGGCAAGGTAAGAGTGATCGGCACGGATTTATTTCCTGCCATGGTGCCCTATATCCGATCGCGAACGATTGCGGCCACTATTCATCAGCGGGCGCGAGAGCAAGGGGCGAGAGCGCTCCAGGCGATGGTGCGATTCCTGACAGAAAAGGTGCGGCCTAGTCCCCAGATATCCATCAATCCGGCCATTGTTATGCGAAGCAATCTGGATCTGTTCACCAGCCCAGCTTCCACGATTCCAACCGATAAGTGACATTTTAGCGCCGGTCGGTCCCTGGTTTTGAGGTTGACAAACGGAGAAGAATCGTTCACATTCCTTTTCGTGCACGCGCACGGAGCTGCATTTGAAGCTCAAATTTTCCGGGAGGCATGAACGATGCTTGCCTCGGAGGAGAATTAGCGGAAGGGATTTGTGTCGAGTCGCAAGCAAAAAACCAGCAATAACCGGAATTTGTCCAGACAATGCGTGTCGGCCTGGCAGGAAAGTGTCACCATTCCCACTTACCCTGCGCCTCCTGCCGACCGCAATCCTATGTTTCTGGACAAACGTGTTTACCAGGGGAGCAGCGGAAAAGTCTACCCGAACCCTTTCACCGACCGGATCTCCGACCACAAGATCGACAAACGATACCAGGCGATTTTTTTGGAAAACGAATATGTACGGATCATGGTTTTGCCGGAAATCGGGGGCCGTATCCACATAGGCCAGGACAAGACCAACAATTACGACTTCTTCTACCGGCAAAACGTCATCAAGCCGGCGCTTGTAGGGCTTCTTGGGCCCTGGATCTCGGGCGGCGTCGAGTTCAACTGGCCTCAGCACCACCGTCCTTCCACCTTCATGCCAGTAGACCATTCCATTGAGGACAACCCCGACGGAAGCAAGACGATCTGGCTGAGCGAACACGAGCCGATGAACCGAATGAAGGGAATGGTCGGAATCACCCTCTATCCGGGAAGGAACGTGGTCGAGGCCCGGACGCGACTCTATAACCGTACCCCCTTTGTCCAGACGTTCCTGTGGTGGGCCAACGTTGCGGTACGCGTCCATGATCAGTACCAGGCATTTTTCCCACCCGATGTGGAGTATGTGGCAGATCACGCCAAGCGCGCCGTTTCTTCTTTTCCAATCGCGCGTAATTATTACTACGGAGTCGACTACACCAAGGGAGTTGACATCACCTGGTATAAGAACATCCCTGTCCCCACTTCCTACATGGTGTTGGATTCCAAATACCACTTCTTCGGAGGATATGATCACGGAAAAAGGGCCGGGCTCGTGCATGTCGCCAACCGGCATATTTCCCCCGGCAAGAAGCTTTGGACTTGGGGCAATGCGGAATTCGGATATGCCTGGGACCGTGAACTTACCGATTCCGACGGGCCTTACGCAGAATTGATGGCTGGGGTCTTCACCGATAACCAACCGGATTTCTCATGGCTGCAGCCATACGAAACCCGAACATTTCGCCAGTACTGGTATCCGATTCAGGGGATTGGTCCAGCCAAGAACGCCAACGTGTCAGCCGCCGTCAACCTGGTGCAGGACAAACGTTCGGCCACGATTGGTGTGTGCGTGACGGAGCCGCGGAAACATCTGCGAATTGTTCTGACAGGGGGGCACACCACATTGTTTGAATCTTGTCAGGACCTGGCTCCAGGCCAGCCTTTCCACAAGAAGATCGCAATTCGCTCCGACAAAATAGAAACAGACTTGTTGCTGCGTGTGCTCACGGCCGACGGAATGGAAATCATCCGTTATCAGCCCGAATGCGAGCACAAGGCAAGCCTTCCGGCTCCAGCCACCGAACCGCTACCCCCTGTCCAGATATCGACGGTCGAAGAGCTGTATATGACCGGTTTACATCTCGAACAGTATCGCCATGCTACCCGTTTACCTGAACTTTACTGGGAGGAAGGCCTTCTGCGCGACCCCATGGACGTGCGCTGCAACAATGCCTTGGGATTACAGCGTCTTCGCCGTGGTCAGTTTGTTGAAGCTGAGAAATATTTCAAGCAAGCGATCAAGCGTCTCACCGATCGCAACCCGAATCCTTACGATGGCGAACCTTTCTATAACCTTGGCGTGGCGTTGAAGTACCAGGGCCGCAATGAGGAAGCAACTGCGGCGTTCTACAAATCAGCCTGGAACCAGGCATGGAAATCTGCTTCCAATTACGCGCTCGCCACCATCGCCTGCCAAAGCGACGCACTGGGCGAAGCTCTCAACTTGCTTCAATATTCGATTTCGGTGAACGTATCGCACTCGAAGGCGCACAACTTGCGCGCAGCCATCCTGCGCCGCTTTGGACGGACAGAGGATGCAAGAAAACTGGTACGAAAGACGTTGGAAGGCGACCCCCTGGATTTCTGGGCGATGACTGAACTCGTCCTTCTTGATCACCTTGATAGCGTCAACATTGCCAGCGAATCGTTTGCTGACATGCTTCATAATGCACAAGTTTGTCTCGACGTTGCCTTCGACTATGCCGAAGCAAACTTTTGGGACGAGGCGAGAAGCCTGCTTGAGCGCCATTTGGCCTCACTCAAGGACACCGAAGAACCATATCCGATTGTCTTCTACGCCCTTGGGTACTTCTGCGTAAAGAGCGGCAGTAGCCGCCAGGCGCGAGACTACTTCCAACGCGCCGCCGAGGCCTCCCCCGACTACTGCTTTCCCGCGCGCCTCGAAGAGATGCAGGTGTTGCAATACGCGATACAGGCGAATGCGGACGACGCTAAAGCCCACTATTACCTGGGGAATTTGCTATACGACAAGAATCGGCGCGAAGAAGCCATCGAACATTGGGAACACTCCTGTCAGCTTGGCGGCGGCTTCGCCATTCCTTGGCGAAATCTTGGTATCGCGTGGCACAACGTGCGAGGCAATCCGCAACGCGCCCTGGAATGCTACGAAAATGCATTTCAGGCTGATCCTGCCGACGCGCGACTGCTTTATGAGCTCGATCAGTTGCGCGGACGCATGGGAGTATCGCCAGTCAGTCGCCTGGCGCAATTAAAGAAGCACAGCGTCCTTGTGGGCCAACGCGACGACCTGACGGTGGAGCTTGTCACCCTATACAACCAGACCAGAGAGTACCGAAAAGCCCTGCAATTGCTGAGTAAGCGTCGCTTTCATCCCTGGGAGGGTGGCGAAGGCCTGGTCTCGGGGCAATACGTGACAGCCCATTTGCTTCTTGGGCGCCAGGCGTTGAAAGCCGGTTCTGCAGAAGTAGCATTGAAACATTTTGCAGCCGCGTCCCACTATCCTGAAAATCTTGGGGAAGCGAAGCATTTGCTCACTCTCGAAACTCATCTGGATTATTTTTCTGGAATTGCGCTGCAAGACCTTGGCCGTGGTGACGAAGCGGCGGCCCGCTGGGAGAAGGCTGCACAGGCCCACACAGGCAATTCCGAAATGGCGTATTACAAGGCCCTGGCGTTGCGAAAGCTCGCTCGCGAATCAGAGGCGGTGTCTGTTTTGAATGAACTGCTCGCGTTTGCCTTAGATCAGCTCAACGCCGTTCCGAAAATAGATTACTTTGCCACCTCCTTGCCAAACTTTCTACTTTTTGAGGATGACCTGGAGAAACGAAACAGGATCCATTGTCTGTACCTGGCGGGTCTGACAAAGTCCGGGCTGGGTCGACAGGAGGAGGCGGCAAATGACCTGCGTGAAGCTGTGGGTCTCAACGTCAACCATCTCGCGGCCACCATCCAACTAGAGGATCTCGAGTCCACCGCGGTGCCCGTGGCCCAATCATGACTTCGCTCGATGGTCAAACCTCTATCCCGGTCGCCGGCGGCCACCAGACGGCGCAGTTCAACACCCCCTATTTGTGGACTATCTCGCTAGCGGCGGCTCTTGGTGGCCTGCTTTTCGGCTACGACTGGGTCGTTATCGGCGGCGCAAAGCCTTTCTACGAGGCATATTTCCACCTCAATGATCCGTCACAGCAGGGTTGGGCGATGAGTTGTGCCCTGATCGGGTGTCTGGCCGGCGCCATGATCTCCGGAACGTTGTGCGACAGATACGGGCGCAAGCGACTCCTGATCATCTCGGCGCTGTTGTTTGCCATCTCATCTTTAGCGATTGCCATGACTAGAACGTTCAATATGTTCGTGGCGTGGCGGATCGCCGGAGGAATTGCCATTGGATTGGCATCCAACCTGTCGCCCATGTATATCGCCGAGGTCGCCCCGGCTCGTGTGCGGGGTAAGCTGGTTTCCGTCAATCAACTCACCATTGTGATTGGCATTCTGCTGGCGCAAATCATGAACTGGGTGATTGCCAAACCGGTGGCAGCCGGGGCTTCGTCGCTGGATATTCTGACCTCCTGGAACGGTCAGATGGGGTGGCGCTGGATGTTTGCGGTTACTGCCGTGCCTTCGCTGTTGTTTTTTCTCTGCATGATCGTCGTGCCCGAGAGTCCTCGCTGGCTCGCCCGTAATGGGCAGGCCTCAAGAGCAAGAGCCGTTCTGCAACGCCTGGGAGGCGCGCACTACGCCGAAACAACGCTGGAGGAGATTTCGGTAACGTTATCGGCCGACACTAGCGGGAGTCTGCGCCAGCTGTTGGATCCGAGACTTGCCGGAGTCCTGCTGCTCGGCATCACTCTGGCAGTCTTCCAACAGTGGTGTGGCATCAATGTGATTTTCAACTATGCCGCGGATGTGTTCGCTGCAGCCGGATACAACGTTTCTGACGCCCTACTCAACATCGTGATTACCGGCGCGGTTAATCTTGCATTTACTTTTGTAGCGATGGCCATGGTAGACCGCTCGGGGCGGCGCAAGCTGATGCTCTTCGGTTCGGCGGCATTGGCGGTCATTTACACCGTCCTGGGAATCGGCTTTAACCGGCATGGCCAAGGCTTTTACATGTTGCTGCTGGTTGTCGCGGCGATTGCCTGCTATGCCATGTCGCTGGCTCCCGTTACCTGGGTGGTGATCTCGGAAATCTTTCCCAATCGAATACGTGGCGCTGCAATGTCCGTTGCGATTACATCTTTGTGGATTGCCAGCTTCGTCCTTACTTATAGCTTCCCTTTGCTAAACCGCGGCTTGGGGCCAGCGCGTACCTTTTGGATATACGGTGCTATTTGTCTCGCCGGGTTCATTTATATCCTCCTGCGGCTTCCCGAAACCCGGGGACGGACGCTTGAGGAGATCGAACAATCCCTCGTACGGTGAGCACTCGATTCTGAAACCAGGAAACGCGCCGGGGGCGTCTAGCGGAGCTTGAAAGGAAGAATGTTGGTGCTTCCTTCGACCAGCTTCAAGAACTGATCAGCAGCCACATCCGTGAAGCGGTCGACCTGCCCTGAAGGCCAATTGACTTGAAGTTTGTCGATGCGGGCAGCCTTACCCAGACCAAAATGGATTCTCAGATCATTCTGTGAGTAGAAGCTACCCCCGCTGCGCACTTCATCTATCTGCTGATGATCACCGGTTGTGCAGTAAACCCGCGCGCCAATGGCACTCCGATTCGACTTGGTTCCGACCAGCTTGAGCGTTATCCAATGGTTATCAGTCCGAGAGATGCAGCGCAACAACTGCGGCACCGCATTTACCGGGTTGATCAATACATCGATGGACCCGTCATTATCAAAATCTCCAAATGCGCAACCGCGGGCACTGCTCACTTCGGTGATAGCCGGGCCTGCAAGCAATGAAGCATCGCGATATTTACCGTTGCCCAAATTTTCATACAGCACTTTGGGCTGCTTATAGTGCACAGGGCTGTTAAGTTTCTGAAGTTCGGGATACACGTGGCCGTTGACGTAGAAGATGTCCAGCCAACCATCATTGTTGAAGTCAAAGAATCCGCATCCCCAGCCGAGAAGACGCGAATGTGATGCCAGCCCTGACGCTTCAGGGCGGTCCTGGAACAGTCGCTTGCCGCGATTCTGATAAAGATTGGGAAGATCGTCAGAGAAATTGGTCTTGAAAATATCGAGCAATCCATCACAATCGTAGTCTCCAGCCGAAAGCCCCATTCCGGACTGGTTGCGGCCGTCTCGACTTGTGGCAACGCCGGCCTCCAATCCGCCTTCGGTGAAAGTGCCATCCCCGTTGTTCCAAAACATGAAGCTCATTTCGCTATCGTTGGCAACATAGACATCGGGCCGACCGTCATTGTCGAAATCACCGACTAGAACGCCTAATCCGTAGCTCGCCGGCACTTTGCCGATTCCGCTCTTCTCAGTAACGTCAGAGAAAGTGCCATCGCCATTGTTGTGGAACAGGAAATTTTTTGCCCGCGGTAAGCCCTGCGGGCCGCAATTCACAGGAAGTCCCTGGTACATGCACGCGCCGGTTCCAGGCAACGGAGCGGTCTTCGGGTCGAAATCGATATAGTTGCTGACGAAAAGATCGAGGTGCCCGTCTCCGTCATAATCGAAAAATGCGCAACCCGACCCCCAGTGTCTTCCTTTAATAACTAAACCGGACTTCTCGGTAACGTCAGTAAATGTTCCATCCCCATTGTTGTGATAAAGAACGTTCTGTCCCCAATAAGTAACAAACAGATCATCGCGTCCATCGTTGTCATAGTCGCCGACGCATACACCTTGCCCCCAGCCGGAACGGGCCAGGCCTGCACGTTGGGTTATGTCGGTGAAAGTGCCGTCGCGATTGTTGTGCAGCAATCGGTTCGATGCTTGTGGTGCGTTGGTTTGGTCGAGCCTTGCCCCATTCACAAGAAATATGTCCGGCCAACCGTCGTTGTCATAGTCGAAGAATGATGCGCCGCATCCGGTGGTCTCGAGGATGTACTGATTTTTATCTACACCGCCGTAGATGGTCGGCACGGTGAGGCCGGCTTTGACAGCAATATCTTCAAACCGGACTGGATAACTCTCCTGTTCGGCATAGGGAAAAGAGAACTTGGGGAAGGCTGCGAAGAGTCCAGCTGCGGTAACTCTGCTTAGAAAAGTACGTCGTGTAATCGAGTTTTCAATAAGAGCAGCGGCTTCTAAAGTGCCGGATTGCTGAATTCCTCGTTTACTTAACACTTCCTTCAAAGAACACAATCCTCTAGCCATGGAGCACCCGGGTTCTTAACTGACTCCGCCTCAAATCGGCTCCTGCACAGGTATTCTGAAGGCGCCAGCTTACTGACTTGCCCGATTCTGGCCGGCGTCACACGTTCCCAGTTGCTTTGCGTGTTCGAGTTCCGCCTCGGCGCGGTCTACCTGACCTGCATGAAATAAAGCATCGGCGAGTTGGCACATCACAGAAACCTGCCCTGGCTGTAGCGAGGCAGCAGACTGGAATTCCCGCACGGCGCCGTTCCAATCGCCCTGTTTTTCCAACGAGATCCCAAAATTAAAATGTATTTCCGGGTTGTTAGGAGTCTGCTGTAGGGCCGCGTCGAAAGCTCGATTGGCCTCATCCCATCTCTTCTCCGCACTCTGCGCTATGCCCATGTAATGATTTGCATCCGCAAAGTTCGGATCGGCCGCCAGAGCCGCGCGTAAAAATTCGATGGCCGGAGCCACTTCCGACTTCTTCAGCGATTCGATCGCTTTGTTGGTTTCGAGGGCGGCTTGCGTGCGGTTCGTCACGAAAGTGGAGGCTTCTCGTGACCGCTTGAAAACTTCCATGGCTCTTTCGGTGTCTCCCGCCTGACGCAAGGCTGCACCTAGTGCATTCAAAATCTCTGGCTGTTGCGGCGCCTGGCGGGCAGCTTCCTCCAGTTCAACAACGCCCTCCTTGGGAGATTGTTGAGCGAGCAGGCTTCCATACTTAAGTCGAAAATCAGTGTTGGTCGGGCTCAACTCCACCGCGCGCCGATAATGGGAGAGTGCGCCGGCCGTGTCGCCGGTTTGCGTGAGGATCTCGCCGTAGTAGAACTGTGTCCGCGGCACATCAGGTGCAAGCTTAGTCGCTTCGGATATTTCTTTCAGCGCCTCGGGTAGGCGATCCATGCGCTTAAGCGTAAAAGCAAGGTCGGCATGGGCGTCCCCAGAATCGGGTTTAAGAAGAATTGCTTTCTGGTAGTTTGCCACTGCGGCCGGCAGGTCGCCCTTGTCACGCATGGCCTGAGCAAGGTTGAGAATCCCCGGCACGAACTTCGGATTTATGGCAACCGCCCTCTGGAATTCTGCAATTGCTCCGCTCAAATCGCCGGCCTGATCAAGTGCCACTCCCAGGTTATTGTGCGCTTCTGGGGTATTAGGCTGAAGGGCAACCACCTGGCGGAAGTTATCTAAAGCGGCTTTGGTATTTCCAATCCTGGAATTCAGCATCGCAAGCTGAGCATACGCGGTATACATATCCGGCCTTAGCCGGATCGCCCTTTGCAGAGCCTCAATGGCATCGCCAGTCTTACCGCGTGCGGAAAAAGCGTAACCGAGTTCAAACTCCGCTTCCGGAAAGTTGGGTTTTAATGCAATTGCCGCTTTCAGCTTTTCGATGGCATCACTGTACTGTTCTTCAACCGAGAGAGCGACGCCAAAGTTGTAAAGCGCATCCGCGTATTGAGGATTAATATCGAGCGCTTTTTGAAACTCCACCACCGCCTCTGCAACCGCGCCGGTTCGCCCCAAGGCAAATCCGTAATAGTTGTGGGCCTCGGCGGAGTTAGGTTTGCGGCGTACTGCTTCGCGCAGCAGTGGAAGGGAGTGGGAGACGTCCCCTTTTTTTAGCAGGGCGATACCTTTTGCCAGAGAATCTGATGCGGGCTGTGCCGCCCAGGCACAGCCCGCAAGAGCAATCAAAACAAGGCCCCGCCTCCACATCAGAAGCGTAGTGTACCACCCACCTGTAGCCGTCTCATGGTGCCAGTGATTGAGTTAATCTGTCCGGCTGTCGATGAATCAATCGCAGGGTCGGGTTGACCCAGATTGGCTCGGTTGAGGGCATTGAAGGCCTCACCCTGTAGTTCAAAGGAGAAGCGCTCTGTGATTTTGAAAGTCTTGCTTAGAGCGAGATCCACAGTGAAGTATCCGGGTCCGCGCAGGCTGTTTCGACCCACGTTCCCAAAGGTATAGAGGGCGGGCAACTCGTAGGCCTCCGGATTGAACCACCGAGCCCTGCTTTGGTTGGAAACGCCGGGGTCACCGACGATGTTGGGCGTCAACTGGCAGCAATCGGAATTGAGAATCGCTCCCCCATTGTTAATGACGGGAGTAAACGGCAGGCCTGATTCCAGGGTTTCGATTCCGGAGATCTGCCAGCCACCGAGTACGGCGTCGAGCACACCTCCCTGATTCATGAAACGCTTGCCTTTGCCAACCGGTATTTCCCAGACATGACTCGTTACCAGGACAAAGCGGCGGTCGGAATCCTGAGGCCCTCGGGAAACGCCGTCATTACCCGGCTTGCCGATGTCGAAGCCGTTGTGAGTGCCAAAATCATAGGAACGGCCGTAGGTGAACGCGGTGGTGAAGGTCAATCCCTGGGAATACCGCTTTTGCACCGCCAGGCTTGCGCTCTGGTAACCGCTGCTGCTTTGGTTGCTCTGATCGTAGGCGTTCGTGAAGAAACCGAAGGCAGCATATGGGCGTCTCTCGTTGAGACTTAAACCATTGCTGGGCCCCGGCGCGATGGCATTGTGATCAAAGCGATAGAAGAGGTGGCGGACCGCTGAGCCTACATAGGCGGCCGTCACTGTGAGGGTGCTGCCAAACTGGTGTTGGATGGACGCATTCCATTGATCGATGGAGTTTTCCGGATTATGGAATCGCGTGCCAAAACCCACCGAGTTAGGTGTGGGATATTGTCCGGGATTGCCGGCGGCTTCCAGGATGTCAAATCCCGAGACGAAAGCTGGAGGGCCTGTCTCCAGACTGGCAAACTCAGGCAACGGTTGATACAGATCGTTTTGCTTCAAATCCTGGCGGGTGGCATTCGGCCAGTCGTTGGTGATGGCTCCAAAGTTGGCTCCGTAAAAGCCGATGCCAAAGGTGCGGCCATAGCCCATGCGAAGAACCGTGTTCTCTCGCAGTCGATAGGAGAAGCCCAAGCGCGGGCCCCATGCATTGTGATTTTGTTCGACATTAGCGGTGGATGTCGAATCGCCGAAATCGCTAATAATGGTATTGGTGTTGTCAAAGTTGAAATTAGCGATTCCGCCCTTTTGCGGAGAGGTGGCATATCCGAGGTAGTCCCAGCGTAGTCCAAGAACCAGCGTGAGCTTCGGATTTACGTGCCACGTGTCCTGACCGAAAAAGGCATAGTGGGTGTTGTGAGCCTCCGGCAATGCGGTCGCATAAATCACCCGGCCGAAGCTGCTGGGGAGGCCCAACAAGAAGGTGGCCATGGACAGGCCGGAGCTGGCCACATTCGGGTCATTGATGCCGGTGATGGTTTGGCTAAACCCATTGCCGTCGCAAATGCCGGTGTTCGAACATCCGAATTCGCCTTGCGATGAAGTGTCGCGGCGGTCGCGCCAGGCAAGCAGTGTGTCTTCCCCGAACTTGAAGGCATGGGCGCCATGGGTCCAGTTGACGATGGCAACATGGTTATAGCTCCCGTAGTTATCAATCTGGTGAGCGTGAGTCGAGTTGCCAAACGAAAAGGCTCCTACTGGGCCTCCAATCTGGAAGCCAGCCAGGCCGCCGCAATCGGAACATGCCTCGTTCAGACCTGGAATTCCGAAGTTTGCAGATGAACTCGAACTCTGGTCGGGTGCATTGGATTTCCACTCATTGAGTGTCCAGCCGAACCTTCCTTCGATGACCAGATTGGGGCTAAAAACGTGAGTCACGTTGGCAACCGCACTATTCTGGTTGCCTATGGAGACATTGCTCCCCGGAAAAACCAGACTCCCGTACTCTGGAACCACCGAGCTCTGCTCTCCCTGCTGCCGGGTGTAACGGAAAAAGGTCCGTGTACTGGTGTTCACAGCGTAATCAGCGCGGATTGTGCCAAGATTCTGGTTTATCGGGCTGATCTGCGGAGCAATAAAATTGTTGTCGGTTTGCCCGGGAGCCCCAATATTTGGCTGCGGCATATCGGCCAGGATGGCCTGCACAGCGGGGTCAAGACGGTCCGGACAAATCACATTCAGAACACCGCCACACGAGAACTGAGTTCTTCCCACACCCTCCGCCCCGCCCGTAGCTGGATCGTAGATCGGATTGGTTGCTGCAAGACTACTGAAGTCGCCACTCCGGAATGGCTGAATCGGTACGGTAGTCAATACATTTCCGCCCGAACGCACCCGGTAGCCCTCATAGTATCCAAAGAGGAACAACTTATTCTTGATGATGGGTCCGCCCAGTGTTCCGCCAAACTGGTTGTAAACAAAATGCCCCGGACCGTTCGGTTCGGTGAAGGGATTTGCGGCGAACATCGCGTTCGTCCGGTTAAATTCATGGGCGCTGCCGTGAACCTGATTGGTCCCAGCTTTAGTCGTAAAGATCTGGACGGCACCCGCAACCTGGCCTAACTCGACATCGTAGTTGGAGGTGACCAGCTGATATTCCTGAAGAGCATCAGTGGAAGGGACGATAGCCGCGGCGCCAGAGACACCTTCGGTGTCATCCACTCCATCCAGTAACTGGCGATTCATCTGTTCGCGCGCGCCATTCGCCGAAAACGTGAAGTTGGCCGAGCCCCCTGCGCTGGGAACGCCCTCGTTTCCATTGTTCATTACTACTCCGGGCTGAATTGCGGCAAGCCGGGTAGGGTTTCGACCCGAGGCGGGCAACGCCTCAAGCTGTCGTTCGTTAATTGTCCCGCCCACCTCGACCTTATCGACCTGGAGTTGGGCGGCTTCCGACGTCACGGTAACTTCTTCCTGCACCGCCCCGACCCGAAGACTTGTGTCGAGGCGAACTACGGCTCCAATATCCACCTGCACACCGGATTGGGAGACCGGGCGGAACCCAACGCCGGTAATGGTCACGGTATAGGTACCGGCGATCAGGTTTGTGGCATTGAAAAATCCGGCCTCGTTGGTCTTGGTCGTCACAACGACTCCGGTTTCTGTATTGATGACCCGGACAGCAGCCCCCGCCACCGCAGCCCCATTCGGATCAGTTACCTGTCCGGTAATGGACCCGGAGACGGACTGCGCCTGCATCCTGGGTGCAATCTGGATTGCAAATAACAGGATGCCCACCACTGCTACCAGCCGAACGTTCGCCCGCAAGACCGAACTATTCACACACCCCTCCTCATTTGCGATCTCCAACAAGCATTGCGACATCGCAACGTTTCGATTTTTGCTGAAGATACGAAGAACCGCCTCTACCGTCTCACAAACTGGCGCAATGTAACTCGCCCCACCATAAGGTGTCAAGACAAATCTGTCGACGATGATGTTAACAATATGTCAACAGAACTGACGACGACTCCAAAAATTGATGGGCTTGGTCGCCATCAATACGGCGCTGCGACAGTCTGAAAAATGACTTCCAGATCAGCCCCTATTGCAGCCTGCATGAGCAAGGGGTGTGCGGCGCTTTTTCTTCCGACAGCAGCGCGCCTTTTGCTCGTGAGCGGTTTAATCGCTGGATGCTGCTGAGTGCAATTGCGCATTCTAGCTGCCTGACAAACGCACGAGAGCCACTCCATGTGGTTTTACAACCGCTTCATATCGCCCGGCGGCGTGCCCGATATTCTTCTGTCTCCAGACATCACGAACCACGCGCCGGCCGGCCAACCCGAGTTGCTTCCAATCGACGGAGATCTTGCTCGGGTTCTCCCCCAGATTAAAAAGTCCCACTGCCAGGCTGCCGTCAGCCATGGGCTTAGCAAGAATAAATTCGCCACTGGTTCTTGAAATGATCTTGCCCTGTCGGCCAAGGGAATCCTGATCGATATCGATCACTTCGGAATTGGACAGGATATTGAGAGTGAATGGATCCAACTTGCTCATCTCGCCGGAAAAAAATAGCGGGGCAGCCATGAGCGACCACATCGACATGTAGCTGTACTGTTCGTCAGCGGTTAAATCTGTCATCTTGGCGGGCTGATTGAAATCGTTGGCATCTCCCACTTGACCGATCAGTATGTAATCCGGATCGTTCCAGCGTCCGGGACCCGCGGATTCCGCATACTTCGCGTTTTCGAGACCGATACTGTAGAAACCTGGCAGCTTCGTTGCTTTTTCCAGGCCCAGGTCCCCGGTCGTACGCCAGGATTGTCCCCCTGCTGCAACCACCCACGACCAAACGTCCCCCAGTCCGTATTCGCAAAGGTTGAACACCATGTCGCGATCTTGCTTTTCCAGCAGGTGACCCATCAGTGCATAAGGTTTTTCATAGTCCTTCGAGGTTCGCGATTCCTTGGGGGGAGCGATCGAGTCATAGGAACACCAGTCATACTTGACGAAGTCAAAGCCCCAGTCGGAAAACTGTCGAGCATCCGCTGACTCGTGCTGATAACTTCCGGCAAAATCAGCACAGGTGAGAGGTCCCGGAGATGTGTAGATACCTGCCTTCAATCCCAAAGAATGGACATAATCCGTCAGCGCCTTCATGTCGGGAAAGCGCCGATTCGGCAAGATCGCCCCTTTGGCATCACGATGCTCGCCGCCCAGTTCCGGATCGCTGGATCCCGGCTTTACCATCCAGGCATCGTCAATGTTGACGTACTGGTAGCCGAAATCGGCCATGCCGGAAGCGATCATTGCATCGGCAGCCTGACGGACAATCCGGTCTGTGATGTGGTCGTAGTGCGTATACCAATCGTTCCAGCCCATCGGCGGTGTAAGGGCAATTCGGTCCCCAACGACGATCGCAAACTTCCGAGTCACCGTACCTTTCTGGTTGGAGGCCTTCAGGGTAATGGGAAACTCACCCTTACTCTGCGGCGCTGTACCCTTAATAATTCCGGTCTCAGGATCGAGCGCCAGCGATCCCGGCAGTCCGGTGGCCGAGAAACGGATGGGCCGAACTCCGGTACAAGGAATTCGGTAGAGAAATGGCCGTCCCGGACGGGCGCCATACACAGTCGGCCCATTGATCTTCGGTTGCGGGCCGGGAGTGGGAGTGAGAATTTCACTGCCTGACGCAAACATCGCGCTCAAATGCAGAAGAGCAACGACCAGGATGGCAAAAAATGAGCGTAAGGCTGTTTTCATAGTTCCCTCAACACCTACAGACCGTGAAGATAATCAACCGGGGTGGCATATCGTGTCAACATTGCTGTTAACAATCTTTTATGGATGCGTCATAATCCGGTACTCGGTTGGATAGTCCTGCCCGCAATATGCCAGGCGACCATTCTCGTGCTGGAAGCGACTTTGCGCGGAGCTCCCTGGGTGGATGCTGGCGAATTTTCTGGGACAAAAAATGTCATAACCGTGGGTCTTGAGATCGGCACTATCATAAATCGAACGGTCTTTTGTGGTTCCTGAATGCTTTGCGGTCTCATAATGTTGTCAATTATGTTGACACTCATCGCAACCGATGCTTCAATATCCCGGCTCCCAAGTTGAATCATTTGATAATTCTATGAACTCTCCAGTCTCAGTGCCCTCATCGATTCGCCTTCTGGTTGTCTTATGTTTGCTCTCCCTTTTCCCCGAACTCACCCCTGCGCAAGCTCCGAATACGATGTACCGAGGCGCGGTGATTCGCTCTGGAGAGCTGCCCGGGGTGCGAATGAGTTCCGGACTTACTGTATATGACGAAGAATTCCGAAATGGACGGCTGCTCACACGCTACTGGGACTCAAGCGGACAAGTCGTGCCGGATGCATATTCTGAAAGCGACCGTTCCGCGGTCGACATGCTGCCCGCGGATGCGTTTAAGCTGGAAATCGAATCGCAGGAACTCTCGGGCACATGGAAGTGGATTCGTGCCGACAAAACCGAGACTCACGATCCTGACGGCCTTTTAGTTACGGAGGAATTGGAAAGCAGCGCGCGACCGGTCCGCGTGAAAGTGCATACGCTGCTCACCGGTGGGCCAGTCATGGAACGGTGGCTGGAAGTCACCAACACGGGCAAGAAGCCGACTGCTATTTCCAACGTTTCGCCCTGGGCGGGGCAGCTGTGGCACACTCCGGGGTACGCCGAGCGGCTTCCTTCTAGCTCCGATGAGGTCTATGAAGTTGGATATCTTCAGTACCAGAAGTGGGGCCAGGAAGGCGCATGGAAGTTTGACCCGGTCATTAATCAGACCAAAACCGTCACCGGCGATCGCGGGAAGTCTGGCTGGGGCCACCCAACATTCTTCGCTAAAAACAACGCTACAGGGGAGTGGTTCGTGGTTTCGCTGGGGTGGAGCAGCAACTGGAAGTACCACGTAACCAGTAAGGTCGAACCTTCGCCCATCAATAGTGGCAATAACATTGACCGTTCGGACGCCGACGCTCGCCTCTTTTTTGATATTGGTCCCGCGACGGTCGACCCGGTTCTTCGGGTTTTGGATCCCGGTGAGACGGTAAAAACCCCAAAAACGCACATTCTATGCATGAGATCAGACCTTGATCATGTGATTCAGACGCTCCATGATCACGTGCGCCGCGACGTGCTGCCGGCCAACCCGCCCGACCATGCCTTTGATATTGAGGCTAACCACCGGGGGTACATCTTCGATCATGAAAGTGAAGAGGGCCTGAAGCGCGAAATCGACATGGCTGCCGATATCGGTGCCGAGCTGTTCATGATCGATGCCGGATGGTATGGCCAGAACCCGAATAACTGGTGGAATAACGTCGGCGATTGGACCGCAGGTTCTTGGCTGCCGAACGATCTCGGTCCGATCCGTGAATATGCGCGGCAGAAAGGCATGCGCTTTGGATTGTGGGTTGAACCGGAGAGCGTCGGGTCAAATTCCAAGCTCGCCAAGGAACACCCGGACTGGATCTCCGTTCGCGACGGCAAGCCCGTGGCTAACGGGCGGCAACTGGATGTTGCAAATCCCGTGGTCGCCAAGTGGATGGAATCGGAGATCGCCCGTGTCATCCGCAAATACGATCTAGACATGTTCCGCATCGATTACAACACCACAATCGAAGAGGGCGGAAATCATGTTCGCAGCGGATTTGTGGAAAACGCGAACTGGCGGCACGTCGAAAATCTTTATGCCATGTTCGACCGTTTGCGGAAGCAGTTTCCCAAGGTGACCTTTCAGAACTGCGCCGGCGGCGGTGGCCGTCTCGACTTCGGAATTCTCGCACGCTTTGACACGACTGAACTCTCCGACTGGATGAGATCTCCGCGGGGGATAAAGATTCTCAACGGAATGACGTGGCTGCTTCCTCCGGAAATTCTGCTGCGTACCTTCGGCACGGAAGTTTCGGACCTGCAAGGGGATGGCGATGTGGAGAGCCAGCTGGCAATGGTGCAGATGGCGCTCCCTATTTTTCGAGGCATTGCCCCTTCGCCTGCCGACCTAAACCCGGTTTTGCGCGACAAGATCCGTGCCGGCGTAGACCTCTATAAGAAAGAGTTACGTCCGATCATGCGCGGGAGCCTTGTATACCATCACACGCCGCTTCCCCCATTTTTCACTCAATCACCATGGGTGGTGCTCGAATATGCCACTCCTGACAAGCAGCGCTCCATGACAACGCTGTTTCGGACGTCGAGCTATGGCGATTCTGTCTACCATTTTATTCCGCGAGGTCTGAATCCGTCGTTGAACTACAACGTAACGTTCAAGAATCGGGCGGGAGCCACACTTGTCTCCGGCTGGAAGTTGATGCAGGAAGGAATCTCCGTTCACTTGGAAAATGCTGGAACCTCGGAGATGCTGCTCTTCAGCCCGTCATCAGGCGCAGGCCAATAAGCATTGGGCCGCCTTCTGCAAGTTGTTCGATCTCAACGGAAGCGTCGCATTGACTCAGCGCTACACCGGCCATCATAAAGGCGAGCCCCGAACCGGCAACCGTACAACCCCGGAGCTTTCTCGTTTTGCCTCAATCTGGAATTCCACGCTAAGATTGCCGGATGATGGAGTCCTCACCCGAGAGACTGAATCCGGACGAGCGTGGAGTTCCTCCTGCAACCACCAAATCTCAAGGGAGGTTAGCACTAGTTTTGGGCGCAATTGCCGTCGCGCTTAGCTTGATTTTCGGATTGGTCTATCTAACCTCGGTCCGCCGCCTGGAGCGTGAGGTGGCACGGCTCAGTCAACAGACCGATGATCTTGGCCGGGCGGTTGTGCGCGCACAGCAGCAGTCGCAGACGATGGCTCAGCAGGCCTCGCAAGCGGCCGCAAACGCGCAGGCCGCCGCTCAACAGCGGGACACGGCGAAACAGGAACAATCAAACTCCGAGGCGCAGGCGCAACTTGCACGGCAACAGGCCTCCGCCGAGCAACAAAGAGCCGATCAAGCCACACAGCAGGCCGAGCAATATCGGCAAGAGCGAGAGGCGGGACTTGTACAGCTGCAGGAGGCTTTGGGCCAAATCGCGGAAACGCGTCGCACCGCCATGGGATTGGTGATGACGCTGGACAGCAAGTCGATTCGCTTCGACTTTGATAAGGCAAACATTAAACCGGAATATCGCGACATCCTTAATCGCATCGCCGGGATCCTGATGACGCTTAAGGGATATACGATTGCTGTCTACGGATATACGGATGACACCGGTACGCAGGCGTATAACCTGCAACTTTCACAGCGTCGTGCCGAGGCTGTCCGCGATTTCCTGGTGCAGACCGGAATCCCCGCGACCATTATGAGCACCAAGGGTTTTGGCAAATCCGATCCGCGGGTTCAGGGCGACAGCGAACTGGCGCGTGCTGCCAACCGCCGGGTCGAGATCGGTATAGTGGACTCGAAAATTATCACGAACGGCCATCTCGACATCCCAAAGTGACTTGGGGCTGGGCTGGACAGAAAACGCCTTCACTGAGTTGATCGCTCTCTTTGATATTCCTGATTGAGTTGTTGGTAGATGGCTCGTGCCTCCTTGATCGACTGACGCAATCCATCACTGCTGCGGCGGAGCTTGTCCGCGTGCTCCCAGTTTTGCCGGTGGCCGGGCGGCAGGAATTGGTCGGGATGGTCAATTAGACTTTCGACTTCCTTAATTTGTTGTTCCCGTTTTTCTAGCAGGGCAGGGACTTTGGCTAGATTCCAATGCCGTTGTCGCTCGACTGTCACATAAACCGGGCTGGTGTGCGCGCCCTTTGTGCGGGCTGCGATCCATAAACTGTGGTCTGCTGGAAGTTCAAAATCCAAAGACGCGCTATTGTCAGTGGCTTTGGCGGATCTTACGACCTCACCATTAACCACGATCTCCAGTGGCTCAAGAGCAAAATTCAAATATCCAGCCTGCTCTTTGGCATGGATCTTTAAGATAGCTCCTTTGTTGGGAGTCAACTCATCCCCGGGAAAAGAACCGTCCACCGTAAATTCCAGTTGCGGCCCCACTGTCACAAAAGTGCGGCCTTTTTTTACTGCGGCAAACCATTCATCCGCGTCGAAACTCTTGCCGGTATAGGCATAGACGCGAGAGTCTCCAACGGTCCCTCCCCATGGCGCGTCACTGCCACCAATTGCGGGAATTTTGAAGCCCAGGTTAAGAAATTCGTAATAAACGCTCTCGTCTATTGCGCCGAACTCGCAGATTTCCACGAAGTCGGCCTTGTTTCGCGGAATGTTGAGCGTCATGTCGCGATGGACGAAGAACAAATCTCCCACCACATGCGCGTATCCCCCCAAAGCACCTTGATGATGTGCCTGAGCGAAAATGGCGTCGTAAAGATAGTAAAGGCCATCAGGCTGGCGAATCGGCTTCTGAATATTCAAGAAAATCGTGTGTCCTAGAATATTCGTGCGCGGGTCCTCCTGGCCAGGAATCAATGCGGTATGTTTCAGAACAAAGCGTCCGGACTTGCCGAAAGCATATTGTGGGAAGTACCGCTCACGCGCATCGCCCATCAGCAGGACATTTCCGACGTGCACATCCTCCGCGTCCAGCCACTTGATCAAACGTTGATTGGCGGCATCATCCATTCGGGTGTAATGAACGTGCGCATCACCCGAATACCACCCCTGCGCTGACATGTCGATCCAGTGCCGGAGTTCAATGGTCACAGTTGATGGATCGTTTTCGCCAACCGCGATTTTAAAGTCCACGGGCAGATATTCAGGGCCTTTTGTTCCGATAACCCGGTACGAACCTGCAGGCAGACTTACCGTGAATTCATGATCGACAAAAAAACTTCGTTTAAAACCATCTTCTCCGGGCCAATAGCGGGTGTTGTACTGCTCGCGATATCTCGTTGGCTGATACGGATCTCCCCCAAAACTGAAGTCGAGAGCAGTGGATGGAATCATCAGCTCACCACTGCCGGAATACAAACCAACAGCCGCCGATAGGGGATTGCCTTTCTCATCCCGCACTTTGAAATTAATCGGGAAGAGATGAGGCACCGTCGTCGTTAGCTCAACTCTGCCGATTGGTTTCTCCTGGGCATGCAAGGTCAGAGAAAAGCGATTTTCGCCAGAAGGGACGTTTTCAAGTTCCAGAACGCAGAAACAGTCTCCTGCACCTAGATCAATGGATCGGGAGCCCTGTGTGCGCAAATCAATCCTCTTGATAATGAAATCGGGTGCAGCATGCGTTGTTTGTCGGTGAATCACGAGAGCACCGGAGCTTGTCGCAAACGACACACTTCTCGCTGTTGTTGTTGGTTTGGTACCAACCTCAACCAGCGCCGATATTCGTTTAAAACTATCGGCGATTTCTTGAGCAGTGGCTTCCAGTTGATGACGCACTTCCCCGAGATCTTGTAGCTTTTGTTCAGCCGTCATCGACGCAGGGGGCGTAACCACAAGCTCGTATTCCGTCCCGGCGGCATGGTCGAATCTGTGCAAGGTTTCGCGGAGCGTATTGCGATTTTGGAAATCGAACGTGGCTGGATAATCGTTGAGCAGGATCGTTCCGACGGTGCGGGCGTTGTCCGCAACTTTGGCCCACGTGTGTGGCGCGGCGTTCGACTTGAGCCGTTTGGGATGAATACCAGTGTGAGGGTCATGGGCAAAACTAGGTGAAGCATCGAAAATGACGCCCACTAGAACAATCAGAACCGGCAATAGCCACGAAAGCTTGGGAGGGTCTCTATGGACTGACCTTTTTGAAGATTGCGTGTTATTCCGCGCACTCCGGGTAACTGCGTCCCTGTGTAGCCATTCCGGTATTGCAATCCTTGACATATGCGAAAGCCACTCCGCAGACTTTTTTCCATACCACAAAACACCTTCTGGCACGCGCTTTACAGACCCACTGTTAAGCCCCATCGACAGGAGAGTGTGTGATCTGAAAAGTGAGGCTGTACCCCATAGTGCGTAACACCTTGATATCGGGCCGTGGGAGTCGTCAATCAGGTTCAATAGCTTGAACATCAGCAGGGCCCGATGACCATTCTCTTTCAAAACTTTAATTTCAGTAGCGACGGCGCGAGCTAGAGTATTGTGTCTGCCGTTGGCAACCGTACGCGGCCAAATCCGGCAGGTTCACCTTTCACGGGCACCTTGAGTTCCGGGGATGCCTAAGTGCTCCGAGCGTGCGTCAGGACAGCGATTCTTGAGCTTGCGCGCATGAAGACACGATGTACGCATATACGCCAACAATCCCTTTTCAGTCAAGTTTTTACCTGCACGCAGGCGGTGTAGGAATCCGGATTCCAATGGAAATTCCACTACCCGGAATCATCCCGAGCGCCGTGATCTGCCAGGGCCGCCCGTAGCCTTGCATCGCCGTGCCTGTAAGCTAGGGGAACGTAACCGCAGCAACTGCAAATCCGTTTAGGACGACGACGTCGCTGCTTAGTTTCCTTGAGGCTGGAGGCCCGTAGCCCGTCGTCTGGTCCACCCAGTCTTGTTGACCGCCAGTCGCACCGGGAATAGCGATCTGTATGGCGCGGTTGCGTTTGTTGACCAATAGTAAACGGCGTTTGCCGTCTCGAGTAATCACACCTAACGAATAGGCATAGGTGTTGTCAGGAAGGCTTGTATCCACTACCTTGTCTCCCGGACCGAAGTTATCGTGCAGAAGCTTTAGCGACCAATAGCGTGAATTGGGCTTGCCCGTGTTCCAATCCAGCATAGCGACGCTGGGATATTGCGTAGGATACGCAACCAACTGTGAAGCGCCTGTCGCGTCGATGCCCAACCGCGTCGCCTCCCCGAAAATGTAAGCGAACGTGGCGGATACCAGACTCCAGTACGACTCCGGGATTGGTGGATGACCCGGCTTTCCTATCTCGGCGTCATCAGCAGCAACAGCACCGATTTCATTAATGGTGGTGCGGGTTTCGGGCGAGAGCCGTTGACGCATTAATTCTATGTATTTCACAGCGCGTATAAATGCCTCTGCCTTGAGGAAAAATGTGTACTGCTGGGTCTCAGGAGTCTCATCGGCGTCGGGGATGGCGTAAAAATGATAGGAAATGACATCGAGTGGAATCCCAGGCTTATGGTTTTTGTGATCCAGGAAGTATTCAATAAAGTGCGGGACATCATCTGGAAAGGCTAGAGCCATTCCGACAAACTTCATATGGGGTTGCACTCTCCGAATTGCTTCTACTACGGCATCATAGGTTCGGGTGTAATTTTCAGGAGTGTCGTATTCAACTTCGTTCAGCACCTCCCAATATGGAATGGAGTAGTGATAGCCCGATTCATGTCTTTTGCCGTATTCATCAGTGAATCCGCCCTGCGTGTACCAGGAAACTATTCTGGCAAAGTAATCGGCAACCTCCTTCCGGCTTTCATCTCTCAAGTTTTTTTCATGCCCATAGTCCCACACGACCTGATTGGGATCGGCAGGATAAGGAATTGGTTTGTCTATTTTGAACATCCACTGAGGTATCGTGCTGAAGTTCATTGTCACCGGATGCCCTTTGGTTGCGTTGAGAAAGTCAATCGTCAGGGGGTCGATTGAGGAAAAATCCCAGGACGTCTTTCCATTTGCCGGCGGATCAAGCTCAGCTATGCCCAGCTTGGGATATGGCCGCCAGGGAACATAACGAACGTGATCAGCACCTAGATCATGCAGCGCTTGAAAGATTTGGTCATGAATAGGACTTCCACGCCGCAGGAGAGGATTCACGACCACCTGTAGGGTCGGCTCGGTCTGCGACACCCGAGTAACTTTATTCCATTGCACAGTCAGTTCAGGGATTTGATCCTGGGCATAGGTGGACCCCAATGCAAGAGTAAGCAGGAAAAGCAACGACCACGCTAACCATCTCTTGTTTTTCATCTGAACGCACTCCCGTAAGACGCAGCCGCGAAAATCAACCAGCGGGGTGGTATTCGCGCCCGGCGACCCTGCCGGAGGGTGTGCCTGCGCTGACCTTGGTTGTTTAACACATCGGCTCAACCTATTGAATATTAGTTCGGCCTATTGAACTTCATTGACGAAGTGGTAGCGTCCGAAGCAACGTCGGGCCTACAACTTCAAGACGTCACGAATCGGTCTGAGGTTCTGAAGACGTGTCGGGATTGTGCGTACAAAGAGGCGAACTACGAAGAGGAGAGGTCCAATGTCGAGATTGAGCCGGATTGCGTACTGCATATTTGCGAGCTTTCTTTTTGTTGCACCGTTGCTCTACGGTACGGACACCGCGAGGTTATCGGGAATCATCCAGGACCAGTCGCGGGCCGTGGTTCCCAACGCTCGCGCCATCCTCACCAATGAAGCAACGGCGCTGCGGATGGAAGCCCCAATCACCGACACGGGCGAGTACCTATTCTTGGCGGTGCCTGTCGGCTCCTATCGGCTCGAGGTGGAAGCTGCGGGCTTCCGGAAATACGTCCAGACTGGCATTGTCCTGACAGTCAACCAGTCAGCGCGCAATGACATCTCCCTGGCGATGGGTTCTTTATCCCAGGAAATTACCGTACAGGGAAACGCCGGCATGGTCGACACCGATATCTCAGAAGTGAAATACCATGTGGACCAGGCCCGCATCGAGAACATCCCTCTGGCGGGGCGTAATATTCTGGCTCTGGCGAGCTTGATGCCAGGGGTCATCTCGGGGAATATCGTCCAGGGGGCAGGCCAAGGCACACAGATTTTCGTAAATGGTAACCGCCATGGCGATACCTCATACAATTTGGACGGGGCGGATGTGAGGGACGAGCAGAACGACCACAATCCCAACCGGCTTCCGCCTCCGGATTCGGTTCAAGAGTTTACGATGCTCACCAATTCCTTTAAGGCGGAATATGGCTACAGCGGCGCCATCATCAACGCAGTGACCAAGTCGGGCACCAACGCTTTACATGGAAGCGCATGGGAATTCCTGCGTAATAACAAGCTGAACGCGCGCAATTACTTTGCCGGACCAAGCGCAGATAAATACCAGTACAACCAATTCGGAGCCGCATTGGGCGGTCCGGTGATCAAAAATAAACTCTTCTTTTTCATCAGCTATGAAGGGTTTCGGGGAAGATTGGGAAATTCCCCTTTACGCAGCCGGGTCCCGACCGCGGCAGAACGAGCGGGAGACTTATCGGATGTCACCACGCCTGTTATCGATCCGAACACAGGTCAGCCGTTTCCGGGAAATATCATTCCCAGTGACCGCCTGGATCCAACCGCACAGAGTGTCCTGAATAATTTTGTCCCGCAACCGAACGCGAGTGACAGCCAATATATTTGGACGTTTCCGACACACGATACCTACGACCAGGGTTTGTTCAAGGTTGATTACAACGTCAACGACAAGTCGCGGCTAACCGTCCGGGGGCTTTATACACCTGGCGGAACACTGCAATCCTTTACTGCCTTGCCGGGGGTCTACCGCGCTATCGACAGGCCCACAAGCAACTTGACCGTATCTCATCTATATAGCTTCACCCCGACGTCCCTGAACGAGTTCCGTGCCACCGTCCAACGAGGCCTTTTGATTCAGCATCTCTCACAGACGAATCCTATTTCGCCTGAGGATGTCGGGTTTAACTTCGTTCAGGTACCCGACCAGAATCTTCTTCCACAAACCAGTGTGTCCGGATACTTCTCGATCGGCACTTTCCGCGGGGACCAGAGAAATGTTCAGGCACAAAAATACATGGTTGAAGACTCTCAAACCCTGATTCGTGGACGGCACACCCTAAAGTTTGGCGGTGAATACAGACATGGGCGCACCGGAGCTGCTGGTGCATACGGCGCTAACGGTAGCTATTCCTTTAGTGGGTCTCTCACCGGCAATGCGCTTGGCGATTACCTCCTTGGTTTGCCGACCTCATTCGGCCAGCAAACACCAATCGTATGGGAAGTCTCAAACTATGGGGTTTCGACGTATTTGCAGGATGACTACAAGGTGACCCCCAGGTTAACCCTAAATCTCGGATTGCGCTCGCAAGTTGCGGCCATGCCGAAAGAGAAGGACGGGCAATTCGACTTTTACGTACCCGAAAATTTTGAAAAAGGGATTCGATCCACCATATTCCCAACTCTGCCGCAAGGAATTCTGGTCGTGGGCGATCCCGGCGTACCTGATCGTGCTGGCTATACTCATTGGGCGCAGTGGGGTAATCTCGCGCCGCGTTTCGGGTTCGCTTATGACCTTTTTGGGAACGGCAAGACCGTGCTTCGAGGAGGGTTCGGCATTTTCGGCCTTCCCGTCGATAACCAATGGGTGGCCGACACTGTGTATACGCCGCCCTATGTTCTGGCTGTCAACATGAGTTATCCCGGTAGCTACTCTAATCCCTATCAAGGTGGCGAAAATCCATTCACAACCTGGCAACCCAACACGCCGTATGACTTGTCCACCATTTATCCACTGTATGTTTATCCGAACGCCGTGAACTATCGCGATGGATACACGGAACAGTGGAACGTTTCGTTTGAGCGGCAGTTTGGGTCTGATCTCTCAGTCTCTGGCACGTATTTGGGAATACACAGTCTGGCATTGACCAACTATGGGCCGGTCAACAATCCAGTCTTCATCCCGGGCAACGATGCCAACGGCGACCCTTTGTCTACCGTCGGAAATGAGGATGCCCGTCGTCCCTGGGCTCCGTTCTATACGTCAATCTTGCTGTTCAAAACTGATGCCAGCCGTTACTCCAATCAGATGCAGCTGAAGGTGCAGAAGCGGGCGCGTAATCTGACGTTGCTGGCCCACTACACACTCAGCAAAACAATGTCATGGTGCGACAATCCGGATTTCGGTTGCGGCAACCAGGATCCAGACCACCCCCAGTTGGACTTCTCGGCCACAAGCAATGATGTTCGGCACCGTGGCGTCGTGTCCTGGGTTTACAATCTCCCCCATTTCACTGCAAATAGAGCCGCCGGTCTTTTGCTGAATGGGTGGCTGCTCAGTGGTGCAGTGACTCTGCAGTCTGGCATGCCGCTCAACATAGTTACCGGCATTGACAATTCGTTAACCGGAAACTACACCGATCGTCCGGATGTAGTGGGCGATTGGAACCTCTCCAGCGGACGCTCCAAGAGCGAGAAGATCGCCAAATATTTCAATACCGATGCCTTTGCGTTGAACCAGATCGGGCAATTCGGGAACCTCCCCCACAACGCTCTTCGGGGGCCGGGTTTTCTCGGCAACGATATTGGTCTCTTCAAGAAATTCTCCCTCACCGAGCGGCAAGACTTGGAGTTCCGCGCGGAAGCGTTCAATCTGCTGAACTACACCAATTTAGGTCCGCCAGATACTGCCGTCACATCGCCTACATTTGGTCAAATTTATTCGGCAGGTAGTGCACGTATCGTGCAGTTCGGCCTGAAGTATCTGTTCTGAGGAAAGGGAGTCAGGCGTCAGCTCTCTGGCGAGATTGACGTATATCAAGCCTCTGCGTGCTGAACCTGCACGCTAAGGCCAGCCGAGTAACTAAGACATTGACAGAGATGTAAGCAGCCGGACCTGTAAGCCGAATTCTGTCCGCCTTGCGGCGGGACGGTCATTCCTCTGGGCCCGGCATTACTGACGGGCTCAAGCGACCTACCCGGAGGTTTGACGCACCGAGCCGGCACGTGCCGAGGCTTTAAGGCCCCGAACTTCCTCCCTATTTGGTCTTGCTCCGTGTGGGGTTTGCCATGCCCGTCGCATTACTGCGGCGGCGGTGCGCTCTTACCGCACCTTTTCACCCTTACCCTGTTGCCAGGGCGGTATATTCTCTGTGGCACTTTCCGTCGTAGTGGACTTGAATCCACACTCCCGGACGTTATCCGGCACACTGCTCTGCGGAGTTCGGACTTTCCTCCCCCTCTGCTGACGCATCGAGAGCGACCGTCCGGTCCGGCTGCTAACACATAACATTATATAGGGGTTAGCCGGATCCTGAGTCATTGGTCTAAGGCGAGCTTTCGGCTCGGAGAGCTCCTTCCTCTGCTAGACTTAAGTCGCGTTTATCCGCTGCTCGGGCGTGCTGGACACATGAACACAACCGAAGCCATTCGCATTGCGCTGCAATCGCTGTGGGCTAACAAGCTGCGCTCTGCGCTCACCTTGCTGGGAGTCGTAATCGGCGTAGCCGCCGTAATCGCCGTGGTCACATTCGTCAGTGGCCTGAACAAATACGTGGCCGAGCGTATCTTCCGTTTGGGAACCGATGTCTTCATCGTGTTCAAATCTTCGCCGGCATCTCCCGATCCCGACCATGCGATCGAAGGGGAAAAGCGCAAGAACCTGACGCTGGATGACTACCGCGCGGTGGTTGAGGCCTGCAAGCAATGCACGTTTGTCGGCGCTTCATTGCGCAACATGTCAGGGCATGTGAAATATGGCACGCAGTCCATCAGTGACGCGGCAATTCAAGGCCTTACTCCTTCCATGGGGCCCATCTATGACGTCGATCTGGCAAGTGGGCGAATGTTGAACGACACCGATCTCAACAATCGATCCCCGGTGGCAGTGGTAGGCACGGACATCGTCGACAATCTGTTGTCCGGGGCCGACCCAATGGGGAAAGAGATCCGCGTGGATGGCTGGACTTATCAGATCATCGGGGTAGGCGTGAAGAAGGGCAAAACCCTAGGCCAGAGCCTCGACAACTACGTGATGATACCGATCACCTCGTACATGAAGCAGTATGGGGAACATCAGGACATTCGCATCTCAGGCAAGGCCACCGGAGTCGGCCCGGCCCTTACTTCCGCTATGGACGAAGCACGAGTGGTACTGCGCTCAAGACGGCACGATCTTCCCGGCGCTGAAGACAGCTTCGACATTGAAACCAATGCCAGCCTCCTGGGAATCTGGTCAAACCTCACCGGCACCTTCTTTATCGCCATGATTGGCATCGCCTCGATCTCTTTGATTGTCGGTGGCATTGTGATTATGAATATGATGCTGGTCGCCGTCACCGAGCGCACACGCGAGATCGGCGTTCGTAAGGCCCTGGGAGCGCGACGGCAAGACGTGTTGCTGCAATTCCTGATTGAAGCGGTGGTGCTTACCCTGATCGGAGGCGCCGGAGGCGTAGCTTTCGGTACGCTTATATCGAAAACGGTGACGCTTTTAATCGGCATGCCGTCGGCGCTGCCGGTATGGGTTGTGCCCATCGCGTTATTCGTGTCCGGCAGCATTGGAGTGTTTTTTGGGGTCTATCCGGCAAAGCGTGCGGCGCGGCTGGATCCAATTGTCGCGCTGAGATTCGAGCTCTGACATGCTAGGCAAAAGTGAAATCGGCGAAGTCTTCCAGATGGCCTCGGACACCATCCGCTCCAACAAGATGCGTTCCGGACTGACGGTCCTGGGCATCATCATCGGCGTCGCGGTTGTCATCGGCATTTCTTCCATTGTGCGAGGGCTGAATGACAACGTCAGCCAGCTCATCACCAGCATGGGTTCCAACATCATCTTTGCTTTCCACATCGAACCCTTCACTTTTGGGCGGCCGACGGAAGAGATGCGCCTTCGCAAGGAACTGACCTTCGATGATGCGCAGGCCATGAAGGACCTGCCCCACGTGAAGGCGGTCAGTGCTGGCATTCGTTATTTTCGGCCAGAACTTGGAGTGGGCACCTATGCCATCAAATATCACGGACGCAAAATCAAAAACACCATTCTCGAAGGTGACACGGCCGCGGTAAAGGATGTGTTCGACTTGCGGCTCGCGTCCGGACGATGGTTTGCCGACATTGACGAAGAAAGGCACGCACCCGTGATCATCATCGGCCACGATACGGCTGCGGCACTTTTTCCCGGCGAGAACCCCTTAGGCAAGGAAATTAATATTGAAGGCCAGTTATTCACGGTGATTGGGGTCAACGAACAGGTCAAATCGGTGTTCGGGGGTGGAAAAAATCCGGATGACAATATCGTCTACTTCCCTCTCACCACGTTCAAAAAGCTGCACCCCGAACTGAAACAGCACTGGATCAGCATCAAGGCGACCTCGCATGCAGCCATCCCTCAAGCCATCGACGAGATACGCGAACTGCTGCGGAGGAGGAGAAAAGTCCCTAACAGCAAGCCTGACAATTTCGCCGTGTTTACCCAGGATTCAATTTCGGATGTGTGGAACCAGATTACCGGCGCCGTGTTCATCTTCATGTTTGCCGTTTCCAGCGTGGCGCTGATCGTGGGCGGCGTAGGGGTAATGAATATCATGCTGGTTTCGGTTACAGAGCGCACCCGGGAGATTGGCGTGCGCAAGGCAATTGGCGCGCGCAAGAGCGACATTCTTCTGCAATTCACCTTCGAAGCTGTAATGCTCACCGCGGCCGGGGGAGTCATGGGCATTCTCATCGGTGCAGCTGTCACCGGGGTCATCCCTTTAGTATTCCCTTCCCTGCCAGCCAGCATGTCGATGTTCTGGACAATCTTCGCCTTCAGCGCTTCCGCCTTTATCGGTCTGGTGTTTGGTATCTATCCGGCATGGAAGGCAGCGAACCTGGATCCCATTGAGTCGCTGCGGTATGAATAGTGCGCACGATCCTGATCCTGCCTGGCGTCATTCGAAACCGGTGCTTCTGTTGGCTGCGTTACCCTTTGATAAGCTTTCCTGAGTTTGCTCACCGGCATGTTTCTTAAAGTCTGCGGGATCGTTGCCGCCGTCGGCACGCTGTGCGGATTTGGCTACACTCTGCTTTCGCTCTGGGGTGCGGTGAAATTTCTGTGGCAGCGCGAAGTCCTGCCTCCTGTGGCTTTGCCTCCGGTCTCGATACTTAAGCCATTAAAGGGTTTGGATCCTGGAATGCTGGAAAGCCTGCGCAGCCATTGCCTTCAGGACTTCCCCGACTACGAAATTGTATTCGGCGTGAGCGATGCAAATGACCCGGCAATTTCGCTGGTGCAGAATTTGCAGAATGAGTTCCCGGCTCGCAGCATCAAACTGGTTGTGGGAGAGAAAGAGCTGGGGGCAAATACCAAAGTCAGCACCCTGGCGCAGATGCTTCCCCACGCTTCGCATTCTTACCTGGTAGTGAACGACAGTGATATTCAGGTTCGCCCTGACTACCTTCGCCGCGTGGTTTCCCCTCTCGCCAATCCAGGAGTCAGCCTTGTAACCTGCCTCTATCGGGGGGTCCCGGCACCCACCCTCGGTTCCTGGGCGGAGGCTCTGGGAATTGTCGACTTCGCGGGGGGCGTGCTTGCAGCACGATTACTCGAAGGCGGGATTCACTTTGGGTTGGGTTCGACACTCGCGTTCCGGAAGCTGGATCTGGAAGCGATTGGAGGATTCGAAGGACTAACTGACTACCTCGCCGATGACTATCAACTGGGCCGACAGCTGACCAAAAACGGCGCTATGGGGCAATTGTCCCATGTAGTAGTGGAAACCTTTCTTCCGCGCTACTCCATGGGCGATTATATTTCGCACCAGTTGAGATGGGCACGCACCGTACGCGATTCCCGCAGGTGGGGATACGCCGGACTTGCCTTCACCCATTACTTACCCTGGGCGATGGTTGCGGTAGTTTGCGCGGGTGGGGCGAATTGGGCGTGGTTTCTGCTGGCTGCGGCTCTCACTATCCGCATCTCCACGACGCTTGCGATCGGCCAGGGCGTGTTGAGCGATCCCCATTCTCTCCAATATCTTGCATTGATCCCCTTGCGGGATCTGCTCGCTACTACGGTCTGGGTCTTAGGCTTCATTGGCCACAAAGTGATATGGAGGGGAGAGACTTTTTCCCTAAGGGATGGGAAGCTGGCCCGTATTTACCGCTAGGGCACCGGTAACATTTACAATAATTTACAATATTTGTTTCGCCTATCGAAGCTGGGTCGGTTTCCAGGAAGTTCTAACTGAGGACAACGAATGAGTAAAGTCTTGGTGACAGGTGGTGCCGGTTTCATTGGAAGCCATCTTTGTGAAGCCTTGTTGCGGCAAAATGATGAGGTGTTCGTCGTCGATGACCTCTCCACCGGACGAATGGACAATGTCGTTCACCTGCAGGACAATAGGAACTTCCATTTCATCGAAGGCTCCATTCTTGATTACCCGCTTCTGGACTCACTGATTAAGAAAGTTGATACCGTGTTTCACCTCGCAGCGGTGGTCGGGGTGCAGAAGATCATTGAGGTCCCGGTCGACGCGATCGAGATCAACGTACTGGGAAGCCATAACGTCCTCACTCTGGCGGCGCATTACAACAAGTTGTGCTTGATCACTTCGACCTCAGAGGTGTACGGCAAGAGCAGCAAGCAGCCGTTCACTGAGGACGATGATGTGGTCTACGGACCGACAACCAAGAGCCGCTGGAGCTATGCCTGTTCCAAAGCCATCGACGAATTCCTAGGGCTTGCGTATCACACTGCCCAGAACCTGCCGGTGGTAATTGCCCGGCTGTTCAATACCACTGGTCCGCGGCAAACCGGGCGATACGGCATGGTATTGCCCCGCTTCGTCGACCAGGCCTTGCGAGGCGAGCCGATTACGGTGTTTGGAAGCGGCAGACAGTCTCGCTGTTTTGCTGACGTTTCTGACGTGGTCAGGGCTTTATTGTTGCTTTCCGACCACCCGGCGGCTGTCGGGCAGGTATTCAATGTGGGGAATCCGGAAGAGATTTCAATTGGCGAACTAGCCAAGTTAGTGAAGAAGCTCACGAACAGCCGGTCGGAGATTCGGCTGATTCCTTACGACGAAGCTTACCAGCCTGGATTCGAAGATATGGCGCGGCGGGTTCCGAATATCAGTAAAGCTTCGCGACTGGGTTACTCTCCTAAGATCAAGCTAAGGGAAATCATCGCCCGGGTCATCGCCAGCAAACAATCGGAACTCGAACCGGTCGATCTTCCCGTCACAATCGGTCTGCGGCCACATCCGTTGCGGGCCGGTGTTGCGGAATAATCTTGCCGCCCTCACCGAATAAATAGGTTTCGCCCCGCCAGAGAAATGTACGGCTGATGAAACTCCCTGTCCAGGTGCAAAAGCCGAGCAAGTCGCGCAGGGGATAAAGCCAGCAATACCGCAATGCACGCGGGTCGCGGATCACTCCCCATCCTACCGTCAAGCATTGAATCGTGCGGTTTATAAAAGCCCACGCAAGAAGTGCGCCGCCCCATCCCGGGTGGCCGAGCGCGGCAGCGGCCAAGAATCCCAACAAACCGAAGGGCATGGCGAAGGTCAATCCAGTGCCCACGTGCCCTTTCGGGCGGGAATAGCGGGTGCTCTTCATCCAGCGAAGTTGATCACCGAATGTTTCGCGGAAGGAACGCGGCATCAATACGTGTCCTACCAGATGATGAGACAGCACCACCTTGAACCCTGCTGCCCACAATTCATTTCCCAGTACAAAATCGTCGGAATAGTAATCGCGGGTCGAGCGGATGCCGCCAATCTTGTGAAGAGCCTCCCGGCGGGTGGCCATGACTGCGCCCATGGCAAAACGCATGCCTTCCATCATGTCCGCCACCATCACACCGGAGGGCATTTCCACGGACATGCCCAGTGCTTCCAACATCGACCATAGACCCGGGGCTGGAACTCCCTCATAGAAGCAGGTGACCAATCCGTTATGAGGATCGAGCAGAGGGGGAATTACATTGCGCACGAAATCAGGGGCAATTTTTATATCGCTGTCGCTGATGATCAGGTAATCATTCGAGGATTCAGCAATCATCTTGTCGAGGGAAAATACTTTGGCATTGGGCCACGTGGGATAGCCGGAGAGAACAACCTTACTTTTTACCTGCGGATATTTCTTTCGAAGTTCCTCTGCAACCAGTAACGCTCCATTGCCGGCTTCACGGGCACCAAAGACAATTTCAAAATTGGGATAGTCCTGCCGGAAGAAGCTTTCCAGATTTTCCGCCAGACGCGGTTCCGTTCCATGCACTGGCTTAAGAAGAGTAACCGGGGGAAGCGCTGAGTCCGGAATGGACTGGATTCCCGCCAGGGCCGTCCGCGCCAGGCGGCGATAGCGGGACGCTGCGACCAAAACCATGCCAAGAAAGACCGTCGAGCTTAGGGTGCCCACCAGTCCCAGGAGCAGCAATACCCACCCCACACTTGAGAACACGCTGCCCATGAATTCGTAGCGGATTATAACCGTGGCAAGCAGCATTCAGTCGTTGAGAGGATGGTTCATCAAGATCGACTTTCCGCCACTACTGGCCAGCGAGTAGCAGGCGCTTCCGTGCAGTTCTTTGGGATCTTCCTGGTCGGTCCAGAAGAAAACGCGAGTTGGGGACGCCCAAAGCGTGTCGAACGAAGCCTGGGTTTCGAAGACGTGCGGCGCGTCGGGAAACTGAGAGCCGTACCATAGGTTGCCGCCGCGCTCATGCAGCACGCGCAACGGAATGCCGGTATAAAAATTTAATGTCGACGCATTTTCGTACTCTCCATCGACGACGATAAGATCACCCGGGTGGTAGTGACTGCTGATGGCGACAGCCAGAGATTTCGAGGACAGGATAGGAGAAAAGGTAACAAACGCGGAATGAACGCATGCCAGAATGACAACCATCATTCCCACTAACGCGGCATTTCCCAACTTGATTTGACCGCGGCGGCGGAAGAACCAGCTCAATCCTGATCCGAGGAACAGCGCCAGGACGAATGCCAGCAAGGGTGTACGGAACGCTCCCAAAGCCTGAGGAGTCAAATCAAGAAAATGCCCGAAAGAAAGCGCGTATTCCTGCGGATTCCTTTTCAATAGCTCAGATAAATCCGTTCCCGGTGCAGGAGCTTTGGCAAGCGAAAGCAGCCAGAGTCCGACCGCTAACGCTACCGTACCGACCACAAAAAGGCCCAGCGCGGAGCGAATCCCTGCCTGCCGCTCCCGGCTGTAGTTAGCGGCACTTTCCTCCCGTGCCAGCCAGCCTCCAACAAGCAGCGCCAATCCTGGCAAAGCAGGGATTGTGTAGTACTCCTGACGGGTGGAAAAGCTGAAAAATACCAGAATCACCAGCGCCCAAAGAAAAAAGAGGAGGTTGGCTCTGGGTTTGCGATCTTCCCGGCGCCGCCAACGAATGTCTTTCAAAGCCTGAGGCAAGAACGCCACCCAGGGAATCAGCCACAGCAAAAGAAGCGCCCAAAATAGGATCAACGGGACCGTGTCATAGTCACGGGGAACCCGCTTGTTCAGGTAGCGAAGGAAGTGTTCATTGACGAAATAAAACCAGAAGAATCCACGCATGGAGCCTTGATCGGGATTTCGCAACCCCGCCAGGATGTGCCATGGGGCCGCTACCAGAAGAAGCACCGCAGTGCTTGAGATCAGTCTAAGCCGCAAGAGGTGCCGCAGGTTTCCAGTAAGCAACAGGTAAAGGCCGATCACCGCGACCGGAAACACCAGTCCGATCAGTCCCTTGGTCAAAACATTCAGGGCGCAGCTTACAGCCAGGCCCCAACAGGTCCAGCGCGTGGGAGGATCTTCATTTAGCGATTTCAGGAAAAAATAAAAGCTGAGCGCGAGCCACAAACCAACCATGACATCGGGGATCAGAAATCGAGTAAAGAGATACGGACCAAGGGCGGTCACCATGACCAAGCCGGAATAAAAGCCGCCCCGTTCGCCGAAAGCTTCTGTACCCAATAGATAAGTGGCGAACACCAATCCCAATACACCCAGCATGAGCGGCAGGCGCGTGGTCCATTCGGAGACGCCGGCGAGGAGGTAACTGGCAGCCACGCTCCAGTACATCAGCGGCGCCTTTTCCAGATAGCGGATGCCGTTCGCATGCAGCGTAACCCAGTCCTGGTGCAGCACCATTTCACGGGCCGCTTCGGCATGCACGGTATCAGCATCATCCAGCAATGCGGGGCTGAACATAGTACTGAAATAGATCAAGGTCCAAAGAATGACCAGCACCGCGACGGAGGACTTGCGAAGGTTCTTACCGGTAGAGGAATTACCTAGAACTGGGGTTTGCTTCGAGGAAGATTCCATGCAATGTCCGGAGCATCATTATAAGGGAGAGCGAAGACCCCGCGGTCTAATCGGAGGAGGCACCGGCCGTTTCTTCGACCCCCGAGTTCAGTACTTCGCGGACCTTGCCGGCCATCGCTTTCAGGCTGAAAGGCTTTTGCAGGAAGCGGTGGGTGACGTCGAATACGCCCTGCCTTAAGAGTGTGCTCTCAGCGTATCCAGAAACGAACAATACCTTGGTTTGCGGGCGTTCTGTTGCCATCTGCTCGGCCAGGCGCGCCCCTCCAATTTGCGGCATGACCACGTCGGTGATCATAAGATGAATGGGGTGAGCGTACCCGCGCGCGATCGCCAGAGCTTCTTCTCCATTCTTGGCTTCGAGTACGTGGTAGCCATTTGCGCTGAGAAACTCTTTGGTTGACTGGCGAACTGCGGTTTCATCTTCCACGAGCAACAAGGTTTCGCTGCCGGTTACCGGCTCCACGTTAGGAGCAGCAAACGGCCGAACTGTCTCCACGGGGGTTTGCGCTTGTGGAAGGTAAATTTTGAATGTAGTGCCCAATCCCAATTCGCTGTAAACCCAAATGAAGCCGCCGCTTTGCTTGATGATTCCGTAGACCGTGGCGAGTCCGAGCCCGGTTCCCATGCCTTCCTCCTTGGTGGTATAGAAAGGCTCGAAGATGTTCGCCAAATGCTCGGGAGCAATGCCCTGACCTGTGTCTGAAATGACAAGAAGCACGTAATCGCCTGCGACCACCACCGGACGGGTGGCTACATAGTCCGTATCCACCCGCACATTCATAGTCTCTATGATGAGCTTGCCGCCATGAGGCATGGCGTCTCGCGCATTCGCCGCCAGATTCATGACCACTTGCTCGATCTGCACGGGATCGGCCTTCACTTTCTCCAGGCCGGGGTCAGGAGTGAAGACTAATTGAATATCTTCGCCGATCAGCCGGGGCAGCATACGGCCGATCTCTTCCAATACCCGGTTAAGATTGAGAATCTGTAGGGATTGCATCTGCTTGCGCCCGAAAGCCAGGAGTTGCCGGGTTAAATCTGCCGCCCGGCGGGACGCGGAGAGAATCTCCTGCACCCGCCTGCGTGAAGGGTCCTCGGCAGAAAGGGCTTCTATCGTCAATTCAGAATAAGCGCTGATGACCATGAGCAGATTGTTGAAGTCATGGGCGACCCCTCCCGCCAGGCGGCCGATGGCATCCATTTTTTGCGCCTGCTGCAGTTGCGACTCAAGGTTTCGGCGTTCCGTGATGTCCCGGTCGTTGGAAATGAAGTGCGTGATATTTCCGTCGTTGTCACGAAGGGGGGTAATCATCTTCTCGGCAAAGTAGAACTCGCCACCGCGTTTGCGGTTGATCATCACGCCGCGAAACACTTGCCCCGCAAGAATGGTCTGCCACATCTTCTGGTAGAACTCGATGGGATGCTTGCCCGACTTGAATATGCGCGGTGTCTGTCCAATCAGCTCACTCCGGGGATACCCGGTCAATTTCTCGAAGGCAGGGTTGACGTACTCGATGACTCCGCCACGGTCGGTAATAATCACCAGGTCGGCGGATTGTTCGACGGCGCGCCAGAGCTTGCGTACCATGTCCTCGGCCTTTTGCCGCTGCCGATCTTTGCAGTACATATCAATTGCATGGCGAATGGCGCGAGTGATTGAGGACTCATCCAGGGTTGAGGTCTGCACCAGGTCGTAGGCTCCCGCGTTGATTGCGGCAGCAACCGTCACCTGGTCGATATGGTCGCTGAGAAAGATGACAGGCGTCTCCCTTCCCGATCGCTTGAGATCGTGAAGCAGGCGCAGGGCCGCTCCATCAGCAGGTTTGTATTCACAGAGCAGCAGATCATAGCTGCAATCCTCCATTCGGACGATGGCCTGCTCGGGAGAAGACGCGTGGTCCAGTAATAGCTCGCCATTGCCGGCATGGAGCAGTAGATCGCGCAAATGGGCGAATTCCAGCTCTCCACTTCCGATCAGCAACAGCCGCATCTGGAAGTTACCGGTTTGGGGCTCGGTACTTTGCATGCTTTACCCCCATACATCGGACTGGACGAGCGCCAGCCTTGGGTCAATGGAAAGCATCACAGAAGGAACAACTTCCAGGGTTGTCATTTGCGGAATTGATGCGTTTTCGGGAAGGCTCGCGCCATTTGGTACCCCCCTTCCCAATGCCAGCTTTTCGGAGGAAAATAGTAGAAAGTCTTTATGAGGTGGGTGTTATGCGTCTTCGGCTTGTCAGCAGCGTCTCTATCCTGGTTTTAGCATTTTCCAGCACACTTCTTGCCCAAAAGATTAGCGGCGATTACGTGGAAACCCGCAGCGCCGACGTTTACACAGGTCAATGCTTCGCCAATGGCGAAGTGAACCTGGTGGGCAACGAGGCTATCCTGGCATGGCATGTTCAGAACGGCAGTTGGAACGGCGTCAATCTGGAAGGGTTGACGGTAGCGGCCGCAGTCCACGCCAAAGCTACACTCGGCGATCCCTACGCCGATCCCTACCCTGCCCAATCGGTGCTGCTTGTGGATGATCAGGCGAATGCCGAGCAGCAGGCAGCGCTGGTGGCCTTTGCCAAGCATATGGGCGGACAACTTTTGAGCAACGCGGGTAAAGTATTGCCGGTCCAGATGGAATTGGTGGTTAACCATGAGCGTCATGGCGTAGCCATGCTGCGCGCAGGACACTTTGCAACCGTGCAAACCCGTTCCCTCAACGATACCGACCATCTTTGCGGAAATGAAGTTACCTTCTATCCACCGCTGACGGAACTGGCACATTCCATGCCGGCGGTTGCTCTGACCGACACATACCGTGGGCCTGGCCTCGGGGTCGACTGGGAGTCGCATGGAAAACGCAGCGCATTCGTAGGCACTTTCAGCAACTAAACCTTAAGGAAGCCTCAAAAATCGATGCTCACTCACTCTGCCAGAACAATTTTGTGCTCGCTGACGGTATGCATTTCACTCGGTTGCGTTGCTCAGAATGGCAAAGTGGAGCCTGGAGCAGTGCTTTCTGACGCGGCCGTCTCGGATGCGGTCAAAAAGTCGGTGGAACCCAAGGGCTATCACGTGACGCTCGACGATGGGAGCGCCCTGGATCTCTGGCTGCGAGACAAGGCTCCGGCACAGGCCAAGAAGGACGTTCCTGGGGCACTCTACCCGCAGATTGCGGAGTCAACGTTAGTAGGGGTGATTTCCTTTCCTCAAGCGACCACCGACTATCGCGGTCAGGCGGTTAAAGCCGGAATCTATACCCTTCGCTATGAGTTGATTCCAGAAGATGGGAACCATCTCGGAGTGGCAGAAAACCGGGATTTCCTGCTATTGATTCCCGCCGCTGCCGACAGCGATCCCGCCGCGGTGATGAAATTTGATGAACTGGTAACTCTGAGCCGACAAGTAACGGGCAGCCAGCATCCGGCTCCGATCAGCATGGTCCAGGCCACCGGAGGCTCAGCGGCAGCCGTCTCCAAGGATGACGCCGATCATTGGGTCTTCTCGGCAGGATTAAAACTCGCGTCCGGCGAAAATCTTCCGCTCGCATTCGTAGTCAAGGGCACCGCGCCTCAATAGCCTGCTAGTTGATCCATAGCAGCCATGCCCAGCCAACCAGCATGGTCGCGACTGTGATCGGAAGTCCCACCCGAAAATAGTCCCAAAACCCAACTCGCACATCGGGCTTGGCCGTCTCCACCACGATGATGTTGGCAACGCTGCCGGTGATCGTCAGATTTCCCGCCAAGGTCGAGGCCATTGCCAGCACCAGCCACGCCGTTTGCGGCTTTGCAAACCCGGGCACCAGTGACTTGAGAAGCATCACGGCGGGCACATTGCTCACAATATTGCTTAGCAGCGCGACAACTGCCGTGAATACGCTCATCCGCTGCAGGTTCCAGGGCTCCGCAAGCTGAAGCAATTTATGGACGATCCCCGCATTTTCGGCCCCCCCAACGATCAGAAAGAGGCCAACGAAGAATACAAGTAGTCCCCAATCCACCTCTCTGTAGAGTTCCTGCGGCTCGCGGGTGCGGCTGATAAGTAGCACTGCCGCTCCCAGTGCCGCCATCGTGGCAGGAGGAGCTCCAAAAAAGAAACCAACCACTACCGCTGTGGCAACAATCACTGGCTTGGCCAGATGCGAGGTGTCGAGACGGGGTAAAGGGATAGCCTGCACTTCCAGGGAAGAAGAAGAACTATTGCGAAAATAAATCCAGTGCAGGATCCCCCAATCCAGGAACAGCCCGATGACTGCAACGGGCCCTAGGTAGAACAGGAATTGGCGGTAGCCGATCCCCGAAAATGAACCGATCAGTATGTTTTGCGGATTGCCGGTGATGGTTGCCACGCTTCCAATGTTTGAGGCAGTTGCAACCGCAAGAAGATATGGAAGGGGGGCAAGCTGCATGCGCCGGGTGATGGTGAGAACAAACGGCACCATGATCAGGCAAACGATGTCGTTAACGAAAAATGCGGAGAGAATGCCGCTGGTGAAAATGACCGCAGGCAGCAAATGGAAGGGCTTCAATCTTTGCAGCACCAACTCTGCATTCCATTCGAAAAACCCGGCGAGGTGCAGGCTCCCCACGATCAACATCATGGAGAAGAGCAATACTAGAGTAGAAAAGTTAATGTGGTGAAGCGCGTCACGAGGCGGAACTACGCGAACGGCGACCATGGCGACCGCCCCTATTATGGCTGCCCCCGGCCGATCGATCTTCAGGCCAGGAAATTTGCCCAGCGCAAACACCAGATAGCTGGCGAGGAAGATGACATAAGCAGCCACAATTCTTGCATCGGACAATGTGGCTAGCGCTAAATGGACCATGCTCCGCTGGAGCATAGCAGATTGAGACTATCATTTAGATTTCCTCGGCGTTCCTTGCGCACAGAATGGCCCCTTGGTCAGTTCAAGTCTGACAGCAGCGTTGCCGTAAATCCTCCGCTGACGCCATCAAGAGCAAGAACGGTCCGAATCTGCCCGGAAGACAGACTTAGCGCACCGGTATCGACCAGAGCAAATGTCGTTCCTGCAACCGTCAATACCACTTCGTAACTGCCCGCGGTCAGAGTTTGATAGTCGGTGGCTGCATCGAAGGCCAGACTACGAATGACTGGGGTGGACGACACCAAATCAGTCCCTGGAGTGACGATGTACACATCGACCGCGCCCATCGAGGGCGAGGAGTGTACGACTCGCAGACTCACGTTGCCCGAATCTGGAGCGGTGCTGTCATCGCTCAGTTGAAGACCAGAAATGCTGGACGCGAAATTGGTTGCGAGGTAGGTGGTCTCAGTTGCAGCATTGAAGCTTAGAGACTGATCCAGCAGGATATTCGTTGTTCCCGAAGTTTCGATCTGCAGGTGACGAGATCCCGAGTCGACTGATAGATAACTAGAATTGCTGCCGTAGCCGATTCCGCTGGCCACGGTTTTGCCGTCCACTAGAACATCCATTCCGGTTGTATTGGGAGACGCATTCACCACCCGCAATTTGGCTTGGCTGCCTCCTCCGCAACCACCCAATAAGAGCATTCCGACGACTGTTAGCCCGGCAATCACGCCCAACCACCGTTTCCGCATTTCTGAAAAGCCTCCAAGGGCAATAGTGACAGTGGTGGGATGCACGGCTCGCACATTCCCAGGGGCGGCCCGCGCAAAAGTAAGTAAAGAATGGTCAAGGGCCTGTAAACCGCCTCTTTGCCGATAACCAATGCGAATGCTCGCAATAAATAGTTTTGATTTCGCCCATCAGTTTTCCGCAGGTACATTGGTCACTCAAGACGCGCCACAAATATGCCGCTGGCACTACACTGATGCTGGGTGTCGGCGCTCGATGTTAAGGGCTAGGTCACCATTCACCCTGTATGACGACGGCAACTTCACACCGTAGTGAACTCCGCGACTTCTATTTGCGGGAGTCTGCTCGCATTCAGCAGAAGTTCGCCGAGACCGGTGACGGCAGGGCAGTCGTAAAGCAGCGAACCGAACTGGTCGAGAACCTTGCCCTGCAGCTGTGGAATGAGATCATCGCCCGTGGAGAAACGGGACCCCGAAATTTCGCATTGGTCGCTACCGGCGGATTTGGACGCGGTTGGCTCTTTCCACACTCTGACATCGATCTGCTTTTTCTGGGCGCTGACCGCGAAACTGAGAATTCGCAAAAGGACAATATCCGGCTTTTTTCCCAGGAATTATGGGATCTCAGACTGAAAGTCAGCCCCATGACCCGCACCCTGGCGGAGTGTGACCGTTTCGATCCCAGCAATCTGGAGTTCACAGTGTCGCTGCTGGACTGCCGCTACCTGGCGGGGGACACCGAGCTATTCAAGCGCCTCCACGACCATGTGATTCCCAAACTGGTCATGCGTGAGTCGCAAACGCTGGTACAGAACCTGGCCGAAGTGACCAATTCGCGGCATGCTAAATACGGCAGTACCGTGTTTCATCTGGAGCCAAACATAAAGGAAGCGCCGGGCGGCTTGCGAGACCACAATGTCACCTCGTGGCTGTCGTTGATTTCCGCCATGGACCAACAACGGCATTGGCCTGACCCTGAGAGCCTGCTTAGCCCGCAGGTTCGCCGCCAGTTCGATCCGGCATTAGATTTCCTGTTCGCGGTGCGCTGTTTTCTGCACTTTCGCCATGGCCGCGACGACAACACGCTGACCTGGGAGGCACAGGACGAAGCGGCGGAAGCCCATATTGGCGCCCAGCGCGGCAACAAATTCAAAGCCGCCGACTGGATGCGTCTCTATTTCGGCTATGCCCGCACCATCCATCGCGTGACCACGCAATTGCTGGAAGAGGTGCCGGGCGCTCGCTCATCCCTATATCGCCAGTTTCAGAACTGGCGTACACGCCTCTCCAATGCCGACTTTTCCGTCATCGACGGGCTGATCTATCTACAACAGCCGTCATCTCTACAAGACCCCCATCAGTTACTGTCGATGTTTCAATTCATGGCACACCATGGATTGAACCTGAGCACAACTACGGAGCACCGAGTCGAACAAGTGCTCCCGTCGCTTGCGGCATCTCCTCTTGCCGGCGATGCGGTATGGACAGGCCTCCGCGACATATTGCTCGAGCCTCATGCGGCGGACGCGCTGCGCGCCATGCATTCTTTGGGGCTGCTGACGCTACTGTTGCCGGAACTGAAGCTCATCGACTCGCTGGTGGTGCGCGATTTCTACCATCGTTTCACGGTTGACGAACACTCGTTTCTGGCGATTGAGAGCCTTCACCGCGCCCGCCAGTCGCAGTCGGAGTGGGACCAGCGCTACGGTCAGATTCTGGCGGAGTTGGAACAGCCCGAACTGCTTTACCTCACATTCCTGCTGCACGACATCGGCAAAGGCACGCCATCCACCAACCACGTCACCGCCAGCCTCGAACTTGCGGAAGATTGCCTGCAGCGTTTTGCTTTGAGTCCCGAGGATGCTGAGATGGTGCGGTTTCTCATCGGTAGCCACCTCGACATGTCGGCCGCACTCCGGCGCGACATTTTTGATCCCGAGACCATCCGGACCTTTAGTGAAAAGATGGGCACGCCAGAACGATTGAAGATGCTGTCCTTGCTCACTTATGCCGACATCAAGGCGGTCAACCCCGAGGCACTTACTCCGTGGAAGGCGGAATCGGTGTGGCAGCTTTATATCGCCGCCAGCAACTATTTAAATCACAGCGTCGACCAGCGGGTGCATGTCGATGGCGATCGCGAAAGCCTGGCTCAGTTGCGGACGCTGGCCCCAGTTGCAGGCATGAAGCTCAAGGCATTTCTCGAGGGAGTTCCCACCCGCTATCTGCGCCTGTATTCCGCCGATCACGTGCTTGGTCATCTAAGGATGGCGGAACAGCTCAGCGTCAACCCTGTGCAGCTCGATCTGCAGCGGGGACGGCACTGGTATGACCTGACCCTGGTGACCAACGACCGTCCCTTTCTATTTGCCTCAGTGGCGGGCGTACTGGCAGCGTGGGGCATGAATATTGTGAAAGCCAACGCCTGCTCTAACGCCTCGGGAGTGGTCATAGACACCTTTTACTTCACCGACACCTTTCGCACCCTGGAATTAAATCTCCCCGAGTGGGACCGGTTTAAGCGCAGCATTTCTGATGTGCTGATGGGTGAAGCTGATCTCGAGTCCATGCTGCACAATCGCATGAAGTCAGGCAAAGGCGGTATCGCCAAGATCAAGGTCCACACAAAAATCGAGTTTGACGACGTCTCGTCTTCCCACAGCACTCTGGTGCAGGTCATTGCTTTGGATCAACCCGGACTGCTCCATCGCATCAGCTCGTGCTTTGCTGAAGAAGACTGCAACATCGACATCGCTCTCATCGATACCGAAGGGCAGATCGCGATCGACGTGTTTTACCTTACTTCCGCTGGCGCGAAATTAAATCTGCAAAAGCAGAGTCAGTTAAAGGCCGCTCTGGAGTCGGAGTTGGCTGTGAAGCAGATCTTCACTTAAGTCCCACCCATAAAGATAATCGTAGGTGTTCCCCGATCCCCAAGGCAGATCTGCGCGAAATGGATTTTGATCCGCACCCCCCGGACGCCAGCCGGAACATGCCAGAAACCACACACGAGGCCGCATGGGTACACTTCTTCTTTAGCGGTTCATCGTCGAAGTTGGCAGAAACTTTAGGAATTGGAAACTGCGCCGTCGAGGGATACCGCCAGTTCCCCACCGGATTGCCTAACCGAAACCGAACTGCAGGCCTGGGTGATCCAGTCAGCGCCGGCTTGGCTGAGTTCTTCGTCCTGCGAGGTAGTGCGGAAAGCCACAACCTTCGCGCCCGCGGCTTTGCCGGAACGGATACCGGCAGGCACATCCTCAAACACAAGGCATTGCTCAGCACCCAAGCCAAGCATGCGGGCGCCTTTTATGTATGGCTCAGGGTGGGGCTTGCCGTGGGTCACTTCACTACTGGTCAAAAGGAACCTGGGCACGGGCAACCCGGCGGCTTTGATCCTGGTTTCAGCCAGTGGCCGAGTGCACGAAGTAACGATCGCCCAGTTGGCCGGAGGTAGGGACAGCAATAGCTCTTTCGCCCCCGGCAGCGGAATGACACCCTCAAGATCTGCGATTTCGCGGCGCTCGACTTCGCGGTTCTCCGCTTGATGGTCGGCGTTAGGCAGGAAATCCCGGATGGTCGAAAGGCTTGGGCGCCCGTGGGCTCGTTCCACAACGTAGTGCGGATCGAATCCGTGTTCCTGGGCCCACTGGTGCCACACTCGGGCCACGGCGGGGGTTGAATCGATCAAGACGCCATCGAGGTCAAAAAGCAGGGCATTGCAGGAAATTTGAATCACCACACAGGATACCAAAGGCGCGGACGTGGAAGGTTCGCGCCGGCCTTGTCACCCCATGAGTTTTTTGAGATCTCCACAGGCCGCCCTAATGAAGGGTACCGCTCTCGCCGATGTGCTGACCATGAAACTGGTCATGGTCGCTCTTTACCGTAGTGTCCTCTTCAAGATCGCAGGGCTGCTGCTCCTGCTCTTCCCTGCCGGCGGTTGCGTTCACGCCTCTCATCTGAAGTTTATCGTTCCGTCCAGATGTGCCAAAGTTAGTATCGAAGACTTTACCCGCCCCTGCCACCAACTGGCGGATGGAAAGCTCTTGTGTAATGCCGTAGTGGTCTCAGTAAGCTGCATACAAGCCCCGCCCCCACCGACAGGCAAATCGCGATTTTAGGGATGATGCAGGGCAGGCTTAGGCCGTCTTGGCAGACTCTCGAGTTGGCACCCAGTAAATTTCTTCCTTCATCAGCTCTTTGGTAAAGCCAATTCGTTGCAGGATTCCCTTGGCATTGTCGATCATTCCCGGATGCCCGCAAATATAGGCGAGTGAATCCGTGCCGCAAATTCCCCAGCGGTCGGTGTATTTACGCAGCAGATCGTCTACCCTGCCGACCTCTCCGCGCCATGTAGGATCATCCCATGGCCGGCTCACCGTCGGCACGTACTCTAGCCATGGCACTTCGGCAGCGAAATTCTGTAGCTCTTGCAGATAGCCAAACTCCCATGAGCGGCTGGCCCCGTTCAAGAGGAAAAGTTTGTGCTCCCCGGCAAACTTCCCTTCCTTCCAGTCCTTGTATAGAGAACGCACGTAGCTCACAAAGGGCGCAACCCCAGTTACGGTTGAAACCAGCAGGTGATTCTTACGATCACCTTTGGTTTCGAGGGTGAACCGGCCCTTCGGCACCTTCCTCATTAACAACTCATCACCCACCTGCAGCTTGTAAAGGTGAGGTGTGAGCTGCCCTTCCGGCACGAGTTCGAAGAAAAACTCTAATTCTGGCTCGTAGGGGGAAGAGACAATCGAGTATGGCCTTTCCGAACGCTTTTCAGCGCCCTCCACTCCCAAAGTTGCGTATTGTCCCGGCGCAAACTTGAATTCTCCGCCCGGATGCAGCCGCACCGCCCACAGGTCGGGAGCAAATTCTGCCCGGCTGGTGATTTTGGCCCGGTAAAACTTGTCGTCAAAATTGATCATGGAAGCGTCTTACACGTTACCCTAGCAAAAAGTATCGGGTAGTGTATCGGAGAGATGTCGCTTGTTCCTAGTGACTATTTTGCGGCAGGAGCGGAGAGCGGAATTTCAGCGGCCTCGTGCGCCCGAAGCTTGCTGAGTTCGTCCTGTAGCTTTTTCCACTCTTTCTTGTTGTTCTTTGTGGCCACGGGTGCGTTGCCGTCTCCGTAAAACTTCAGGATATCTGCCTGGATGGCAGGCGTGGCCTGTTTGAAGTTGTCCTTCGAAACATCGTCCAGCAGGTGAGCGTACGTTTTATCGGCAAGCGAATATTCTCCGGCTTTGGTGGGGCGACCAGTATCGAAATCCAGGTTTGGTAGCTGGAATCCTGGCTGATGTACGTCGCGCAACATCGCGCCATAACTCTCTACGGTCTGATTGATACTCTTGATGTACATGTCCTCGGTCTGAGGAGTTGGTATCTGGAACGAGGCCGCCTTGAAGGGACCGAATTTCGGAACCAGCTTCAGGAAAAATGCCAGGATTCGTGTTCCCAAGCCCGGCCTACGATAAATCGTGCCCCATTCACGGTTGTAGCCGGTGCGGGATAAGTAGTAGATGAATTTCTTGCGGTCGAAGTTCGGCGTCTCCTTGATCAGTTGATCTTTCCGCGAGAGCAATGCCACACGTGTCATTTCTGGAATTACTTTGCTGACCCCACGCCGGTAGCTTCCTATCGCAAGATCGACGTTCCCGAATACGTCGCTCAACTGAATACTGTAGGTCTCCAAAAACGCCTTTTCGAGCAGCGGCTTGGAAACTTCAAAACCTATGAAGTCGTGATAGCGATCCGAGGTGTAGCGGTTCTTCGCGACCTGCACCATGTCAAATCCGAACTCAGTTCGGATATGGGCTTTGGGATCCTCGGCGTAGGTTACATCGTGGCCGTATTTCTTCCGGAGCTTGGGAAACACCATAGCCACCACACGGTTTATGGTGGGATGGCCACTGTTGTCGGCGGCGTAATGCGCCAACGCGCCCAGGGCAAAGGCATATTCATTCAGATCGGCTGAATCGTGCAGCAGGTTTTCGACAAAGTCTCCACTGCGCACGTAATGCACCAGGTCGCTGAAATAGTGGCTGCCGAAGGGATAGTAGCCCATGTCCTGCATAACGCAGCCCCCGTAGGCGAAGGCGTGGGCTTGGCGAAGATCGTCTTCGGTCGATTGCGGAAATCGCTTATGCAGCAACGGCTCAATCTGGTCCTTCCACAGGAGGTCCACAATTTGTTCGTGGGTGAGAACGGAATAGCTTTGGCTGAACTGTGGCGATAGCAGGAAGAAAACCGCGAGTAGCCAAGCCCACAACGTCGAGTTCTTGAGCCGCCCCAAAGGCATGCCGCAGTATAAATGCTGGGGCTTAGAATGAAGAAGTTACCAACCACGCAGATCTCGCTGGGCACCGCAAAACACGTAAAGCTGCCTGACAAATTTTTGGATGTTGACGAGGTGATTGCCTTCTCTGGCCCCCTGGTAACTGCCTCCTCCCCCTGAGGTAACTTTTCGCTCATCCCGATCGGTCTTACACTCGCCTCATGAACACAGGAACCACCCAGGAATCGCAGCCTGCTTCCGAGTTCTTACACTTCGAGCGTTGGCATGGCTTTGCGAATGCAGCTGTCGTAGCTTTGCTGGGCGTGCCCTTGGTGAACCCCACTGGCTCCGCCCGAGCAGCATTTTGGGAGCTCTCCCAACTCGTGATTGGTTTCTCCAGAGGCCCGCGACCGCGTAAACCCAACTCCAGAGTCTAGTCTGCCATCTTGGCAATATGCAGATCGAAATTCGTCTTCGGCAGCAATGAAGTCAGCTCAAATGCTTTGAAACCGTCTCCAGATACTTCCGTGTGGCGATAAAGTCCAGGTTCAGTCTCGACTGTCTTATGGCGGCCTTCCATGTCCTCAAGAAATGATTGCGCCGATTTGATGTCGGCCATCCCATCTTTTACCCGGGTTGCAATGGCTTCCGCCGCATAGGATCGCGCCAGCTTCGGCCAGTACTTCTGCAACAGGTCTGTGCTGGCAAAGATATCCGCCCAGATTATTTCTCCATTTACCGCGACCACTACCCCAACCGCATTGCGGTCTCGAAGCTGCTGAATCAGGCTGCGATATTCTTTCTCCATCGGCGCAGCTACCGAGTCGAGTTTCTGCCGCACTTCATCGTTCTCCATCACAGCTGCATAGGACGTTGTATCTCGCACTTCGGCGGCCGCGGGTGCAGAAAGATTTTCTGCGACGTCGGCCTGGGCTTTGCGCACTTCCGACCACACCCTTTCCTGGTTCTTCGAAGCCATTGCTTCAGCCCGCACCTTGGGCTGAGCCATTGCCGAAGTTAAGCCTCCGAATTTTGCGCTGGTAGCGACCCACCGGCCGGGCTCCACGCAAAATACGCTGAGGTCGACTGGGTCGCTCTCCGCCGGCACCAATCGATCTTTCCCAATGACGCGGTCCTGCTTCCCGCCTGTGACGATCTCCCCGGCAAGCAAGATCAGCGGGCGCTTCGAATTGTTGAGCAGCACTAACCGGTTGACCTCGGCACGGTCCTGACGCTCGTACCTGGGGATAGGCCTTCGCCGTATCAAGGGCTGCACACTGCCCAGTTCACTCACGACCACTTCACCTGTGCGTAGACCCTCATCCAACGTGAGGAAATCCCGGGTATCGTGTGATCCGGCCGCCACCACTGGAAACACCGAAAGCGTTCCATGACGAATCGGTGCCAATACCTTGAAACTGGAACTTGCTGTTACTTCTCCAGCTTTGGCTTTGCAATGCGGGAAAAAGACGAACCCCACCAGTGCAACCGCCGCCGCTATCAACATCCAGACCTTCAGATTCATAACGCCCCCGATGGCGTAATAGCACTATTGGCGCAGAGTGAACCCATGGTTCAAACCGGCTTGCGACGCGCTACAATTACGCCTGTTCAAGGAACGGCCAATTCCCTCTTCTTGCATCTAAAATTTTGCCTGGCATGAGTGACGCCGTCCAACCCGTAGTGGCAATTTCGCAGGGACTGGACACATTAATTTCTGACCTTTACACCAAGGGCGGAGCTGGTGGATTCGATCTCAGCCGCGAGCAATTCCGTGCCATTCTGGAAGAGATCGCAGGCAAATACTGTCCTTCTGCCTCGATCTACGATCTGCGCGAGCTCTTTTCCGGTTTGAAAGTCGAAGACCTTTGCCTGGCTCGGGGATGCGCCAACGGGAGTGAACGCGCCTGGGAGATATTTCTCACCCGCTTTCGCGCCAAGCTGTATGACATCGCCGGCTACATTGCCAGGGAAAGCTCGGCGGCCCGCGAATTGGCCGACGGCATCTACGGAGACCTTTATGGCACGGTGACGCGCGATGGCCGGCGCGTTTCAAAACTCGCCTCCTATACCGGACGCGGTTCTCTCGAAGGATGGCTGCGTACGGTGATGGCGCAGGAGTTCGTCAACAAATACCGCCGTCAGCGCCGGCTTGTAAGCCTCGATGGAGAGCAGGAAGATGGCACACAATTCGTCGCCAAGAACGAAAAGGTGGAGGTTCCAGTCGATCCTCGATTGGAGTCGGCGGTTGGCGACGCACTGGGAAGCCTGGCCCCAGAGGACCGTTTTATCTTGGCGTCATACTATTTGGACCGGCGTACGTTGGCTGACATTGCACGCACCGTGGGCGTGCATGAATCCACCATTAGCCGCAAGATCGACAAGCTGGCTAAATCATTGCGCAAGCAAATCCTGAACAGTCTGACGCAGAGGGGCCTGAGCCGGCGGCAAGCGGAAGAGTGTCTGGAGACTGACGTCCGTGATCTTCAACTGAATATTCGCAAGCACCTGACGCAAAAACCAGAAGTTGAGACGTTCCCTGAGAAAGAAGCTCCCGCGGGGGATGCTAGCGACTAGAAATCGAGAATGGAAGACCTTCCAAAAATCGTACAGAACAGGCTGAGAACAGCTCCTCCCGGCGAACATCCGGATGCCAATTTGCTGGCGGCCTTCTGCGAGAACTCGATTAATCCTCGTGAACGCGCGGGAATCATGGAACATCTTGCCACCTGCGCGGAGTGTCGCGAAATCACTTCGCTGGCGGCGCCCGAGGAAGAGATGGCGATGGCCGGCATGGCAATGGCAGCGGCCGTGGGCAGGGCTGCGCCCGTGCCACTTCCTGTGCGTCGGTCCTTGAATTTTCGCTGGGGTGCGTTAGCAGCTTGCGTTGTGATTGTCGCCGGAGTCGTGTGGACAACCTATCGCCCTGGCAAACGAGCTGTGTCCGCCTTGCCCGTGGGGGCGGTTTCGTCCTCCAAGGCCTCGAATGCGGAAGTCGCCAAACTGGAAGAGCATCCCTCGGAATTGCGATATCAGTCAGAATCGGCTCGCCGGGCCGAACAGCAACTTGAGGCGCGTGTCCCCAGGAAATCGTCCGCACAATCGAGAGACGAGCGTGCGCTCTCCCAGGCTGTCGAAGAAACGGGCGTTGCGCAAGTGGCGTCTTCCAGCGCTCCAGCAGCAGCACCACCGCCTCCGCCGGAGACGACTCTCACAAAGTCACAATCTGAGGCTGCGAAAATACTGGCTATGCCCGCGTCGCCGAAGAGCGCGGCCAAAAGCAATGAGATTGCCGCTGATACTTCGACAGCCGTTCAGCTGCGAAAGGAACAGCTGGAGAAATCAGAAGAAAAAGATAAAAAGAGAATAGCCGCCGGCGGTGCCCTTACCGACACCGTGGAAACAACCGCCGGCAGCGCCTTCTCCGGCAGCGAGGGTCCCGCTACCTTGACGTCTGCCGTGCAAAGCTCCGTGATGCGATGGACGCTATCCCACGGGCGCCTGCGCCGCTCTATTGATGCGGGACACAATTGGGAGGACGTCCCTGTCGATCAAAATGCCAACTTTCGAGCTTTATCGGTGATGGGAGAGGAGCTTTGGGTCGGAGGCAAGCAAGGTGCCCTCTACCATTCTCCGGACAACGGCGCCCACTGGGTGCGGGTCGTGCCCTCATCGGGCAATGAGTCTCTCAAGGAAGATGTCGTCCGCCTCGAGTTTGCCGATGCCGATCACGGCAAGGTTATCACCCCCAAAGGCGAATGGCGGACCAATAACTGTGGTGCGACCTGGGAGAAGACCCCAAAAGAGTAGTCTGTGGAAATTTAATCCGCGCTACCCACCGGAAAGTTACCCAACAGAAACCAGCCCGAGCGGAAGTATCGCCGACTGCATAACTTAGCGCCACCAACGTTGAGCAAGCCAAGTTACCGCTCCGCATTACTGTAACGCCTCTGCGGATTACTCCTGTGACGTTTACAGTCTGATGCCCCCCACTTAGTATCAGCCTCGTAAGTTTGGCAGTTCTGGGGGAGGGCTGCCGAAGACGTCCTGAGCCGCAAGGTTTGGGACGTTCTTTATTTCCCGCTAATTAGCCACCCGGACAAAGGCGTTGCTCCCACCCGCACCGCTTGCGACTTCTTCCGCGCCCCAGCATCCAATACAAGTGCTAGGATGGTTGTTGGGTGCACCTAAACGCTGGTTGTATGTTCAAGGACAAACCGGCCCAAACGGAGGAATGATGGCAAGTGAGACGATTCTTGAGGTAAACGACGCAAATTTTGACCAGGACGTGCTGAAGTCAGAGCAGCCCGTTCTTATTGATTTTTGGGCCGCATGGTGCGGTCCGTGCCGTGCCATTGCTCCTATCGTTGACGAACTCGCGACCGAGTATCAGGGCAAGGTAAAAGTCGGCAAAATGGATGTAGACCGCAACAGCGCCACCCCGATGCGGTATGGCGTGCGCGGCATCCCGACCCTGCTGGTATTCAAAGGCGGACAGGTTAAGGAGCAAATCGTTGGCTACGTGGCCAAAGAGACGATCCAGAAGGCTCTGGATAAGCACGTCGGGTAAGCCATCAGAAATTCAGGATTGAAGAGCGTCCGGGAGAGAACCGGACGCTTTTTTTTGGCTCAGATCCGCCCCCTAAGTTTAAGAACTAATCGCGCTCAAACCTTGATCAGTACTTCCGCAAAACTCCAATGACTCTCCCCTGCACTTCCACCGAGGCTGCCGGCACAATTATGGGCTTCATATTGGCATTCGAAGGCTGCAGCCGGATGTTTTCCCCTTCAGGATAAAAGCGCTTGAGGGTTGCGTCAGTACCATCGACCAATGCGACTACGATGTCCCCGTTATGCGCCGTGCGGGCCTTCTCCACCAGGACGTAGTCGCCATCAAGAATGTGTTCGTCTTGCATGGAGTCGCCGCGCACTTCAAGGACGAACACCTCCTTGGAACGCACGAAGTCGGCCAGCGAGATCGTCTCCGGATTGTGCACAGCCTCAATCGGCTGCCCGGCGGCGATCCTGCCTAAAAGGGGAAGCACCATTGCCGTGTTCACGGACATCGATTGCTTGAGTCGCCCTTTCGGAGGGAGCAGGTCAATCGACCGGCTGCGATTGTAATCTCGCGTTAGCAGCCCTTTCTTCTCCAGGTTTGAGATGTGCTTGTGCACCGTGGCCAGCGAATTCAGCCCCATACCGTCGCCAATCTCTTCAAAAGAAGGCGAGTACCCATTTTTCTGCACAAACTCCGAGATGAAGTCGTAGACCTGCCGCTGTCGCTTGGTGATCGCCATGTTCAGATTCTTGGCGAATAGAAGGCGAATGTCAAGGGTAAACCCATTCCACGGTGCCTCGGGGGCTACCTTCCTCGGCTCAACAGAGGTGAGTCGGCCGGTCACCTTCCAATTGGGAAAATTCAGGAGATGTTCCGTCCATTACCGAGGGGAAGAAACACTCACCGGACAATAAGGCTTCAACGCCCTTGACAACCTCGGCGCCATTTTCCTTGGTCACCGCGCCCCGGAATCCCGCTTCACGAATGGATTCCATGGCAAACTTGTCAAGATGCTGCACTGTAACCAGCAACAGAGGCATTCCCGGCCTGATCTTGCCAATCTCGCGGGCGGTATCGAGGCCGTTCATCCTGGGCATGCTCAAGTCGAGGATGGTCAAATCGGGAGCTAACTGCATAACCTTTTGTACCGCTTCTACGCCATCGACCGCCTCCCCGCACACCCCCCAATCGGGATTCGCTGCCAGCAGTCGGCGAAGTAACATCCGTATAGTGGCATCATCATCGACGATCAAAATGCGAGTTGACAAGGATCCGGGTCCCTTCCTGCGTGCAGCTTTACTTCCAGCTATCAGATGCCGAAATCCCGTCAGCCATCCTGGTTTTACTCTACCGCAGGGTTACCAAAGATCATGAGGTTGGAGAAGCGAGAGTGGTGACCGGGTACTTCGTCCTATTTCCGCTCTTGAGACTGCCAATCACCCTCGTCACTTTGCTTTGTGATTAAAATCACGAAATCCTGGAATCCAAAATGTTCTACTCTAGACATGAACAACATCCAGTTCCTGAGCCTACAGTTTTGGACTTTTGTCCAGAAAGGAGCCTATGCTCGCGTTCGTTAAGCCTGCGCCTCCCAATAGTGACAAACGCTGGAAGCTGGTTGACGCAACGATGCGGCGCACCGGGCAGCAATCCCGAGGCCTCATTGAGACGCTTCATACCGTTCAGGAAGCCTTTGGATATCTGGATGAGCAGGCCCTGCGTTACGTGGCTAAGTCTCTGCGCGTGCCCCTCAGTCGTGCCTTCGGGGTCGCGACCTTCTACCATTTCTTTACCCTTAAGCCGGCCGGTGAACACACTTGCGTCATATGCATGGGGACTGCCTGTTACATTAAGGGCGCTCCCCTGTTGTTAGAAGCGACCAGGAAAGACTTGGGAATCGTCCCCGGTGAAACCAGTTCCGATGGGGCCGTGTCCCTATTGACGGCGAGGTGTCTGGGGTCATGCGGCCTCGCTCCGGCGGTGGTTTACGATCAGGAAGTCGCCGGGAAAGTCTCTACCGAAGCTATCCGTACACGACTCAAACAGTGGGCAAACCATGACGCCTGAAGAACTCGACCAGATTGGGGAAAATGAACGAACCTCGCAACAGCGCTTCACCAAGCGGGTCAATGTCTGCGTTGCTGCGGGTTGCCTCTCGTGTCAAAGTCAGAACGTTAAAGAGGCTCTAGACAAAGAAATCGCCGCTCGGGGGTGGGGCGACCACTGCCAGGCTAGAGGCGTGGGGTGCATGGGGCTGTGTGCCGAAGGGCCGCTGGTCTCAACCAGCCAGAACATTCTCTACGAACATGTCGGCGCCAGTGATGCGCCAGCTTTGCTCGATAGCCTTGAGGGGCCGCCGGTGGAGCGGCTGGTAAGCCCCACCGACATCCCGTTCTTCAATCGTCAGAAAAAGATTGTGCTGGAGAATTCGGGAGTCATTGATCCAGAACGAATCGAAGAGTACATAGCTGCCCAGGGCTATCAGGCGTTGATGCAGGCGCTCACCGAGATGACGCCCATTCAGGTCATCGAGCAGGTCACCAAAAGTGGCCTGCGTGGACGTGGTGGAGCCGGCTACCCCACCGGCCTCAAATGGAGCACGGTTGCCAAGGCCGTAGGCACCCAGAAATATGTGATCTGCAATGCCGACGAAGGCGACCCCGGAGCTTTCATGGATCGCAGCGTGCTAGAGAGCGATCCCCACCGCGTCCTCGAAGGCATGTTGATTGCCGCCTATGCGGTCGGTGCTTCCGAAGGCTTCATCTACGTCCGTGCTGAATACCCTCTAGCCATCAAGCGTTTACGGGTGGCGATCCGCCAGGCAGAGCGCGTCGCCTTGATGGGGTCCAACATATGCGGCACCAAGTTCAGTTTTCGGGTAGAGATCCGTCTCGGCGCCGGCGCCTTTGTCTGCGGAGAAGAAACCGCGCTGATCGCCTCCATTGAAGGCAAGCGTGGCACGCCGAAGCCCCGGCCTCCTTACCCGGCGGTCGAAGGCTTGCTGGGCCAGCCCACCCTGATCAATAACGTCGAAACCTACGCCAACATCGCGCCTATTATTCGCAACGGGGGCGACTGGTATGCCGCCATCGGCACCGAAAAGAGCAAGGGCACCAAGGTCTTCGCACTCGCCGGACGGGTCAAGAACACCGGTCTGGTTGAAGTCCCCATGGGCATTACCCTGAGGGAGATGGTCTTCGATATCGGCGGCGGCATCCCCGAAGGCCGCAACTTTAAAGCCGTGCAGACCGGCGGGCCCTCTGGAGGCTGCCTTCCTTCAGACTGCCTGGAAATGCCGGTCGACTACGAATCGCTGGCGCGCGCGGGTTCGATCATGGGTTCGGGAGGCATGATCGTGATGGACGAAAGTTCCTGCATGGTCGATGTGGCCAAGTACTTCATGGATTTCTGCATGACCGAATCATGCGGGAAATGCATTCCCTGCCGGGTGGGGACTTACCAGATGCACCGCATCCTCAGCGCAATAACCAGCATGACCGCAACCGCCGCGGACATCGCCATGCTCGAGGAACTCTGTGACCTGGTCAAGCACACCAGCCTTTGCGGGCTGGGCCAGTCTGCGCCCAATCCGGTGGTGAGTACGCTGCGATCTTTTGCCGAGGAATACAAACAGCACGTGGAACAACACCGTTGTCCCGCAGGAGTCTGCGGTAAGCCTGGGAATGGAGCCAGCGTATGACCCCGGTCGCGCCGGTAAAAACTTTGAAAATGGATGGCCGGGACCTCAGCGCCCGTCCCCACGAAACCCTGCTCGACGTGGCCCGGCAAAACAATATTCCCATCCCACGGCTCTGTGAGATGGAAGGGCTCTCTACCGTCGGCGCATGCCGCCTTTGCCTGGTGGAGGTAAAAGGCTCAAACCGGCTCCTTCCCGCCTGCGTGACTCAGGCCGAAGAAGGCATGGAAGTTACCACCAACTCGGACCGCTTGCAGCGGTACCGGAAGATGATTCTGGAGTTGTTGTTCACCGAAAGAAACCATGTCTGCTCGGTCTGTGTGTCCAACGGCAACTGTGAGATGCAGAGCCTGGCCCAGACTCTCGACATCGATCACGTCCAATTTCCCTATCGATTTCCCAAGGTCGAGGTTGACGCTTCGCACGACCGCTTCGTCATCGACCACAACCGCTGCATACTTTGCACCCGTTGCGTACGAGTGTGCGACGAAATCGAGGGAGCTCACACCTGGGATGTGATGGGCCGCGGCATCGACTGCAAAGTCATTACTGATTTGAACGAGCCTTGGGGATCCTCTGACACCTGCACCAGTTGCGGCAAATGCGTTCATGTGTGCCCAACGGGCGCGCTCTTCGAAAAAGGAAAATCTGTATCCGAAATGCAAAAGCGCCGCCAATTCTTACCCTATCTCACCCTCATGCGAGGCGACCAGGAATGAGCAAGAAACGGCTGGCCACAGTGTGGCTCGACGGCTGCTCCGGCTGCCACATGTCATTCCTCGACATGGACGAACGTCTGATTGAACTTGCCGGCAAGGTTGACCTTGTCTACAGCCCTTTGGTGGACCTGAAAGAATTTCCGCCGGAGGTCGACGTCGCGTTGATTGAAGGCGCTGTCAGCAGTGAAGAGGACCTTCATAAAATCCAAGTAGTTCGCCGGCACACGACGACACTTGTGTCTCTTGGGGACTGCGCTGTGACCGCAAATATCCCCGGCATGCGCAACCCATTTCCGACCAAGTCTATTTATGACCGGGCATACAAGGAAAACGTCACCTTGAATCCGGGAACACCGGACCGCGTCGTGCCGCGGTTGCTGCCTTACGCGCGTCCCGTACACGAAGTTGTGCCGGTGGACGTGTTCGTTCCCGGCTGTCCTCCTTCCGCCGACACCATCTATTACGTGCTCACCGAGTTGCTCGAGGGCAGGCAGCCGGAACTAAGCACGCGAACCCGGTTTGGAGCCTAGGGAGAAACTGTGCCGCAAGCTAGAACCATCCTCATCGACCCGGTAACTCGCATCGAGGGGCACTCTAAGATCACGTTGCACCTCAACGAAGAGGGCCGGGTGGAGGAAGCCCGTTTCCACGTTACCCAATTTCGTGGCTTCGAAAAGTTCTGCGAAGGCCGCCCTTTTTCGGAAATGCCATCCCTGATGGCACGCATTTGCGGCATATGCCCCGTCAGCCACCTGATCTGTTCAGCCAAAGCCTGCGATGCGCTACTTGCAGTGAAGATCCCTCCCACAGCAGACAAGCTGCGCCGCATATTTGGCATGGCCCAGGTTGTGCAGTCGCACGCTCTAAGCTTTTTTCACCTTTCCGCTCCTGATCTCCTGCTCGGCATGGATGCCGATCCAGCCAAGAGCAATCTCTTCGGAGTTCTCGAGAAGAACCCCGGCCTCGCTCGTGACGGAATCCGCCTGCGCCAGTTTGGCCAGCAGATCATTGAACGCCTGGGAGGAAAACGGATTCATCCGGGATGGGTCGTCCCCGGCGGCGTCAATGAACCTTTGAGCGAAGAACACCGCGATGCGATTTTGAAAGAGGTGCCCGAGGCTCTTGCCATCGCCGAGCGCGGCCTGGAATGGTACAAGACCACCATCGAAGGCCTGCGCGAAGAAATTTCCGTCTTTGGAAACTTTCCATCGCTCTTCATGGGAACGGTGAAAAACGACGGAGGCCTGACATTCTACGATGGCAAAATTCGCATCACGGACTCGTCAGGAAAGATCGTTGCCGACGATCTCGACGGCGCGCGCTATACCGAATATATCGGGGAGAAGGTCGAGCCCTGGAGCTATCTCAAATCGACCTATTACAAACCCCTGGGCTGCCCAGACGGCTCCTACCGCGTGGGCCCGCTTGCTCGTCTGAATGTCGCTGACCGTTGTGGAACGCCGCGTGCCGACCAGGAACTGGCAGAATTCCACGAACTGCAGCGCACGGCGGTGCTCAGTTCATTCCACTATCACCATGCGAGGCTGGTGGAAATTCTTTATTGCATCGAGCGCATGAAGCAGCTTTTGAGCGATCCGGAGATTCTCGACAAACATGTGCGCGCCATCGCCAATCCCAACGCCCTCGAAGGCATCGGCCAGTGCGAAGCGCCCCGGGGCACGCTCTTTCACCACTACAAGATCGACAAGAACGGGCTAATCCGGTGGGCTAACCTGATTATCGCAACCGGGCAAAACAATCTGGCCATGAACCGCAGCATTCTCCAGGTCGCTAAGCACTATGTCCATGGAGAGCGCCTGACCACCGGCATGTTGAACCGCGTGGAAGCGGTCATCCGCACCTACGATCCATGCCTGAGCTGCTCAACACACGCCATGGGCCAAATGGCATTGCGCATTCAGTTGTTAAGCCCGTCCGGCGCACTATTGGACGAGATGTCGCGACCGTGAGTTCGCAACCTGTCGTCATCATCGCCTACGGCAACCCCGTACGCAGCGATGATGGCCTTGCTTGGCACGCCGCCAAACAACTCGCGCGCCTTCCAGCCACAGAGATTCATTGCGTCCAACAACTGATGCCTGAAATAGCAGAGGTCATCAGCCATGCCCGGTTATTAATTTTTATGGATGCAGCAGAAACCGGCCTACCAGGAGAAGTGTCGTGCATCAAGGTCGGCGATGGTCCGCAAAGTATTGGCGGCACTTCCCATTACCTGTCGCCTGCGGAATTAGTGGCGTTAGCGCGACTCTTATACGGCGCCACGCCGGAAGCCTTTTCGATTACCGTATGCGGCGAAAACTTCGATCACGGAGAGACGCTCTCTCCAAGAATCGAGGCGGCGATTCCCCATGTGGTTAAAGCAATTGCCGACCTCGTGAAGGGCAACCGGTAACTGGGAACCATGAACTGAGAACTAAATTCATGATCCCGTGCCCGGATGAAATTCATTCGACCTTACTCCACCGGCCAGTTGCTTCCGCTGCGCTTCCAGTTGTCCCAAGGCCCCACGCGCACGTGGTGAAGACTTTTCACTGCCCGCATGTACTGTGCCCGCTCAAATGCCGCGGAATCATGGCAACGCAACTGGCTCATGCTGCCCTGCATCTGGCGCACTGACTCGTACTCGTGGATGATCATCCAGTGTCGCATGCTTTCTTCGACCGAGCGAAGATGATCCACCCCGTTCTTCAGCAGCACAGAGCAGAGCATGGTGACGTTAGCTCCAGCCATCAACAGTTTGATTGCATCTTCGGCACTGTGTACGCCGCTGGTGGCCGCCATGCTTGCCTTGATCCGCCCATAGAGAATCCCGATCCAGGTCAGCGGCAGCCGTATCTCCTGTGAGGTGCTCAAGGCTACGGATGGCCTCAATTCGAGTTGGTCAAGATCAATGTCGGGCTGGTAAAAGCGGTTGAACATGACTAACCCATCGGCGCCGCACTCGTCCAGCCGGCGTGCCATGTAGGCCATATTGGTAAAGAAGGGGCTGAGCTTAATGGCTACCGGAATTTTGACGGCCTGTTTCACCGCGCGAAAGATATCCAGATATTTCTGTTCCACGTCACTGCTTGACGCGGTTGAATCCGTCGGTATCGAGTAAATGTTGCACTCAATGGCGTCGGCTCCCGCTTGCTCGACTTGCCTGGCGTAGTCAGTCCAGCCGCCCACGCTGGCGCAATTCAGGCTGGCAATGATGGGAATACTTACCGCCTCTTTGGCGCGGCGGATATGGTTCAGATAACCGGCGGGTCCCACATGAAATTCTGCCCCTCTGGGAAAGTAGCTTAGCGATTCGGCAAAGCTTTCCGTCCCCACGGTAAGGCTGTGTTCAATTTCTGCCGCATCTTCCCGCAGCTGTTCTTCGAACAGCGAGAACAGCACAACGGCTGAGGCGCCGGCATCTTCCAGCCGGCGAATTCCGCTGACGTCGTGGGATAACGGTGACGCGGAAGTAACCAGCGGCGTTCGCAGCTGTAAGCCGAGATAACTTGTATTTAGATCGCTCATTTCTTCACCTCTTGGTCCGGAGTGGCTGCCGGCACCGGCTCGGTCTTCCTGTGCGCTAAATATTCATACATGCGGTAGCGAACGTCGACGTCTTCCTGGGCTTGCTTCCATAGCCGTTGCGCATCATCCGGCTTGCTCATAGCCAGCATTTTGAAGCGCGTCTGCTGTTCCAGCATTTCCTTCACCCGTTTGGTTGGTGTCCGCGAATCCAGGATCAACGGATTCTCCCCGATCGCTGCCCGCTCCGGGTTATACCGGTATAGGAGCCACTGCCCCGAATCCACCATTACCTTCTGGTCGGACATTGCCGTCGTCATGTTGATCCCATGCGCAATGCAATGTGAGTAGGCAATGATGATGCTGGGCCCGTCGTGCGCCTCGGCTTCTAAAAACGCCTTCAGGGTGTGCTCATCTTTTGCCCCCATCGCAACGCTTGCCACGTAGACGTTCCCATAGCTCATGGCCATGAGGCCGAGATCTTTCTTCCGACCCGGCTTTCCGCCCGCGGCAAATTTGGCTACGGCAGCCCGTGGGGTGGATTTAGACGCTTGGCCCCCAGTATTGGAATAAACCTCTGTGTCCAGTATCAGGAGGTTCACGTTGAGTCCACTAGCCAGGACGTGATCGAGGCCACCGTAGCCAATGTCGTACGCCCAACCATCGCCACCCACGATCCACACGCTCTTCTTTACCAGCATGTCCGCGACGGTGAGTAGCTGTTTGGCTTCTGGTGAATCCAGCTTTAGCAGCAACTGTTTCAACAAGCCAACTCGTTCGCGCTGGGTGTAGATGTCGGATTCATCTTTCTGCGGAGAGGTAATGATGGCTTTGGCAAACTCCTCGCCGATCGCGGGGGCCAGCCGCTGCACCAGCTCACGCGCAAACTCTGTCTGCTTATCGATCGAAACCCGGAATCCCAGCCCAAACTCAGCGTTGTCTTCGAACAGAGAGTTCGACCAGGCAGGCCCTCGCCCGTCTGCATTTTTGGACCACGGCGTCGTCGGCAGATTGCCTCCGTAGATGGATGAGCAACCTGTCGCATTCGCCACCAGAGCCCGGTCCCCAAATAATTGCGACATCAGCTTGAGGTAAGGAGTCTCACCGCAACCCGAGCATGCTCCAGAGAATTCAAACAGAGGCTCTTGCACCTGCTGCTGGCGGATATTGGTCAGCTTGATCTGCCTTCGGTCCAGTTCCGGCAGCTTGAGGAAAAACTTCCAATTTTCGGTTTCAGGCGCGCGCAATGTCGGCTGCGGCTCCATGTTGATTGCTTTCAACCGTGTCTCACTCTTGTTCTTGGCGGGGCAGATATCGACGCAAATGCCGCATCCAGTGCAGTCTTCCGGCGCCACCTGGATGGTGTATTTCTTGCCTTGCCACTCCTTGTCACGGGCGTCCGCCGCCTTGAACGTTGCCGGCGCACCTTCCAACTCCCGCGAGTCATAGACCTTGATGCGAATCACCGCATGCGGGCAGACCATGGCGCACTTGCCGCACTGGATGCAGGTCTTTGTGTCCCACACCGGGATTTCGAGCGCGATGTTTCGCTTTTCCCATTTGGCGGTCCCGGTGGGAAAAGTGCCATCCGCGGGAAACGCACTTACGGGAAGGTCATCGCCGCGGCCGCTGTAGATGATACTCAGTACATCGCGCTCGAATTCCGGAGCCCCGGGGGCAAAAGCGGGAGGCATTTCGAGTCCACTGGTTGCCGACTCAGGAATCTGCACTTCAAACAGGTGTGCCAGGGTCTCGTCTACTGCGAGTAGGTTTTTCTGGACAACATCTTCACCCTTCCTGCCATAGGTATCGCGTATCGACTTCCGGATTGCATTGATCGCTTCCTCCCCCGGCAAGACCTTGGAGATCGCGAAGAAGCAGGTTTGTAGAATGGTATTCATCCGCGAACCCATGCCGGTGTCGCGCGCCACCTGGTAGGCGTCGATCACATAGAACTTCGCTTTCTTGGCGATCAGCTGAGCCTGTACCGGTCTGGGAAGATGTTGCCAGACCTCGACTTTGCTGAAGGGGCTGTTCAACAGAAACACTCCGCCCTCAGTCAGCGAATTCAAAATGTCATAGCGCTCCAAAAAGATCCATTGATGGCAAGCAATAAAATTCGCTTTAGAAATCAAATAAGGCGAATGAATGGGCTTCGGCCCAAAGCGCAAGTGCGAAACTGTGGCTGCACCCGACTTCTTTGAGTCGTAGACAAAGTAGCCCTGTGCGTAATTGTCGGTGTTCTCTCCGATAATCTTGATCGAGTTTTTGTTCGCTCCAACGGTCCCGTCCGCTCCAAGTCCGTAGAACATGGCGCGAACAACACTCTCCGGCTCGATGGAAAAATCAGCATCGTAGTCCAGGCTGGTGTGGCTGACGTCGTCCTGAATCCCGATGGTGAAATGTTCCTTGGGAACCTCACAAACCAGGTTGTCGTAAACCCCCTTCACCATTGCCGGAGTGAACTCCTTGGAAGAGAGCCCATACCGTCCGCCCACGATCGTCGGGATGCTTTTTACCAATCCCAGCTTTGACCCTTCGTAAAAAGCATTCACGACATCCAGGTAGAGCGGGTCGCCCGCCGCCCCTGATTCCTTAGTCCGGTCCATAACCGCAATCTTCTTCACGGTCGCGGGCAAGGCCGCCAGAAATCTCTGGGCAGCGAAGGGCCGATACAGGCGTACCTTCAGCACTCCGACCTTTTCTCCCTGTGCGTTGAGGAAATTAACGGTATCCTCTGCTGTTTCCGCGCCGGATCCCATGATCACAATGACGCGTTCGGCATTCGGATCGCCGGCATAGTCGAACAACCGGTAAGACCGTCCTACCACCTCGCGGAACTTATCCATCGCCGCCTGTACTTTGTCCGCGCAATCTCGATAGAAGGGGTTCCCCGCTTCCCGCGCCTGGAAGTAAACATCGGGATTCTGCGCCGTCCCGCGCAATACCGGGTGGTCTGGCGACAACGCCCGCTGCCGGTGCTCGGCGATCCGATCAAAATTGATCAGCGCACGCATGTCCTCTTCCGTCAGCATTTCGATCTTGTTCACTTCGTGCGAGGTCCGAAAGCCGTCGAAGAAGTGCAGGAAAGGAATACGGGATTCGAGCGATGCTGCATGCGCGATCAGCGCCATGTCCATGGTTTCCTGGACCGAGTTTGAGCAAAGCATCCCGAATCCCGTAGTTCTGCAGGTCATCACATCGGAGTGATCGCCAAAAATCGACAGTGCATGGGTAGCCAAAGTGCGGGCTGTCACGTGAAACACGGCAGGGGTAAGTTCCCCCGCGATTTTGTGCATGTTGGGGATCATCAACAGCAGACCTTGCGATGCAGTGAAGGTGGTGGCCAGGGCCCCCGTTTGCAGGGCACCGTGAACGGCCCCGGCGGCCCCACCCTCGCTCTGCATTTCGACTACTCGTGGAACCGTTCCCCATACATTGGGGACGCCTTCCGAAGACCACTGATCAGCCCATTCGCCCATCGGAGAAGAGGGAGTGATCGGGTAGATAGCGATGACTTCGTTGAGCCGGTAAGCAACATTCGCTACCGCCTCGTTAGCGTCCATAGTCTTGAATTTGCGTTTCATCGGTGCTCCTGCTTACGGACCCATCATGCAGGAAGCCCCGTCCGGATGTCGGGAACCCGGTTCACACAGGAGTGTGATTAGGATCACATTGAAGAAAAGAGGCTTCTAATCGAGGAGAAGGGCAATTGCTGGGCGGAGAGCTAGTTCCAGAGTCCTGACAGGTACCCTCAGTGCCCGTACCCGCCACCCTGCAGCGAAACCTTCCCTCGGAACATGCGGTAAACCACCCCAAAGTAAACCGCCGCCAACACCATCCCGAAAGCCCACCACATCAGGCCAACCTGCAGCGTATGCGGTCCAGAGAGCGCATTTTGAATATTGATGTCGCGGTTGGGATCCCCACTCGAAGGCAGCAGCCGAGGATACAAGGCTGCCGCCGCCCCCACCATCATGAAGGTCAGATAAAGGCATGAAGAGACAAAGGCGCTGCGGTCGGCTCCCTTGCCATTGAAAAGAAACATTCCGATCAGCGACAGGACGACAATCAGCGGCACGGCAAATAGAACGGGATAATTGCGGTAATTGTCCAAGGTGTCGGGGCGGACCGCGACCGAAGCCGGCAGGCTGACCGCGGTAATCGCAACCAGCACAAACCACCCACCGCGGGCGAGGCGGCGCGCGCGCCGCTGCAGTTCGCCTTCGGTCTTGACGGCCAGATAAAGCGCACCGTGAATCGTCAGCGCGACCAGGGCCACCACCCCGCCGATCACCGTGTACCAGTCAAGAATTCCCGGCTGCGCACCCGGTTTGAAATTCGTCCAAAGCGGCAGGAAGAAGTATCCGTCCTCCGACAATGGCACACCGCGGATCACGTTGGCCAGGGCGGCCCCATAAAATACCGCCAGCAGGAGGCTCGAAACGAAGAAAAGCCCGTCAAAGAACTTTCGCCAGACTCCCATGTTAATGTGCATGCGAAGTTCAACGCTGATGCCTCGCCCGATAAGGAGCCAAAGCACAATCATTAAGGCCAGGTAAAAGCCGCTGAAGGCTGATGCATAGAGTAGCGGGAACGCAAAATAAAGAGTCCCGCCTCCGGCCAGCAGCCAGACTTCGTTGCCGTCCCACACCGGCCCAATGCTGCGCAGAGTAATCTGCCGCTCTTCTTCCGTCCGCGCCAGTAAAGGGTGCAGAATACCCACCCCGAGATCAAACCCATCGAGGACGACATAGGCCACCAGCATCACGGCCACGATCCAGAACCAGACGAATCCCATCGTTCCACCTCTAATCTTTAGGTGCATTGGTGAGCGAATGCACCCGCCGCAACCTCATCACCACTTATGCCAGAGTCAACGATGCCTTGACCTGCTCCCGAACAGTACCGGGCCCCTCGCTGATGGTGCGGTACACCAAAATTATGAAGAGTATCGAGAGCAAAACGTACACTCCCATGAATCCCAACAGGGTAAACAGGCCGTTGCCGGCGGAAACATTCTTCGAATAGCCTTCCGAGACTCGAATCAACCCATAGACCACCCACGGCTGGCGCCCAATCTCGGCCGTCATCCACCCGGCAGTGTTCGCGATATAGGGGAGCGGAAAACTCAACATGATCAACCACAAAACCCAGGATGTGGTGAACAATTTGCCGCGCCACAAGAGAAATCCCGCCACCAACATCAAGGCCACGAAGTAGGTGCCGAGGCCCGCCATAATGTGGTAGCTGAAGTAGAGTAAAGGCAGTGGCGACGGCCAATCCTCGCGAGGAATCTGGTCGAGACCCTTCACTTCAGCACGCGTCGTCCCATAGATGAGGAAGCTCAACACGTCGTTAACGACCAGCGGATTGTCGATGGTCTCGCGTTCCACATCTGGCTGCCCCATCAGCACAATTGGTGCACCCTTCTGCGTATGGAACAGACCTTCCATTGCTGCAACCGCGGCTGGCTGGTGCTGGGCCATGTAGCGCCCGTGAAGGTCGCCGGTGGGAAAGATCTGGGTAATGCAGGAAATGATGCCGGCAATGACTCCGACTTTCACAAAAATGCGTCCGTACTCGGAAAACTTGTTTTCCAGCAGATAGAAGGCGCCGACCGCGGCCATAACAAAAGCGCCGGTAATCACCGCCCCTGACATGTTGTGCGCGTATTGCAGCAGCGCCCAGGGATTGGTCAGCAGGCCCCAGAAACTCGTTACTTCATAAACTCCATTGGGTAGAACGCGATAGGCCACGGGATGCTGCATCCAGGCATTGGTTACGATGATGAAGAAGCCTGACATCCACGAACCAAAAAATACCAGGAAAGCGGACGCCCAGTGTCCCCAGGGGGAAAGCCGTTTTTCACCAAACAAGAATAGCCCGAGAAAAGCCGATTCCAGAAAGAACGAAAACACTCCCTCCATGGCCAACGGCTGCCCAATGACGCCGCCAGTGGTGCGCGAAAACTGCGCCCAGTTGGTGCCGAACTGAAATTCCATGGGAATTCCGGTCACCACGCCGATAAGGAAATTAATGGCAAAAATCTTCGCCCAGAACCTGGCGGCCTGGTTATAGGTCTCGTTGTGCCGGAGCAGCGCCACCGTCTTCAATACGACAATCAGCAGCGCCAAACCCATGGTCAGTTGGGGGAACAGGTAGTGGTAGGTGATGGTGAATCCGAAGTGAATTCTGTGCAGTACCAGCGCGTCCATAGCAGGCTTTCTCTAGTGTGACAGATTGAAATTCGCGGCCCGGATTGCCACACACCGACAAAACAGCATGACTGTTGTTAGAGATCGAGTACGGCTTTCATCGACGTCGAACCGTCGACCATGCTGACCTTGAATCCCACTTTCTTCGAGATGGCTTGCATGGCAATGTTGTCCCGCAGCATTTCCGAAGAAATTCGGGAGAGCTTTTCGGTCCGTGCAATTTCGATCAGGCGCTTCATCAGTGCAAAGCCCAGCCCGCGCCCCTGATACCGGTCCGAAACCAGGATGGCGACTTCTGCGTGGTTCTTCTCCCGCAGCCGGTTCAGACGGCCAACACCAACAATCGAGACGTCACCGGTTCTTGCATCCTGGCTCTCGGCCACCAGCGCCAGATCACGATCGTAGTCGCCAAAACATATCCGCACCAATCGATCGTGCGCCACCCGCGCGCCAAGGCTCATCGAACAGAAGTAGCGGAGGAACACGGTGCGATCGGACAGCGTCTCATGAAACCTGGCAATCAGTGGCTCGTCCTCCGGGCGGATCGGCCTCAGGGTAACGGAGGCACCATCCGAGAGCGTGACGGCGGAAAGATACTGCGTGGGATAAGGGCGGATTGCCGGCTTCGGCAACTGCTCCGATTGGGTGGATGGATCATGCAGGACCACCCGCGCATCCAGGGCCAGCATCTTATCCGCCGACGCCACCAGCGGATTGATATCAATCTCACTGATCCAGGGCTGCTCCAGCACCAGTTGGCTGAAACGCACCAGGAGAGTTTTGAGCGCGTCCAGATCTACCGGCTTGCGTCCCCGAACCCCTTTCAATGCGGTGAAAACCTTGGTCTGCTCGATCATCCGCTGAGCCAGCGTCGAATTAAGCGGAGGCAAAGCCAGAGCCCGGTCTTTGTAAACCTCCACTAATTGTCCACCTGAACCGAACAACAACACCGGACCGAACTGCGAGTCGATGCTGCTTCCCAGAATCAATTCGTACCCTTCGGTCTTCACCATGGGCTGAACGGTTACTCCGGAAAAATGCTCTGGACCAACCTTCATGCTGACCGAATTCTTGATTTCGTAAAATGCCCGCCGCAGTTCCTCTTCATTCTTGAGATTCAACTTCACGCCGCCGACATCGGTCTTGTGGGTGATGGTTTCGGAAAATATCTTCAGGACAACCGGATATCCCATCCCCGCCGCGTGGGCCAACGCCTCGTCTTCACTTCCGGCAACCCGGGTCTCGACCGTAGGGATGCCATAGAGTGACAGCAGACGCTTCGACTCAAACTCATTAAGCAGAATGCGCCCCTTCTGGCGCGCGGCAGTGAGAATCTCTCGAACCTCGCGCACGGCACTGTCATTCAGCGCGAGATCCGCTGCCCGGGTTGGAGTCTCGTAGAGGGCACGAAGGTTATAGTTGTAGCGCCACATATGCGTGAAGGCGCGCGCGGCGGTGTCCGGGTATGGAACCGTGGGAATGCCGCTCTCGTTCAGAATCCTTTCGCCCTCTGCGATAGCGGGGCCACCCATCCAGCTGGCCAGCACCGGCTTTCCGCAGGCCCGGGCGTAGGGCTTCAGGCGCTCTGCGATCTGAGTTGGGTCAGTCATGCCTTGCGGCGCCAGTATTACCAGCAGGCCATCGCTATTGGGATCTTCGGCCGCCACTTCAATCGCCTTCGCATAACGTTCAGCGTCCGCGTCGCCCAGAATGTCAATGGGATTGTTGTGGCTCCAGTGCTCGGGCAGGAACTCGTCCAGCTTGTGCATGGTTTGAGGAGCAAGCGCTGACAGTTCGCCCGCGTTGGCAATCAGTGAATCGGTCGCCAGCACCGCGGGGCCACCGGCGTTGGTAAGAATAGTGAGCCGTGGCCCCTGAGGGCGCGGTTGCTTGCCCAGCACTTCGGCCATGTAAAACAGATCAGAAATGTTTTGCACCCGCAAAACCCCACCACGCCGGAAGGCAGCATCGAGAACTTCATCGCTGCCGGTGAGCGCCCCGGTGTGCGACGCTGCCGCCCTCGATGCCGCTTCCGACCGTCCGGGCTTGATGACAATGATGGGCTTGGTGAGTGCCACTTCGCGCGCCGCAGACAGGAATGACCGTGCGTCGCCGACCGACTCCATGTAGAGCAGAATGCTCTTGGTATTCGGATCGTCTCCGAAGTGGTAGATCAGATCTCCCCAACCTACATCCAGCATCGAGCCCGTCGAAACAATCGCGGAAAAACCAACTTGCTCTTTCTTGCTCCAGTCCAGAATTGCAGTCAACAATGCTCCGCTTTGGCTCAGGAATGCCACGCTGCCGGTTCGCGCGATGTCATTGGCAAAGGTAGCGTTGAACCCGATTCGCGGCGTCATAACTCCAAGGCAATTGGGGCCTACCAAGCGCATCGCGCTGCGCCGCAACTCGTGACGAATCTTCTCTTCCAAAGCGGCCCCTTCCGCTCCTTTCTCGCGAAACCCGGCGGAAATCACCACCGCCGACCTCACCCCCGCGTCCACACACTCGGCAATGATGGCCGGCACGGTAGCAGCAGGCGTGGCAATGACCGCGAGGTCGACTCTGCCTGAGATGGCGGCCAGGCTTGGGTAAGCAGGAATCCCCAGCAATTGCGGCCGCTTAGGGTTAACGGGAAACACCCGCCCCCGGAAAGTCCCGCGCAGCAGATTTTCCAGGACAGTGCGTCCGACTGTTCCCTCCCGTTCGCTTGCTCCGATTACCGCTACCGATTCCGGCGTAAACAACGCATCCAGGCTGGCTTTCCCCGGGGCTTCAGCCGGGGAAAGCCGGCTGTTCTCTGGTTTATGGGTTTCGATCATGTTCGCCACGCTCTCAGCCATCATAAAACTCCGGAGGTTAGGACTTTCGGTGATGCGTTGCCTATCTTCAAAAAATCAAGCACCTATTCCCAAATTGATGCGACCCCAAAAGGATACTCTCAGCCGCGTACTGTGAGTACCGGGCAAGAAGCATGTGCTACCACCTTTTGGGCAGTATGTTTGCCCAAATGGGTTGAGATCTCGGGACTTCCGCTTGCCGCACGCACTCCCATCACGATCAGGTCAACCTGGTGCTGTTCCGCAAAGGCAACGATGGCCTCAGCACGGTCCCCATACTCGACAAAGCACTTCGTCTTGCACCAGAACTCCGCATCTTTGGGAACCAGGGCCTCAAGCTCGCCAAGTACAAACGAGGCATTCGCGTCCAGGTCCACGCTGCCCACTGCCGGATTCTCCAGGCAGTGCAGCAGAGAAAGCGTCGCCTGGCCCTCTTCGGCGAGAGAGATGGCGTAACGCAGTCCCGCTTTGGATGCCTGGCTAAAATCGGTTGCGAAGAGGATGTTCTTGAATTTGATCTCCGCCGGCGAGCGCAAAGGAACCTCGGGTCCAACCGTCAGAACCGGGCATTGCGCCTGGCGAAACACTTCTTCGGCTACCGAACCCATCATCAGTTTGCTCAATCCCGTTCTGCCATGAGTGCCAAGAACCACCAAATCAATGTCGTCTTCCTTGATCAATGCGCTTAACACGGGCCACACATCGCCCACCTTCATCAGAATGTCGTGGGGGACCGTGGCCAACTCGGCTTCCAGCCGTTCGAGCTGGGGCTGGTCGCGCTCGCTTTCATCCTCGACCGCCATCGGCCACGTGTCGGGGGGAACCAGGTTGTAGTTGGCCGCCGGCACGGCGTGAGCGGCGAATACTTTGCCCCCATACTGCCGGGCGATAGAGACTGCATAGGGTAATGCGGCATCCGAAAATGGTGAAAAATCCGTGGCAAACAATATGTTGCGCAAGGCAATCCGGCTGACTGTCTCTGTTGTTTTCATGAGGCACCTCCCACCGACAACGTTATTGTGGTCTTAGCGGTTTCAAATAAGCTGTGTTTAATGTCATGCCTGAAAGTGATTGAAATCACACACCCGTCCAAAACCCAAATGGATGCAGGCCTTGTGGACCAAATCAAGGCGCGGTCGGATTGCATACGCGCCACTTTTTGCAATTTGGAGGACTAGATCCAGACGGCTATATTTTGTTCGGTAGAAGGACCTTTGGGAGCACTTACAACCCATGTGATCCTGACGACTGCAGTGCCTGCACTCGATTCGTTTCTCATCGCCTTCGTTCCTGGTTCAGTAAATCGCGCTTAGTCGCACGGCACCGGAGCATCGCTGCAAACCTCTACCCGGGGTTCCACCCGGGGAGGAGTGGCCAGGTTTTTAGAAACCAGGCAAACGGCTTTGGCTTTGTGCAGAAGGGCCAGGGCGCGTTCCCGCTTGGAGTCATCGAGAATGGCAAGGGTGGGACGAATCACGATCTCCCCGAAGTTGTAGCCGGACCCGGATTCGGATTTTCGCACTTCGCCCTCGGCTTCCACCTGCAAATCGCGATATTCGAACTTTGAGTACTCGGCGATTGCCTGGAAAGTCGTAGTAAAACAACTCGCCACCGCGGTCAACAGCAAGTGCTCCGGCGTCCAGCGCCCTTCCATACCCCCGAACTGCGGAGGAGCCGCAAAATGAATCGCATTAGGTGCTGAATCACATTTTGCTATGCCGGTCCGGCCTGAGGCCCACCAGGCAAGCACGCGATATTTGTGAGTGTCTTGCATGAAATTAGAACTCCTCTTCTACAACGTTCCTGGCATTCCATCCGCCATTACGACTGCAACTGGAAAGTCACTGTTACCGTGGTTTCAACTTCCACCGGCTCACCGTTCAGAAGGAAGGGTTTGTACAACCATTGCTTGACCGCATCGATGGCCGACGGCGCCAGCAGCACATGACCTGACACCAGCTGCAGGTCCTGAATGTGGCCTTCCTTGTTGATGATTGCCTTTAAGATCACCTGCCCCTGCACATGCGCGTTGCGGGCAATGACCGGATAAAATGGTTCAATTTTTCGAATTAACAGCCCGGTAGTGACGCCCTGCGAGACCCGCACGCGTTTGGGTGTGGCTATCGCCAGCTTAGGAACCATGTCGGTGCGGGTTGTAGCACTGATGATTCCGCCAATCACGCCACCGACCGAACCTCCGGGAATGCCGCCCGGCACGCCCCCGACCACGCCTCCCCCTGTCTGTATCGGAGGCGGAGCTTCTTCTTCTTTGATCATGGCTACCTTGGCCGGAACACGGGTTGGGGTGCGCAATTGCCCGCTGCTCATCAGGTCGGTCTGCACCTGCTTCACTACGCGGGCGATTGTCTCCGCGGCCGGGGGTGGAGGCGGGGGCGGAGGCGGAGGGGCCACCAATAGGGTGACCAGCTGTGCGGTCGGCAATGCGTCCGTAAACCAAAGCGGAATAAGGATCAAGACGCCCAACAGGAAGCACTGCAGCACAACGGAAGCGGCTGTTGTCCAGAACCGGCGTTGCCGTTTTAACTGATGTAGTTCCAACAGGCTATCGCCAAATAACGGCCTGGTTTCGATCGGCAGGCGCGGCAGAGCCTGGTCGGTCGGTATTGGGAGGGTGGAAACTTGGCCTTCTGTTTCCCTGACTTCTGCGGTTGCGCTCATATGGCCTCCTGGCAGCCAATCCGTTCATTACGGACTGATTGTCACAAGACCAGTGGTATCAACGCGGTGCCCGAAGTCACTCCATTTTGTGATGGCGGTCACACATCGGTGCTACAATCTGCGTGTACGAAGAAGCCTCAAATGCCTACTCCATACGGGCTTACGATCATAGACAACTGCCTTACCTGCCCCGTTAGGGAAGAACATCTTTTTTGCAATCTTCCCCAGGGAGCCTTGCAGAAGCTCAATCAGATCAAATCGACGGCGGTTTATCCGAAGTCGGCGATGCTTTTTCTCGAAGGTCAGCAGCCTCGCGGGGTTTTTGTGCTGTGTGCCGGAAAAGCCAAGCTCTACACCTCATCGCGCGATGGCAAGACCATCATTGTCAAATTGTCAGAAGCTGGCGACATTCTCGGCCTGAATGCAACCATCTCTAATCGGCCCTATGAGGTCACGGCAGAAATGATAGAGCCTGGGCAGGCCAACTTCATTGCCCGCGACGCGCTCTTGCAGTTTCTAAAGGAATACGGAGAAGTGGCGGTTCGGGTGGCTGAGCAACTTAGCCGCAATTACTACACGGCATACGAAGAAATCCGTACTCTTGGTCTAACAACTTCTCCATCGGAAAAATTTGCCAAGCTTTTGCTGGCATGGTCCAACGCCATCGATCCGCCCCACCTCAAGCTCACCTTGACCCACGAGGAAATTGCGGAAATGATCGGGACAACGCGGGAAACTGTAAGCCGCCTGTTCTCCGATTTCAAGAAAAAGCAACTGGTGCAGTTGAAGGGTTCGACCCTGATCATCCGCAACAAACCCGCTCTCGAAAAAATGGTCAACCTGTAGGTTCAGTCTTAGGAAGGCTCAGGCTCTTACGGTCCGACGCCTCCGGTGTGGCAATCGCTGCAATTTACCTCGGCTAGATCTCCAAGTTCCACAGGATGTTGAAAGTTGATATTGGCGGCCGCTGCCAAACTTGCTCCGCCTTCCTCCTGTCCCATGACGGTGTGGCAGATGTTGCAATCCTTACTGATAGCCTTGCCCTGCGGACTCACATGCTGGCCATCATGGCAGCGGAAGCAGCCATTGAAGTAAAAATGGCCAAGGTTGTTGGCGTGGGTCTGCCAATTCAGCTTCATCTCCGGAAACGTAGTTCGGCGAAAGATCTGCTGTACTTCGTCAACTGCGTTGCGCACTTCAAGCTGTTTGGTTTTGGCAATCTCAGAATACTTGCTTTCGTAAAAGCCTTGTAACTCTTGCGCGATACCTTGTACGGCAGCTTCCGTCGTATCGTATTTGGCGGTCAAGGCCGAGACGGCCTGCTGCTTGATAAAAGGCAAGGAGACGTCAATCCTGCGAGCCAGCAATGCCTGATCCACCGCCTGATCTGGGGGGACATAGATATGGCTGGGGCGGTTGTGACAATCGACGCAATCCATACGGTGGCGGTCGGACTGCGCGATCTGCTCTTTGCTCAAGGTCGAATCCTTGGCGTAGTACTCCGTCACGCGTCCTTGCATGTCTTTAACATGGATGTAGGGAATCACCTGCCTCTTTTCATCCGCCGCCACATAGTCGATCTGATTGCCGATGTTCATGTGCCAGTGAATGCCTTCCGGTGCACCGGTCGCGGGATCGCCACCCCCGGTTTTTATCAGCATGCGAACCCGGCGCACGGTATTCTTTTCGTCGCTCGCATAGTGGGTGAAGACCTTAAGTTGCGCCCCGTAGAATTTCTTCGGCCAGTGACACTGCTCGCAGGTGTCCTGGGCCGGACGAAGGTTGTGGACGGGCGTAGGAATGGGACGAGGAAAGGTATTGAATGCCGCGGCGAAAACCTGCCGCGCGCCCGACAACTTGGATTTCACATACCACGATGCACCCGAACCCACATGACACTCCGAACAAGAGACGCGCGCATGCGGCGAAAGCTGATAGGCCGTGTACTCCGGATGCATGACGTTGTGGCACGTCAGGCCGCAAAACTGCACCGAATCGGTATATTCGTAGGCCTTGTAACTGCCGACCGAACTCACCATGACAAAAACGATGAGAAACGCTCCGAATGAAAGAGCTGCACTGCGCTGGGCAGCATCGTTAAGATCGATGCGGGGATAACGCGGCGTCGCGCCGTCCTGGTCGGAAGATTTCCTGCGCCGCTCCCGCCACGCGCCAACCGCCATGAGTAGAAATCCGCAAATCAAAAATCCCGGGGCTACCATGTAGGCCAGAATCCCAATGTACGGACTGGGACGTTCCGCGATGAAGTCGATCAGGAAGAAAAGAAAAATATTGGCCGCACTTACGATGGCGAGAGCCACCCCGGCCATGCTGATCGGGTTGCGAAGCGATCGACGAAGCCGCGGGAACAGCGAAGCTTTGTTGGGAATTGATTCCTCATACGCCATTGTTGTTCTCCGGGGATGGGTCTTCTTCGACGCCGGCGCTATTGTCACGCACTGTATCATCGCCCGCCGGTTTTGTTTCGGCAGGGGCGTATCCGCCTTCCACAATCGATTGCAGATCCAGGGGATGCTCTGACTGATAGTGGTCGAGGGGAACCTGGCCGTCCCACCAGGCCCAATTCATGGGATAGGCGTCGGGATCGAAGAATACCTGGTAGAAATGCCATATGAGGATCGCCAGCGTCGCCAGAACCGCTTCGTAGAAGTGCACGGCCGTGGCTACATCCAGCCACCAGCGGGGCAATAAGTTACCGAAGGTAATCTTGGCCCATAACATCACTCCAGTCACCGCCATTACGATGATGCCCCAGATGAGCGCCCAATACTCTACCTTCTCCGCGTAAGTGAACCGTCCAAATGAGGGCTTGTGCGTTCCCACGCCAAGGTGATAAAGCAAATTCTTCCAGACATCCGTGACGTCACCGAATCGAGGACGGATGTTGTACCAAACCATGCGCCCTTCGCGGTTCAAGACCAGATAGAAGAGGTGGTAGACGGAAACAATAATCAGGATGACGCCAGCAATTCGATGGAGAAGTCCCCGCAGGTTTTCGTTGATTCCCAACACCAGGTACTTGAACCATGAATCCGGGAATTTCAAGGCGAAACCGGTGAAGACCAGCACGGTAAAGCTGACAAACAACACTGTGTGCTGGATGCGCTGGCTCTTGGTCATCCGGGTCACAGTACGGTCCCCGTGCCGTCTGCGGCGCACGATAGCCTTGAACCTCCAGATCACGAAGTTATGAGCCAGCATGCCGCCAATAACCAGCAAGATAAGCCAGATGTAGAAACGGCGAACCCAGCGGACCACGATGCTGCCGGTGTCGCTGGACAGAGGCGCGTTCACGTGAACCTTCGCCGCCACGAACTTTGCCGTCACCCCTCGGTGACACTGGCTGCAGGTCTGGACCAGGTTGGCCGGATGGATGCTTGAGCGGATATCGCTGGAGGGAAGAATATTGTGCACGCCGTGGCAACTGGCGCAATTGGCCACCACGGTTGAGCCACGTCTTGAAGCCAGTCCGTGGAAACTGGCGAGGTAGGTGGAAACTCGGCCGCCTTCGATATTGAACTCCTGCGAGAGTCGCACCCCCTCGTGGCAACGGGCGCAGGCGTTCTGCGCCAGATTTTGCGCGGAAACCGGCGAATTTGGGTCTTTGTGCGACTTTATGGAGTGTATGCCGTGGCAATCAGTGCAAACCGGCGCCTGCCAATCTCCCCGTGCCAGAGCCTGCCCATGGATACTCTGTTGGAATTCCCGTTGGACCGGACCGTGACACGCGCCACACGTGGCCGGAACGTTGAATTTGAAGATCGGCGATTTGGGATCCGCTGCGGTAGTAATCTCGTGCGCCCCGTGGCAGTCGGTGCACACCGCGGCTTTTTCTACCCCTCGGGCCACCGCCTGGCCATGGACGCTTGCCTCGTAAGAGGCGAAGGCCTGACTGCTGCGTCCGGTGGCCTCCATCACAAACTTCTGGCTGTGACAGGTACCGCAGGTTGCGGGAATATTGGCGTGGTTGGTGCGGGACTTGGGATCGCTGGCGGGCAGGAGTTCGTGGGCACTCCCATGGCAGTCCGTGCAGGTGGCAGCCGGCCGATTGCCGGCATTGGTGATCTTGGCGTGCAAACTCCGGCTGTACGCTGTTTGCTGATCGCTATGGCAGGTGGAACAGGAAACTTTCGCGGGCGTGTCCTGATGAGGGAGCGCTTTGACGTCGGTGTGACAATCGACGCAGGAGAACATCCCGCCATGCATCGAATTCTTGAACTTATCCTGATTGACGTACAGACTCACCGGCTTGCCATTGACGTCTTTGGTGAGACTGGCGTCGCCATGGCAGGTCAGGCAATCTTCATTTGTAGGCTTCTGGGCGGAGGCGGCACTGGCCAACCCAACCACCAGAACGGCCGCGGCCGCCGCCGCCGCCCGAACCATCGCAATCCGTTTCACTTACCTTTGGCAAGCTGCCGAATATAGCTGACTACATCCTTGATTTCCGCGTCGCTCAATTTCTTCTCATACGCGGGCATCTTGTTCTTGCCCTTGGTGGTGACGGTGACTAATTCCTCGTCGGACATTTTCTGTACTTCGGGAGCCGCGAAGTCGTGGATACCCATCTTCTTGCCGACCGGGGTATCGCCTTTGCCATCGGCGCCATGGCACATGGCGCACTTGGCTTTGTAGGTAGCGGCTGCGTCAGCCGCCGCGGGAGTACTCCAAACCGAAAGACCCGCAGCAATGATCGCCAGCATGACAACATGTTGCAGAGAAACCTTCCCACTTGTCATTTCCATCGTCCTCCTGAAATATTCCCTCTCTGCCAGAACTCTCTACAACTTTAGAAGTGATACTCGAGCGTCGCCGCCAGATAATGCGCGCGGTAGGACGGCTGGTCAGCGCCCAGGAACAAATACCTGGCGGCGCTGGGATCTCCCACGACAAAGAACGGGTAAAAAGGGCTTGGGGTTCCTATCACAGAGCTTGGGCATCCCGGCACTGGACTTTGCGGAGCCAGCGGGCTGACGCACCCCATGTAGGGAGTCATCGCGGTGGTCTGGTAGTCCCGGCTGTCGAACTGTTGATAACGGTACTCGACTTTGGGAATCAGGTTCTTGGTCAACTTGTACTTGAGAATCGTGACTAGTTCGTGATTGCGGCTGGTGGTTTCCGGGTAGTCTACGGCTGCGTTGGTGCCGGTCAGCAGGAACTTGTCCGGGCCGGTCAATAGATCTGGATCGCCAAACGGACGGCTATTTACGTTGCCCTTGGCGGCCGAGAGAGAGTAGTACGTGTTGAGATAGGTCTTCTTACCGAAACGAATGTCCCACCCCACGGTGAAGATGTGGACATAATCGCGAGCCGTGCTGCCCCAGTCATTATTGGCACTGTCACATCCGTGGCCTTGCGTGCTGCAATCGAGGGGTAAAGGAGCCGTGCTGCCCGGCACACGGTACCGCGACGCCATGGACTTGTAATAGCGCTCGTAAGAATATTCAGCGAACAGGGAAACTGCATTGTTGAGAGCGAAATCGCTGTCGAAGCCAGCGTTGTAGGAAAGATCCTTAAGCAAGCCGTACAGGTAGTAGGGGTTGGTCGTGTTGGCAATGAAATTCAGCGGCGACGCACTGTTTACTCCGCCGCGGTGGTTGTAGTCATCCTGCAGCGTGCCGCCGAAGGCGGAGAAACTGAGCCGGTCCGTCAGATCATATTGAATCTCAGCGTCGCCTCGGTTGCGTGTGCGCGCGGCCTCGTCGAACCGCCGGCTGAAGACTGAATCGGCTGTAATGCCTCCGTTGTCTTCCAACGTCTGATCGTCGAGGTATTGGTCAGGATTCCGGGAGGAGTAGCGGTAGGAAGCCCGGAACGACAGATCTTTGCGCAGTTCCATGTCGACGGCTGTGACCAAGCCGTTTTCGACAGCGTGCTCGACGTCGCGGTGAGTGCGGTCCATGATCTCGCCTTCGTAACCCGCCTTAAGAGAACTTTTCTTTCCGAAATACCAGTTGCCGATCACCTCTATGTTCTTGCGGTTGTACCCGAACGGGGTATTTTCCTCGGGTTCGGTAGGGTCGGCGGGGGCAAAATCACCCTGGACCGGCGTGAAGCTAAGCACCGGAGTGTCATTGGTGTAGTCGTATTGCCGGTAAATTCCCTTGATATCGAAGTTCTTGGCCACGGTGGCGATCAGTTTGTAATTCATCGCCAGCGTCCGCTTTTCGCCGTGCAGACTGGTGGCGGGCAGGGGCCCGGTCCCGGCTTCCAGTATCGAATTGGTGGTGTAGGGCAGGAACGGATCATTTTGCCGCAGCCAGCCGGCATTGATGCTGGCCAGAAGGCGCAGACGCTTGGCCAAGGCAAACGAACCGGCAAAGTTTATGTAGTGGGCGCTGTTATCAGGATAGAGGTCGACCCGGCCAGTGGCTGGTCCCTGGGTGGCATTCGAGCAATCCACGGGAGCAACGCAGTCCGAAGTGCGGAAGGGATTGTCGAAGAGCAAAGCGCCGGTGTCGTTTTGAAAAAACAATCCCGTGTAGCCGAACTGCACTGCCCATCGCTTTTGAGCATGCTCCGCCATGACCCTGACAACGTTGTTGAAGTAATCGATGGGCTCGGGCAGCTCTGCCCCATATCCTCCGGTCAACGAGGCGCTTGGGCTGGTATTGAAGATCAAGCCAATGGGACGGGTGCCAGTCTCATGTTCGCGCGAATAGGAGGACAGTAAATCCCAATCCGGGTTGATCTCATATTCGAAAAGGGCAGTGCCGGCGCGTCGCTCAATGCGGGGATTGATAAAGCCCATTCCCGGCACTACCTGCGACTGAATGGTGCTGGGCAATGCGGTCGGATCGTTGGCGGCAAGGGCCTGCAATGCGTTACGTGTCAGGTCGGGGATAGTGAACACTCCCCTGGCCGTCTGGCTGTAAAGGGTACGGGTAGTGTTCGAATAAATGTGAGGGATTTCGTCGTAGCGGATTTGCAGCTTAAAGCGGTTCCACTGTCCGAAGGTCGCCAGGTAGCTCTGGTCACGATAGACGGCTTTGTCGGACTGCAAATCGAGGAAGTATTTCGAGCCCACCAGGTCGGGCATGTTCAGGCGGAAGCGGCGTACAAAGAAACCATCGCGCAGGTCGCGGTATTCATTGTATTTCGAAGTTTTCAAGGCAGGATCGAACGGAAGATCCGGGCGCCCGTAGACTTCCCCCCAACTGGTGCGGACCCCGGCCTCGACCATTCCACGTTCAGGACGCTCGTCCTGCGCGAGAAGCACAAGTGGCGACAGCAGGAGTGCGAGCAGCAAAAACCGGTTCTTTGGGCTTGCAGTTTTCATGGCACTCACTCTCCTCTCAACGCATAAAGAAATTTCCGGAAGGATGATTCGATCCGTGAATTAAAGAATGGCAATTGGTGCAGCCGCGGTTAAAGTTCTTGATCGATCCGAGCGGCTGCGCCTGGGTCGGGTGGCGGCTGGCCACGTGACAGGAGTCGCAGACCCTTGGCATCCGTACTTTCAGAAGCTGCGGATTGCTGCTGCCGTGCGGCTCGTGACAGTTGGCGCAATTCTCCATCACCGGAGGATGCTCCCACAGGAACGGCCCGCGCCTTTCGGCGTGACAGCTGTAGCAATTCTCATTGATGGTGCTTTGAATCAGCTGGCTTGGATTGGGACTGCCATGCGGATTGTGACAACTGGTGCAGGTGACCTTGCCCTCGCGATAGGGCATATGGGAAGAGCGTTGCAACTGAGCACGCCGCATCTGGTGGCATTGCAGGCATAGCTCCGGTTGCGGCTTCTTGGTGCCAACATGTTCTGTGAGAGGCGCGCCGTAGCGTGATTCCGAGGACAGCGCCGCATAGCGCTCCGCCGGACTGCCGTAGTGCACCGAGTGACAGTCGACGCAGGCCATGGCCCGTGACTCGTGCGAGCTGCCCTTCCAAAACATCTGATTGCCTTTGGTATGGCAGGAAAGACAAGCACCATTCCGTTCCTCCACCGGCGTGGTCGAGTCTTTAGTAAAGCGGATGGGAATTGTGTCCTTACCACCGCCGGCTTCCACGTGGGCCTTACCCGGTCCGTGGCAAGCTTCGCAGCCCCGAGCATCCAGTTCGGACTTGGGATGCGCCATGGCATTGCCCATAATGGTGTGGACAAAGCTCTTCTGCTGTTCGGCGTGACAGGTAACGCATACCTCGGAGCCGACGTAGTCTCCGTCGGCCTTGGCCGGGGGCTGAGAAGCCGCGGCCGCGCTTTCGGCGGAAACCTGCGGCTTGTTTTCAGCCGCGCCATCTGCGCTTTGGGCCCGCGAGAAGCTCCATACTCCGAACGTCATGGCAAGTAGACTCAGCGTTAACCCCAGTTTCCGTGTCATGGTTTTCCTTGGGCGGGATCCAGAGCGAAGGCCCTGTCGCCGCAAAAAAGAGGTAAAAGCAGCTCGACAATCGGTGTGCGCATCCTCTGCCTCGTCTTATCGGCTCGATTCCGCAAATCCTGATCTGATTATTAGGCCTATGTTATCCGCCCGCAGCTTCAACCAATGGGAGAAAGCGCAGCCGGACGTCTGCCTATGTCCCCAAATGAATCTGTTGTGTCTTTTTGAAACACTACCGGGCACCCAATCTGGCGCGACTGCGAAGCAATCCGTCGGGCCAGCGCTGCTTTTGCGAAGATATATCCCTCATTCCGGAGCAAAAGTCAATCCCCTGATAGATATCGAATCAGACTGCTAAAGCCCTGGCTTCATCCAGCGTTCTATGCCCGGCACGACGAAAAAGGCGCATATCGCTGCGAGTTGCATTCAGATTATTCACACCGTCCGTCGTAAAGAGTGTGACGCTTGTCACACTGATGTGACAGTGGTGACTCCCCTTGCGAAAAACTTCTAAACCGCCAGCAATTGCTCGAGGCCCTCTCTGTCTAATATGTGCAAGCGAGAGTCGTAAACCTGGACCAGTTGCTGCCTCTTGAATCGGGTGAACAGCCGGGTTACCGTCTCGCGGGATGATCCAATCATCTCGGCGATCTCTTTATGAGTCAGTGGAATCATTCTTATGGTTCCATGACCGTTTGCATCGGCAGTGGGCAGATCAAGAAGGAGGCGGGCCAGCTTCTCTGGGGCGGAGGCCGACAACCCAAGGTAGCGGACATGGTTGAAGGTGGCGTCGTACATGCCGCTCAGAATCCTGGCCACTTCCAACGCTGCAGCGCCGTGTTCCCGAAGGTATTGAACCAACGCCTCACCGCCAATGAAGCCACACTCCAGGGAGTCGATAGCCTCAGCGGTAACTTCGTGGGGATTGCCAGAAATCACTGCAGCCAAGCCCAGGATTGCCTCAGGGCCGGCCCTCCCGACCATGACTGATTTCCCCGCAGCCGAACTGGCAGAAAGCTTTACCCGACCACTCCGAAGTAAAAATACCCCTAGGGCTTTTTGTCCCTCTCCAAAGAGAAGATCTCCTTTCGGGTAGTGCGTGGGACAGGAAATAGCATCCAACTCTGCCCGCAAATCGCGCGGCGGGCCCTTAAACAATCGCGCTTCAGTTAGGAGGTGAGATAACCCATTCTCTACAGACCGAAAGTTATTTCCCGGAATCTCTTTGCGGGATTGCGGGGGCTTGCGAGTTTTTCTTTCAGGCACAACCCGAAACCGGTAAGGCATTGCTTGCATCCTCGCGGGCCTCTAGCTTTGACTTCGTCAGTCTCCGGGCTGCCTGGGGCCGTCTGGCCGTGCTGAAGCAGACTGCGCGGTTTCCAAACGGCTGATCTCTTTCCGCAGCCAGTTTTTCAGAGCTTCTTCCAATTCGATTTGTGATCCCGCCTGATAAAGGTCCTCAATGGTTTCTCCCTTAGCTGTTAACGGGATGTGCCGGCAGGGGACGCCTTCATTTCGCTTCTCGCCAGGCACAAACTGTATTAGCTGGCACTCGTTACAGGGATGGGGACGATCGGGATCATCAAAGTTCAGACAACTTGGGGAGTCTTCAAATATGAGAGGGGGTCGACGGGGAGCATGCGGGGAGCGCCCATAGCCACCATCCTCCAGGAATTTCAACTCGAAACGCAGGAGCTCGAGGGTGTCGCCAATGTCTGCCATAAAAGCCGCCTCGACGGCTAGATTCCCAAGAAATGGCTGTAAGTCCTAGGAGCTACATCACCTGCATGTGTGATTGCGGTCACAATCAAGACGTGCCCGCTCCAACTGCTTGCGCTACAATCGTGGGCGCGGGAAATCACGGCGCAACAGGGCGTCTCGGGACTGGAAGGGATCTCTCAACTCCTTGTCGGAACGCTTAAATCACTGAGTTGTCAGCAAGATAAAGGGCAGCGCGCGGTCAATGCGGAGAGAACTATTAATGGGGGTTGGGGACTCAAAAATGCGCTTTCGGCTTCTTGGAATTGTAGTAGTCCTCCTCGGAGTCGGCATCACCTGGTGGCTCGCCCACCATACCGCTGCGACGTCAGGTTCGGACCGACTGTCGTTCAACCAGACAATTCAGCCGATCCTCTCGGAAAATTGCTATGCCTGCCACGGTCCTGACCCAGGCTCGCGCAAGGCAGGACTTCGCCTGGACCGGGCTGACTTCGCCTATGCGCCGCACGAGAAGTTTGGCCCTGCGATAGTCCCGGGAAAGCCGGACAAGAGTCCTTTGATACGGCGGGTTGAATCGGATGATCCCAAGGAACGCATGCCCCCTCCCGAGGCACACCGAACCCTCGATCCGGAGCAGATCGCTCTGTTACGACGGTGGGTAAAAGACGGCGCCGTGTATGAGCAGCACTGGTCGTTCATTCCGCCCAAGCTGCCGGCAGTCCCTACGCCGAAAAATCGGCAGTGGACCAAGGACCCGATTGATAGCTTCATCCTCGACCGACTGGAGAAAGAAGGACTGACGCCTTCGGAAGAGGCCGATCGCTCAACTTTGATTCGCCGGGTAACCTACGACCTCACCGGACTGCCTCCGACGCCGAAAGAGGTGGATGCCTTCCTGACCGACAGGTCGCCGAACGCATATGAGAAGGTGGTTGATCGTCTGCTAGCGAGTCCGCGATATGGCGAGCATCGCGCCCACTATTGGCTGGACGTGGCGCGCTACGGGGACACCCATGGCATACATCTGGACAATCTGCGCAGCATCTGGCCCTATCGCGACTACGTAATCAAGTCTTACAACCAGAACAAACCGTTTGATCAGTTTGTGAGGGAGCAGCTCGCGGGAGATATGCTTCCCCAGAAAAACCTGGATACCTTGGTGGCGTCGGCGTTCATGCGTGCCGGCATCAGTTCGGGAGAGGGCGGTACTTTGATTGAAGAGTTGCGGGTGAACAACAAGCGGGAAAGGGCGGAGGCATTCGGCGCGGCTTTCCTGGGTCTAACCACGGGCTGCGCGGTTTGCCATGACCACAAGTTTGACCCCACCACCCAGAAGGATTTTTATCAGCTGACAGCATTCTTCAATAACCTGACGGAGAACCCGTCGAACGACGACCGCAACGACTGGCCGCCCTTTATTCGAGTACCAAAAGAGCAGAACCGCCCGGCCTATGAGAAAGTCCTGGCCGAGCGTTCGACTTTGGAAAATCAGATTGGCCAGCGCCGCAGGGAGGCCCACCAACTGGTGCCAGAATGGCTAACCCAGTCCAAGTCACCGCCTGAGCCGGTAAGCACTTCCGGATTGCAGGTTCGGTTTCGCTTTGACGAACAAAAAGGTGGGAGCTTCCTCAACTCTGCACCGAATACAAACTTGAAGAGCGTTACCGCCACCGAAAGCCCGGTAATTTGGGGCGAAGGGATCTGTTTATGGCCATACATGAGAATGGACACCGGTACCCGCATCGACCTGCCGGATGCCGGGAACGTAGAGGCCAACGATTCGTTCACGGTTGCATTCTGGCTCCGACCGGATTTGCGTCCGCTGGAAGCCAGAGACAAGAAAAAGCCGGACGGCGTAATCCTGGCCCGTGCCGACGCCAAGGAAAAATCTCGGGGCTGGCAGCTTCGAATTAACGAGGGAAAGCTTGCCTTCACGCTGGCTCATGAAGCTCCAAAGAACGCGATCACGGTGGAGACCAAGGATAAGGTTCTGATCGAAGGTCGATGGAACCACATTATCGCGGCTTATTCCGGTACCGGGAAAGCCGCCGGTGTCAGTCTCTACGTCGATGGACATCGTCTAGACCTAAAGGTCGTCCAGGACAAGCTGGCGGGAACCGTGCGCACATCGGTCCCGATGAGCTTCGGACGGATTTACCCAGACGATGACCCCCTGCGGCAATCGGCCTTCCAGGATTTTCGCCTTTATAGCCGCAGCCTCACTCCGAACGAGGCGGTTCGCCTGCCTTATGAGGACTACGTTTCGGAGATCGTCAAAAAACCTCTAGCAACCTGGTCAGAAGACGAATTCAAAGTAGTCAGCGATTTCTACTATGCAGACCGGGATGAACCGGTGCGCTCGATGACCGCGAAATTGCCAGCGTTGAACCAGCAACTCGATGAGATTTCTAAAGATGGCGACATTACGCTGGTGAGCGAAGAGGCCCCCAGTCTTCCCTATGCTGACATGCTGACAAGGGGGGTCTATAACGCGCGTACGGAACGAGTGCGGCCTGCGGTCCCCCACTTTTTGCCGCCATTGCCGGCCGGCGCGCCTTTGGATCGCCGCGGGCTGGCGGAGTGGACGGTTAGCCGTAACAATCCGCTTACCGCAAGAGTGACCGTCAACCGCATGTGGCAGGAAATCTTTGGCACCGGCATCGTCGAGACGACGGAAGATTTTGGCGTCATGGGCGCGCGACCCAGTCACCCGGAATTGCTCGATTGGCTGGCAGTTGATTTCCGCGACAGCGGCTGGGACGTGAAACGTTTTTACCGGCAATTGGTGCTTTCTGCGACCTACCGGCAGTCGGGCCGCGTAACCCCGCTGCTCGCCGAGAAAGATCCCAAGAACCGGCTGCTGGCTCGAGGCCCGCGTTTCCGCATGGACAGCGAAATGCTGCGCGACACGGCGCTCGCAGCCAGCGGCTTGCTGGTGGAGAAAATTGGCGGCCCAAGCGTTAAGCCTTATCAGCCACCCGGAATCTGGGAAGGCAGCCATGACGCCAGCAACACGCGGAAATATGTGCAGGACCATGGCGATGCGCTTTATCGCCGAAGTCTTTACACTTTCTGGAAGCGAATGGCGACGATGCCCGACATGGATGCATTTGATTCTCCTATGCGAGACGCGGCGTGCACGCGCCGGCAGCGCACCAACACACCCCTTCAGGCGCTTACCGCAATGAACGAGCCCTTGCGGCTTGAAACGTCGCGCAAACTGGCGGAACGGCTGATTCATGAGTCTCCAAAAGCCGATGCCCGCTTAGACTACCTTGCGGAACTGCTGCTCTCGCGCGAGTGGCGTCCTAAGGAAAAGGCCATTCTGCAAGCTGAACTGGAGAAATTTCGCTCGACCTACAGCAAGAGCCCCGCGGACGCTGCACGGCTCTTGAAAGTCGGAGAGAGCAAAGTGGACCAAACGATTCCCGCGCCGGAGCTGGCAGCCTGGATGTTGGTTTCAAGCACAGCTATGAACCTCGATGCAGTGGTGAACAAATGAAATCTGAAGAATCCTTGCCGAAGCATGTTTGTTGCGACGAGTACGGGGAAGGCCCCTCGGTTTATGACTTGCCAGTGCCAAAGGCACTGCGGGAAGAATGGCGGCGGCTGGCGACTCGTCGGCATTTCCTGGGGCGCATGGGAAAGACCCTGGGATGGGCCGGGCTGGCGGTCCTCATGGGCGATAGCTTGCTGGCAAAGGGCTCCTCCGAACTCAGCGTGCCAGCCGCTCAATCATTGCGGCTTCCCAACTTTCCCCCTACCGCGAAGCGGTGCATTTACCTGTTTATGTCGGGGGCTCCGCCGCAGATGGATATGTGGGACTACAAACCAGGGCTGGCGGCCCTCTATGACAAAGACTTGCCGGACTCAGTGCGCGGCAACCAGGCTCTTACCGGCATGACGGCCGGCCAGGCACGCTTTCCGGTAGCCCCATCCCATTGGGCGTTTACCCAGCAGGGCAAATCAGGGCGATGGATAGGCGACCTCCTGCCATGGACTGGCAAGATTGTGGATGACCTGGCAGTGATTTATACGCTGCAAACCGATGCCATCAATCATGAGCCGGCAATTCTGTTGATGAATACGGGGAACATGGTGCCGGGCAAGCCTTCTCTGGGAGCCTGGTTGTCGTATGGCTTGGGCAGCATGAATGAAAATCTGCCCACTTTCGTGGTGCTTAATTCAACGTTGATTCCGCACTCTAACCAGCAGCCGATTTCTCCTCGGCTCTGGAGCAGCGGCTTTCTCTCCAACGAATACTCCGGCGTGGCCTTCCGTTCGCAGGGAGATCCGGTCCTTTATCTGGATAATCCGCAGGGCATGAGCAGCGCCACACGGCGGGCTCTCGTCGACGGGGTGAATGCCATCAATCAAGTTACGTACGAGGATGTCGGAGACCCGGAAACGCATGCGCGTATCCAGGAGTATGAGATGGCGTTCCGCATGCAGACCTCGGTGCCCGAACTAACCAACATGCGCGACGAACCGGCGAGTACATGGGATCTGTACGGTGAAGAGGCTAAGCAGCCCGGCAGCTTCGCACATAATTGTCTGCTTGCCCGCAGGCTGGCAGAACGCGGCGTGCGTCTTACCCAGATCTACCAGCGCGGCTGGGATGTACATGGCGACGTTGTGGGCATGTTGCCCAAGTTATGTGCAGCCACTGATCGCGCCTGCTATGCCCTGATTACCGATCTCAAACGCCGCGGTATGCTCGATGACACGCTGGTCATATGGGGCGGAGAGTTTGGGCGCACGGTTTACAGCCAGGGTGGCCTTTCCAAGGCAAACTATGGGCGCGATCATCATCCGCGGTGCTTCACCATTTGGATGGCGGGCGGCGGGGTGAAGCCGGGAATCGCTTATGGTGAAACGGACGACTACTGTTACAACATCGTTCGCGATCCCGTGCCTGTGCGCAACTTTAACGCCACGGTTCTCCACTTGCTGGGCATCGATCATGAGAAACTGACTTTTAAGTTTCAAGGACTGGATCAGAAGCTCACCAGTGTAGTCCCGGCAAAAGTCGTTACCGATCTTCTGAGTTAACTCTCCAGGCATTCCTGCACAGGGTTTGACGGAATCCGCATGCCACTTCGAATTCGGGCTTGGGCACTAGGCGCTGTGCCGATCCTTGTCCTTTTTAGCCTTCTCTTCTTTGCGCCACCCGACGGCACGGAGCGGGCCCAGTTGGCCCAGTTCGTGGGACTTTCCAGCACAGTGGGATCCGAAGCTTGGAATTCACGTGACTTGAAGTCGCGGC
>JADMIO011507002.1_pt1 | contig 107788 bp, 91 predicted proteins | sample 8958161 | NCBI WGS metagenome assembly JADMIO01 (sample SAMN16585339, study PRJNA669376) | soil metagenome | isolation source: Crop rotation soil | place: USA: Cullars Rotation, Alabama | collected 2011
GCGACTTCAAGTCACGTGAATTCCAAGCTTCGGATCCCACTGTGCTGGAAAGCAGCTTTACTGTTCTTGCGACATCCGGCAACGCTGCAGCCACAAGATTTGGAGCGTAGTGAAGCGGCGCATCAGCGGCAGTAATGCGGCGTATCGGGGCATCCAGGTAATCAAAGCCTTCCTTTTGTATGTTATAAGTGATCTCAGATGATACAGACGCAAAGGGCCATTGTTCTTCTACAATTACAAGCCTGTTCGTTTTCTTTACGCTTTCAAGAATTGTATTTACATCCAGGGGACGAATGGTCCGCAAATCAATAACCTCGGCGCTAATATTTTCCTTTTCCAGTTCTGCAGCAGCGCCCAAGGCTACTTTCATCATTTTATTGAAAGAAACAATGGTAACATCAGTACCCTGTCTTTTTACATCTGCTTTTCCAAGTTCTATATAGTATTCTTCATCCGGAACATCGCTTTTATCACCATACATTGTTTCACTCTCCATAAACATGACAGGATCTTCTTCATAACGTATAGCCTGTTTCAATAATCCTTTCGCATCATATCCATTGCTTGGTGAAACAACTTTTATCCCGGGAATATTTGCATAAAGACTTTCAAATGCTGTGGAATGCTGGGCCCCCAACTGGCCGGCCGATCCATTGCCGCCACGAAAAACAATCGGGCAATTTAACTGGCCGCCACTCATAGCAAGCATCTTAGATGCGGTATTTAAAATTTGGTCTAAAGCAAGTACCGCGAAATTCCAGGTCATGAATTCCACAATGGGACGAAGCCCGTTTTGCGCAGCACCCACACCTACAGCTGTAAATCCAAGTTCAGAGATAGGTGTATCAATTATTCTTTTCGGACCAAATTCTGCCAACATCCCCTGGCTCACTTTATAGGCACCATTATACTCGGCTACTTCTTCACCCATTAAAAAAACTCTTTCATCTCTCCTCATTTCTTCGTTCATAGCCTCACGAAGCGCTTCACGAAATGCGATTGATCTTGCCATTTTACGGTGGTTTTTTAAGGGGGCAAAAATAAGCGAGTAGACGGATAAAACCTAAAATGAGATCAGGCGGCCTGTTTGATTATTGCAATAAAAAAAACTGAAAACACCAGTCAATTGACCAGCATTTTCAGTTAGGTAGCTTATTGCTGATTGTAATTTCTAATTATCGTCGTTGTCATCGTTACCCCCGTCATCGCCATTATTGTTATTTCCGGCGAGACATTCCTGCTCTATAGTATTCATCTCTTCTTTTGACATGTTATTATCTGCATCTGAATAACTTTTATATTTTTTCTCGATTTTTTTCAAAGTGCAATCACAATGTGCGGTAGACCTTTGCCGGTCGGCACCCGCATTCATTGCATTCTGAACACAAGTGTTCATAAATTTTTCCTTGTCTGATTTCGACCAGCCGCCACCACCAAAAAGGCCTTTTCCTTTTTTGGGTTCATCACCCGGTTCGTCGTCTCCACCCTTTTTTTGTATGGCAAGCATACAACTATTCCCAATTTCAACGCCAGCCGGGTCATCGTCAGGTGCTGCTTCTGATTCCGCATAGTTTTTCCATTTTTTCATTGCCTTTTCTAATGCACAACTACAAAACTTTTTAGCTGTTGCATTATCAAGTTTTCCTTCTATCTGGCCCATACAGGTTTGCAATCCCTTTTGCTGGTCGGCAACAGACCAACTGCCACCACTGTTATTGCAATTGGTAAAAAAAGCTACGATGCAAATGACTATCATTAATTTTTTCATGATTAGTGGGTTTAGTTTTTAAAAGTTATTTCGGCTAAATGTTGGTATAAATAAGTTTAATATCCCTGGCAGTTTCTAATGGCCTGCTGCCACTCCGCTGTTTGAAAATCAGCTGCGGATAGTTTATTCGCTTTGTCGAATGAATATTTTCGTTCTACTTTTTTTGTCATGCATTCGCAGTAGGAATTTGCCTGCTGTGTAGTTAAACCGCTTTGTTTTGCTGTGCTGGCACATCCTTTAATAAATGTCTGCCGCTGGAGATCGGTCCATTCATCGTTGTTCGTTTCATCACTATCATCTTTTTTATAATCATCTTTCCTGTCGGTAGTGCTGTAGTCGTCACGATTGTCATAATCGTTAGTGTTACCTCCCTGTCCTTCACACTTCTCTATAATATCATCGGTTTCATCTTCTGATGCATTCATTGCCTCATTAAAGCTTGAAAACCTGGTTTGCATTTTATCAAGAAAGCAGGCGCATATTTGTTTTGCCTTTGGTTCGTCACTGTAATTTTCCATGCATTTGTCCATGGCTTTATCACGGTCCTTTTTGCTCCATTTGCTGGTTGTCTTGCTATCCTCGTCATCATATCCGTCGCTGTTCTTTTTGTCAACGTCGCTTTTCTCTTCCTTGTCATTCTTGTCTGCGGTACGATCTTTACCGCCAAGCAAATTGTTGTTACCATTGCAGGCAGCTAAAAAACCGGTGGCTAAAAAGAGAATCAGTAGCTTTTTCATTTTAGTGGTTTTTGGGTAATTGTAATATCAAATTTCGGAAACGCAGTATAACAGAAAATACTCCTTTTGGAGTATATGAATAGTGGAAATCCTGTCTTATTGATCTTGTTCGGGGTAATGTTCCCGGCATTTTTCTACTATCTCCCAGTCATGATCCTCGTTGGCGCTATCATTTATCCGTTTGTAGCTTGAATAATATTTCTGTGCTTCAGTCAGCATGCATGCACAGAGTTCATCTATTTTTTCCGGCGCCATGTCTTCGCCCTCATGTCCATCTTTACATTCGTCTATAAACTTTTTTTGATCTGCCTTTGACCAGCTCTGTAATTTATTGCTGCTGCTATTCGCTGAACTTGTGTCGGTTTTTCCGTTGGATTGATTATCTGCTTTTTGAACTTCCTTATTGTTACGATCATTCCTGCCATTACCGCACCCAAACAATGTCACAACAGTAAACAGCAGGAGGGTCAACTTTCCCATAGCAGCAAAGAAACGGGCTTTGTATAAAAATAAATAAATCCGGACTACCAGCCATACTTTGGCGAATTGCATCGCCTTATATTTGTCCACATGACATCGGCACATTTTTCACTTATCATTATTGGCGGGGGACCTATCGGGTTGGCTTGTGCACTGGAAGCTCAAAAAGCCGGACTACAATATCTCATTCTCGAAAAAGGGTGTCTTGTAAACTCACTGTATAATTATCCCACCAACATGACTTTCTTTTCTACTTCAGAAAGATTGGAGATTGGTGGAGTGCCTTTTGTTTCTAATAATGCCAAGCCAACAAGACCAGAAGCGTTGGAGTATTATCGGAGAGTAGCAGCATCACACAATGTGAATATTCACTTGTTTGAGGAAGTGACAGATGTGAAGGTGCAAGGCGCAACGAACAAGGAACAAGGTGCGGAGGACAATGAGTTTTTAGTTGTCACCGATAAGCAGAATTATACAGCTGACTATATAATTGTTGCTACCGGGTTTTATGGGTTGCCGTTTCTATTGAATGTACCGGGAGAAGAACTTCCCAAGGTGACGCATTATTATAAAGACCCGCATTTTTATGCTTTTCAAAAAGTAATTGTTGCCGGTGCCATGAACTCAGCCGTGGATGCAGCATTGGAAACATGGCGCAAAGGTGCTGATGTTACCATGGTCATTCGGGAAAAGGAAATTGGCGAAAGAGTAAAATACTGGGTCAGACCGGATATTATCAATCGTATAAAAGAGGGATCAATAAAAGCTTATTTCAATTCCACTATTACCGAAATAAGAAAAGATGAGGTGGATGTTCAAACTCCTGAAGGAATGATAACATTGAAGAATGACTGGGTGATAGCAATGACCGGTTATCAGCCCGATCTTGATTTTTTAAGCCGAATGAATGTTCGCTTATCAGATGATGAAATAAAAACTCCCGAGATTGATGCCGATACGTATGAGACGAATGTGAAAAATATTTTCCTGGCAGGAGTTATTTGCGGCGGGATGGATACACACCGCCTGTTTATCGAAAATTCGAGAGAGCATGCTGAAAAAATAATTGCCACTATTATGAAAAGAAATTAATGACGGCATCCTTGTTTCTAAAAATACATGAGAAAATTTCCCTTCATTACTTCTTCACAAGCGTTGACTCTCCTCAGGGTTATGCTTGGCTGCATGCTGGCAGCACATGGCATCATCCGTTTGTATGCAGGCACTGTGAACGGTTTTGGTGAATTCTTAAATAGCAAAGGATTTGTGATTGGGGGTGCTATCGCATGGTTTCTTACCTTCTTTGAAATCATAGGTGGACTCAGTATAGCCGCAGGTTTCCTGGTAAGATGGGTCGTACCGGTATTTATTATTGAACACTGTTTTGGTATTGCATTGGTGCATGCATCCAACGGATGGTTTGTGGTAGGCTATCAATCCGGAGGTGTAGAATACAGCACACTAATAATTCTCTCTTTAATAGTTATTGCAGCATCTGCTAAGAAATAGAAGAATGAACAGCTTTGATAAAGTCATTCAATTTGGTTTTATCAAGCATGCCATTTGTTCTTACGCCACTGCAGATATCTACTCCAAAGGGCTTGACTGATTCAATTGCCTCACGAACATTACCTGCATTCAAACCGCCTGCCAGGAAAACGGGCACACTAACTGCCTGTACCAATTCACGACTGATGTTCCAGTTATGAACATTGCCAGTTCCTCCCAACGTTTTAATGGCTGCTTTTGGATTCCCGCTGTCTAATAAGATGGCATGAATATTATCCTGTACAGATAAAGCCTGCTCAATACTCTCCTCTCCTGTCACATGTATCACCTGCACGATTCGTACATGTGGCAATTCGTTCTTTATATGCACATAACTTCCTTCGGTCAATTCATCAACTATCTGCACTGTATTTACTCCCGTTCTTTTAACATGATCAATAACAGCAGTGGATGATTGTTCACTTGTTAATAAGAAGGACGCAATCGGTGGATGAATGGTTTGAGCAATGCTTGCAATCAGTTCATCGGAGATCGGCCCCGGCCCACTTGGCATTTTGCCAACCAGACCCAAAGCGTCAGCTCCATGCGCTATTGCCAGCTTTGCTTCTTCGACAGAAGAAATGCAACATATTTTTATTCTTGTTCTCATTATTAGTGTTCATTCGTATCCCTTAGTGTCCATTCGCGTTTTAATTAGCGATCATTAGCGTTTATCTCCTTCATCATCAACCAGTCCTTTTGCAAATCATCACCCAGCAAAAAATCCTGTTCTCCGAAAATGTCAAAGCCCCATCGTTTATAAAAATCAATTGCTGTTTTATTCTCTTTCCATACACCGAGCCATATCACCTCTTTGTTTCTTTCTTTTGCCACATCAATAGATTTCTGCATCAAAGCACTGCCGATTCCTTTACCAATCATTTTATTGGAAGCATATATCCTGGCAATTTCCAAAGCCGGCCTGTTTTCAAATTCGGGTCTTTGCTTTGTTTCATTCAATTTTACATACCCTGCTAATTCATCATCAATAAATGCAAGAAAAAAGGTGAAGGCTTTATTGCCTGCCTCCTTTACCAGGGCCTCCCTGGTAAATTGTTCGTTCATGAACTTGTCCATATCACCCGGTGTGTTGTAAGGAGCAAAAGTGTCATAAAAAGTTTTGCGGCTAAAGTCAGCGATCAATTCAGCATCTTCTTTACTTGCAAGTTTTATAGTAGGAAACATCTACACAATTTATAAATTGACGGGCAACTACTAAGTATTCCTCCCAGTTTTTTATTTTCATGTCATTCTTTCGTGTGGTTTATACTAAGTTATTAAAATATAGTTTCTATTTTGTTCCCGATATCCAATGAAGCCAATATCCACCATCTATGAAAAAACCTTCATGTTGCCCTCCGACCGGGGCAAATCCGTCAACCCGAACTACCACACAACCAGTTAAACGGGCCAGGACAAAATCTAAATCTATTGCTGTTGCAGGAATCATCTTTCTTGCACTGTTTTGCAATTATACCCATGCCCAATTTGGCACCAAAGCATCGGCGGTATGGATCACTGATTGCAACCAAAGCAACTACTACAATACTTCAGGTGCTGTTGCTGACCTGATAGGACCCTCGGCCAATGTATTTGACAATAGCAATTTTGGTGTGCATACACAGAATTCAGGAACACTGATGATGCGTGGTGCACAACTGAAAACGTTTAAGAACCCGGCTTCTTCCAATGTATGTAGTGCAAGAATGTTTTATCGTGTCTACCTGCAAAGCGGTGCACCGGGTGCATTCATTTCTATGAGCCTTCCGTTTTTGGAAAACTGTAACACTGGCAGTGGTACATTTCCTACAGGTGGTCCTTGTATAGACGGTGATCAGAAATGGCAACGTCTTTCACCCGATATCAACCTGACAAGTTATGCTCCGGGAAATTATGTGCTGGAAGTTTATTATGAGGCATCCGGATCACAGACAACAACTTCGTTGTGTAATGATTTAGTTACGCTGAATAATGGCGGCGCTAATTACAAAGCCTATTTCTCTATCCAGTCGCCTAATCTTTCAAGTACCAACCCGTCATCGTGTTTTGGTAACGAAGGATCAATCACTATCGGTGGTCTTGTGCCAGGCGCTTCTTATCAATTAACCTATACTGACGATGGTATCACAGTCGGTCCCGCAACATTTGTTGCCAATGGTGCCGGCCAGATCATCATCACTGGTTTGAATAAAGGTTTTTATTCCAATTTTACTTTACAGATCAATGGTTGTACAACCAATCTCTTTACAGGTATCATTTTATCTGACCCGATATTCGTACCTGTATTCACGCCTATTCCCCCATTCTGTGCAGGAACAGCTAACCCCGTGTTGCCAACTATATCAAACAATGGCATATCAGGAACATGGAGCCCGGCAACAGTTGATAATCAGAATTCAGGCACCTACACGTTTACACCAGCTGTTAATACCTGTGGTTACACAGTTACCATGAACGTAACTGTGATACAAAGAACAACACCAACGTTCCCATTTGGCACAAGCCTTATCATTTGTGGAAGCGGAACAGTGCCAACCTTGCCTAATACATCAACAAACGGTATTACAGGTACATGGAATCCTGCGGTAGTAGATAATCAGAATTCCGGAACATATACATTTACACCAAATCCAGGTCAATGTGCTAACCCTACTACATTTACCGTAACAGTTAATCCTAATATTACACCAACATTTGGTTTTGGCACAAGTTTGACAATCTGCGCAGGTGGATCAGTACCAACTTTACCAACAACATCATCAAATGGAATAACAGGTACATGGAGTCCTGCAACAGTTGACAACCAGAATTCAGGAACATATACATTCACACCGACAGCTGGTCAATGTGCGGTGCCCACAACATTTACTGTAACGGTTAATCCGAATGTTATTCCAACCTTCAGCTTTGGCCCGAGCCTGAATATTTGTGGAGGCGGATCAGTTCCAACATTGCCTGCAACATCCGACAATGGTGTTACAGGAACGTGGAACCCGGCTGTAGTAGATAACCAGAATTCAGGAACATATACATTTACTCCAACGCCAGGTCTGTGTGCGTTGCCATATACATTGACAGTAACTGTCAATCCAAACATCACACCGACATTCACATTTGGAACCAGTCTTGTAATTTGCGGCAATGGAACAGTCCCTGCATTACCGAATACATCAACCAATGGTATTACCGGTACATGGAGCCCTGCAGTGGTAGATAATCAAAACTCAGGCGTATATACATTCACGCCAACAGCAGGTCAATGCGCACTGCCTACAACATTTACTGTAACCGTTAATCCTAATATCACACCGACATTTACATTTGGTACAACACTTACTATTTGTAATGGCGGAACAGTACCAACGTTGCCAACAACATCAACCAATGGTATTACCGGTACATGGAGCCCTGCTACAGTTGACAACCAAAATTCAGGTACCTATACATTCACGCCGAGTGCAGGTCAGTGTGCGTTGCCAACGACATTTACAGTAACAGTTGACCCAATCATCACACCGACATTTGGTTTTGGAACAACGCTTACTATTTGTGCAGGCGGATCAGTACCAGCTTTACCAACAACGTCAACAAATGGTATTACCGGTACGTGGAACCCTGCAGTGATCGATAACCAAAACTCAGGTGTGTACACATTTACACCGACAGCCGGTCAATGTGCAACAACAACAACATTTACCGTAACAGTTAATCCGAATATTACACCGACGTTTACATTCGGAACAACGCTTTCAATATGCGCAGGCGGAACGGTGCCAACTTTACCAACAACATCAACAAATGGAATAACCGGTACATGGAGCCCATCAACAGTAGATAATCAAAACTCAGGTGTATATACATTCACTCCTACTGCGGGATTATGTGCATTGCCAGCAACGTTTACTGTAACGGTTAATCCGAATATTACACCAACGTTTACATTTGGAACAACGCTTACCATTTGCGCAGGCGGAACAGTACCAACATTACCGACAACTTCAACAAACGGTATTACCGGTACATGGAGTCCATCAACAGTAGATAACCAGAATTCAGGAACATATACATTTACTCCAACAGCAGGTCAATGTGCGACGACTGCAACGTTCGCTGTAACAGTTACAGCTAATATTACACCGACATTCAGTTTTGGCCCGACATTGTCAATCTGTGCGGGTGGAATTGTACCCACATTACCGACTACATCAGACAATGGAATAACAGGTACATGGAACCCGTCTGTTGTCAGCACTTCAGCAAACGGAACATATACATTCACTGCAGCCGGCGGATGCGTGTTACCTTATACATTTACAGTAACAGTTAACCCGATCGTCACCCCGGCATTCAGCTTTGGTACTTTCCAATCTGTATGTATGGGTGCACAGGTTCCTGTGTTATCAACCACATCAACCAATGGAATAACAGGTACCTGGAGTCCTGCGGTAATAGATAATCAAAATAACGGTACATACACATTCACACAGGATGCTGGTCAATGTGCAGTTGGCACTTCATTCACGCTTGAAGTAAACGTGATGCCATCAGTAGGTGTAAGGGCAGACACCAGTGTGTATGATAAAGCAATGCTGCCGCAATTCAATTTTATTGAAACATTTGGTGCCACCATCAACTGGACCAACTCTAATCCGTTGATTGGATTGCAGGGATCCGGTGTAGGACCTGTACCACAATTCACGGCTACTAACCTGACTAATGATCCGATTACCGGACTCATCACTGCCACACCTTCCGTGGGTGGTTGCGTTGGTAATTCACAAAGCTATCGTATAACTGTATTGCCTTTGGATAAGGATGTATTCGTGCCAAACGTTTTCTCACCGAATGGTGATGGTAAGAACGATATATTGTTTGTATACGGTAACTACATTACTAAAGTTGACATGCACATCTTTAACCAATGGGGACAAAAGATTTCGTCTATCACTGATAAATCCATTGGATGGAACGGAACTTACAAAGGAAGTCCGCAACCAGTAGGTGTGTATGTATATGTATTGAAAGCCGAACTGGCCAATGGAAAAACAGTCAACCTGAAAGGTTCAATCACACTTGTGAGATAAAAAAATAAAACTCAAACCACCAATATCCGTATCATGAAAACCATTATTCAACGAACCGGTTTATTGACAGCCTGCTTGCTGCTGGTAGCCACATTCAAACTGGCTGCACAGACAGATCCGCACTTTACGCAGAACTATACCTACCCGATGTATCTCAACCCTGCTTTGGCAGGTAGCGGAGATGGAGAGTACAGGGCCTCTGCTATTTATCGCAGTCAATGGGGAAGCATCAGTAATCCTTATCGCACCGTGGGTGTATCATTTGATACACGCACGAACAAGAATATAAACCTTGGTGCCAACATATTGAACCAATCAGCAGGTGACGGAGGATTTAATTATCTGAATGCTTATGGTTCGATTGCCTACACCGGTGTAAAACTTGGCAGAGAAGATGAACATCGCATTGTGTTAGCGATACAGGCTGGTGCCATCAATCGTTCTGTGAACCAGGCAAAATTCAAATGGGGTGAACAATGGAACCCGATCACTGGATACAATGGTTCTAACCCAACAACTGAAACTTTTGCAAGAACATCGTCGACTACATTGGATATTGGCGCCGGAGCATTGTATTATGATGCATCGCCCGGTAAAAAAGCGAATGCATTTGGTGGCGTTTCCTTTTTCCATATCAATAAACCAAAGGACCCGATCATTTCTACAACAGGTGCTGAATTGAATACCATACCTGTTCGTTATACAATACATGGTGGTGTAAGCTTCAATTTATTTGATCGTGCTCACATCGTACCGCATGTATTGCATATGCGCCAGGGGCAAGCCAGTGAAACAATGCTCGGTACATATGTACAGCTAAATGTAAACCCGGAAACAGACGTGATGTTCGGTGGTTATTATCGTGTGAAAGATGCAATAGCTCCATTTATCGGGTTTGACTATAAAAACTTTATTGTTGGTTTAAGCTATGATGTGAATACATCAAAGCTTGGGTCAATGACAAAAAATGTAAACAGCTTTGAGTTAAGTTTTACTTATGTTAAGCGTAACGGTTCACAAAGCATTTTTGATTTTATCCGTTGTGCAAGGCTTTGATCGATTGTTAATCCTAAAGAAGACTAACCCTATGAATAAATTATTCTTTTTGCAAACAGATACTTTTAAAAGTATTGCAAATAAAATAGCCGCCGGCTTATTGCTAGTGCTGATTGCCTGTGCTGCTAATGCGCAGATAAAAAGCACCAAGACAAAAACCCCGCAAAACCCCATGCAACTGGCTGACCAGTATTTTGCAGCGGGAGAATATTATACAGCGGCGCATTTGTATGGTCAATACCTGAATCCACCGAAGAAGCAACAGAGATTGGTGAATGAATTTCCTTTAAGTATTAAACAAAGAAGCTCTTCGGCAGCAGCTAATAAAGTTTCACGTGCAGCTATTCTTTTCAAACAGGCAGAGGCTTATCGTCTTGCCAATTATTGGAAAGAAGCGGCGGAAATTTATAAGCAATGTGCTGAAGAGTACCCTTCGCAATATGCGGATGCATTGTATTGGCTGGCTGTGTGCGAACGCAGTATCGGTCATTATGATAATGCGAAAGAAAGTTTGACAAAATATTTAAGCACCGACAACCAGTATAAAGAAGCTGCGCAGAAAGAATGGCAGACACTGCAATTTATCCAGCAGCAATTGGCGAGACCTGATTCAATCTTATTTACAACAAAAAAACTGGATGCGCCTAACAGCAGCCAGAAAGGAGTATTTGCTCCTGTACAAATCGGCGGGAATCAATTTTTGATAAGCAGTACACAAACAGATTCTGTGCGGGTCAATGGTGTGAATCCTCATCACAGTCGCTTATTTACAGTAAAATTAAAAGAAGATGGTTTGGAAGAAATGACACCATTGTCAATTTCATCCGATGAGCAATTGATCAACCAGGGTGCTGCAACTGTGAGTGCTGATGGTAACTATCTTTATTTCTCACAATGGAAAAAAGAAAAAGGAAACACAGTCTCTTCTATTTATTATTCAAAGAAAGATGGAAATAAATGGGGCACTCCTGTCCTGCTTTCATCAGTTAGTATGAAAGGTTTCAATAGTAAACAACCTTTCTGTTCATCAGACGGAAAGTATTTATATTTTTCTTCAGATCGTCCGGGCGGTACAGGTAAGTTTGATATCTGGTATGCGCCTATAAAGTCAGATGGAACAACTGGTGAACCTGTTAATGCAGGTTCTTATATAAATACAAGCGGCGATGAACAGGCTCCGTTTTATCAAACAAGCAGTTCAACACTTGTATTCTCTTCAAACGGTCATGACGGCATGGGCGGGTACGACCTGTTTGCTGCAAAAGGAGATGGAAGTGAAATGACATGGAAGAAAGCGGAGAACCTTGGAAATCCCGTTAACTCTTCAAGAGATGATATTTATTTCTTTGCTCCTGAAAAGACTGCTCTTTTAGAAAATGCAATCTTCAGCTCAGATCGTGGCGAAGGTTGTTGTTTGGAATCATACAGGGTGTCAAAGGCTCCGAAAAATAAACGTCTCACGGGTCTTATTAATGATTGTAAAGACAACACACCTGCAGCAGATGCAGAGGTTGTTTTAAAAGATGTGTCTGGTAAAACATGGACGACAAAGACAGATGCTGACGGAAACTTTGTATTTGAGATCGGTTCAGAAGTATACCGTGAACTTTCTTTAACTATCAACAAAGATCAATACCTGGAATCAGCTTCTTTGGTAAAACCTGAGAAAGTTGATGAAACAGATCTTCTCACCGATAACCTGATCAACGTGGCTATTTGTATTGAGAAAAAACCAGAAGAAAAACCTGTTGAGCCAGAGCCTTTGGTCATCAAAGCTGAAGATGTGGTAACAGTGTTCTTTGAATTTGACAGAAGTTTGCTGAAGAATGATGCTGCAGTTAAACTCGACTCTATTTACAATGTATTAATTGAAAACCCTTCCGCGACTATCCAGATATCCGGTTATACCGATGGATTGGGTTCTGCAGATTATAATGCAAAACTGTCTGATAAGCGTGCAAGAGCCTGCGCAGACTACCTGATTAAAAAAGGTATTGAAGCCAGCCGTGTTACGTTTGTTTCATTCGGTGCATGTTGCCCGATTGAAATGGAACTTATCAATGGACGTGATAATCCTGATGGAAGAAGCAAGAACCGCAGGGCGCTGATTAATGTAAAGAAAGACTAAAGAACCAACATATTTGCCGTTGCTAACCCATGAAAGGCAAACCTCTTCCCTTAAAAAGGGGGAGGTTTTTTTATTTAGCGTTATTTGAGAAATATCAGGGTCATTCAGTCAACAGCTTATTTTAACATAGAGCACACTTAGGAAAAGATGCCGGGTCAAGCCCGGCACGACATCGAACAGGTCGATTGACTTCATATATATCCTTATTATGAGAAGTCTCAGCCATTACCTTAGGGCTTTCCGATGTCATCCCGGGCTTGACCCGGGATCTTTCTCTTGTAAACGTCTCTTCAATAGAAAACACCGTTTATATAATTAAACACTATCTCGTTTACCAAATCCGATAACTTAATACTCCAAAGCCATGAAATGATTAAAAGATTTTTCTTATTACCGGCACTGCTTGCGGTGTTATTTGCAACTTACGCATCAGGGCAGAATTTATACGAAGCGAAAAAAGATACAGCCAAACCTCCGCGTCAACCTTACCTGAGGTATTTTACAAAGGATAGTTACAACAGGCAGATCACTTTTTATGTTTCTGAAACAACTTCGTCTGCAAAACTTCCATTGGTTGTTTATGTGCAAGGTTCCGGTGCCGGTTCAAATTTCCAGGTAAGAAATGATAAGCTTACTCCTGTTAATGGGCATATCTATATCACCGAGTCATTGCAGGGTAAAGCAAGATTATTGATCGTGGAAAAACCAGGTGTAAACTATCTTGATAATCCCGGCCCTGGTGAAGCCATGAAGAATGAAGAATTCAATACACAACATTCATTGGAAAGATGGGCCGAGGCAATCAAAACTTCCATAAAAGCAGCGATACGTGCAGGTCTTGCTGATTCATCGAAAATATTGGTCATTGGTCATTCAGAGGGTGGCCTGGTTGCTTGTAAAGTAGCGAATGATTTAGGTTCGCTGGTGACACATGTTGCCAATATGGCCGGAGGCGGTGATTCACAGTTGTATGACATACTGGTATTGGCAAGAAAAGGAACTTTCTTTAAAAACGTTTCAGAAGATAGCACAGCAAGAGTTCAATTCGTATTGGATGAATGGAAAAAGATATTGGCTGATCCATTAAATACGGAAAAATTTTTCTTTGGTTTTAGTTATCTCCGCTGGTCAAGCTTTATGCAAACATCCTGTTTGGAACAACTGGAAAAATGCAAAGCGAAAATTTTTATTGCCCAGGGCATGAAAGACGAAAATCTTGACCCCGCTTCTGCTGACCAGTTGTATGCCCATCTGTTATCAAAAGGTAAAGATGTAACGTATGACAGGTTAGAAAATGCCGACCATGGCTACAATGATAAAACGAACCCGGGCTTTAATGGATGGAAAGCGGAAATGCAAAAAGTAGTTGATTGGTTTGTGGCAAATTGATGGGGTGTAAAGGAAGAAGGTAAAACGCACAAGACACAAGGAACAAGGCACAAGGTTTGGGGGCTTAAAGTCTTTTTCTCCGGATAATTACATTTTCAAGACTATCCATCGGTTTTAATTTCTTATTTGGAAAATCAATTCCGCTTTGTACCTGTGCATTCACAATATAATAGTAATAGTCGTCTGAAACTTCCCCGGTGGTGCTTGCATCAAATTCTTTCCCATAGTCGAGAGTATCCACACGGATGATGCTGTCACGGTTATCAGAAAGATACAGTCGTGTTATCGCAGTACTTTGATGTGCGATGAAATAATTTTTATGAAATGCAAGGCCATCGATGTCACTTGAGTTAATTTTTCCGGATGGAAGTGTCGAATAGGTTTTGGAGGCGATGTCGATCATGAAAACCCCTTTTTCATTGCAAACAAATAAGCGACCTGGTTTATCTGTAAAATCAAGTCCATTGATAAAACTAACTTCAGGGAAATTGATAAAGAATTCAAGTGTGTCAACACCCGGTATTATTTTGTACACAGACTTACCGACGCTTTCACTCACGTACACTGTGCCATCATCAGCAACAGTAAGATCATTCAGAAAAACACCCTGCTTATTTAATTTATATTTTTTGATCAGTTTCCCGGAGACAAGATCAAGCTGATAAACAGACGATACCCATTGTTCGCTGGATGGATCTACCAGGGGAAGCATATCATTTACTTCACAACTCACTGCCCAGATACAATTTCTTTCATTATCCACTTCCATACCGACCACGCTTTTGATATCATCCTGTGCCTGCTTAATGAAATCGCTGATCACCCCCTGTTCATTGATTGAAACGATCTTTCGCTTATGCATGCTGCTTACATATATCGTTTTGCTGACAGGGTCAAAGGCAAGGCCCTCCGGAATAATGTCTTTTTCAGTGATGATGTAATCTTTTGCATTTTCTTTTTCGGTAGATGAACATGAATAGAATAAGATAACCAGGAAAAATGCAGTGAACGATCGCAGTGCTGCCATAAAATATTAGTTGAGTACATTAAATGTATTTAATCCTGCAGAACAAAATCCCTTTTTTCAATAAACGGTAAATACGGGAATAAAAAAGCCTTCCTGCTATATAGGAAGGCTTAAAAAAATTTTTGTTTCCGACTCACCACTGACCATTCACCACTCACCTCAATGTTTGCCCCACAATTCCACCACCGCTTTACTATCTGCAAAATCTTTTGTGTCGTACCAAAGAACAACCTTGGTTATGATGCGGCGGTTGCCTGGCAGGTCGATAACACGACTTTGATCACCGGCAACAAAATTGTTTTTTAATTCTATTTCCTGTGTTTGTCCATTGCGGAAATGAACAACCATCTTGTGCATATTAATAGGACCCTTGTCTACTTTTAGTTGGAGGGCTGTAAAGAAACCTTCTACTCCTCCCACCCCTATTTCATCCCTGTCAGCTTTGAAATTGACTTTGCGTTGTCCAAGTTTTTCCCATTTCTGCGGAGATTTATCTGTCGTAGTAAATGAAAAAAGAGAAGTTAATAAGATGGTGGCAAGAAAGGCTGATGATACGCCCTTGATAAACTGTTTCATAAAAAATGATTTTAATGTGGTAAATGAAAGTTAGGTAGTAAGGACTGCCAAAAGTTGCACCTGTTTAATTTGTGCAAATATTTTTGTTTGGCCACGGGTAAAACCCGGATTACATCTTGCTTATCTTTACCTGCAGGCTTTTCTCTTTATTACTTACCTGTAAATGATAAACGCCTTTAGGCAAATTATCAATTGAAATATATTTTGAATAGTTTCCTTTCGATTGCATCCAATTCTCCGATCGAAGCAGCTTGCCTGAATTATCAAATATTTTTAACTCCAACAGCCCGTCTGCTTCGGCGTAACCAATCAGTACAAATTTATCCGATGAAGGGTTTGGAAAAACTGATAAAGCATGCTTATTATTCCCCGCCGATAATTTGATCACGGGTGAGTAATGAATTTCTCCCAGCATACCGGTTGCTTTGATGCGATAGTAAACAGTAGTTGATCTTGCTTCGGTAGAATTATCATTGCTGGTATAGTTAAGAACGCTGGTAATTGCATCCACTTTCCCGGTTGACACAAAACTTCTTCCATCCATTGCCCGTTCCATTTCAAAAAACTTTGTGTCACTTGCATCATCCACATCCCATTTTAATAGAACACCTGTTGTAGTTCTTTCTGCCGTCAAAGTAATGCTATGTAATGGCAGTGTTGGTGATGCTGTCGCCATCACTCTTACCAATAAACTAATATAAGCAGCTTGCGTGTAGATACCGGCTTCCGTTATTTCCCATGAATTCTCATTGGCCGTTCCGTTCCAACCTGTGTTCCATTCTTTGTAACTTTTTTGCGGTGGCTGTCCTCCCGGCGGACTGATACCGGGAATAGAAAAATCTTTATTGGGCCCGCCAGGTACATAACCCGGTGGAGGTCCATTGGGTGATGTAAAAACATTATCCCAGATAGTTCCATTGCCAAACCAGCTATGATAAAATTCATTCACACAACTATCACCACCATATGCATACATATTTGTCAGCATCACTTTACCCATCGGGTTCACACCATGAAACCAATGGAGATAACTTTCACCTACTTCTTTGTATAATGCGGTTTGACCCGTATTGACACTAAAGTCGGCAAAGTCAAAATTGTTGACACCAGCATTTGCTTTTACTTCATGGCTGTTCCAGTGGTATTGTGCATCCGGCATTGATGAACGATAGAGATCAACATTGCTGTTATAATCATTAATACCTAATACTCCATTCTGCCCGGCTTTGACAGTGCGTATGTTATTTACTACTGATGCCGTTGCGCCGGTCGTTTGCGTATAGCGCAACAATGCTCTTTGTACAGCCGACCAGTAAGGGCCCCACCACCAGTTAGCATAAGGTTGTGCATTTACATATTGCGCATCAAATACTGTTCGATATTGCACATCGGCTGTTGCTTCATACAAATAGGCCGCTGCAGTAACAACCAAATCCCGTTGGGCAGCCACATCTGCATCAGCATCACCTGCTACTATATTCTGATCATCGCAGGTAGTTTGAAAGCTGGTAAAATTGCTGGTTGTTACAATTGCCCTGTTCCATGCATTCACAGCTCTTGTTAAAAGATCATTACCATACGTGGTCATGGCAGGAACTCCGAGAGATTTATAAACCATCGATGCCAATGCAAAAACTGCGGCGCCGGTAAGCGTAGCGGATGTGCATTCCGGCACATAGTATCTTGGATTGTTGTCTGTGCTTGGAGGGGAAGATGAATTGTAATTATCAAATCCAACTTTTAAAAACAATCCATTCGTACCTGTAGCGTCCTGCATTCTTGTAAGCCAGTCGATCTCGTATTTTACTTCGTCGAGAATATCGGCAACACCGTTTCCCGATTCAGGGATGTTATAGTTATCAGTAAAATAAGCAGCATGCATCCTGTATGTCTCCAGCAAATTGCAAAGCGGCCCGAGCGTAAACGTGACGTATTTGTTTCCATCACCTGCATCAAACCAACCACCATGCACATCTCTTGCAGTAGCGGCATTTGTTTTGTCCCATCTTGATCTTGCAGCATAATCCTGGTTAGCACCATCAAATGCAGCAGCATCTGCCCATTTAGGATCGGTGTACGGAGCCTGCTTTGCAAAATTGATCCGTTGATAGAAATACATTCTTGCTGCCTGTTTCAATACTTCAGCGTACACATTATTATTTATTTCGAAACGGTAAGAACCAACGTTGTTTGCCACATCATATATATAATAAGAACCGGTTGTTGTCACTGAACTAAAATCAAACCACCAACCTTTGTCGCCACTTTGTGTATGTGTTCCCCCGCTGTTCCATGCGGTTAATGTTCCTGAATAAACAACAGCATCCGTCAGCCAGTCTCTAACCTGGTATTGATTAGCACCTGTTCCGGGTGAAAATGATTCTGCAGCATTGTAACCTGTTTGCGGATCAACGATCACCGCAACCTTTTTACTATTTGGCAAATAGCCAAACTGATCGATCTTAATATGTTTTGTAGTAGCACCGGGCGGAAGTGAGTAAGCAGTCAACGAAGCAATCATCATCCAGCAAAGCAGGCAGTGAAATTTGGTTTTCATAATTAGCAATTTAAATAAGCAGTGGATGCCGGCGGCGATAAAAATTTGCCAAAAACCATGCCTTCGGTTTCAATTCACAAAAACAACATTTGCAAAAGTAGTTTTTATGGCCAGATGTGGAAACTTACTCAGGTAGTTAACCGTAAAGACATATAAGAACCCGCAAAGGAGCTAAGGGTTCAATTGCAGATTGCGGATTTTAGATTGCAGATTTATGGCAGATGTTCTGATTTAACGGTGTCATCAGTGAAGATTATAGAGGTGCAGAACTTCCCATCGAATCTAAAATCCGCAATCTGAAATCTGCAATCAATAACAAACGGAAAGTTATTTGTAACCAATCGTTATCCATCCCCCCTTCTCCATCGCCAGTATCACCTGTTGTTTATTTGCAAATATTCTTTGCTTGAATGCATCAAGGATTATGCGATCGTCGGCGATGATGTTAACAGGTTTGCCTTTATCAAAAACGGCAATAAATTTTTCTTTTAATGCACTCACAATAACCCAGCATCTTCCCTGCGGATCGATAGTGGATGCACCAACATAGGGATTTCTTTTGTCAGGGTAAGTTTCCTGGATGATCTTTCTCAGGTTTTTTACTTCTTTACCATCATAGAAATAGCATTCCCCCTGTGTGGCCATATAGTCATTTCCTTTTCCATCAAATAAATGGCGATAGACCAACGACGGTGACCCGGGGATTTCTGTCAATTGTTTATCCTTGTATTTAAATACTTTGTCAAGGCTGATATATAACTCACCTTCCGGCGATACAGCAATATCATGTACGGCCCTGTTGGGAGGGAAATTTGTTATCGAAGCGGAGGGTATAAAATCAACTTTTCCTTTATTGATAGTTGTGATGCCTTTAGCACTTGCCATCCAGATCACCCCGTTTTTATCAATCGCCACTGCACTCATCTTGTTCTCGTCCGCAGCAGCTATTGTATCAAACACTCCCAAACTTCTTTCTTTGTATAAAATTGTTTCAGAGAGAACATAATTCGTCTTTCCATCAGTCGTTATATCCAGCACATATTTGTTAAAATCTTTGGTGCCACTGTTACTTCCATTGTTCCAGTAAAGTTTCATTGCATCCCGCGTATATAGATAGCCATTCGGCAAAAGCCAGTTGTATCCTTCCAGGCCACTTGACCTGTTGACCAGCTTAAATAATGTATCTGTTTTTTGAAGCATACGCCTGATAATACCGGGAGAACCTGTTTCATAAACAGTATTTGTGTAAGTAGTAAAACCAGATCCCAATCCCGGATAAGAAGGTTTGTAGTTTGCTTTTTGCAAGAGAATCCTGACCGTTGAATCAACAGGAGCGGAAACGGTGAGCTGCAACGCGGTATCCTGAGAGATAAATAACACTTCTTTTTTGTCGCTGAGCACCAGGCGGCAGCCATCGAAATATCTTTCTTTGGAAAACCCATTCTCTTTTAATTTGCCGGGATATTCTCCCACACGATACAAACCATACAACATTTTATTACTGATAGAAAAATAATGGATCAATGTATTATCCATGAACCAAACTGACTGGCCGGGAACAAATATGATGGGACTCTGGTAAGTACGTGCAAGAAATCTCAACGATTTTCCTTCGGTATCGAACAATGACAGCTCACCGGAGGTTTCATTGACGACCAGGTAATTTTTACCTGCAGGAAAAACCTTTGACAATTTTGAATAACGGAGACTGGGAACCGTGAAATTTGTCCACGTATTGTTCTGATAACTGAAGATCCTTTCACCATCGGTGACGGCGATCTCATTGTCATTGATATTTACGCTGCGCAAGGTCGCATATCCTCCGAAGGCATAATTCGGAGTAATGTCTTTCAGCTTATCATTCATCAGCAGGTACATTTTGGTATCGGTATGAACAGCGACTTTGTCTTTGTACGCCGCTAAACCGATCAGTCCTGAAACAACTTTGTTGCTGTCTGTCTGGTTGATCAATTTGTATTTTGTTGTCACCGGGTCAAAGAACAGGAGCCCTTCTTTAACGAGCATATAAATTCCTTTGCCCGCGACAGAGGTTGCGTTGGTGGCGCTTTGCCAGTTGACGGAGTATTCTACATTGGTGATTGTTTGCGCATGCAGGAAGGAGTACATGCATAGGACAGGCAGCAGGATTAGTTTTTTCATACGGAAATTTAGTTGCTGCAAAATTATTTGAAATACCGTAGGGATGGTATTTTGTATAGAACGCGGATCATTAAGATTATGATGATTGACTATGATATCTGTTTAAGTCATTTGTTTCCTGTTCCTCCGCCGTAGTCGCAATGACGCGTTATAAAAATCGGCTTTCCTTTCACAATTTGAGAAATAACTCACGCCACGGCGCAGCGACGCAACGGGACGACTGTGCGACACTTTGAGAGAGGTCTTTTCAAAACCGACTGAGAGTTTCAAAATTTTTTACGACAATCATAACCCCAAAACCATAAACGATAAACCCTGCTATCTTTGTACGGTAAGCCGTCATCTTATGCCTTGTGCCCGGAAATTCATCTTTATTCTTTACCTGGTATTCCAGTTTTTTTTTATTTCCTCATTCGCCCAGTTACCTGTTTACTGGAGTAAAAATATCGGCGGCACAGATAATGATAACCGTGCATTAATCGAACTGACACCCGACGGAGGTTTTATCGTTGCAGGCAACTGCCGTTCGTCGGATGGCAATATCAACATATCCGGTTTCGGTCAGACAGACGCCTTGATTGTAAAATTTGATAGTTGCGGTAAAGTGCAGTGGCAAAAAAAATATGGAGGTTCAGGTACTGACAATGTATATGCTTTGAAGCCAACGCCTGACAATGGATATATTTTTGCAGGTTACAGCAATTCTTCTAATGGCGATGTCAACAGCATCCATGGCGTAATGAGTGATTTTTGGATTGTAAAACTCGATGCCGCAGGTAATGTTCAGTGGAAACGGGCAATAGGCGGCTATGCAAGTGACAGGGCAGAATGTATAGTCGTGCTTCCGGGTGGTAATTACATAATTGCAGGAACTACCCTTTCTCTTGACGGCGATTTAACAGGGATATACGGTCCGGGAGGTATTGATGGCTATGTAGTATGTCTTAACAGCGTTGGTAACACAATCTGGCAGAAAAAAATAGGCTCTGCCAAGCTGGACAACCTTCATGATATGATCTATTTACCTGATAACACTATAGCCGGATGCGGGTTCATTGAAGAATTAGGTTCTCCCGGTCAGCCTAATGCAATGGGAGATGTGTGGGTATTTAAAATGGATGTAAGCGGTAATATGATTTGGAACCGGAGATACGGAGGTACAGGAACAGAACATGGAACTAAAATTATTACCAACAATGCAGGTGAACTGATAGTATGCTCTGTGAGCGAATCAAATGACGGGGATCTTTCAGTAAACTATGGTGCGGAAGATATATGGATATTCAAAGCAAACGCAAACGGGGATATTGCCTGGCAACTTGATATTGGAGGAAATGATCTTGACTATGGATGGGATATTACTATGCTGGCCGACCAGTCCTTTGTTATCTGTGGCGAAACCCGATCGGCTGACGGCGTGCTCACTCCGCAGTATGGACAAGGTGATGCTTTCCTGGTAAGCATAAGTAACAATGGACAATTGTTATGGAAACAAAACTATGGGGGCAGTCTTCCTGACCTGCTGTTTAATGTAAGATCATTGCCAGGCAATACATTAATTGCTTCCGGTATATCTGGTTCATCAGATCATGATCTTACGGGCAACTATGGAAGTGCCGATATGTGGCTGATAAAATTTAAAGACAAACCATCTGCTGATGTTGATACGACTGTCTGCAACAAAGCAATGATCAGCAATATTGAACTTAATAATGATACAGCATTCACAATAACTCTTAAAGATCGCTGCGGCTATGACTCAGCGTATATAAATTATGCAGTTGCCGTCAACAAAGCAAATGTAAAGACGATCGGTGATACAACTATACAGGTTGGACAGGCCATCACATTGTTGACGACAGCAAGCGGTAACGTTGTATGGGAGCCCCAGCAAAGCTTAAGTTGTTTGAATTGTAATAATCCTGTTGCTACCCCGATAGTAACAACAGAGTACATTGTAAAAGCTCAGCAGGGATCATGCATAGCAACCGACACAGTTAAAATAACCGTAGAAGGCAAAAACGAAATTTATATCCCTTCCGCTTTTTCACCCAATGCTGATGGATTGAACGATACATTCAAAGCGAGCGGTTATGCAGTAAATTTCACTATGCAGATTTATAATCGCTGGGGCAATCTTGTTTTTTCTTCCCGTAACATAGCGCAAGGCTGGAATGGTTTTTATAAAGGAAAGAAACAACCATCAGGAAGCTTCGTTTATGTCGTGACTTATACTGACTCCGCGGGCAAACGAAAACTCCTGAAAGGAAATCTTGTTTTAATAAAGTAAATAATTCAGGCGGTGGTGAATGGTGAGTAATCAGTGGTGAGTTATGAGTGAGAGCAAGAAATTCTGAGGTTCGCTGTTTTTTCGGAAAGTTTTTTTTATCTCCTTGTAAATATTTGAACGCAGATCATTAAGATAATGATGATTAATTATGATATCAGTGTAAATCATTTGCTTCTCCGCCACGGCGGAGCGCTATGATGACCCATCACTGATTACTCACCAGTGACCACTCACATGTCAACTCCCTTCGCCAGGACCAATTGAAAGATCAGTAACAGGATGACAAGAAACATGATTGGCCAAATAAACACTTTTTGATTAATTGAACTATTGATCGTCCTGACCTCTTTCACGTTCCAGGCATTGGCAAATACCATGGGAACAGAGATGAGCGTCACCATAACCGGTGCCATCGCCCTGTCCCATGGCATGATACGGAAGGGAATGATCAGCAGGATGCCAATCAACGAAGCGATCATGGCAGCATGTAATAAGTAATTAAACCGGCGGGAGGCCGTCATTGTATATTGAACCGATGGCGATAATTGCAATAAATATTTGCTATACGACATGCTGATGGCAAGCATCAATATGATGCCGGCAATTGATATCAGTAAACCAAGTGTATTTGGTATAGCGAGGTAGGCGTATGCCTGGCCCGTATCGGTATCCGGTGCACCGGCTGCAGTGATAAACTGGGGTAAAGATTGCGCCAGTCCTTCAAAAGCCATCCATAAAAAAAATAATTGTAACCACTGCCTTGACAATTTCATCCTTCTTGCAATGAATAAACAAATAATGCCGGTTATAAAAATAGCTGTTGCACCATAACCTTGCGCCAATCTTTCCATCGGGTGGGTGCCATCCCAATTGTGGTTGTTGTGATAGAGATAGGCTTTCAGTCCCAGCCATCTTTTGCCGAGTGCCAAAAAAAGTTCCTGTATAAAAAAGATAATGTTAAATGCCAGCGCATACAATACGGCTGAATTGATGATAAGCGGCCAGGCAGATCTTTTATTTTCAAAAGGTTGTTTTATTTCCTTTCTTGTTTTGAAATATCCGAACAAACCCCAGAAGATGGGAACCACTAATAATGACAAGGGCAAAAGATGGGTAACCATGCAGCAGCAAGTTTCGGGATATGACTACAAGGCTAAGACGGAGGTTACAGGGTTTGGTGAATTTAACCGCAAAGGCACATAAGAATTCGCAAAGAAGCTAAGGAAACCCTTTGTGAACTCTGCGTTTACTTAGCGTCTTTGCGGTAAAAACAAAAAGCCTCCGAACCGGAAGCTTTAAATACTTGAATATTGATCATTGAACATTGAAAATTGAACATTTTGTTGCGGGAAAAATGTTCAATCTTCAACTCTCAATGTTCAATGCTCAACTAACGTTTTCAAGAATGATTGCAGATGCGCCGCCACCACCATTGCAGATGCCGGCCATACCATACTTTCCTTTATTCGTTTGCAGAATATTTGAGAGAGTAACTGTAATTCTTGCACCACTGCTGCCCACAGGATGACCGAGAGCCACGGCACCTCCAAAGACGTTTAGTTTCTCCATCGGTATGCCCATTTCTTTTGCATTGATGATAGCTACGCAACTGAAGGCCTCATTTACTTCTGCAAAATCAATATCACTTATTTTCAATCCTGCTTTTTTCAATGCACCATTCATTGCTTTTATTGGTGTGGTAGTAAACCATTCGGGAGCCTGTGATGCATCAGCAAACGATACAATACGCATCAACGGTTTTAATCCAAGCTCTTTCAGCTTTTCTTCACTTACCAATACAACTGCTGCTGCGCCATCATTAATTTTTGATGCATTGGCTGCAGTGATCGTTCCATCTTTTTGAAATGCCGGTTTCAGTGTTGGCATCTTTTCAAAATTCGCTTTTTTGTATTCTTCATCTTCAGAAACTGTCACAGGTGTTTTACCAGCGATCGTTACCGGTACTACTTCTTTGCTGAAGTAACAACTCTTCCATGCATTGGCTGCACGGGTATAACTTTCTTTGGCAAACGCATCCTGGTCCTCTCGTGTAATATTATAAGTGCTGCTGCAGAGTTCGCCTGCATTGCCCATGTGATAATCTTTGTACGGGTCCCACAAACCATCTTTCAGTATACCATCAATGATATTGCCATTACCGAGACGATAACCATTGCGTGCCTTATCGAGATAATAAGGAATATTGCTCATGCTCTCCATACCACCGGCTACTACGATATCATTATCTCCATTGAGAATAGTTTGAGCACCGAGCATGATACTCTTCATCCCGCTGGCGCAAACTTTATTTACGGTAGTACAAGGCACATTGGTAGGTATGCCTGCAAAGATGCTTGCCTGCTGTGCCGGTGCCTGGCCGATGCCTGCACTTACTACATTGCCCATAAAGACTTCATCAATTTGCTCGGGTTTTACTCCTGCACGGATGAGTGCTTCTTTCATGGCTGTAGCACCGAGTTGAGGTGCTGTTACGGATGATAAGGCACCACTTAAAGAGCCGATAGGTGTACGGGCGAAGGAGGCGATGTAGACTGATTTTGACATTTTGTTAATTGATAATTGAAAGTTGATAATTAAGAGTGCAAAGATAACAATTGTTAGTAGAAAGGGTTAATAGCGAGAGCGAGTTGTATAAGACGCAGAGTGGCAAGGTAATTGACGGGTTTATGGCTAGAATAAGGGACGAATGATGAACGAAGGATGGACGAGGGAAACTGGCGTTTAACGATGATTTTTATTAAATTAATATCAACTAAAAACGGCATTTATGGCCAGGAGCACTAACAACCTGCTGCTGCATAACGTGAGCGGGCAAATAGGCAAGCAACTCGTGGTGAAGCGGTACGGCAATAAAACCGTGATAACCGCTTACCCCGATATGAGCAAGGTGAAGCCAAGTAAAATGCAGAAGGCGAAACGAAAAGTATTTGCGGAAGCGGTAGCCTATGCGCAGGCTATTAATAATGACACGGTGAAAAAAGCGGCTTATAAAAAGAAAGTGAAGAAGGGGCAAACGGTGTATCATTATGCGATAAGGGAATATCTGCGTAAGCTGTAACGATCGAATAATTATGAACTCTCCTACTTCTCATCCCTTATTGTTTCAAAGTCCTATAGATCAGTGGCGGGTGTTGCTTCCTGCTTCGTTTCCCGCAGTGGCAATGACCTGCTTCATGTACATTCTCAGTGACGCCCCCACGGCGTAACCAAATCGCAACTTATCAAACAAGATCACCCGCCAGCAAAGCAATTTGGTAGAAATACAAAAGAACAAAACGGGTAGCCCTTCCTCCTTTCTATCTTTAATTTTTATTAATCGTATTTAAAGAACAGGCAACTAAATTGTAACTAACATGAGAAATATTTTATTGGTGTTTGCATTCGTTACACTTATTGTAAAAGCAAATTGTCAAACACCTGAAACCTCCACATTGACAAAAGAAGATTATTTGAAGAAATACAAAAATCAAAAAACTGCTGCATGGATTTCACTGGGCGGAGGAATCGGAATGGCAGTAGGCGGCTTTGTTATAAACTTAAGCGGAGACTGGGTTGGACCGAATCAAAATAAAGGTTCCTGGCTCATCTACCTGGGTGGGGCAGCGACATTGGCAAGTATTCCCCTTTTTATAAGCGCACATAAGAATAAAAGAAGAGCTGCTTCTATAGCCATTAATAATCAGAATTTTCTTTGGCCACAACAAAGTAGTTTTTGTTTTAAGAGGCAGCCTGCTATTACTCTGAAAATGAATTTGTGACTTTTCTGCCCAGCGAGATGGAGGAACAGCACCGCCACGGCGTGAACGCATCACAGCGACAAAAAAGGTTATGGTATATCTCACCTTTCTCCCTTACCGAGATTCGTTCATCCCCTTAATTTGGCATTTCACGAAACTTGCCTGATACCACAATATCCTCATCCATAATTTTCATGGTAAATAAAACAGTAGAACATGAAAGCTAAAACAGCAAAAACATTAAAAGATGGAGACCAATGTAAGGTTGTCGGAGGAACACACACAGGTAAATCCGGGACTGTAAGAGATATAAATACCAGTAAAACAGGTCACCTTACTATTACTGTGGAACAAAAAAACGGGGTGCGGTTCAAGACGCTTGGAAAGAATGTAATCGTTCTCACCAACGGCACGGAGTAAAAATTTCATTTCCCTCTTTATTATGGTCCGTGAAATAATGCAACGATGCGGACAACATGTAACGTGAAATCTGCCTTTCGTCCCATCCTCCGAACAACACTGCCGATTTTATTGTAGTTTTAAAAAAAGTGCGGAGACCTTGAAGCAGTTTGGTTTCATATTCATCATTCTTTCACTGGCATTTGTAGTTAAGGCGCAACCACTGAACTGCGTCTTTATGCCTCCCCAGTTCACGCTAAACTTTGGCAGTGGTGATATAGCCGATATTAATACTGCCCGTCTTTACAGCTATGAACGGGTTTCTTATTCATGTCCCGGTGATGGTTATTATTCATTTGCTTCCTATACCAGCGATTGTTTTGATGACGACTGGCACACACTTTCGGACCATACCCCGGGTGATGTTGACGGTAATATGTTGCTCGTAAATGCGGCTCCGGAAGGAGGTGTATTTCTAAGCATCCCTGTTACCGGGTTGAAAAGTAATACCGAGTATGAACTTGCTTTGTGGCTGATCAATCTTTGCAGGCCGTCAAGGAAGTGCCCGGATATATTATTGCCAAGTATCAGCATTGAATTGCAAACGCCGGAAGGAAATACCATTGTGAAATTTCGTACCGGAGATCTGCCAAGAGTGCCGGACCCTGTGTGGATGCCCAATCGTGCCATGTTCAGAACACCTGTTTTAACATCATCCACGTTGCAACTGGTGATGGCAGATAATGCACCGGGTGGTTGCGGAAATGATTTTGCACTGGATGATATCACAATCAGGGAATGTGTGAAGCAAAAGATACAGTTAACCGAAGAGCCGGTAAAACCTGTAAAGCAACCGACCGCTGCAAAACCGCCACCAAAAAAAACCACGCCACCAAGGCAGACGAATCTTGAGCAGCCCCGTGTGATCAAACCGAAAATTGATACCGCTTCAAAAACAATTACAGTTGGAAAGCAACCGTTAAAGATATTTCCTCCTCCCCCATTAATTTTAAAAACGAGAGAGAATACATTGGTCAAACAAATTGAAACCAACGCCGGGGCGATCAAAATTGAGATCTATGACAATGGTGAAATAGATGGTGATACAGTCAGCATTTACCATAACAATACGTTGATCAGATCGCACACCGGACTTTCTCAAAAACCTATATCCATCACTATCAACATAGATACATCCCAACCTCATCATGAACTGGTCATGGTCGCAGAAAATTTAGGTTCTATACCCCCGAATACATCGGTGATGATCATTACCACTGAAAGCAACCGTTACGAGGTTCTTATTTCTTCCAATGAGCAAAAAAATGCGAAGGTTGTTTTTGATTTGAAGAAGTGAATGGAGAGCGGCGTCGCGACACCTGAATAAAAAATTATACCGGCACGTTTTGAATTCAGTACATTCAATTATTATTATTTACCACCAAAATTCATTTTTATGAAAAAACTCCTCTTCTACCCCGTTGTATTATTATTTATTGTTTCCTGCAACCAGGATTCCAAAACCGCTGAAAGCACATCCACAGATACCAAATCTGCCGATATGAAAGCTGCTTATGAAAAGAATCTCGCATCGCTTAAAGCAGGAATTGCCGCCATTGAAAAAGAAGATATAGAAGGATGGGCGAGCCATATCGCAGACAGCGTAAATTTTTCATCGCCTATGTATGGTGATACCCTCAAAACCAAGCAACACTGGAAAGATATCTTATCCGGTTTCTTCGCAGACTGGGATAATCTTAAATTGTCAAATCCTAATTTTCTACCTGGTGTAGATTCAGCAACACACGAACCAGATGGAAGTGTAAGGTATTACGGCAACTGGACCGGAACCCATAAGTCGGGGAAACTTACCTCATTCAAATTCTATGGCGCTTTCGATTTTAATAAAGATGCAAAAGTTATATACGCCGATGAATACTTTGATGTCAGCGGCGTACTCGGTTCGGTAGCTACCAAAAAATAATACTGACGATTGCTGCGATAATTAGTGCCCTGGGTTATAAATTCAGGGCATCTTTTTCTATTTCCTGGTGTTGCGTTTCCTGTTTCGCTTGCATGTTTTTATATATCGCAGTCCGTCTTTGCAGATGGTCCGTGAAAAATACACGCCGTGGTTGGTGTTGCTTCGCTGGCACTCGCAATGACACACTTGCCACGGCGTTAATCATTATTGCTGCTAAAGTCCGTAATAATTTTCCCTCAGCTCTGCCGAATAGGGTTCAAAGGCTGCGATGTCGCCGACACTTTTGGCGCATAAAAGCAGTCCATCAAAATTCATTTTTATACAATTATTGTTTGAGTATATCATGGTTGTTTTAACCTGCATCGTCTCCCCGGGAACCAGCGTTATTTTAATTACTTCACCGGGTAATGGTTGTCCATATCCAATGCCCCTGTAGGGCAGATAAAATGACTGACCCAGCTTTGAAATATAAATACAGGCGAAAGTGCCATACATCGTCCTTGTGGCGAGTGTTGCATTTTCGACTGATATTGTGAATTGCAAAGTGACATCATGGTTGTCAATGTTCTTAAAACAAAGATTGGAATTGAAAAACCTGTAATAAATAATATTTTCGCTGATAACAATAGGTCTTAATATCATCGCCTCCGGAAGATGCGTTTGCGTAAGCCCGGGATAAGCGCTGCTGCCCGCCATAAAAATCCTGTAAATGCCTTTTTCTGCTACAATTTTCCCGTTACTATCTTTTACATAATAAGAGTCGATGGCAGTATATTTTTCAAATCCTGTGGCTGAGCGTATACTCGTGCCGTGATCCCAACTATAAACCAAAACTTTTTCATCTACGATATGGAGCGGAGAAAAAGTGTCAAAGCTGTATTCAGTACCGCTGGTGTCGGTATAATGAGCAAGAGGTTTTCGTACACCCGTTCCTGCTCCGTAGGAATCTTCAGTAATGGGGTTATCAGGAGCAGATGTGTTGGAACCAATAAGAGGAATAAATTTTGTTCCGGTTGGATTTGTATGAGGAGTTTGTAGCCGGACCAAATTTTCCCGGTGCTTTGCAGGTGCGACTAACCAAATTTCCCGGTTTATTGATCTTTCAGGCGTAAGCTTAAATGCAAAATCAAGACGTGCCGGATTATTTTTTAAGACCAGGTATTCATTTCCATAACATGTCCTGAGTGTTTGAGGGTGAAATGGATGCCTGCATTCTGAAGCAGTAGGATAATGACCATAAAAAGTATATTCCCGGGTAAGTGAATCATCGATATTCAGTTGCCGTAATCTTTTCATGAAAGCGCCCCATAATAATTTGAGATAGCTGTCACCCAGTTCACCGTCACCAATTCCAAAATTTTTCCATTTCTCAAACTCCGGATCATCGCCTTTGTACAATTCATCTGCTCTTTTACTGATCCAGAAAAGATGGTCGGATAATCTTATATCATCAAGTGTGACTTCCGTTGGGAAATAATCAAAATAAAAAGGATATTTTTCATTGCGATAAATATCAACAAGTAACGAAGCCATGTCAAGTGTGCTCTGGTCACTGTAAAAATTACTCCGGTAGTTGGTAACAGCAAAGTGAAGTACCCTTGCTATCAACGATTCTTTTGATTCTTCGCCTGTGCCTGCTACATAATAAGTAGTGAAAAACTCAGTAAGGTTCTTTAACCATTCCGGTTGCCATAGAGGTCCTGCAGTTATCTCATTCAATGGCAGGCTTAGCAGCATGTTGGTTCCTCTTATAATATGATCTCTCAGGTTGATTCCGCCATAACCGATAGTGTCTGCAAAACTGCTTACAGGATGATTGAGAAAATAATCGTATGCATTTGTTGTATATACCAGTGTTTTATTGAACAATCTTGCATTGCTGGGATTGATGTCTCCCTGCAGAATGACAAGTTTTGCAAAGCGATACCATAGTTCATATCCTTCTTTATGGTAACGGTTGCCATCAAGTATCCATGACCAGCGTAATGAATCAGGATCGGGAACTCTTCCCCAAATAGATGCCCAATCGCCATGACCCGATTCTGATGCACGCGGCGGAGCACCCGGAACACCAGTTCTTATATTTCCCCACCACAAACCGCGGTACCAGAATCTTCCCGGATCATGCCATTGTGTTTCGGAAATATCAGTGCCGCCTTTTCTTTCATCATAAGATATTTGCACTACCGAGCGATAACGCTCCGTATTTCTTCTCGCAAGTTTTAATATTTTATTACCCCCGCCCCGCATACGCATGCGCCAGTAGGTTTCACCGGCACAGTAATAAGAAGCAAGAAATAGCCTGTGCATACTCGGCCTGTTAAAAACAGGCAAGATATTTCTGTGACTTTCTCCATACACAAATCTTCCATAGTCTTCAAACCGGGCAGGATCTGTATAGGACAGAACACTGTCTTCCATAAAATTTTCTATCCTGCTGAAATCAGTTCCTTTGGCTGCAAAATCGGCTACCTGTGTTGTCTCTATGTAATCCGGATCACAATGGCCTACGGGATTTTCATTCCAAACATTTGCATACTGGGCTGCATTTACGTTACCTGCATGCACGGCAATATCATCATGAATGGTGATGCCCTGCATATCTGCATAATCGGTATATTCAATAAATTCTTCTCCTGCTCCTTCATCACCTGCCATCAGGCTATAGAATTTATTGGCCCATTCGGGATTCTGTGGATCATCAGACTTTGGAATATCATTAGCAAGGTAAGGTCCCTGGTGCCAGTGCAGCAGCTTATGAATATTTTCATCGAGTAATCTCTTCTTTGTAGTTCCGACCAATGTATCAAAATGAGCAGGGGTTTTAATATTCCCGCCAAACCATTGCCTGTAAATGGTACTGTTTTTTATACACTCGAATGCCTGCGGGAATTTTTGCCAGAAATCACGTGTAAACAAAGTCATCACTGCATTTTGTATATAGCCGTCTGCTTTTTCTTTTATTTGTAAGCTTACTCCCCCTCCTGATACCTCGCAATGATCAATCGCTTTTTGATGTATCAATACCGGCTTTCTTGAATTATTCAAATTAAATACCTGTTCAGCGCCATCGATTCCTGCTTTATATTCGCCATTCAGTAATTGATTTTTGACCAAAAAACTTATGTGCTTGATCCGGCGCCCTTTCATATTGCCGGCGAAGATTATTGAATGACTTATTTTACAGAACCGGCTTCCGGAATATCTTGTCACTCTCGTGCAATATTTAAAAACGGATTTTTCTCCATTATTTCTCAGCCATCCTTCATAGCGGGTGATCCGGATGAAACTGTTGTTTAATTCAACATATTTTGTGTCCTCTGAATTATTGTATTTCCAACCGCCCGTATTATCAAAAAGCGAAAGTTTATAATCAGCAGATGGAACAGATTGCAATGCACTTCTGTCCTGCGGTGTATTGCTCCATACATGGCCATCAACTTCTTCTACCTGCAACTCCCAGTTAAGCAGGTTATCGGGTTGAATAGGTTGGAAAGGACCGAATACGCCATTGGGAGTTTGGACAAAATCATATTTTTTCTTCCATTTGAAAATGGCATGCACATGAACCCATTTAACGCTTTGATCAGGCCATAGTGCAACTATTTCTTTGTAGGAATGCACAGGGCTATCATTTTCCAGGAGCTGCCACTTGGTTTCCAGTTGCCCGGATGTTACGAGACCTTTTGGAAATGGTATCACGGCAATAGAGGGATACGACACTCCCTTCGGGATTGAGATGTTGACTTTCATAACAATAAGGTTTTTGTTATCCAATAAAATTTTTGATGCTCAATCAGAGGAAAACCTGAATACAGATTAAGAGGTAAGGATAGAAATGAATAGCAGTGTTAAAAGAATAAAACAGTAACTGTACTGTTTTTTATAGGGATGTTTTGAATGCCATAAATGCAAGTATATACTCAACCTATTCACTCGTTAATATAAATGTAGCTATTCGTTGTAAGCAGGAACATACCCGTTTTTGGGGATTTTTTATTCTCCCATTTTATTTCAGATAAAAAAGGGCAGTAATTTTAAGAATATCTAACAAGCTGAAGAGTTTTATGCCCTCTCCAAAAACAATTTTTATTTTATTTTCTTTTTTGCCATCACTGGTAGTCAATGCACAAACTTTTTCAACTGCAAAATCCGGTGTGAGCATTGGTCTTCATCTTGCTTACGGAACACACTTTCAACGGATCGGCTTGTCGTGCATAGGTTATTACCAGGATAAAAATTATCAAATCAACCCGGGATTTAAGCTCTATTACAGTTTCAAAAATATCGGGCCTTCAAAAAAATATGTTGAATTCGCTCCATCAATGGGTGTGGTTATTTCTTATGGAAGAACAGATTCTTCCATCAATAAGTTTATTACTTCTGTCAGCAACCAAACAATAAGCAAGAATAGTGTTGGCTATTCTTTTAATTATTATTTCAACCGGATCAAAACTTCACAGGCTACTGGTACTGTGTCTTTACAATTTGGTAAGGTCCAGGTGATCTGTGAAGATGATCTTTTTGCAGGTGGAGTACGTGATGAATTCCGAACAGGCAGCCTTCTTGCACAATACCGGGATAAAGATTTTCAATACACCTTACATTTCTTAACGGCCTGGACCGGTCAACGTGGTAACCCAACCCTCGCTCCCAACTATCCATCCCGAAACGGCTATATGGATATGTCACAATCATTGTATGGATATGTATCAGCCGGGTTAATTTCAGCACAGGTTCAATACACAGGAAATTATGGACAGATTTATCAGGGGAATGTTGGACTGGATGCCGAACAAGTGAGAAACTTTTTTCAAAACAAACTTATCCATCGTTTATTTTTTTCTCCTAAACAAGGTCGTTGGAGAGGAGGTTCTGATCTGCCAATGATCAGTTCAAACGGCGATATGTATTTATATAAGAAGGAACAAATGATCAGGCCGACAAAGCCATATATTAACTTCTTTGTTAATCCAGGTTTATTTTATTAAAAGTAAATCTTACTACTTCGCCTGCTATAAGACATTTTAACCAGCAATTCCGTTTTAATTTGCGTTGCAAATAGCAATTATTTATGAAAAAGGTGGGACTTGTTGGTGGTATTAGCTGGGTTTCGACAATGGACTATTATAAATTTATAAACGAAGGAGTAAATTCAAAATTGGGCGGACTGCAATTTGCTGAATGCCTGGTTTACTCTTTGAACTTCGGCGACGTGCAGGCAAAAGGCTGGAACGATGCTTTTGATTTACTGCTAAATGCCTGCGAAAGTCTGAAAAGAAGCGGTGCGGATTGCATTGCCTTATGTGCTAACACTGCGCATCTTTACGCCGACAGACTCGAGGATACAATCAAACTACCATTTATTGATGCCGGGGTTGAAACCGCAAAAGCAATCAATAAGCAAGGCTTTAAAAAAGCCGGTCTGCTGGGTACAAAATTTACAATGGAACAGGATTTTTACAAAAGGAAACTTGAAGAGCATGGACTTGAAGTTATAATACCCCGCAAACAGGAAACCAGGGATTATATTCAATATACAGTAAAAGAAGAATTAGGAATTGGAGTTATCAATCCCGCTACTAAGACCAACTATATTTCGATCGTAAAAGAATTGGTAGATAGCGGGGCAGAATGTATTATTTTAGGTTGCACCGAAATACCCCTGCTTATAAGCCAACGTGATTTTGAAATACCTGTTTTTGATACCACTAAAATACACTCGCAGGCAATTGTTGACTATATAGTTTCTTAATGATTGGAAAAATCAAAAGGACAAAAAGCGGAATCAACGTGCATAGTGACATTTCACAACAGATAAGAGAATAAGGAAATTAATTTTTACTATGGAATTCAGATTATACAGTCTTGAGTATGCAGAGACGTTTGCACAAATACGTAATAACCCTTCTATTTTAAATAATGGATATGATAAAACACCTGATCCATTTACAAAACAAGATGCAATAGATTTTATAAACATTCAGCTTAGCAAAAATCCCCCTCAGCGATTTCTAATATTCAACGACAATAACCTGGCGGGAGAAATCGGAATTACTATTCAGGACGACGTTCACAGACTTTGTGCAGAAATTGGTTATTTCATAGCAGAACCTTTCTGGGGCAAAGGCCTGGCAACAGAAGCCATTAAAAAAATGACTGAATATACTTTTGCAACTTTTGAAATTGTCAGGGTCATGGCCGGTGTTTTTGACTTTAACAAAGCGTCTATGAAAGCCTTAGAAAAAAATGGATATTATTTAGAGAGTATAAGAAAAAAATCTGTTATCAAAAACGGGCAAATAATTGACGACTACATTTGGGTAAAGCTAAAAACCTGACAAATAACAATTAACCGGCCTGCAAACTCTCTGCTACGTATATTTATACATTGCCAGCAATGGTGAAGAAATTAATGCCATTTAATTGTTGTGAGAAATCTATCTGAGACAGGACGCATTTTTTATGGTACAGCTTTAGGCGGTACGGGAGTCCAGGTAATTTACTATCATGATTTTCCTTACTGGCTATTACCTCCCAAACATGCCTGGATTCCCGGTCTTGCCATGATCGCTTATATTTTTGGGGCCCTGCTTGTTTTGACCGGAGTCTGCATTGTTCTCAAAAAAAGAACAAGGACAATTTCTTTGTTGTGCGGAGCTGTACTTCTCCTGCTATTTTTCTTTTATTATATTCCCTATCAATTCATGACGAGTTCAAGGTATCTGCATTTGCTGCAATGGGAAAATGCAGAGAAAGAACTGGCTTTTGCCAGTGGTACATTTATTATTGCTGGTTGCTTCCCGGTAAAAAATGAAAACATCTTTTACCGCTTTCCAGGAAAGCTACTATCCTTTGCACATATTTTGTTTTCGATACCAATTATCAGTTTTGGTGTTCTACATTTTCTATACGCAAAAGATGTAGCTGACTATGTTCCATCATGGGTGCCCTATCCTTTGTTCTGGACCTATCTTGCGGGCACAGGATTAATTGCGTCAGGCATTGCAATTATTTTGAAAATCAAGATACGATTAGCAGCTACTCTTCTAGGTGCAATGATTTTTAGCTGGTTAATTCTTCTTCATATTCCAAGGATAATAGTTTCTCCTGTCGCCTACCTTGGAAGTGAAATAACCAGCGCTTTTTTAGCACTTGCGTATAGTGGAATCGCATTTGTTATAGCCGGGACCACCAGGAAGACAGATTAAAAAAGAGAAAAAAATCTCAGCACTTATGCCGTGGGTTACGTAATGTTTCTCTCTCTTTTGTACGTGTCACGACGGATAGTAATATAAATGATTAAATGATAATGCCATGGTGAGTGAAGGCACGTTTAATAGCGCCATGTCGTGTACATTTCCGGAAAAGCTCATCATTCAACATCACTGAATCAAAATTGCTATTCTTTGAACGAATTGTTTCAGTCGCTGAAACAATTGTCTCATTTTTTGAAATAACTGTTACAGTCTTTCTGTGTGCCCGATGATAGTTTTGTGTCTGCATAAATCAATTACCAACAAAAAAATTTTAATTATGAAAAATTACTTTATTTCAATTGCAATGTTCGCTTTCAGCGTCATTACAATTAATCTGTCAGCGCAGACAAGTACAAAGACAACAACTGCTAACGATGCATCCAGGCATCTTTATATGGACATTCATGAGCTGGAACCCGGTAAAGTAAAGTTTGCCGATGTAGCGGGTGCTCATCAAAAAGACCTGGCAACGCAGGGTAAGTATGACGTACAATTTTTGAAATATTGGGTTGATGAAAGCAAAGGTCTTGTGTATTGTCTCTCTTCAGCCAAAGACTCTGCATCAATTGTCAATACCCACGCTGAAGCACATGGTTTGCTTCCTTCACATGTTTATTTGGTAACGGACGGAGATGAAGCTTTGTTGAAAGGAGCCAGTAATTTATACCTCGATATACATTATCTCGGTGCAGGAAAAGTAACGGCCGGCGATGTAGCAGAAGCACATAAAAAGGACCTTGCCAAGCAAGGTGCGCATGGCGTCAATTTCATTAACTATTGGGTAAATGAAAAACAAGGTGTGGTGATGTGTTTGTCGCAGGCAAAGAGTTCAGACGCCGTGGTACAAACGCATAAGGAAGCGCATGGTTTGTTGCCGGGCACTATCCTGCAGGTAAAACAAGGTCAATAAATGATAATGGGTGGTTATGGTTTGTTTTTTCAATCCCGGGTTACCGCCCGGGATTTACTTTTTTGCTACATAGAAAAAGCCGGGCGCTACATGATTTTATGTGCTGTTCGTTGACAATAACCAGTTGTTTGTCGACGAGGGCGGTTATTGTTTTTATTTATGAAATATCCTTGTGAAAGAATCAAGGATCATCATAGAATACAAATAACAAATTAAAACTACTATCATGAAACTAATCATTCTATCAGGTTTGCTTGCTTTAACTACGCTGCTGGTTTGTCATTGTTAAGCTTCGGCTATTAAAAAACAAGAATGAATAAGCTTATACAGTTTGGTGAAAACATAGAAGGATATCATATCCGTGTTTTGAATGAAAGAGAAATAAGAGCGTCAGCCGGAATATTATTTTTAGCTGTATTCATCTCCTTCATGCTTGTCGTTTTCAAAAACAATTTTTTGCCCATCAAATATGTTATAAGCTTTTTCCTTCTTGATTTTATCGTTCGTGTTTTTATCAATCCCCGGTTTTCCCCCACATTAATAACAGGACGTTTGATCGTTCGTAACCAGGTGCCCGAATACGTGGGAGCAAAGCAAAAGAAATTTGCGTGGGTTATTGGTGTGGCCCTGTCTGCCACGATGTTCATCTTTATGGTGATGGTGAATTCATATAGCCCTGTAACGGGTATTATCTGCCTGGTCTGCCTGGTGTTTCTCTTCTTTGAATCTGCATTTGGTATTTGCCTGGGATGTAAATTTTATTCATTGGTGTATAAAGAAAAAACAGAATACTGCCCCGGTGAAGTTTGTGACGCAAAATCAAAATCTGAAATTCAAAAAACGTCCGGTGTCCAGTTAGTTATTGTCTTTACATTTTTTGTAATCATTTTCCTTACGACCCGGTTGTTTAATGACCAGTTTAGTAAAGAGCCCTACGACTTGTTTGGAATTTACGGCTCTTCAAAACCTAAATAAAAGATTATTCTCCGTTGATCAATTAAGATCGGATCTCCGCAATTATAAAATTATAGAATCAGAATAGCGGGAAATTGAATTGAATGAAGGTTGTTTCATAATGGCACTGCTTCGGTAATACGATTTGCCGGACAAAAAAACAGACTAACTTTCTTTTCACCTTATTTGGTATCGGCTAATCCTTTTTGAGTAAAAATAATAACAAGGATGAGTACAATAAGACTTAATACAATGAAAAGAAGTCTTTTGAACATTTTGACTTTGTATCTTCTCCGGGATTTCATAAGTATAAAAGGGCGTATTGGTTTCGCTACTATCCTTTGTATTTGTCAACGAATTCAAAATTAAAGTTTTTAAACTACAATATCCCGTTCGTCCTGTTTTGCCATCTTTCGGATTAATTTGCATTCAATAAAACTGAATTCCGTGGCACGATCGACCTACCGCGTTTATGTAATTGAGTTATCAAAGCGGGTATTTACGGAAAACCGGAAATTCCGGGAGGCTAACCCACAATTTAACGGCGTGCTTGAATGCCTTTATGTAGGTATGACAAGCAAAACGCCGGCTGAGAGATTCAAACAACATAAGACGGGATATGTAAACAAGAAAGGTCATAAACTGTCAGCTTACATTGTTCAGAAATATGGTGCCTACCTGCGTCCTAGTCTTTACGATCATATCAATTTGAAACCAATGACAAGGAATGAAGCATTGGCCATGGAAAAAAAACTGGCGCTGGATCTGCGCCGGAAAGGATATGCGGTTTGGTTTAATTAATACAGTTATTCTGCACGCTGCAATGATGATGTATAAAATACCTAAAAAAAGGTATGCTGATCGATACGGATAGTATCTACTTTTATTAAATGAAAAAAGTAGTGCTCCTTGTTGGTTTTTTAGTGGTGATGTTATATTCATTTTCCCAAAACATTGGTATCGGTACCAGCACACCCACGGCGAAGCTTGAAATAAAAGGAGACGCAACTACCAGCAGCACCAACGCGTTGCTGGTAAAAAATGGTAATGGAGATACACTCATAAGGGTAAAGAATAACGGCAATATCAATATAGGGTATAACGGAGGCTCCAGTGGCCGTACTTTAAATATTGGTCGCACCGGCGCCAATTTTTTCTCCAATGACGAGCATTTTGGCGGCGCAGTTTTTCCAACAGACACATCACTCATTCTATGGTCTCAATCCGAGGACACCTGCTATGTTATCCTTCAGCCATCATGGGGAAAGGTTGGTGTCGGTACTTATCGTCCGAAGGCTAAGTTTGATGTAAAAGGAGATATGGTTCTCGGAAACGGGGGTAGTATCATCACCAAAGTATTGAAAGTGGATGTGCTTAAAGATGTTGGTTCTGTGGCAGCCGGCACTTCAACAACGCAAAATTTTTCAGTAGCGGGTGCAGCTACCGGTTCAACTGTTTATATTTCTCCAGCCTCTGCGCTGCCAGATGGACTACTGATCGCTTATGCACGGGTCAGCTCTGTCAATACGGTAGAAGTAAAGTTCATCAATGTTTCTTCCGCTTCCGTCAACCCGGCCTCAATGAACTATTTTATTACGGTGATTGAATGATGCAACCGGTTTAAACTTATTAGTTCAGAAGACGGTTCGCGGCAATCATAATACTCCCCTTTCCAATCAGTAAAAAGTATCAACCAAACAAGTTGTAAGCTTTGAGTAACTTCATCGTTGGATATTTGCGATTTAATAACCAGTCTTATTTTAAACTTTTAAATCTCTAACATATGAGCGCAACCACGGTACAAGTTAATCCCAACAAGGCATTGTGGGAAAAAGGTGATTTTACACTAATAGCTCAAACCATGCGTGAAAGCGGTGAAGCGCTTGTAGCAAAAATTGGTGTCACCAAAGGCATGGATGTTCTTGATCTTGGTTGTGGTGATGGTACTACTGCCCTGCCCGAAGCTGTACTTGGTGCCAATGTATTGGGTGTTGACATAGCAAGCAATCTTGTTGAAGCCGGAAATATTCGTGCAAAAGCTGCAGGACTTACCAATCTCACTTTCCAGGAGGGGGATGCTACGAACCTGGTTGATCTTGAGGATAAGTCATTTGATCTTGTAGTAAGCATCTTTGGAGCCATGTTCGCCCCAAAGCCATTCGATGTGGCAAGAGAAATGGTCCGTGTCACACGTCCCGGTGGAAGAATAGTGATGGGAAACTGGATACCCGGCGATCCCACTCTTGTTGCACAAATATTAAAGATCAGTTCCGCCTATACACCAGCACCGCCTGAAGGTTTTATCAGTCCTATGTTGTGGGGTGTGGAAGAGCATGTAACAGATCGTTTTGTCAAAGCTGGCATCGCAAAAGAAAATATATCCTTTATCAAAGATACTTTCACGTTCAATGCATCGTATTCACCATCGGATTTTGTAAAAGAGTTCAGAAATTATTATGGTCCCACGATGAATGCTTTTGAAGCGGCTGAAAAAAATGGCAAGGCTGAAGTGTTGCAAAGTGAACTGGAAGATTTGTTTAACAAACAAAATAAGAGCACAGATAAAAATAAAACTTCGATACCTGCTACTTTCCTGCGGATAACGGTGAATGTGTAAACATGCTGGTTTCGGCCACAACTTGTCCCGACTATTCGGGAGATGAACACAAATGGACGAAGATTAGTTGGCCACTAAATAACACGAATCGACACGAATCAGATTTTACCTGAGTTATTCTGCGTTCATCTATGGCTGTCGGTGATCGAAGTAATCTTGTTAAAAACTATTTATTAAGTTTCCATATCTCAACCGTCTTATCGGCGCTGGCAGTCGCTACCCATTTGCCATTGTGACTATAGTCGACATCCATGACATCATTCCCATGTTTAGTAAAAGTTTGAAGCAAGTTGCCCGTTTCAACATCCCAAAGCCTTGCTGAAACACCGGGATTGAATTTTGAATCACCAAACACGGTTTGTAAAAATTCGCCAATCATGGGCTTGTCTCTTCCACCGGTCATCAATCTTTTATCATCAGGACTAAATGCTACTGCCTGCACATGTTCGGCCACTTTCATTTCCCGTATCAATTTGTGTTCTGCAATATTCCAGATCTTAATCGTTTTATCGTCACTTGTACTCGCCAGCATTTTACCGTCGTGACTAAATGCAAGATCTACCACGGTTTCTTTATGCGCTGTGTTGTTCCAAAGCAATTCCCCATCAGTAACATTCCACAGTTTAAATGTAAAATCAAAACTTGATGAAGCTATGGTCGTGCCATCGGGGCTAAACTTCACTGACCATACAATTCTTTTATGTCCTGTCAGCCTGTGAAGTAAACTGCCTGTTTCAACATCCCAGATATTTACAATACCATCATTGCCACCGCTTGCAATTTTTTTACCATCAGCACTGAAAGCTACATCCCATACTGTACCGTCATGTCCCCTGAATTCTTTCATTAATAAGCCCTTCTTCAGATCCCAGAGTTTTACAGTAGAATCATAGTTCCCGGTAACCGCATAGTTACCGTCAGCCGACAGGTCCATGTATGCAACACCCGTAGTTTGTTTGATCTCATTTATTATAAGACCGGAATCACGTTTCCATATCTTTATTGTGCTGTCGACACTGCTTGTTACCATTAAAGAATCACCCTGTGCAAAACGTACGGAAGTAACATTGTGTTTGTGTTTATCAAAAATGATTTCCAGGCTGGCAACACCATTGTTGACCCTTGGCGATTTGTACAATAACTGGTAGTAGGCAAGAACTCCGGCAGCTATCAGAAGAAGAACAAGAATAACCAGTTTTCTTCCTGGTCTTTTTTTGATCACGACTGGCATGGTAAAGATTTTTGTTGAACAAATTGTTTCGTGGTTGAAGCCAGGTGTGATTGTAAGGTACAAAGGTAAGTGTAAGTGCCATTATCAATATAGATATTCAACAAACTTTATTATCTCACAAGGCAGAGCCGGGTAATAATATTTATATTTGAAAAAATTGTTTTATCGTATTTAAAATTTAATCTATGTTAATAGCTTACATCACTTTCAATGGAAATACCGAAGAAGCTTTTAATTTTTATACTTCAGCTCTGGATGGAAAGATCGCCAACCTTCAGCGTTTTGGCGATGGTCCGCAAGGCGGGCAAATGCCGGATGCAGAAAAGAAAAAGATCATGCATATTGCAATGGAAGCACCACATGGGATCAATTTAATGGGCAGTGACTTTATTGCCTTTATGGGAGAAACCTATACAACCGGAAACAATTTTTCACTGTCACTACATCCCGATAGCGAACAGCTATCTGATAAATTCTTTAACGCTCTTTCGAGCGGAGGTGCCGTCATAATGCCGATGAGCAAAGCGCCCTGGGGAGATTACTTTGGAATGTTCATCGATAAATTTGGTGTTAAGTGGATGATCAATTGCAGGGCTAAATAAATTTATTCCACGAAGTGTAACGTTTTACCAACAGCTTCAATCAGGACGTTTTCAAACCGCAATTTGGTTGAAATTACTTAATTGAGTAGTTTCATTTTCTCAAACGAGTTGCCTGGGCTTACTTATTATTAACAGATAATAAATCATTTTAAAAATGAGCAGCAAAAACATCGAAAGCCAGGTTGAAAACAGCAGAAGACATTTCATAAAGCAATCCGCCACAGCACTTGTAGGTTTTGTAATTGTACCACGTTTTGTATTAGGGGGCAATCGTCCCGATGGTTCCAGGTACATTGCTCCAAGCGATATGATCTCACTCGGTTTTATCGGCTGTGGCAAACAGGGACGTATTCTTAGCAATTATTTTTTAAGTACAGGTGAGATCCGCATAGCGGCAATAAGTGAAGTGTATAAAGACAAGACCGACCTGATGCAGAAAACAATCAGGACTAACCAGGAAAAAAATAAACAGGTTGTCAATACCAATGACGTTACCGTGTATACAGATTTCCGGGAATTGCTTTCACAAAAAGATATCGATGCAGTCGTTATCGCCACTCCTGATCATTGGCATGCTGCCATAGCGGTTCGTGCAGCCGAAGCAGGAAAAGATATTTATTGTGAAAAGCCAATGGCGCTGACTGTAAGAGAAGGAAGGGCGATGGTGAATGCTGCGCGGAAATACAAACGTGTCTTTCAAACAGGCAGTATGCAACGTTCATGGCCGGAATTTCGGCAGGCAGTGGAGCTGGTTCGCAATGGATTTATCGGGGAAATAAAAAGTGTAAAAGTAAATGTGGGTCCTCCACCCCTGAAATATGACTTGCCTGAACAACCTTTGCCTGTAGGCTTGGATTGGACCAAATGGCTGGGGCCAAACGAATTTAAACCCTTTAATGCCGAGCTGGCGCCACCAATTACAAAAGATGTTTATCCAAACTGGAGAAACTATAAAGAATTTGGCGGCGGTATGGTAACAGACTGGGGTGCGCATATGTTTGATATTGCCCAATGGGCGTTGGATATGGATAACAGCGGACCGGTGGAAGTGTTAGGTCCTGATGCAGAACATTCTTTTATTACTTATAAGTACAAAAATGGTGTCATCATGACCCATGAAAAATGGGAATGGAACAATGCTGTATTATTTAAAGGAACAGAAGGTGAAATACGCATAGCCCGCGGTAAGCTTGAAACTACACCTGCATCAATAAAAGACACGGTCTTTACGGATAAGCATAAACGTGTTTACAGAAGCGAGAGCCATTACAAAGATTTTTTGAATGCGATGCGTACACGTACCAAACCAATATGTGATGTTGAAGTCGGGCATCGTACCGCTTCAGTTTGCAATATTGGTAATATTGCCTACGAGGTTAAACGACCATTGAAATGGGATCCTAAAAGAGAAAAGTTTAAAGATGATGCAGAAGCAAATGCTTTATTGGGACGACCCATGTTAAATGAGTGGGCAATTAAGATATAAGTGAAAATATTTCTTTTGATCTTCGAGACGAATCTCCTTCCGAATAGGCCAACCAATTTTACAATACCCGGAGAGAGACTGGTCTTTTAACAATGAATATCTCTTTTTGAAACACCCCTATCGGGTTTACCTGTTTTTTCAATTTTTATTCTGATCGATTCATCACCGTCATAAACCAACAGCTATGAACAATACTGCTTCACGCCGGAACTGGATCAAAAAAATATCTGCGAGTGTTGCCGGGCTGGCAATTGCCGAACACAGCTTCGGTAAAACAAATAGCATCAAAGAATCAAATGCATTTAATTATTCCCGTGCATTGATTGATCCGAAAGATGAAATAAAGATCACCAAACTGGAGATCATTCCCGTTCATTCATTGCGCAGCATTTTTATAAAATTGCATACGGATGCCGGCATAGTTGGCATCGGCGAAGGCACAGTGGAGGGCAGGATCAACACTGTAATGGCAGCTATCAAAGAACTGGAAGCATACCTTATCGGTAAAGATCCTAGGCGGCCAGCATTTCACTGGCAAGCCATGTATCGTCATGCATTTTATCGCGGTGATATTGTTTTAACAAGCGCTTTATCCGCAATTGATATTGCTATGTGGGACATAAAAGGAAAAGCATTGGGTGTTCCGGTTTATGAATTGCTGGGCGGACCCACCCGGGATCGTATTCGCCTGTACGGCCAGGCACAGACACCTGAAGGAGCAAAACAAGTGATCGCTGAAGGTTATCAATCCATGAAAGTAGGTGTAACGTCCAGTCGCGGACGATTGGCGAGATATGCCGAGAACCCAGATTTTATACAGGGAATAGTTGAAAATGTAAAAGCGATCCGCGAAGTAATAGGACCCAAAGTAGATATGGGTATTGAATTGCATGCAGATCATGAGCCTCCCAATGCTATGCTGATCATTAAAGCGCTGGAACAATTTCAACCCTGGTTCTATGAAGAGCCGATACAACATCAGAATATTCCGCTGATGGCGGAGATGTCCAAAAAAACATTCATACCATTTGCTACCGGTGAAAGAATGGTAACTAAATGGCAATTCCGGGATCTGCTGGTAGCAGGTGCCGCCTCTTTTTTGCAACCTGATATTACGCATTGCGGTGGCATTACTGAAATGAAAGCCATTGCTACATTGGCCGAGGCATTTTATGCAGGCATGTTGCCTCACGCTAAGGAAGGTATTGTTGGCGCTATTGCATCCATGCATGTAATGGCTTCCGTTCCAAACTTCGTAGCACATGAAATACCAAGTCTGCAGGCTGCTCCCAAAGACAGCAAGGTGCAAAGAAGTTATCTCGGTAAAAGCTATATTAAAAAACCATTGGTGATGACGGAGGGGCATATCATATTAAAAGGAAATATCGATGGCCCGGGGCTTGGAATAGAGTTGGATGATAACCTGATCGAGAATGAACGCGGAGTTCCGGAATGGGAATTTCCTGAAATGTGGGATCCTTTTGATGGTTCTGTGTTGGATCATTAATGTGGTAAGTTTTGGCCAGAAAAATGTGAAGCCGGAAAGTATTGATTCTGCATTTATATATCCTTATCATCTTAACGGCTTCCCCAAAAAAAATCAAACTGCGTCGCTGCCTCCGGAAGGAATTCGACATTTTGTCGTCATATCTTAATATCTTAAGTTTGATTGTACGATCGCCTTTATTTTTTAAATCAAGTAGTAACTACTATTAAAAAATTGTATGAAAAAAATTACGATCGTAACTTTTTTGCTTTTCATTATTTCCATCACTTCATTCGCACAGGCTCCACTTGTTTATAAGGTTGAAAATACAGGAGCGCATTTTAAACCACCCGCTTTAGCCTCGCTTAGTCAATTACCAATTGTGGATCCGTTGCCCGATCCTTTTATGTGGGCAAGCGGCAAAGGACGTTCCGTTAAATTCAGTGACTGGGAAAAACGACGTAATGAGATCAAAGCCCAGTTTGAACATTATGAGATTGGGAGAAAGCCGGAGAAGCCGGATACTATCACAGCAAGCTTTGTTCGTAATAAGGACACAGCGACGATCGGTACACTTACCGTGAATGTGACTGAGAATGGACAAATGCTGACATTGATATCACAGGTGTTTCTTCCAGAGGGAAATGGACCTTTTGCAGCGGTAATCGGAATGAATAGCCCCAATGGAAGTATCCCCACTGATATTTTTACCACCCGCAACATTATAAGAATCCGGTATGCCCACAACCAGGTAACAACTTATAACAGGCCGCAGAATACAGATCCTTTCTATAAACTTTATCCCGATCAGAATATTGATAATGCAGGCCAATACAGTGCATGGGCATGGGGAATCAGCCGTCTTATTGATGGATTAGAACTCGTTCAATCAAGTTTGCCGATTGATCTGAAACATATTGCTATAACAGGATGTTCTTATGCCGGTAAAATGGCACTCATCGGTGGCGCATTGGATGAACGCATTGCTTTGACCATGGCCATTGAATCCGGAGGTGGGGGTGCCACAGCGTGGCGTGTTTCTGAAACTCTTGGTAATGTAGAGAAACTTGGTGCAACCAGTAATCAATGGTTCAAAAACGGATTGTTTGAATTTTCAGGATTGAATGTATCCCGTGTTCCTTATGATCATCACGAAATAATGGCGATGGTAGCGCCAAGAGCTTTACTCGTCACAGCCAATACAAACTATATGTGGCTGGCCAATCCATCCTGTTATGTAGCATCAAGAGCAACACAGGAAGTGTATAAAACATTCGGCATAGCAGACCGCTTTGGTTTTTTTATTGATGGAGGACACAATCATTGTGCGATACCTGATGCGCAGCGTCCGGCGATTGAAGCGTTTGTCGACAAATTTCTTTTAGGAAAAACGGATGCCAATACCAATGTTGCTGTACATCCATATCCCGATTGGGATTATGAGCGATGGTACAAATGGTGGGGAAAAAGCAAACCTGTTTTTCCCGGTGAAGAAAATAGTATTAAAATATGGCTGGAAGCTGAATGTGGTAAAATTGGAACCAACTGGGAAGTATTGAAAGATGATAAAGCATCAGGGGGCAATTATGTTATGGCAAAAATTGGGTTAAACAGTGCACAGGCCGCCCCAAAGGATATCGACAGCAACCAGGTGATCATTCCGTTTACGATTGAGAAGGCAGGTACGTACAGTATTCTTGCAAAATGTATTGGCCCAGGCCCGGAAGATGATAGCTATTGGATAAAAGTTGATAACGGTGCTTTTGAAACAGCGAATGGTCTTGCAGGAACGAATTGGCAATGGGGAAGATTAGCAACTGCAACACTAAGTCCCGGGCAACATACAATAACGATTACTTATCGTGAAGATGGAGCGAAGCTGGATAAAATACTTATTACAACGTCCAATGCTTCTGTGATAACTCCTGAAGCTCCGGGAATAAATTGCAAATAATAAACTGGTGATCTGCTTTGTTGATCGGAGTGTAAACACAATACCCACATAATATCTCTTTCTTAACGCCGGCCATTCCTGCCTGGTTATATACATTTAATCAGCCGATGACCCCATTTATTCAAATTGCTCTGAACAGGACGCAAATACTTTGTAAACTGTTGTTCATATGTAATTGCCATTAAGTTGTTCACCGCGACAACAAATCATACTATTACCATTGACGAATCACTAAATTACACCGTATGAAGTATAGCATTGCTGTTGCTGCCTGTTTAATCATTCATTTCTTTCTTTATTCCCAGCCAGGTAGACAACACGCTGTGACAGCTCCGGAAGCTGCATATGAACTGGCCTTTGCCAATTTCGGTCCGTTGAATACAGATATTTTTATCGCCAATGGCGACGGAAGCGACGCGAAACCATTGTTGCCAAATTCATCTCTTGATTATAATGCTTCTTTTTCCCGTGATGGTAAATGGATAGTATTCACATCTGATCGTAACGGTTCTGCAGACATTTACAGGGCACATCCTGATGGCACGGGTCTTGAACAATTGACGGATGATCCATCATTTGATGACCAGGCTGTTTTTTCACCTGATGAAAAAAAGATAGCTTTCGTTTCCAGCAGAAGCGGTCAGGCGGATATTTATGTTTTAGATATCGGTACTAAAACGATCACTAATCTTACTCATCATCCCGCCGGCGATTTTCGTCCTTCCTGGTCACCTGATGGAGAATGGATCGCATTTTCAACAGATCGTGATTCAAAAAGACCAATGCCTGTCTTTACATTATGGCATTCTACCGAGATATATACTGTTCGTGCGGATGGAACGGAGTTGACAAGACGAACAACGACGAATACATATGCCGGGAGCCCTTGCTGGTCACCTGATGGAAAACAGATTCTTTTTTATGAAGCTACCTTGCAACAGGTACGCAACATGAATACAGTAATGAAAATGAATTCAACAACGCAACTGGCGGTCATTACACTTGCTGACAATAGTAAAAACTTTATCACAAAAGACACTGGTGAAAAAATATACCCCCGATGGTTTGCAGATGGCAGCATTGCCTATGAAACATGGGGTGAAAGTCCCGGAATTGTATTTAACAACGGTAAAAATAAAATAGCCGGCAACTTTGATAATGCATCATGGACAGCAGATGGAAATAAAATGGTTTATCATCGTGAAGTGGGTACGGGCTGGCCGCCATTTTATAAATTGTATAGCCGCGATAAACAATTTCAATTGATACGTTCAGGTGTATTTCCTTCCTTCTCTCCTTCCGGCACACAACTTATATGCAATGATAAAACGGCGGGCATTCATCACAACCAGGTGATGTTAATGAATGCGGATGGTACCAATCGTTCTAGACTGTTTGGTGATTCTGCAAAAAGTGCATTGGCGCCTGTATGGTCCCCACAGGGTGATAAGATTGCTTTTGGTTATGGACGATATTTTCAAAGTTTGCAGGGACCTGCTATTGGTGATATTGCGATCATCAACAGCGATGGCAGTCACTTAAAAATTCTTACTGATAGCAAAGGCAACTATGGCTTTCCATCCTGGTCACCGGATGGAAAAAAAATTGTTTACAGGGCCGCGACAGACAGTGTCAAAGGACTTTTTATTGTAGAAATAGAAACAGGAAAAATTACAATGCTGACCAATAACAGCCAGGATAATTTTCCGGGATGGTCACCCAAAGGAGATTTAATAGCATTTACAAGCAGAAGGGACGACAATTATGATATCTATTCTATTAAACCGGATGGAACTGATTTAAAGAAACTGACAAGCGATCCTGGGAATGATGCACACAGTGTTTGGTCGCCGGATGGAAAATGGATTGCGTTTAGCAGTGGCAGAACGGGTTTTAAAGATGAGTCAGCATTACATCCCTACAATCCGCAGCCTTATGGTGAAATATGTGTGATGCATGCAGACGGCACCGATCTGCGTGTTTTGACCGATAACCAATATGAAGAGGCGACACCTGCGTGGAGAATAGTAAAAATTAAAGACAAGAAGTAACCCGAAGGAGATAGAATTGTAAATTGCTTTTCAAATAACCTTCCATGAAACGTATTCGGGCTATTTGTCTACTGGTACCAAGCTTGTTTATCTTTTCCAAATTTTCGATTTGCCAGGTCCCGGATTTTTCAACTGTTCCTAATTTAAATAATGGAGATAGCTTAAGCATTATTTCACTCATTAATGATGGAGTTGAAATAAAAAAAGGAAAAGTTATTTGCTGGTTCCCGAAAGATTCACTTTCTGTCAAGCGCATGAAAGAAATTGCTGATACGATCAGCATTGGGGTTTCAGCGGCTGAAAAATTCATTCATGCTCCCCTTCCGTGGCAACATCATCCTGCAACTATGCCGCTTACGTTTTATTTCAGGACCGACACGATCATATCTCATGCTTCGCTGGCAGGTTTTTTATCTATTTCGTTTTGGCGCATCAAAGAAGGAAAAGCGCCGTGGCTTCACGAAGCGATGCACGAAATATTACATAATAAAGATAGCAGTTGGTTTCAGAAAGGACTGTCAGAGGAATACGCGATTAGAACCATGCCGCAGTGGTTATCCGAAGGGCTCCCGGATTACCTGGCCATGAAAGTCTCACAAATAAATAAGCTTCCCTGGTTTGATGTATTCTCGGCAAGTATTAATCCCAACGTGGACAGTGCGTTTATTCAAAACATGAAATCTGATAAGGGTGAGTATATTATTTCATACATCGGTACAAAAGGTATTATGCCGGAATTATTTTCGAAAGACCGACGGCTATATGCTCCGGGGTTTTATCACGGCTCCTGTTCTTTTGTTCAATTCCTTGCGGGTCGCTATGGATTGGAATTTTTGCTGAATGCAATTTCTTCATTTCAAAAAGAACATGAGGTAATAGAAACAAAAACCGGCAAATCTATTGCTGAGCTGAAGAAAGATTGGCTCACTCATTTAAAGATAAAAGAATAAGAAAGTCTACCCTGCAACAGATCCGTTTGTCAAAAGCTGCTCATTTTACCATCCTTGTCTGCGTTACATGAACGGTTGAACAGGTGAAAGTGAATTCAATTACCTTTTAGAAAAATAGAGATATGCGAATAGTCTTTAAGGCTTTTATCGTGATTGTATACACTGTCGTTAACCAGGTTGCGGCAAATGGTCAGTCCCCTACTACATTTGATCTTGCTCAGCGTTTCAGGGACAATCAACTTACTGTGTATAACCGGCAGGTAAACATTGAAATAAATGATTCAAAAAATGCTATCGTATTAAGTGAGGAAGAAGGCGAAGGTCTTGTCTGGGTCAATGGTGTATCTTTTTCAACGGGTACAATAGAAGTGGACCTGAAGGGACAGGATGTTTTTCAGCATAGTTTTTTAGGGATCGCATTTCATTGTGCAGATGATTCGACATTCGACGCTGTTTATTTCCGCCCGTTTCAGTTCAATGCTGATGATCCTGTAAGAAAAAAACGTAGTGTTCAATATATCAGTCTTCCCGTATACACCTGGCAAAAGCTACGTGAACAGCAAATTGGTTTTTTTGAAAATAAAGTAGAGCCTTCACCGGATCCAAATGACTGGTTCCATACAAAAATTGTAATAAAGGAAAAGGAAATGATCGTGTATGTGAATAATGCTGCAACACCCTGCCTGCGTGTAAGCTTATTGAGTCAAAGAAAAACCGGCAGGATTGCTTTGTATACCGCTGATCGATCCGGCGGCAGTTTTGCAAACCTTGTTATAGTAAATGATTAATTTTTTCTCATCAATTGTGACTTCTTTACAGCAATCCCATGCGGGTCAACTTTACTATTTTTCCAGGAATCTTGTTGTAAGAGCTTTTTCATTTAAAAGATATTCTGCTATCTTCATTCCATGTGACCAGTACAATGGAGTTTCAATTTTTGGATTAAATTTTTCCAGATGGGTTCATGGGGAACTGCTATTCAATCAAACGACACCTCTCTCCAGGTCTACTGGTTGTTTTTTGATCTTTTCAATAAGGGTCACGAGGTAAAAGAAATCTCTGAGAAACTGATCAGCGACAACCGGGATACTATTGATGACGAGGATGATTGTTGCAATTTTTGGCTGGTCCTGGCAAAGGCGCAATGGGAAACGGGCCAGCTTGATCCGGTCATCCTGGCCAGGGTCGAAGACATTATTATGAATGATAAGGACCTTGCAGCCTGGGAAAGACTTGGCGCCGATAAAAAACAACTTGAAAGTCGTAAGCAACGACTGGAGAAGCTCCTGGCACTGATTCAATCTGAAAATAAAAAACCAAAGAAAAGAAAAAAACCACCCCGGCAAATATTTCAAAAGGGAGAATGCCTGGTGTTTAAAATGAAAGCAACTGACCCGGATATTAGCTACTACACCGGTGCTATTGTGCTTGAAGTTGACGAAGAGGTAAACCTTGTTGCCAAAGTAGGTGTACAAAAATTATCAGTTCCGGTTATTGAAGATTTCATTCCTTATCAGCAAAAATTAAATAGTCTCGAAAAGATCAGTGATATGTTTGTGGGAGAATTTAAGATCGGATTCCCGGGCTGGTACCTTGTGCGAACATTCAGCAAGTATAAAAAAGACATTACAAGCGCAGGTGTATTAGACCTTTCGGTTTCCTTTGGGTCATCTGAAGAAACTGAAGGCAGATTTGGAACCGGTTCAAACTGGATGGACATTCCCTTTCGAAGATGGTAGCTATTTACCTTTATGATAGCGTGCTAAGCAAGAACCTTATCCAGCGCCTCATTCATATTTTCCAATGAAAAAGGTTTTTCGAGAAATATATCAGCACCATTGTTCAATGCCACATCGCGGGCAGTGCCAAAGCCTGAGATCATGATGATCTTTACTGCGGGGTGTTTTTTCTTTACATAACTGATGAAATCAACGCCAAAACCATCCGGTAATTTATTGTCAAGGATGATGGCTGATGGCACATTTTTATGAAGGTATTCATCAGCGGCCAAAAGGTTATTTACATAATCCATCTGTAACTCTCTTTCAGAAAGAATAAGATTAAGCGTCAAGCCTATACCGCCTTCATCCTCCACCACCAAAATCTTTTTTGCCGTTTTGGTTTTCGGCTTAGCTGCAGTGCTCATAGATAAAGTTTCGTGACAATTAATGCTAAAGGTAGAAACAAAAACCGGCTTTTCTTAGCAAATAGCCTGCCTTCCTTTTGTTAAAATGTACTTTACTCCTTTATTTTTTCCCCAATGACTATCTTCCGGTATCAACATTTGACACCGTAATCAGGTGCCCGCTCATTTCTGCAAAAACATTTTATGATCATGAAAAAAGCCTTGCAACGTCTGGGTGGTGCAAGGCTTAATAATGGGCGGGGTTACTAACTCATTCCCATTGTTGGGCAACTTATGGCTCGCGTTTTTTCATAGGGACTGATATCAGTGTTCACAGGATATGTCTTATGATCTACATAACAGATAAACGTAATCAGTTATTATATAATTTTTTAACAAACAAAAATGAAAAGTGCTGACAAAATTTTTAAAACGCATTTTATTGCGGAAAGTATAAGTTCTATATAGGGTAAGGACAGTAATCTTCCCGGTGAAAATGATTTCCAAATGTATTTATGTATTGGGGTACGGGTGATGCCGTGAAGATCACTAAAAGACCTGCAAACCTTCAAAATTAATGCCATGGAAGTCTTAATTCATTCAGTGTTGCATTTAAATACAATATATTGTTGTGTTTAATAACAATTACAATGTAATTTATTGCAAACTACTTTGATTGACAGTTTTTTTTGTAGATAAAAAAGTGTTCAGTGATTTTTCCACAGTTTCCGAATAAAAAGAATCTTTTAAGCACAGTTATTTTTTTGAAATGCAACTTAGATTAATGTAAGTGCCACAGTAGTAGGTGAAAAGTAACCTTTCTTAAAATTCTGCTGCCGTTAATTCTTATTCGTGATAACTTCGTCAATAAATGAAATGGCGGCTTGTCATATTTTCTTTTTTTGTCCTGCTATGTCATTCCTGCCATAAAGAATATAGCTGTGAAAGTTGTGTGCCGGGTGCTCCCGGTCCCCCAGTTCCCGGCGGTCCGCAAAATCCACAAGCGCCTGTTATCACTGCGTTGAATTGTGCGACCGGAAGTTTTTCAACTACTGCTGTTGCTGCGGCACCCTATTCAGGTCAGTACAACATATCATACTCCGGCGGAAATGGTGCGGCGTATAAAGCGGATACAATTGCATCCACCGGCGTTACTGGCTTAACCGCCATTTTAGTAGCGGGCACATTAGCGAATGGTAACGGTAGTTTGGTCTACCAGGTTTCAGGAACGCCTGCTTCGGATGGCAATGCAACCTTTCTTATTTCTATCGGTGGAAAAAGTTGTGCGATCACGTTGCAAATAGATCCCGTTATTGTTGTGCTCAATGGAATAATAAGAATGCCTGTTGCTGTAGAAAAAGAACGCAGTATGGTTATTGTGAGCGGAGGCAAAGTAAAAGCATGGGGAAACAATCAATATGGGCAATTAGGTGATGGTACTGTCACCGACAGGTACACCCCCGTAGAGGTAAATACAATTACAAACATTGCTGCTGTTGCCGCAGGTGCCTATCATTCACTGGCGCTTACACTTGATGGTAAAGTATGGTCATGGGGAAGAAATACTTTCGGACAATTAGGTGATGGTACCATTTTCGAAAGTCACTCACCAAAAAAAATCAATAGCTTATCAAACATCATATCAATAGCAGCCGGTTTTGATTATTCGTTAGCGTTGAAAAATGATGGCACCGTATGGGCGTGGGGAGGAAATACATGGGGAGTGCTTGGAGATGGTACCTATATGGATAAATATAACCCGGTACAGGTAAATAATCTTTCTGGGATCATCGCGATTGCAGCGGGTACCGAGCATTGTTTGGGACTTAAAAGTGATGGCACGGTATGGTCCTGGGGATGGAACGCTAATGGATGTCTTGGTGATGGCAGCACTGTCGCCAAACGTTCAACACCGTCACAAATAACTTCGCTTGCCGGAATCACAGCTATCGCGGCTAACGGTTCGTTACATTCACTGGCACTTAAAAGTGATGGCACTGTCTGGTCATGGGGTGATAATGCATATGGCCAACTGGGCGATGGTGGCCTGGTAGAAAAATCTGTTCCGGCGCAAGTAACTTCAGTGACTAATGTCACTGTAATTGGTACAGGAGAGCGCCATTCATTCGCCATAAAGAATGACGGTAGCTTATGGTCCTGGGGTTGGAATGGTAACGGTCAGCTCGGAGTTGATTTTTCTTTTTCTTTTCACCAGCCAAGCCCTGTTAATGTAACATTTTCGGGAGTAAAAATAATTACAGGCGGAAGTTTTCATACGCTTGCTCAAAAGGACGATGGTTCTGTATATACCATGGGCAACAATGTATATGGCCAATTGGGTGATGGTTCAAATGTGCTCAACAGGTATACACCGATGATTGTTCTTGGGTTGTGAGCCCGGGAATAGTTTGAATCCCTTTACACAATTGATATCTGTCAGCTGCTTCGGCGATATTTTTTTTACCGGTGAAAAAACTATATTTTCAGCATCCATTCGCCTTGAACTTGTTTGCCGGCGAATATCTACTGTTCCTGCATCTCCAATACCTGGTAAAGGCACTTACGTTAATTAAGAACTGTACAATTTAGTTGAATGGTATTGTATGATGTTTTGTTTAAGCCCCGCAAAGTCTCACCTGCCTGGTCCAGGTTTACAGATGCAAACCCGGTAGTGGCTAGCAGTATCGCGATAGCCGGACTAACATGGATATGTTTTTCAATCGCTCCTATAGTAAGTTCAGCGGAAAAACATGGCCAGGGCGAATTGATTGAAACTATCGGGATAATATCATGGTCACAAGATTTAATAAATAATGCACACAGTTTGCGGGAAGCTTATCATCATTTGTTCCCGGCGGAGGTCAGGGAATTGGTTTCAGAACTATATAGTAATATAGCTTTGTATCTTGTTGTACCTTTTCTGTTGCTGCTTGAATTATTGTTTCCGTGCAAACCTTCACAACCAATCATTGGTAAAGGATTCATGCAAGATACGGTCTGGTTTGTAGCGATCGCACCTGTCAAAGTTCTTATCCTGTTCCCGGTTGCTTCATTGCTTCGGAGCGTGTTCAATGACTACCTGCCATTCCTGGTTGTAAAAGAAGTATCTGCGTGGCCCGTATATTTGAAGGTGGTCGCCGCATTGTTCTTAGGTGAATTGCTTGCATGGTTCAATCATTTTATCAGGCATAAGATTCATTCACTCTGGTCCTTTCACGCCATTCATCATTCTCAGAAGGAAATGAATGTCTTCACAGATGACCGCACTCATTTGATGGACCTTCTTGTAGGGTCTCTTTTTACCTACATTCCCTTCTTTATGTTCCAGGTCCCTAATCTATATGCGATAACCGTTGTCGGAATGTATATGGCTATTCACAATCGTTTTATTCATGCAAATTTGAAAATCAATCTCGGCTGGCTAGGCTGGTTGCTTGCATCACCACAATTTCACCGGGTTCATCACTCTGCTGAACCGGCGCACCGTGACAAAAATTTTGGAAGGTCGCTGAGTATATTTGATCACCTGTTTGGAACTGCTTACCCCTCGCGTCATGCTTACCCGGAAACAGGTATTGAAGATTTGCAATATCCTGATGAACAAAAAGTGAGGGTCCGCCAGTTACCAATGAACTGGTTCAGACAAACAGCTTATCCTTTTGTACAATTGTTTCAGCGGGGAGTTGTTTCGGTTCGTTCTGTCTTTTGTAAGAAGATTAAGAGCCCCCACCCTGGTCTGCATGAGTCAACAGGAGATGACATTAATAAGTAAAAAACATTTCAATCAATTATTCTCCCGGCATCCTGTCCGGGTTGTGAATCATTTCTTAGGAGGTAATTTTTTCACGACCTGTTTTTTGCCATCGTCGGTAAAATAGAAACCGGTAATTTTTCCAGTTTCATCTTTTTCAAATTTCAAATCAAGCGGGATTTCCCTGCTGAAAAATTCATCAGCAGAAGTAAAATAGAGCTTGTACTTTTCTTCTGGAGCAAATGACATATAATCCGCATTTCCTTCGCGGAAGATTTTCATTGTATCCCGACCGATAAAATAAGTTCCTATATACTTTGCAAACACACTATCAGCTACCGGTACCGTTTTTTTTATCGCCGGTTTGTAAAAATCTTTCCATCCGTACACCGTCGCCACGCTGTTTACTATTTCCTGCAGAATGTTGGAGTTATTTGAATTTACCATCACTACAACTCCGTTTCCGTTTTCAAGGCTGCCCTTGTAAGAGCTCACAAATCCTTCATCTTGTCCGTTGTGCCCAAAATATTTTTGACCTCCTTTAGTTTCAATAAAAACACCAAGGGCCGCATTACTATCGATGTATGGCGTTAGCCGCAACATGGTCACTTCCTGTGACAATACTTTGTTTGATTTTCCCTGCAGTGAAAGCTGGGTCTCTATGATATATTTAGCAATATCAGTTGGGTTCGTCCACAGACCGGCTGCGGCCTGTTCAGGATAAACATGATATTTCCCTTGCACTTCCTTTCCATCTTCGTAGTAAGCAGCTGCAAGAAACTTCTCTTTATCTTTTGAAGGTGGTTGAGTGTATGAGCTCATCGTCATGCCTAACGGCGCCAGCACTTCATTCATCATATATGTATCATAATGCTGACCGGTGATGTCTGTCAATATTAATTGCGAAATGGTGGTGCCGCCACCGGAATACTGGTAGCGCAAACCCGGCTCAAATTCTGAACGCACTGCCTTTGTATTTGCGGGAGGTTTACCATCGAGAATATCGGTAATGGATGGAATTGTATCGTTTCTGTCATAGCCAGGAAATCCATGTATAGAAAGACCAGCGGTATGACTTAATAAATTAGCAATGGTGATTTTCTTTCCTTTTGAAACAGTATCGTAAGGAAATTTCCATGTTTTCAGGTAATTATTAATGTCGACGAACGGATCAATCTTTTTGTCCTGTGCCAGTTTGAGTACCCCTACTGCATTCAAAGATTTACTGATCGAACCAGCCTGGAAAAGTGTTTCTGTGGTAACCGGGGCTTTTGTGGCTGTATCCATTATACCGTAGCCACGAGCCCATTCAATTTTGTAATTACGTATAACAGCAATGCTTAGTCCGCGGATATTATATTTTCCCATCCGATCCTTTAATGTCCACCCGTTCGTATCGCCTTCAATTTGTACCCAGCCACGAAGATTGTTTTCAACCTCTTTAATTTTATTTTCGACTTCTTCATTATATTGAGCGCTTTCAGAATCTTTCTTTGAGTTGCAGGCAACAGCTAAAACACTGATTGCAATAATAACACAGATAAATTTAGAATAGCATCGCATAGTATTGATTTAGCTGCCAGGTTTGGAAGATGATTTCCTGGTCAAGATAACGTAAAATCAAATACTTCAACGGAGTTTAATTACTTCGGCTGACCTGCCGCGACACCTTATTTACAATAACTCCTGCAAGCTGGTAAATAATAAATCCTATACCACCTCCAAGAGTATTCAGGATCACATCATCAATGTCTGTGCTCCGGTAACTGGTGATCAGTTGCAAAAGCTCGATACCAACTGATACCAGCAGGCATATTAGTAATACAACAAAAAAGCTGTGCCACCGCCTGAACTTACTATATAAAAGCGGGAGGTAAATGCCAAGTGGCAGCAACATTACCAAATTGCCGACCACCTGTATGTCGAGCTTTGAATAAATTTTAAACATTTGAAAGGGTTGCAGATTTACCCTGTTGCGTGTTTCAAAACGATGAACCATTTTACCCCACCAATCATGTGATGAAACTTCTTTAAAAAGAATAAAATAACCCGTAAGCGTCATTACCATAAATACATACACGAAAAAACTTGATTGTGTCAAAGCCTGGAAAATTGTGTCCTGTCTTTTTCTCACCACTATAAAAACGACACATATATAGAATAGCAATACACTTAAAGAAAAACCGGCCAATCTTTTGAAATGCACATGTGCATATTCCTCACGATACTGTGCTCGTAGAAAAAAGAAACTAAGGATAACAACAGGCAGGATGATCGCAATTTTTTTCAGGTATGAATTCATAAGCGTAATGAAGATATCGAATTTCCTTCCTCACCGTGACATTGATGTTTTTTCATTCAAACGTAATATGTGTTTCTTTTTCAGTTAATGAAAGTGTAAATTTTATTTATACTGCACAAAACGTCTTTATTTCTTTTTAGAAAATTTTGAGCCTGTCACAATTCCCATCAGCGTCTCTTCATCGTCGCTATTATTAAAATTGATCGTCATTGTAAGGATGTAACCATTGATGGCTGCATTGAACATTTTTTGTTCAAGAATTACTTTTTTTCTATCCGGGGAGAAAACTTTTGCTTCAAAGCGATCAAACATTACTCCATCGATTCTTACTGCGCCCAATGCATATTCGGCAGGAATTTTTTTTGATTTGTATATTTCTTTGATCATCTCCTGTGTCCTGATAATATTGTCATCATAGTTTCCGTCGGCTTTTTCATCAAATTGCTCCATTGTCGACATAAATGAAGTGTACGGGTTCTTTTGAATACTAACCAGGTTTATAATCTTTGAGTCGTCTATCGTAGCTCCGTAGGTTTTTTCAACAAGTTCTTTACCTTTTTTTGTAACAGCATGATTCTCTCTTTTGCTCAATACTTTCCAGTTAGGCAATGCCGCTGTCCATCCTACTTCTTCAACAGTATAGGTGTTTGTTGAATCAAGCTCTCCCGCATCAAGTTCCTTTTGTTTTTGTTCCAGCGTTTGTTTTGGTTTTTGCAGGTTATTGCATCCTGTGAGGACAAACAACATCACGAAATAAAAGGAGATTGTTAGTTTCATTAAGACTAATATAATAATAAACCAACTAAATTCTAAACGTTGATAAATTTTAACGTAGAAAAATATCAATCAAATCTGTAATGGATGTAAACCTTGAAAACAGATCAACCGGTGTTACTGAAAACCTACCTTAGTTTCCTGTGCTCTTACCTCCGGAAACCGGTTGTGTACCGGTAATCACTTTATGTTATTTCACTCTTACAATACATTGCCGGTTAATTTGTGATTAATCTTAAATCTTGACCATGAAAGCATCAACAGAAAGAAAAATCATCCGCTGGCTTCATATTCTTTTAAGCATCCCTGTTATTGGATATATCTATGGACCTGTTGCACAAATACCGGAAGCTGCGATGGTAGTAAGGGTGTTTTTCTTCCCGGTAATTGTTTTATCAGGATTTTATTTATGGAAAGGACACCTGGTGAAAAAATGGTGGCGAAGCAGGTATGCAACAAGCAACACGAAGAAGGTCTGAAAATGATTTGAGTCAAACCCCACCATATTTCTATCGGCATAAATCTTGTAAATTTATGAACGACTTTAAAGAACCAGCTATAATGACCGATAATCTTTATACTCAAACTTATGATCATGCGCTATCTATGCATGAATCCGGTATACAACATGTGGAAATTCTTACCTATATAGCATCCTCGGCGGAAATAGGCGCCGGTGTTGGATCTGCAGTGTCTATACTTTTGCTTGATAAAGATGGATTGCTAAGAAACGCAGCTTCTCCAAAGTTGCCCGGTGATTACCTGCGGGCAATTGATGGGCTTAAACCCAATGCAAATGTAGGGACCTGTGCGGCCGCAGCAGCAACCGGGTGTGTGGTACTCACCCCGAGTTTTTATGCGGATAATAAATGGGCGGAGTTACGGCATCTTCCGCTATCACTCGGTTATGTTGGTGCGTGGAGCATGCCGATAAAGACAAAAGATAATAAGGTGATCGGCACTTTCGGCACTTATTTTCGCCAGCATCGCCAGCCTTCTGATGAAGAATTAAAAGGAACCGAGCTTCTTGCTGCTGCAGTAGCGCTCGTCTTAGCAGGGGTCCAGCAAAATTGAAGATTATCCGGGTATAGTATTGGTTGTCGTTATCCGATGATAAGAAGGAAAAATATCAATCGGATCTTCGATGGGAATGCCATGGCCTGGACTTTTGGGGGCGACACATTGATCGAGTCATACATGTATAAGAAGCCGCAGCATGAAGTTGCATGGAAAAAGTCCCGGGAAGGGTTTAAAAACGGAGCTTTATTAGAAAGACCATTAACGGTAATATATACCTCCAGCTAAAAAAGTTCACCTATTTTCGGTATTGTGTTATGTTTTACAAGGATGCAATTTTGTTTGCTAATGGCAATTGGTGACGGCTGATCTCCAAAGACAAATCTGTAATTTTAAAATTAAATTATACGGCATGCGCCGACTTTTCATTTTCATACTGATCGGCGGGCTTTTTGCCGCAAAATCTTTATTTGCCCAATCACTGCATCCTTTATTAACTGCTATAAAAAATAATGATGTAGCGAAGGTAAACTCCCTGTTGAAAGATAATGCCGTTGCCGCTGCAAATGATGATGACGGCGATAATGCACTTATGTATGCAGCTTTATATTCAACAGTTGAATGTATGGAAAAGCTGCTGCAAAAAGGCGCCGATCCCAACGCAAAGAACAAGCTTGGTGAAACTGCTATACTATGGTGTTCACATGATATTGAAAAAACAAACTTGCTGTTGAAGTATAAAGCAGATGTGAATAGTAAAACGACTGACGGCAATACCGCCTTTCTTGCAGCCTGCGTTGGCAATAACCAGAGTGAAATGATCAAGTTGCTGCTTAAGCATGGTGCGGATCCAAATCTTGTAAACAACAAGAAAGCCACTTCGCTCATGCGGGTGGCCATTTATGGTGATACCGTTACGGCCCGTATTTTATTAGATAGAGGAGTTGATATCAATGCGAAGAACAATGATGATGAAACTGCGTTGGTGGTTGCTATCCGTTCAGATAATAAAGAAATGATGTATTGGTTGCTGAAAAATGGAGCTGATGCAAATATTAAGGACCGGTACAAAGCGACTCCTCTCTCTTACGCGGTAATTATAAGTGATATGGATATGGTGAATACCCTTTTGCCTGTTACAAGAGGTATCGACGAACAGGATATTGATGGTATGACCATCCTTATGTGGGCAGTCTATAGCGAGTATGATAACCCGGGTATAATAAAAGCTTTACTGGACAACGGTGCTTCGCTGCAGCCAAAGGACAAGAAAGGGCAAACGGCCCTGGCATGGGCATTGAAAAAAGGTAATACTCCAACTGTGGCATTATTAAAAGCGGCAGGAGCAAAATAAAATGATGATTAAATAAATTGTACAATGAAAAAGTGGCTGGTCATTGCGGTTATAATTCTTGTTGGTACAGGTTTTACAAGGGTGGTTTCCTATCATAATAGTCGCGAAGAAATAAAAGCGGCTATTAATAAAAGTCTTCCGCTGTTGCAAAGCAGCAGTCATACTTTTTTATATAATGCAGGGGGATGTCATAGCTGTCATGGTCAATCTTTGGGCGGTATTGCTTTTTCTCTTGCCAGGGAAAAAGGTTTTGAAATACAGGACAGTATTTTAACGGAAGCACTTGACAGCATTCATGTAAATTGGACCCAGCGTAAACATTATTTTGCACAAAACGATGATCCAGCTGCTATCGTCATTGGTGGAAGTTACGATCTTTGGGCCTTTGCTGCTAATCATATTGCACCTGATAAAACAACTGAACTGCTTGCCAAAAATATACTTCAGCGGCAACTTAAGAATGGTAGTTGGGTTGCTCCTAATGCAAGACCCCCACTTGAATATTATTCTTTTTCAACAACCGCCCTTGCAGTAAAAGGAGTCCAGGTCTATTTGCCTCCTGTTTTTCATGATGAAGTGCAGCAACGTGTTGCAAAAGCCAAAGCATGGTTGATGAATAACACTCCTGTAGCCAATGAAGAAAAAGCTTTTCAATTGCTCGGCCTGTTGTGGTCGCATAGTGAAAAAGATTTTATAAGCAAGCAGGCAAAAAAACTGCTGGATGCACAACATACGGATGGAGGTTGGTCGCAACTAGATTCATTACCATCCGATGCCTATGCCACTGGACAAAGTTTGTATGCGTTGAATCAATCCGGGCAGTTGCCCGTGGATGCACCGGCGTACCAGAAAGCTGTTGCATTCCTGCTCCGCACACAGAAAGAAGATGGTTCATGGAATGTACAAACACGTTCTTTCCCTTCGGTAGAGTATGTCTATAGCGGATTTCCTCATGGCGATAATCAATTTATTTCTGCAGCGGGTAGCAATTGGGCAACGATGGCCCTATTGCTTGCTATCCAGTAATTTTTGAATTTGCGGACCCTGGAATATTTCAAAGAAAACATTTTTCTGTGCATCTACCATAAACGGATGGTTCAAATCAGGCGAATTCAGGTAGTTAATAAAAAAACATGTTTGATCCTTGCGTTCTGCATATCCTATAAACCAACCTATATACTTATTTTCATTTCTTAGCCTGTACGAACCTCTTTTGCCATAAATAAGGTATCCATTGATTTCTTTTTCGAACATTATCTTCTTTACGATCCCGATTGTTCGTTTTGAAAACGGAAGATCATTGTTGTACAGCCTCTTTATAAAATCTAGTTGACCCAAAGGCGTCATGTGCAATAAGGGAGGCACTACGAAAAATGTATCCCGACCCCGGATAGTATCCAACAAACTGCTCATTTGGATTTTTTCGTCGTAATCACCATACTCCATTTTGCTTAGCCATTGATGCATTTTAGTGCCGATCTTTTTTCTAAGTTCCCAGAAAAACCAATCGATGTTGCGGCGAAAGGCCATCGTTAGCGGGATGTCTTTGATGGCATCGGGGTTTCTTGATATGGTCCCGTTCCACTTAACCAAAGAGCTTTCGTCGGTAAGAATATCTTCTTCCAAAGCTATCATCGCTGTCACAATATTAAATGTCGAGGCGGGAGTAACAGTGTCATACATCAGCTTTGGGTTATAGACAAAGTGTTGATGGGTTTGAGGATTGTACAATTGGAAATGACCTTCGAGATCGGCGGAATCGTAATACTTCTTCAAATCGATGCTGATGATTGAATCCACAGGTGATACAGAACTATCGACTTTATTAGGTGCAGTACCGGATGAGAGTTGTTTATTCTCGCTATTACAACTTATAATAACGAGCAACAAGCTCGTTATTATAATGAGAGCAGATCGCATTAAAGTTTTGTTCAAAATACAAATCTTTCAACTTTATTAAATGGGAAACTTGTTAACTTTAAACTAATTACTTTCTCATCATTCAATGATGTCTTATGAGTTTCCACATACACCGCCGCCAGTTTATTCGGAATAGTTCTGCAGCATTAACTCTCGCCGCACTTAAAGCGAATGGTTTAGATTTTCTTGTGAACGCCCCCACACGCCGTATAGCATTAATCGGTACAGGTTGGTATGGTAAAAGCGATTTGTTTCGGCTTATACAGGTCGCCCCTGTAGATGTAGTGGCGCTTTGCGATGCAGATAAACATCAGCTTGATGCTGCGGCGGAGCTGGTAAGTCAGCGTCAGCAAAATCATAAGCGGCCTGTGTTGTATAGCGACTATCGCAAATTGTTATCGGAACAAAAACCTGAAATTGTTCTGATTGGCACTCCTGATCACTGGCATGCATTGCAAACCATCGATGCAGTAAAGGCAGGTGCACACGTTTATGTGCAGAAACCGGTAAGTGTTGATGTGATGGAAGGTGAGGCCATGGTGGCTGCTGCACGAAAATATAATCGTGTGGTGCAGGTTGGTACGCAACGAAGAAGTACACCGCATTTAATAGATGCAAAGAAAAATATTGTTGATGCAGGATTACTTGGCAAGGTGTCACATGTGGAAATGTGTTGCTACTTCCACATGCGCAACAATGGTAATCCGGCTGTAGAACCGATACCATCCTTCTTTGATTATGAAATGTGGACTGGCCCCGCTCCTATGCGCCCGTATGATGGATTACCCCACAGAGGCTGGTGGAGAGCATTTATGGAATATGGAAACGGTATTGTAGGTGATATGTGTGTACACATGCTTGATACTGTAAGATGGATGCTTGATCTTGGCTGGCCAAAACGAATCACTTCAACAGGTGGGATATTTGTTGATAGGGCCGCAAAGAGTAATATCTCCGATACTCAAATTGCCGTGTTTGAATATGATGGTTTGAATTGTGTATGGCAGCACCGCACATGGGGCACTCCGGCCGATCCGGAATATCCATGGTCATTTAAATTATTTGGTGAAAAAGGAACACTGTGTGGCAGCACAATGAAATATGATTTTTTTCCGGATGGAAAAGGTGAAAAGATCCACAAGGATGTCGTGTATGAAAAAGAAAAATACCCGGAAGATCTGAAAGAACAGGCAATAGAACTGAACGCTGCACCTGCCACAAGACTTCACATGCTTAATTTCCTGGAAGCAATTGATAAAAACATAAAACCGGTTGCAGATATTGAACAAGGACATATTTCTTCGGCAAGTTGTATCATGGCAAATATATCTATGCGATTAGGAGGGCGTCAGCTGCAGTATGATCCGGTGAAACGTGAAATTATTAATGATCCTGAAGCAACAAAACTTTTACAAAGAAGTTACCGGGGAACATGGGTGCATCCTTTGACAGAGAATATTTAAGCGGACCCGGACTGTACCATCTCGTTTATTTTATACACAGCAAAGAGAATAAATAGAAAAAGTACAATGCAGAATGTCAAAATCCCCCAGTAAGCGCCTTTGTGATCGATGGCATATTTTGAAGGATTGGCCGGCAGGTAAGCCACCGATAAACTATCCCCGATTTTATATTGTCCCTGTCCCACAGTTGCCTTTGCGTTGTACGGCTGACCGTTTGTCCTGTCTTTGTACTCCAGTGTGAGTAAGTCCAATGCTCCGCCTTTACCGGTACGAATCGTTCTTATCTGTCTGACGACTGCATTTACGTGAATGCCCTTTTTCTTAATAGCGGCTGAATGTCTCATTCTGACAATAGTCAGCACCATGGGAAACGCAGCGAGCAGAATCAGTAATGTGTAAATAAATATCATTGAACGTTTTTCTGATGTTAAAGATAGTGCCAACAGCTTTAATCATTTTGACAGGCGAAGACAAAGTGGGTTATCAAAAAATGACTAACGGTACACAAGTGACTTGCAAAATGAAATAACTTAACAACAATTAAAAGAAAGTTGTCAGGCTGCCGACGAGGCAGCCAATGTCATCAATATATCTTCAATTAAAAAAGATGAGAAATATCTTAACGATTGGCCTGTTGCTCTTAAGCAATTTTATTTTTTCACAGGCTAACAATTTTCAAAAGGAAATCAATGAACAGGTTTGGAAGCCTTTTATTAAGTCTTTTAATGCAGGTGACAATGATGCTTTCGCTGCTGTGCACAGTAAAGAAATCGTGAGAGTGTCGCAGGACGATAATCATATCATGGGATATGATGAATATTTTAAAAAAATCCCTGACAGTGTCAAAGCAAAATGGAGTGATTGGAAACATAATATCGAGTTACGTTTTGTTCAGCGGATCGCTTCACCTGATAAAGCCTTTGAAGTAGGTTATTATAAAACGACGACTGTTAATTCAAAAACAGGCGAAAAAAGAACCGGTTATGGAAAATTTCATGTTTTGTTAAGAAAAGAAAAAGGCATGTGGAAAATCCTTATGGACGCGGATGCCAATGAAAAAACCGATGAAACTGTTTTCCAATCAGCCAAATCAATGGAATAGCTGCTTTTTATACATCTTATTTCTTCTCTCCTTTTTCAAAAAGTTGTTAAAACTTTTGTTCAGAATCTTTTAACGTTAACTGGCCTGATCCTTTCCTTGTTAATGCCGGAAACTATATTGTTAACATTAAAAGTAATTCATATGAAAAATTTAATCTCTACACTTTCTTTAGCTCTTATTGTCTTCTTTACGTCATGCAGCAGTTCTAAAAATGTAAGTGAACCCGAATTTCGTGACATCAGCGATGTACGATTGATCGACGTAGGGTTATTGCAGACTACTGCCGGTGCGGATTTGATTTATTACAACCCGAATGACTTCGGCATTCAATTGACCAATGCCCGGGGAGATGTATATATTGACAACTCCTATTTTGGTCATTTTGAACTCGCGGATAAAGTGCAGGTAAGAAAGAATTCTGAATTTTCACTTCCTGTAGTTTTTAAACTTGATAATATCAGCGCCATTAAAAACCGTGATGACATTATTAAAAAGAAACAGGCCCTGGTTCGCATACAAGGCTATGCCCGTGTGAAGAAAACAGGGTTCTCCAAAGAAATACCGATCAACTATGAGCATATGCAAAGCGTTGATCGGTTGCTTTCGATCGTTTCAAGATAAGTGGTTTAATTTTTTTTAAAGTCCCGGTCCAGGCACCGGGACTTTTTATTTTAAAGCAGTTCTGTGCAGGTATCGGTAGTTTAAATCACGTTTATTTTCTAACTTGGTACAAACTAAAACTATGAAAAATGTATTTTTCGTTTGCTTCGTTTGCTCCTTTATGGGGTGTACCAAACCTCAAACTACTTCTGAAGAGATACTTACACCCACATTAACTGAGAAGAAAATGATTGATGCTGCTTCGGCTTTTTTCAAGAGTGGAGGTGAGTATCAGCAGATAGAAGGCGCTTATAGTGTTGCATTGCGTCCTATGTTGACTGTCAGGAGAACATTGACCGAGGGAGCCTGTACCGCGAACGTTTTTCAAACTCAGTGCTGTTGTCCATGGGAATTTTCGATGGCACCATATGATATAGTTAACGGAAGCGCATCCAGCTACAATTACCCGAAATCAGTTGTATTTACATCAAAGCCGGGAGAAATGGAGGGAAGTTTTTCAGCGATGTTTGAGACCAGGCCTGTTTCAACAGATAAAACCACAGTACACTATACGAACCTGAAATTTATCGAAGCCAACAGAAACCTAAACGGAGATGTATCGATAAGAGATGTCATTGTATCACCCACTTCAAACAATGTAATGTGCACGGCTGAGTTTTCCAATAACTCATTTGATATAGGAGCGGGCAAAATAACGTCGATAAGCGGTCATTTAATATCGTCTGATGGAGATGATTCCGGTAAGCTCGATATCACTTTTGCAGATGGCAGAAAAATTATTGTTGAAGCTATCACTGTTGCGTTGCATGCTATGACATCCTTTCTGCAAAAAGCCAGTTTTACAACATACGGACTTACATCTGAAATTGATTTCGACAAACAAACCATCACTATTGCCGACCGGACCTTTAAATTGAATTTGAATTAAAGCGCTTGTAAATTTATATCTTCAGGCCTGCGTATAAATAACAATTAAATATGCAGGTGTTTATGCGAAAATTAATTTTAGTAGTTCATTCTTCTTTCGATGGGTTTGTAGCAAGTCCTGATGGCAGCTTTGATAAGTTTGTCGGTGGAGATACAACGCTCAGTTTTGTTTGTGATATAATAGACGATGCAGACTCCGCTTTATTTGGGCGAAAGTCGTATCAATTATTAGATGCTCACTGGCCCACTGCTGCCGGCAAGACAGGTGCTTCCAACGATGTGATCAAGTATTCTAACTGGTATAATGCAGTGCCGAAATATGTTTTGTCCGACACTTTGAAAGAAGGAAATTCCGACAACACATATGTCATAAATGGAGATATTTCTAAAGAAATAAATACTATAAAACAACAACCCGGCAAGAACATATTACTATTTGGTGGCCCCGGTGCAACACAAGCATTGATCGAATTGAATTTACTCGATGGATTCTGGCTAATTCTTTATCCCACCATTTTTGGGGAAGGCATCCCCATGTTTAAAGAGGATGTAAAAAAAGTGATCGGGCTTACTCTCGCCGACACAAAGCAACTCCCCGGAGGAATTGTTTGTATGAAATATATGATCGGTAAGTAAAAAAGCGCTAAAGCCAGTCATTAATTTGTGGAAGTTTTCGTCAATGGCATCTGCTATACATGATCAGGCTTTTTCTGTTTTGCTTATCCATTGCATTTTTTTCCTGTAAAGAAAACAACGAGCCACAAGCCATTCGTGGTTTCCTGGCTGATGGCGACTCTCTTCGGCCTGGAGTTAAATCTCATGCTAAATATGAACAATACATCTACGACCCCGAAACCGGAACCACCAATTTTTCTTATAACTATTCGGGGATATGGGATTTTGATGGTGACGGAAAAAAGGATTCGATTTGTTTTATCGGAAACGGAGGAGCGCATGTTTATTTTTATTTAAGAATCGTTCTTAGTTCTGATGGGCTATTGAGAGATTTTCGCACAGTTAATATGGATTTCCCACTGGTTACCGTTAAAGAATCATTGAACAAAAATGGGAAAAAAGTGTTGCCTCAATTTGTCGTTCATGATTTTAACAATGACGGTAGTCCTGATATTTTTCTGAACTTCCATGATCCTTATGATGCTGTCAATCCGATTCCGAAGGAATGGAGAAAGCACGGGGTAAAAACAGAATATGTTGTCATGAGCTTTGCCGAAAACAAATTAACGGTTAAAGACTACTTCAGCCCCGATTACTAACAGATCAGCATAATTAATCTTAATCATCTTCACGATCTGCGCTTCTTTCATACTATCTTTAGCGATACCAGCCATCATGAACCAACGCTTTCCATATCGCTATCGTGTGCTCATTTTTCTTTTCTCCTTAATGTTGCTTACCTATCTCGACAGGATTGCAATGGGCCTGATGGGTAGCCGGATCATTTCCGAGTTTAAGCTCACCAATGAACAATTTGGCTGGGTATTATCTGCATTCTCCCTGGCTTATGCCATTTTTGAAATCCCTACCGGCATCATGGGCGACCGGTTGGGACAAAAAATTGTTCTGATACGTATTGTAGTATGGTGGTCCTTTTTTACTGCTTTAACCGGGTTGGCCACGGGCTTGGTCATGCTGATCATTGTTCGTTTTCTTTTTGGTATGGGAGAAGCAGGTGCTTTGCCTACTATGTCAGGTGTTATCTCACGTTGGTTGCCGGCCAGTGAATTGTCAAGAGGCTTATCGGCATCGTTGATCGGGCAAACAACCGGCGCTGCCATTGCTCCTTTTATTGTTGTTCCGCTCGCTGCATCATTTGGCTGGCGCAATACTTTTTTTGTGATCGGTTTTATCGGACTCCTATTTGTATTGATCTGCTGGCGCTGGTTTAAAAACAATCCTTCAGAGATGAAGGGAATAACAGAAGAAGAAAAAAATTACATAGAAAAAAACCGTTGTGTTACCAGTCACGGTTCAAAAATTTCCTGGAAAAAAATTCTGAAGAGCCGGAGCATGCTTGCATTGGTAGCTTCTTTTTTTACTTCACAATGGGGTGCCTATTTTTTTATTGCCTGGTTGCCGGTGTACCTGCAAAAGGGAAGACATTTTTCGGAAGATAGCATGAAGTTTATCACATCACTGGTATTTGTGCCGGCTATTGCCATTTGTCTTGTTGGAGGTTACCTGGCGGATATTTTGGTAAAGAAAAAAGGATTAAAGTTTGGCCGTCGCGCCGTTGCCATGTCGGCACTGGGTCTGAACAGTCTTTTATTTCTTACAGAAGCTACCACCCAAAATGATGTGGTACTGATTACCTGTTTTGTAATCGGATTTGGTTGTGTGTTGGTTTTTGGCACTGCAGCTTTTGGTGTATGCATAGATGTAGGTGGCAATCATTCAGGTGCCGTATCAGGTTTGATGAATTGTGTGGGTCAAATAGGCGCTTTCTTTTTGGCCATCATTTTTGGAAAGATTGTCGATGCCACACATGATTTCAATACACCTCTATTTGTAATATCAGGTTTGATGTGTTTTGGTTCTTTGTGCTGGTTGTTTGTAGATCCGACGAAGAAGCTGGTAAACGTTGAGGGCAACTGATTGATTTTTTCAAACTGAGATTAAATAGCTAGCCATTCATATCTGAATACATTAACAATAATTTTAAGAAATTTTTAAAAGAACTAGCAGGTTGCGGTCGTTATGCGCAAAACGCTAAAACCATGCACAAACCACTGCACCTCCTCATCGGATGCTTATCCGCATTTATTTGCTTTGCTCAAAAAACAGATACACTGGTACTGCAGTATAAACCGGACCAGTTTACTCTCTCAAAACAAGACAGGCAAAAGCTTGACAGTTTTATAATCAAAGGCTGGGACCAACTATCGATAAACGGATATACAGATGAAACAGAAACAAATGAATATAATATGGAACTGTCAAAAAAAAGATCGGCAGGTGTATATAATTATTTGATGACAATGGGTATTAGCGGCAACAAGGTACTATCAAAATATTTTGGTGAAACGATGCCGGTTGGCGACAATAGTTCGGACGATGGTCGTGCACAGAACCGCCGCACCGAAATCATCGGTTACCAGTTTCCACAAGTGAAACTTAAACCAATAGAAAATCCTATGAAACCGGTAACTCAAACATTAGACAATGGTTTCATCATCACTTATCAACCCGGTGCCATGTCTTCAGCTACTGCAGCTAATTTACAGGCAGGATCAGGTATAAACTTTCAACAGATCACGAACACGAGGGAGATGCGGGAAAATAATTTTTTCAATAATACGACCCGCGGTGAGATATTATCATCCATGCTCATCATTTCTTTTGATGACAGGTATCCCTGCAAGCTTGATTCGCCTGTGTTATTGAGGGTGCCGGTCCCTTTTCAGACTGATTGCAATATCCAAAAGTTGAAATTTTTTGTTTCAGTGTTCGAAAACGGAAAACAAATCTGGAAAGAAGAAAATAAAACTGTATTTAAAGAAAGAATAAACGGCCAGGACTATGCCTGTGTATGGGTGAATAATTTTTGCGGCAGTGTAAATTTTGATTTTAAGATCCCGGAATGTTATGACACGGACAGTACGCAGCTACTGATCACAAGAGCAAATGTCAAGAGCTTAGTGACAGAATTAAAAGGAGTAAACAGCGTTTACCTGCCACGAAAGCTCAACGACTCCACTTATAGTATACTGTATCTGAAACACAGGCTGACAGGAGCTGCGATTACATTCTTAGTTTATAAAGGCAAAAAACGTATTAGGGGTTATGTGGACCAGTCGTTAACAGATCTGCCATATAATGATGCAACCAAACAGTATGTGATCAGTACAGGAACTTTGAGATTTTATTTTCCACAAGGAGATGTATATGATGTGTTGTTGAAAATAAATAAGGAAAAGTACCGTGTACTTCCTGAAAAGAACATGTACGAATTCAACTACCTGAACCGTAGTAGAGAAAATATATCAGTTGATTTTACTGTAGGAGGACCAAAAAAAAGTGTAGTGCAATACAAAAACCAATTGCTTAGCTCTCTCCCTTATGATGAAACAACAGGGTGTTATATCATTGATAAAAAGTTTTTGAATGAGCTGAAGCAAAAGGAAACGGTAGCGAAGAATTAAGACGCTAATAAACGCTAATGGATGCGAATGAGCGTTAATGGGACGCGGCTTATTCCCTCAAAGATTATCCCAATCTTTTTTGGATAGGATAATCTTCTTTATTTTTATTCATGCTCATTAAAAAACTATCAGCCATTTTTTTCCTGGTGGCAATAACTACGGCCTGTAATAACCTTCATGCACAAAGTAATCTTGATTCCATTTTGCCTGTCAGGGGTTTTGCCATTGCTGCGCCGCCGCCCTCCTATGTTGATTCATTTGTACTGTTCATAAAAAATGAGCTGGGCCCGAGAAAGGTAAATACACTGATACTTCGTGTAGATTATAATTACCAATATAAGTCACAACCGGAATTAAGAGATAATGAGGCATTGAGTGATGCTGATGTAAAGAAAATTGTAAATGTTTGCCGTAGCAATGCTATCAGAATTATTCCACAAATTAATTTGCTCGGTCATCAATCATGGGCCAACAGGACAGGCCAACTGCTGACAAAATACCCGGAGTTTGATGAAACTCCGGAAGTAAAGATGCCGGAGACATACAAGTGGCCCAATGCGGATAGTTTGTATTGTAAAAGCTATTGTCCTTTGCATCCGCGTGTACATGAGATTGTTTTTGCTTTGGTGGACGAACTATGCGATGTGTTTGAAACAAATGCTTTTCATGCCGGAATGGATGAAGTGTTCTATATCGGGAGCAGTAAATGTCCTCGCTGTAAAGGAATAAATAAAGCAAAGTTGTTTGCTGATGAAGTGACACGCATACGTGACCACCTTGCAGCATCCAACCGGGAACTATGGATATGGGGCGATCGTTTGATTGATGGTACCACGACCGGTATGGGTATGTGGGAAGCCAGCACCAATGGTACTCACGATGCAATTGATATGATACCAAAAGATGTAATGATCTGCGACTGGCATTATGAAAGGTTGGATAAAACAGCAATCTACTTTGCTATGAAAGGATTTAATATTATGACTTGCCCATGGCGGGTGCCCGAATTGGCTGTTTTGCAAATGAAGGATATGGTTGAGTTTCGCAAACAGGCGACAAAGAAAATGAAACCAAGGTTCCAGGGAATGGTACAGACGGTTTGGTCTTCACCACAAAATTTTATCAATGGCTTTTACCAGGATAAAAAAGATCCTCAACTGGGCGATAATACACCGTGGAAATGTTTCCGGCAATTGTTTGATGCCATTAATAAACTGAATTAGGTAACGGTTAACGTGACTGTGTCTTTTTCTTTTTTCTTTTCCAGCAATATGGACAATGACTTCCCCTGTATTTATGACCACGGCTGCATGTTTTCCATCCATTAAGAGTTGTCTTCATGCTTTTTTTAGAGGAAACGGATCAAATCCTGTGCCTATGCTTTATGTTTACGGTACAGTTAATATCAATGAACGCCATTATCAAAGCCGGAAGCAAAGACGCACAACTGATTTCTGAAATTGCAAAGCAAAGTTTTATTGAATCGCATGGGCATAGCGCCAGCGTTGAAGATGTAAATGCTTTCAGGGATAAAACTTATAGTTATGATGCCATCAAAGAAGAGTTGGATGACCTCAAAAATATTTATCATGTCGTCTGGCATGACAAACGCCCTGCAGGTTATTCAAAAATTATTTTCAATTTTCCTTACAAGGAAAGCGATCAGCAGAATATTACCAAGCTGGAGCGCATTTATTTGCTAAAAGCCTTTTATGATTTAAAACTGGGCAGGGAGCTTCTTCAATTTAATATCAACCTGGCAAAGCAAAACGCCCAGGCCGGAATGTGGTTGTATACCTGGAAGGAAAATCAAAGGGCGATTGAGTTTTACAAAAAGCACGGCTTTGTTATCATAGGGAGCTATGATTTTAGAATTTCTGAAAATCATTCCAATCCCAATCATCAAATGTTTCTGCAGTTTTGAAATGGGAGAAGCAATGCAGAATACGGATTGGACGGATGAGACATGGATTGAACGATATGGACAGTTAAATCCCTCTGATCGGTGTCATCCGTGTTCCAAAAAATCTCAGCGAAGAAGATCGCTAGCCCTATCGTCTTCCTAAAAATTCATTCACATGTATTACATTTGGTGATTGTCTTAAATCATTATGCTGAAGAAATTTTTTACTCTTTCTGTATTGTTTTTTTTACTTGCGTTTTATTGTGCCGCACAAATACCTTCACCCCTTATTTTCAGCCGGATCACGAAAAAAGAAGGGCTTGCGTCCAATACAACATTTGCGACTTTGCGGGACAAACAAGGTTTTTTGTGGATCGCTACACAGAATGGGTTGCAGCGATACGATGGAAACAGGTTCCTTACTTTTCGCCACATCCCCGGAAATACACTCTCGATTCCTGAAAACACGATCAGCCGTTTATTTATTGACAGCAAGGAACGCTTATGGTTACTGTTCAACAAGAATGCCGGCGTATTTAATACAGCAAAACTGAATTACAGCGATGCAAAAGTGGATAGCTCTGTTGTGCAGGTCAAAAAAATAATGGAGGATGGTGAAGGACGGATCATCCTGTTTGCCGATAACAAACGATTTGTGTATGATGAAAAACAAAATGCTTTTAATGCAGAATACCCGTTACCCGTTTTACCACCGGGTTACACGATCACGGACATGACCGTGGACCCATTTACAGGCTTATACTGGTTTAGCGGAAAACAAGGGTTGCTGTTATATGATCCCAAAACAAAGCAATTTCATTCGAAGCAGCAGAACGGAATTAAAAGTGCTGAATTGGATAGTCTTGGTTCTGTCACCAATGCCCGGTACCCGTTTGTAGCCAGTGACAGCACGTGGTGGTTGGTAAACTGGATACCTTTTTCCGGTTCGCCGCCCATATTATATCATTATGATAAAAAGAGAAACAAACTGCAGCGATTTGAAAAAATAAGACCGTATAAAACCACCGAAACTTATTACGAGATATGGAGAGTTTTTCAGCAAAGCAATGGCACAATATGGGTATATGGAATGGGATTGCTGGCCTATTATAATGAACAGGAAAACCGCTTTGTTAATATTGATAAGGACCCGTTTCAGCAATATGGGATCGACTATGAATTTGTCAGTAGTTTATACGAGGATGAAGAAAAGAATGTTTGGGTATCTACTAACAAAGGAATATACCGGTTTAATGTAAATGCGCAGGTGTTTCAGAATATTCCCAACAAGAGATTTAATGATACAACAAGAATCAGTAATGTTGTTTCTGCCATTATAGAAAAGAATAACAACGAAATCTGGGTAAGCACCTGGGGTGGCGGTGTTTTTTCTTATGATAAACATTGGCAACCTGTTCCTAATCCTGTCACGTCAGCCGATCCCCTCAATAAAGGACTGAATGCAAGCAGCATGATAAAGAGGCAGAATGGTGAGATATGGATATCAACCCAAACAGGACAATTGAAAATATATTCTGATGATGGTGTAAAAGGTAAGTATGTTTCTTTATCCCCGTCTATATTCAAAGATGAGATTATCACACAGCTTATCGAAGACCATGATCAGAATATATGGCTTGGCACGACATCGGGCCTGCTGGTAAAATGTGAAAAGGGAAACTGGAAGGACACGGCTCAATCTTTTACCACTGTTCTCGAGAATGCCGGAGATATCATGAAGTTTTATGAAGACAATAGTCATCATCTATGGGTGTGTACCGCAACAAGCGGAGTATATGAAATGGATATACGGAGCAGTAAAGTGATTAAACAAATCAAAGCCGGTAGCGATAAGGACCCCGGATTGCTAAATGATGGGGCCACCGATATTGTGCAATACAACGATAGTATTTATTTAATTGCCAGTGACCAGGTATGTATTTTCAATAGCAAAACAAATACTTTCAGGTACCTGACATCAGCAGATGGATTGCCTGCCGAGCATATCAGTGCATTTATTATTGATAAACAAAAAAGAATATGGGTAGCGTTGGATGGCGGTTTATACAGGTTGAATATTGACAACAAGCTGTATGTTTCATACGATCTTGCCGATGGGATAACCAGTAACGTTTTCCAGGTATCAGCAGCTACTCTTTTGCAGGATGGGCGGATCGCAATCGGTACACCCCATGATTTTGTTGTATACGATCCTGAAAAAACAATCGATAAAAAGGATGTGCCTGCTGTAAATATTACAGGCTTTACGCTCGGTTCGTCATTTCTTTCAGTTGACTCGATCAGCAAATTGAATAAGCTGGAATTGGCATACGATAATACCTTTATCAGTATTGATTTAAGTACACTTAGTTTCCGTGATTCCTATTATATGTACTACATGCTGGAGGGGTTGGATAAGACATGGAAAAGAGTTTATAATAATCAAATAACCTATCACTATCTCCCACCCGGTAATTATACACTAAAGCTGAAAAGCCAGAATGGTGATGGAGTCGAAAGTAAAGAAATAACTACGCTGCGGATAGAAGTAAACCCGCCTTTCTGGAATACCTGGTGGTTTTATTGTTTGCTCGCATTATCGGCCGGTGGTTTATTATTCTGGATCGATCACAAGCGTATTCAACGCAAGACAGCAATCCTGAAGATGAGAAGTGATATTGCCGACGATCTCCACCAGGATATTAATGCAACGCTGAGCAATATTACTATACTCAGCCAGATGGCAAAGATGAAGGCAGACAAAGAACCTGAAAAGTCCAAAGAATTTATTGAACAGATACATACCAAGAGCCAGAACATGACAGCAGCCATGGATGATATATTGTGGAGCATTGACCCCAATAATGACAGCATGCAAAACTTTATGCTGCGTTTCAGGGAATATATTGATGGCCTCAGGAAGGAATATAATGTAGAAATAGATGCATTGATTGATAAAAAAGCTGAGAGCCTCCAGTTGAAGATGCAAATGCGTAATGATGTGTTCTCATTGTTTAAAAGCGGGATAACAAATATGGTAAGAGCGGGTGCTACCAATTGCCGTATACAAATTACGTATGAAAAACCCAATCTTATTTATACGCTGGGGTTTGACACTACTTCCGCCGATATGGAGCAAATCAACAATATCCGCCAACGAAATGAATTAATGGACAGGCTTGAAGAATTAAACGCCACTCTTGACTACAATGAGCAAAGAGCCCATGCGATGTTTGTGCTGCGTATACCTGTGAAGAAGGATGGGTTGTAGCTGCATTTTAAAATCTTCTTATGACTAATAGGCGCTTGTATTCTTATGGCTATTCAATTCGCGGCCTGATGATCTTTAACTTTGTAAATGTCCAGATAATAGGATAGCAAAAGTCAAACTCACCTTTTTTCGAAGCAAAATTGCTCCTGGAAGGAAATATATGGTGATTATTGTGATAGCCCTCTCCCATCATCAGCCAGTCAACTTTGAAAAGATTTTTTGATGTATTATCAACCTCATAATTGACATGGCCATACTTATGCGCAAACCAGTTGATGATAACTCCATGAACAGCTCCCATAGCAAGATGCAGCGGGAGTATTAAAAGAAACCAGAGAGAAGGCGCAAATACAATATACAGGTAAGTATAAAGGCCCGCCCACAACAACCGGGATAACCAAAAATTTCCCCAGTTATCAAACCATTTCCATTCAGGTACATTTTTGGTAAAACGTGCTTCTACCGGGTATCTTCCTTTGAGAATGCTGAAATAAGTATTTCTTGTCCGCCACATCATGGCAAAAAGATTTTTATCAAAGGATGGAGAATGGGGGTCATGCTCCGTGTCGGTATATGCATGGTGCATACGATGGAGTATGCCATAAGCTCTTGGGCTCATGTAAGAGGAACCTTGTGTGATATAGGCAAAGACAAAAAACACTTTCTCCCATGAACGACTCATGGTAAAGGCGCGGTGTGCGGCATAGCGATGCTGGAAAAAAGTCTGGGAGAATAAAGACAAATACCAATGGGCAACAAAAAAAATGACAATGAAGATCACGATAAAAATATTAACGTAAATAAATGTTGGTCTGAAGACAGTTGGCGCAATCAATTATTTTTTCCGCAGCCGATCCGGCAAAAAGAGTTTGAAGTTGGCAAACTTCTTAGTATGACGTGTAAGGTAACCTATTAAATCAACGTATATGTTTTTATTTTGCAACGGGACAGTTCCAGCGATTGTTGCCTGGAAAGTTTAACATTATATGTATTAATAGCCTTTTTTTTGCATATATCTCGCTCACAAAGAAACACCCTGATCACGAGCGGCTAACAGCGTTGACAAATGAGTGATCGAACTGTAAGTTTTTATATTAAGAGATATTTTTACGGATATACTCCTCCAATTCGTTTGTGAATTGGGTATTTATACTGCAGGAGTCAAAAAGTGATTCCAGGTGAGTAGTTTCAAAATGCCTGGAAGTGATTAACCCGGCAAGAGCAGGATTAGCAACAAGCCAGTCATTTTTTATAGAGCGTTCTTTTAAAAAAGAGATAACGATATCTCCCCTATGTAGTCCGGGCAAACCTGTTATACCATTGCTGATATCTGAGAGTTCATTTAATACTTTCGGATAATCATCCGGGCGAAACTGGTCCGTATTCCTGATATTATATTTCCTGTATTGAAACATATAAAAGTTTGATGAAACACTAAAAAGAGACGGAGTTGATGCAACCACAGTTAAAATAGTGCCATGTAAGGTAACCTATTAAATCAATGAAGGGGTTTTTATTTTCCGAACGCTCTGGCACGCGGGTATCCTGTTTACCAATAGTATTCATTTTATATTTCGGCTGTAGTCAGTTTATTAGGCTACCTTGCAGATTGCCTTCCCGATAAATCATTTAACTTTTTATCATGAAAGATTTTTTTGCAAGAACATTCAGAGGTTATCAATTTGAATTTACAAGAGTGATTTCTGCAAGCTTTGATCCATGGTATCATATTACCGTTAAACTGAATGATGCAATTGTTAATTTTAGAATGCACAGTAACAAACAAGGAGTTTGGAAAATAACTATTGAGCGTTTACCCGGTTTATTATATTCTTTGGAAACAGATTTCGCAGAACAAATCATTATTAACGAAAAACCCGTGGATCCTAATCTCCATGGCAGAAATTGATTCTACATACGCCCGTTCTTTGAAACAGTAATATTTTATTGTACAGGCTCAGTAAAAATTCACTTCAATCAAGTATCCGAATTGTTTATTTTTGATAATCAATGGATACCACATCTCCTATTCTCGAAAAGAAATTCAGCAGTTACCAGGTATTGGCCATTGTTTTGCTCGGACTCACCCAGTTTACAGTGATTCTTGATTTTATGGTTATGTCACCTCTCGGCGATATGCTGATGAAGTCAATGTCATTGACCACGCACCAGTTTGGGTTTGCAGTGTCGGGCTATGCATTCAGTGCCGGTATTTCCGGTTTATTGACAGCAGGTTTTGCTGACAGGTATGATCGTAAGAAACTCCTATTGTTTTTTTACATTGGGTTCATTGCGGGTACCTTGTTTTGCGGTTTGGCTTCCAGCTATTTTATGTTATTGGCTGCAAGAATTATTACAGGATTATTTGGTGGTGTTATTGGTTCTATTTCCATGGCCATCATGGCTGATCTTTTTCCAATACATCAACGGGGAAGAGCAATGGGTTTTATGCAGATGGGGTTTGGTGCAAGCCAGGTTCTCGGCATTCCCATCAGTTTGTATATCGCTAATCACTGGGGATGGCAATCGCCATTTTTAATGATCGTTGGTTTAGCCACTATTATATGGTTGCTCGTAGTGATAAAGTTGCAACCTGTTAATAAGCACCTGGAACTTCAGTCAGACAAGAATGCCTTCGATCATTTATGGCACACAATTAAACAACGTCATTACAGGGTCGGTTTTTTAATGACGGCGTTACTCTCTCTTGGCGGTTTTATGATGATGCCATGGGGCAGTGCGTTTGCTGTAAACAACCTGCACGTTTCTTATGAGCAACTTCCCACTCTTTTTATGGTGAGCGGTATCGCCGCTCTCATCATCATGCCTTTAGTGGGTAAACTGAGTGATAAGATCGATAGGGTTAAAATATTTTTCGTGGCTGCTGTAATGATGATTATCATTATAGTCATTTACACCAACCTTCCTCCTATTCCTTTTATTCTTGTGGTGGTTTTGAATGTGCTCATGATGACTGCGATTATGAGTCGTATAGTTCCCGCAATGGCACTGGTATCTGCTTTACCAAAAATGCAGGACCGTGGTGCATTTATGAGTATCAATTCATCGTTGCAACAGATTGCAGGCGGTGTGGCTGCAGGAGTTGGCGGAATGATCGTTATGCAAAAAACTAAAACAAGTCCTTTGCAGCATTATGATACACTCGGATATGTGATCGTCGTAATCATTGTTGCTAATATTCTCCAGGTTATCAGGGTAAATAAGCTTGTGAAATCTCAGCAAGCTGCGGTAAAACTTTAACTACAGGTTTTCGATAATACCCCTGTAGCTTCTGCCAATGGGAATCGATATATTACTTATCTCTACCATGTCGGCTGTGTAAGAATCAATTTTATTTATGGCTATAATATAGGACCTGTGAATCCGTTTAAAAAGATTGGCGGGCAACAGGGCCTCAATCTCATTAGTTGTCATTTTTGACAGGTACACTTTTTTTGTTGTAACGATTTTAATGTACTCCAACTGGCTTTCGATGTAAAGTATCTCTGAGAATAAGATCTTGACTTTCTTTTTTTGCACATTGATAAACAAATGGTCCTTGGCATCCGGGGCCTCTCCTGTTATGTGTTTTTCTTTTTGCGCAGCGCTCACTTTATTTACGGCTATTAAAAACCGGTCAAACTCAAATGGCTTCAACAAATAATCTGTCACACTCAGATCAAATCCTTCTACCGCATATTGATGATAGGCTGTTGTAATAATAACCAACGGTGGATGAGAAAGTGTTTTTAAAAAGGCCATTCCTTTTAGCTTCGGCAAATGAATATCCAGGAACATGAGATCAGTTGAATTTTGCCGCAGCCAGTCAGTGGCCAGAATGACATCTTTGAATGAAGCCTGGAGCTCAAGAAAAGGCACCTGCGAAATATAGTCCGATAAAATTTTTACCGCCAGCGGCTCATCCTCTATGATAATACATTTTATTTTAGACATGACTTGCCAGGTTAATTTTTAAAGTAGCTGTAAACTCGGTACTTGCCTGTTGAACGGACAAATTGAAATCTTTGTAAAGCAACTCCAATTGACGTCGCAAGTTAGAAAGACCAATGTTCTCTTTCACGCTGGTTGCATCTGCAAACCCTTCTGTTGAATTCTTTACAACAAAATTCAGTTGCCGCTGGTTGATGGAAAGATGAATATCAACATATGGCTGGTTCCTGGTTTCTGATACCCCATGTTTAAATGCATTTTCAACTAATGGAATCAGCAGCAATGGTGGCAGCGCCTGTTTCATGTCTTCAACACTATAATTGAAATTGACATGCAAAGAGTCGTCATAACGTAACTTTTCCAGTGCAATGTAATCACTGATTATTTTCAACTCCTGTTCAACGGATATGTACTGGCCACCCGTTTCATACAGCATAAACCGTAAAATCTTGGACAAACGCAAAATTGATTCAGGAGCCAGGTCCGATTTATCCCGCGATAGCGAATAAATATTATTTAACGTGTTAAATAAAAAGTGCGGATTTGTTTGCGACTTGAGATAATTTAATTCGGCCCGTTGCTTTTCTATTTGTAGTTGCTGGGTGACCTGTTTTAGCTTTACATAGTTATAGATATGCCTGATAACACCAAAAAAGAAAACCGATCCTGCACTGAATGACATTTGTCCCTGTAATCCGGAATTCAGTGAGGAGAAGGCTGCTAAAGCAGTGTAAATATGTAATTGTACGCCAAGCAGCCTCCAGCCATATAATCCATATGACCATAACATTAAATGGACCCATAAAGCCGCAATGCCAAGAAGAATATTGTAGATGAGATAACTCCTTTTTCGTAATACAAATGGGATAGTGTATTCAAAGAAGATAAAATTGAGAACAATAATATAAACAGTTCGCCATGCATTGTTAAAAAACAATTCAAAAAATTTCCCGGGATAATTTGCTAAATGGCTAAACGCCCATAGCAACGTGTAGGCAAGTCCAAGCCATAGGTATAATGCAACCTTTTTTTTATCAGTCAGAAGCTTCATCCTGTTATTTGAAGTAAATATCGGCAAATCTTTTTCCTGGCATGATCGGGGCGATCAAATTGAGTTTATCATATACGAATGACAGGAAATCGTCAATGGTGAATGGTGAGTGGTGAATGGTCAGTGGTGAGTATGTTAATACATTTCCAGGATGTCTTAGGTAATTAGGCATAATGAACTCTACTCACCCCTCACCACTGACCACTCACCAGTCGTTTGTTTACGATAAGCTGCTGTTTATTGACTCCTGCCCTGGTTGATTTTTACAAATAGATATTCTTGTGGAAATAATTACTGCATATGAAAAAGATTCTCTTCATTCTGGCCATTGTATTATCAACTACAACACAACTACTGGCGCAGGTAGAGCCTGGTGCCGGCAATTGGAAAACGTGGTTTATCCCGTCGGGTAAAGATTTTCGTTTACCAACTCCTCCATCTTATAAGGAAGAAATTGCACAGGTTATTTCAAAACAAAAAGAACTCGATTCCGTCGGAATGAGGAGGATCATTTACTGGAATGCCGGAGCACCCGGTTACCGCTGGCAGGAAATGATGAATAAGATATGGACAGTAGATACGGGCCGGTATGGTGCATTGGCTAATATGTTGCTTGGTACTGCCATCTATGATGCAACGATCGCCGCCTGGGAAACAAAATATGCTTATAAACGCCCACGTCCATTTGCTGCGGATAACAGGATAAAAATTTATACGATAAAACCCGAGAGCCCTTCCTATCCATGCGAACATTCAGTTGCAGCAGGAGTAGCAGTTGCTATCTTTTCCCGTTTTTATCCTGCAATGGCCGACTCGGTTAAAAAATTAGCCGATCAATTGATGGCATCAAGGATTGCAGCAGGTATTGCATTTCCCAGTGATACCCGCGCAGGATTTGACCTCGGAAAAAGAATTGCAGAAATAGAAATTGAAAAGACAAAGGATTTTATAATGCAGGGTGCATGGGATGGCAAGATACCGGATAAGCCGGGGCTCTGGAAAGGAAGATTTGCGATGCTGCCACTTGCTGGTCATAATAAAACGGTAGTGCTTGAAACTGGTAGCGAATTTCGCCCGGGTCCTCCGCCTGATTTTGAAAAAGACATGGCTGAGATAAAAAATTATAAGCAAAATTTTCGTTCGTTATCCAATGCATTTTACTGGGCCAATCAATCCTGGTTTATGGATTACCTGCCGAAAAAAATTTTTGAAAACAACCTTCATTTGAATCCACCACGTGCTGCCCGCATGAATGCCATTGTAAATGTTGCTTCGTATGATGGCTTTGTTGCATGCTGGGATGCCAAGTATACTTATTGGGGAATAAGACCAAATCAATATGATACAACATTTCGTCCGGCGATATTAATTACTCCGCCTTTCCCGGGTTATCCTTCCGGTCATGCGGCCATTTCAAGTGTGATGGCCGAGATATATTCTTATTTTTTCCCGGAAGAAAAAGAGTTATTCAGGCAAAAAGCAAAAGAAGCAGCCGAGTCACGTTTCCAGGCAGGAATTCATTTTCGCACCGATAATGAAGTGGCGCTTGAATTGGGAAAGAAAGTAGCCAATAAAGTAATTCAGAAAATTAAAAATGATGGTGCGGATAAAGCCTCATACATGTTAAACAATAAATTGAAATAAGCAACCCAATATATTCTCATGTACATTGTAGAACACAATGTCATTGCGAGCCCCGTTTTTTACGGGGCTTCATATTTTAACCAATAACAGATAGGTTATTCAATTCGGACCACAAAGGATACTACGTAGTGATCTTTGTGATACGTTGTGCCCTTTGTGTTATCTTATTTACTGAATGGTAATCAAGAACTACATTTCATCCATTTCATTTGTCAATTGATGAATGATACTATTTACTCCAGGTTTCAGCTGGTCTTTCTTTGTAAAAAAAAATACAATGAAACACGTCATCAAAGGAGTTGTTTTTTCAGTTCTTGTATTCGCTGCATATGCAGTGATAATATTTATTTTGCGCCAGGCTTAATTGCAAGATTACTGGTCCCGTCACTGGGTTATGCATTTTTTATAATGATCATCACCTGGTTGAGATGATGGTCATCGTGTTCTGCAACAAAGTATGCGTTGTCTATGATCCGCATGGGCTGTTGCAAACGGGGATGAAGACTTATTTTGGTTTTATCCTCTTCACTTACGGCTTCAAGCATGGACAATGTTTTATTTCTTTCCCGGTTAAATGTTCCCAGTATAGATGTGATATCGGAGTTGTTGAAACAAGCTTCAGTAGTGGCTTTATTTTCGAGATCAGCCGGTGTTAAGACTGGTTTTCCCATACAAATGTCTTCAATGCGTGCCTGCCACAACGATTCCAATAATGAAAGATGTCCCACGTGTTCATTAACGGACCATTTCCCTGCGGGTTGATACACCAGCACATCGGCCGGTACACCGTCAACAATTTGTTTCAATTTGCCAGCAGTATTTGCCAACCTGTTACAAATGGCAGAGTACTCATCATTACTTATACTAAAGTTGAACTGTCTTTCAAACCATTTTGATGTAGCCATAATCATAGATTGTTGTATAAAGTTCAGGGAATACCTGTTAAGGATGCAGTAGCAGTTTTGGGAATTTTAACTATATCAGTTAGAGAATGCTATCAGCTGTTCATAGCAAAAAATAAATTTGAACATTGCTCATATTGTTTCTACCTTAAGTACTTCTTTGTTAATCATTAAACCTACAATCATGAGACACACTCAAAACTATTGCGGTGTCCGTACTTTTTTTATCCTTGCTTTCTTCGTTCCTGTTTTCCTGTTTAATTCCTGCAAAAGCAAAGTGCCGCTTGCCAATGCTGACATCAACCCTGCTTTTGAAAACATTCCGCCCATTGCAGAAAATATAACTTTAAAAATCCTGAAGGAGCCAACGAGCGCCGGCAATGTGTTGGTATCCGCACGATTTGATACTAATGTAGTAAAAGGAAGATTTCATGCAGTCATGGTGAGCGATGAGAAACTGGTATTAAGAGATGATGGTAAAGGCGGCGATGAAAAAGAAAGCGATGGAATATTCTCCATTATACTCAAAGAAGACATCAACCAGTTTCGTAGTGATCTTAGTAATATCCGGAAAAAGATCAGGCAGGCCGCAACAGAGAGAAAGTCTTTCTTCAAATGGGTAAACAGGAGTCCAGTTTCTATTGACGATAAAGTAAAAAGATTCGGATCATCCGACACCGACACAGCAACGGCGATTGAACTTGACCCGGATATTGTTTTCTTAACTCTTCCTGATCCTGTTTTGAACGATCGCTCTTTAATGATCACCGATCTTGGTGTAGTAGAAGATGGAACAAGAACTTTTAATCCCTGTACCGGTGCCGGTACTCCGAATGGTGCGTGGACATTTGGAAAGTTAATGACTGACATGGCCAACTCCGCATCTACAGGAATAACTGCCGAGAATTTTGTAAAAGAATGGTTGGATAAACTCTTAACACCGCAAGTTGTCAACGGAGAAACGGTGGCACTTCGGTTAGGCATATTCGGTCGTATTATCAAACCATGGATCATCCGGAGCAACCCGGGCATTGATCCGACTACAATTACGCAGGCAAACTGGAAAACAAAAACTATTAACCTGCAATTTGCTCCTTTTAAATTGCAGGCTATTGTCAATCGTCTTGACCTGAGAGGTAATTCCGGTTATACCATCAGTAACGCAGGTGAAGGAAGATTTGTATGGGGAGCTTTGGATAATGAATGCGGGCAGTTACAGGCTACCGTGATATTTGAATACGGCATACCAAAGAAAACATGTGCATCGCTAAAAGCTTTTGCCCAGCAATGGATCGATCTGAAGACAAAGACACCGGGAACTGTAGCTTACAACAATGCCCTGCAGGCAATCACTGATCAGTTTACAGCTGCCGGGGCCGGTGGTACTAAACCTAATGGCAGCGCTTTGAATCAGCTTCGGACCAATGAAATTGATTTCGGCCTGACCTGGGAGCTACGGGAATTTAATATTGATGCCACAAGTCATTTGCTTTTCCAGGCACCGGTAAAGCAAGAACCTAACGGAATATTTAATCGTAATGCGCTTCCCGCCTCAACTGTTGCTGACCAAACGATATTGGCCAACTATGTAAATGAAAAAGAAGACAGCATTATGGACAACACTTACGTTGTTCCTCTCATGTATAGCGGCGTTAATTTCCTTGGAGGAAAAGCTCATACTGAAACAGAAGGACATTTCTGGGATGCCGTTGCTTTTCCTGGTGCGGGTTCAATTACAAGTGATAGTGCACGTCATTTTTTCTCTCTCAATACCTGTGGGGGTTGTCATGGCGGTGAAGGTGGTACTGTTGCAGGCAATAAGTTGAATGATCCACCGGGTATCAATCACAGACCGTTTCTGCATATCTCGCCTCATAGTTTTGGTCTTAAAGCTACCTTGTCAGCATTCATTACAGGTGATCCGGCTAATGCGGATGGAATGTTTAATAAAGGCGATCCGGCAATCCGTCCCGCGGGATCTCCAATAGTATGGAAGTTCAATGATCTTGCCCGCCGTAATGTTGATCTGCAGGAACTCGCCGACCAGGCATGCAGAGGCAGAATATTTGATTTGGTTCGTGCATTAAAATTCCGGCCGGTGCATATGACACATTAAAAGAAAAAGGGGCTTGTTAAATAGCCCCTTTATTTTTGCTGAATAACTTTTTCACTACATCTTATTGATCTTTTCCTGCAATGTCGCGGCATTTTTTGAACCGAGTGACGTCAACTCATCTGCCATTTTCTGCGCATTGCCTTTATCTTTTTTATTGATATAGATAAGACCTTTATAGTAGCGTGCATTTTCATTTTTTGGATTTAACGCAAGAGCTTTATCCAGGCTGATCAATGCATCAGTATTATTGCTGTTCATATAATAGCTGTAGCCAAGCTCAACATAGGCAGCAGTATAAGTTGTCTCCATTTCTATTGCTTTCTTTAAATACGTGATAGCCTCACTGTACTTTGCAGTGCTGTTAAGGCAATAACCCATTCCGAAATTTGCTTTGCGCTCATTGGAGTTCATTGCGAGTGTTTTTTGATACCAGTTCATTGCCTGGGGCATATCTTTTTTTATGTCACGATAAACCTCGGCAACACCATTGTAGCCAATATGACTTTTGGGGTCCAGCTCAATGGCTTTTTGAAAATATCCGATAGCTATATCGTCTTCCTTTAGTTTGGTTGCAGCAAAACCGATTTCGAGCCAGGAATTGAGATAGTCTTTTTTTGCATCAATCGACTTTTGCAAAGAAACTTTAGCTCCGCTATAATCTTTCGTGGTGTTTTGACAATACCCTTTTCTATACCAGTACAAATAATCAGTGACAGGTGTTGAAGCATAACTCTCACATTTATTAAAATGACTGATTGCCGTCGGGTAATCTTCTTTTTGATACGCTATAAAAGCAAGTTGTTTGTAGACACCGGAATAATCGGGTTTGATCTCAAGACATTTGTTGTAATAAATGACTGCAGAATCTGTTTTATTTAATTTATCCAGTGCATAGGCATATTCAAAATTATTTTTCAGTGTAGATGGCCATACGGGCATCACCGGACGAAGTGCCTGGAGAGCACCTGAATAATCTTTTAGATCATTACGGCACCAGCCCAGTTCATACAAAGCCTCTGTATAGTTGCTTTTGAGCTCAGTGGCCTGCCTGAACTTGTCGACGGCGTCTCTTATTTTTTTATCATTCTTAAGTTTAAGGCCTTCCTCGTAAAGAGCAGTTGCATCCTGTGCCAGGATGGAAGAAGATATAACGGTAAAAAGGGATAGGAATACGAACGGCTTTTTCATACAAATTTTTTTTAAAACTAAGTTCAGCACAGGGTTTTTGGAATACCTTTTAACGGGTATTTTCCCTCCTTGTTGTTTGCCGGACTAAAAATTAAGGCATTGGACCTTATTTTCTTACAGAGTAGAATACCGGGGAAAACGTTGCGCCGGTTCCCAGGTTGCCAACGATCTAGACATCTTTTTCATTATAAGATAACAGCAGGCTCGTTATCTTCGACTCAACCTTCCTGTATTTTACTCCGGCCTTATCAAGCATTTTCTTCGATGCTATAAAAGAATCGGTGCCTGCATATTTATCTGAAAGAAATACAACTTCCGTTATCCCCGATTGAATGATTGCCTTACTGCACTCATGGCACGGGAAAAGCGCCGTATATATTTTACATCCCTGCAGGTCCATACCAATATTGTTCAGGATAGCATTGAGCTCAGCATGACAGATGTAGGGATATTTTGTATTAAGGAAGTCACCTTGTTTATCCCAGGGAAATTCTTCATCATCACACCCGATCGGTAAACCGTTATACCCCGCTCCTACGATTTTGTTCTTTGTATTTACAATGCATGCTCCTACCTGTGTGTTGGGATCCTTGCTGCGGCGGGCTGATAGTAAGGCTACACCCATAAAATATTCATCCCAGGAAATATAATCTTTGCGTTTTTCCACGTTCGATTGTTTGATAATGAGGTGATGGAAACTTATTGCACGAATGTATAGTTTACTCTGCGACTGACAAAGTAAAAGTGAAAACAGAGCCATTTCCTTTTTCACTTATAAAATGTATAGAACCCTCGTGCTGTTTAATGATCTCTTTGGCTATAAACAAGCCGATACCAAAACCGGGATAGGTTTGTTCCTCCTTACCTTCTACCCGGTAAAACCGTCCAAATATTTTATCATGATATTTTTTATCAATTCCAATACCGTAATCTTTTACACTCACCGAAACTATTTTCTCTCCTGATTTCCTTATATCCACTTCTATCCTGTCTGAATCGGGAGAATATTTAATGGCATTGGTGAGAAAATTGATGAGCACCTGTCCTATCCTGTCTCTGTCTCCAAATACACTGCAACCAAAATCATGAGTTATAGTGATCTTGTGTTTGGGATGTGTATACAAAATATCCTGTACTGTTTCAATCACAAGCTCATTTAAATTAAACAGTTCGCTGTTGAGCTCAAGCTTCCCGGTCTCAATTTTTGACAGGTCAAGCAATTCGGACATCAGTCTTGTCAGCCTGGTAATTTGTTTATCAATGCTTATCAGTGATAAATTCATTAAGGCAGGCGATATGCTTTTTTCTTCGTCCTCTTTTTTATTCAACGCATCTAACAATAACTGCACATAACCTTTGATAGAAGTAACCGGTGTTTTTAATTCATGGCTGGCCATTTTAATGAAATCACTCTTCAACTTATCGGATTCATTCAGCTTTCTCAGCTCTTCCATCTGTTTAATGTTCTCGGTGATATCATGGCTGATTGTCATGACAGCGTATACTTCATCCGAAGCATCCATGAGAGGGATATGGTTATGCTCGTAATAGCTATTGGATACAGTTGATTTTGCATTATCCCTGATAATGATTTCACCATTGAAAGCTTTTAACAAATCCTGGTAAAACTCTGTACTGGATATTTCAGGATTGACATCGGTTATTTTCTTACCTATCAGATCTCCGGGATAATATTTTTGGATGACCGATTCTGCCTTTTTATTAATGGTAATGAACCGGAGATCTTTATCTATTACCGTGATAAGATCCAGTGAAGAATCGATCAACTTTTCTGTAAACTCGTTACGCTGTTCAAGTTGCTCATTGGTTTCAACCAGTTTGTCTGCAATGATCTTCTCTTTTGTGACATCCTGGCCCGTACCAATCATTTTTACAACATCACCTTCATCATTGACGATGATCTCACCACGTGAATGAAGAGTCTTGACGGTTCCATCGGGTGTAATGATGCGATGATAAAATTCATGAAAGCGCTTGTTTTTATAAAAGAACCCGATCAGTTCTTCAACATATTTTCTGTCGTCGGGGTGAATAAATGAAACAAACTTTTCATAATTGATCGCATCAGCAGGATCTGCTTCGTATATGTTGTATAAATTTTCGGACCAGCTCAATTCGTTGGTGGCTACGTTCCATTCCCAGCTTCCGAGCTGCGCAATTTCCTGGGCCTCGTTCAGCTGTTTGTTGATAGTTTTGATTTGCTCCTCTGATTTTTTTTGTTCTGTTATGTCCTGTACGGTGCCAATCACCTTTGAGACTTTTCCATCCTCCCTAAGAATTATTTTCCCTGCGCCCCTTAAAATCTTTTTTGTACCGTCTGGTAAAAAGATCGGGTACTCAATTAATGGATTGATGAATACAGGAATTTTCTTTTCTTTAAACAGTTCTTCTGCTTCGCCGATATTCTGCGTCATTCTTTCTCTTGCTCTGTCCGCATCTTCCGGCAACATTCTTTCTATGGCTTTTTCAAAACTAAGGTCAAATCTTTCTTCGCCGTAGCCATAAATGTGAAACATCTCATCGGACCATTTTACCTTGTTGCTGCTCACGGTCCATTCCCAGCTTCCTATCTGGGCAATATGATGAACGTCATTCAGCTCCCTGTTTTTACTTTCAAGTATTAATTCTGATTTTACAATTTCTGTTACATCTCTCGACATGATAATAACACCCTCTACATTTTCCTTTAAACGCAACGGAATAAAATACGTATCAACAAAAAGATCAGGTTTCGCTATCGATGTTCTTTTACCCAGGTGAACAGTTTCTCCCTGCAATGCTTTTAGTATGCTTTCGTGTTGAATTGTTCCTTCTGCGTCGGGACTTATTTCAAATAAGGTTTTCCCTTTCACATCATTCCTGTCCAGGCTTCTTGTTTCTTCAAATTTGGTATTGATGGTTATTATCCGCAGGTCCTTATCAAGTACAATGATAAATTCGACAGAAGCATCGATTACCTGTTGAAGCAGGTTCTGTGCATCGACGAGCTCAGCGGTTCGTTGATTGACCTGTTCCTCCAGCGTGCCGGAAAGGTGTTTATACTTTTCTTCGCTTTGAATGATAGCTTCTTCGGCCAGGTGTTGTTCATGAATATCCATGGACGTTCCAATAAATCCGCTGAATTGATTATTGGAAAACTGTGGCATCCCGTTATCAAGAAACCAACGATACTCGCCACTGATGGCGTTTTTCAAACGCATCTTTAATGTGTAGGGCTCATGTTGTTCAATCGATGTGTTCATGATCGATAGCACTCTATCCAGGTCAGCCGGGTGAATAAAACGTTTCCACGATAGTTCTGATATTTTGGATTCGTCAATATCGAAATAGTCGATACCGGTTTTATTCAGAAAAGTAGTTTGAAGTTTATGATCGGTCTGCCACACAAAAAGCGGGAACTCCTGGACGAGAGATCGGAATTTTTGTTCGCTTTCATTGTCTTTTTTGCGGGCCTGCATATACCGGGTAGCTTCAAATGACTGCACTACAAGGTCGGTGACATCGCCTTTTTCGTTCTTTACCGGGTAAACAATAAAATTAAAATATCGTGGCTGGTCACTACCATTACTATGGATCGAAGAGGGATATTCATTAGCAGAATACGGCTGCCCGGTTTTGTAAACCTTGTTGAAGATGTCCAATGAGCTTTCTTTAATTTCCGGCCATGCTTCTTTTAAGGTGATTCCTATTAATTCTTTTGCAGAGCGATTGAAAAGTTGTTCGTATACCGGGTTAACCAACGTATACCTGAACTCAGGTCCATGAAAAACGGCCATTGCAGCTGGCGCCTGCATGAAAAAATTTTTCATTTCAGCGGAAGAAATGTCCCGGGCTTTCAGAGATGAAGGTTTTGCAGTTAGTTGCTGCATAAGTTTTTCATTAGACGGTAAAGGAAATCCGTTCTTGCGTTTCTTTTTGTGATTATCTAAGTTAGAAAAAAGAACGTGGAAATGCCAGCTTTTCTTCAGGACTTTAACTGTGTATTTAAAAATTTCCCTGTATAGCAATGTAAAACTTATGCACTGCCGGTAATCGGAAGCTGTCAAAGGAGCGTTGCCAATTGATACAAATCATTTTGCTTTGACCCTGCCCATCGGGATCGTTGCAGGTGCGGTAATCTTTACTGCTTCGTTAAAAACATAGCGGTAAGTAACGTGTTTCCTGTTTCGTACAGCACCAATGGCCTTGTGAAGACGTATTATTTTCGGATTAAAATCACCCGCCCATCTTAATTCTATTTTTTTAAAACCCATCTTCCTTATTTTTTCAAGCGATGAAAGCATAAGCCCTGTTTCCAAACCGTATTGCTGAAATTTTGGTTTGACGCCGATCGCTATCGCATGCACCCGTGTAAGGATGCTTCTTTTCAAATACCAGGAAAAATTATTACGGCTCCTCCACTTAAATTGCAGGAGGCGAATCAAACCTGCTTTTCCATTAAATGACCGGAATATTTGATTCAGATCGGGCATCCCGGCAATAAAACCTGCGGGTTCATTTCTTACAAATGCAAAAGGAATAAGTTCCGGGATGAGCACATTCTTCATTTCCCTTGCAAATTTTTGCGCCTGTTCTTTTGTCATAGGTGTAAAACCGTCGTGGAATTGCCATGCCTCGTTATAGATTTCACGGAAGTGATCAGCATATCGAGGAAGAGATTTCATTGTGGGATGTTGAAAGCAAACATCTGTTTTACGTTGCACCCATTCAGCAATCCGGGAAAATCTTTCATCCATTGGCTTGCCGAGGTCGATTTCACTCGTGAACATTTCGTAATACACATTGAAACCATATTCCTCAAACAACCCGTGGTAATAAGGTTTATTGTAGTTAGTAGTGAACGGGACTTCAGTAAACCCTTCGGTCATCAATCCCCAGTAACGGTCGTTCTCACCAAAATTGACCGGGCCGTCAACCGCTTCAATATTTTTCGATTTCAGCCATGCAATCGCTGTGTCGAATAAAAGATGAGCGACACGGTGATCATTGATACATTCAAAAAAGCCAATACCACCGACACGCAGTGAACTATTGTTTATTTTTCTTTCGTCAATGAATGCGGCAATTCTTCCTGCAAGTTTGTCATTTTGCTGAACGACCCATCTTTCGGCCATGCCGTGAAGGAAATAAGTATTATGAGCCGGGTTAAAAATTCTATCTATTTGAATATCCAATGGACATATCCATACCGGGTCATTGTTATAAATTTCGCGGGCTACCTGCAGAAATTTCTTTTTGTCCTGCCTTGTCTTTACCTGTGTAATCTCAAAACTCATATTGCCTGGTCAGACCAGTATCTTTTCAAAGTCTTTTTGTATCCATTTATCGGGTATCCGGCTCCAGCAAAAATTTCGCAAGCCGGAAAGAAACCTGGATTCTACCTGGCCAATTTTTCCAAGCAGGTTTGACCTGTTTTGAATGGCAGTAACTCTTTTCTTTCGTGCATTGAAAAAATCTTCGAGTGATCTTGTAACAAGAACGGATGATGATAAATATTGCGATAGCAGCATGGCATCTTCCATGGCCATAGATGCTCCCTGCGCCATATTGGGTGTCATACCGTGCGCGGCATCGCCTATTAATACTATTCTATTGTTTATCCATTTGTCTAAATAGATATCACCAAGGTCGCTGTAATAAAGTTGTTTACGGTCATACAATTTATCTATAAGGGATGAAGCCACTCCGTTAAACTCTCTGAAAAGATGCTTAAAATCGTTCAGTGAAATATTTTTATATTTTTCTGAAGCCGCCATTGTATTGACAGAAGCAAAGCAGTGGGTTTGTGTTTTATTTATCGGAACAATTCCGATCCTTTTACCCCTGCCCCACATTTCTTTAATAGTATTGTGATCGGCTTCCCTATAATCATCAACGATAAAACGCCAGCAGGAATAACCTGAAAATCTTGCCGGAATATCTCCAAAGACCTGTTTTCTCACCGATGAGTTCATGCCGTCGCAACCAATAACTAGGTCATACTGTTTTTCCTGACCGTTACTGAAAGCAACCTTTACTTTTTTTTCATTATTGATAATACTTTCGAATGTAGTGTTATAATGGATAACAGAGGTCGCCAGTTTTTCGATCAGCATTTCAAGTAATAACCCTCTATGAATGGAAATTGTTTTTGCAAACACATCGTTATATCGTGAAACATTGAACGAAGAGATTCTCCTGCTGTGGCTATTCGTGATTTCAATTGAGTTGATGGCGGCCCCGAGCGATTCCAGTTTTTTCCCAAGGCCCAGTGTATTCAAGATCATAACACCATTAAATGTCAGCGTAATGCCGCCACCGGAGCAATTTGGCTCCTTCGAACGTTCTACTATTTCGACATTGAAGCCTTTTCTTTCAAGAAATAAGGCAGCTGAAAGTCCTGCGATGCCACCACCGATAATTAAAATATTTAAGGAAGAATGATCCCCTTGTCGTGTATTGTCGTTTTGCATTAATTATTTTCTTCTGTCATCACTGAATTTATATCGCCAGCCTGGAACAAAAACTTTTGGTGGACGTGAATTCTGCTTCCTACGTAACGGGTATTTCCATTGCAAGGTTTGCTGAATAAGAAGATGTGAGGCTATTTTTTATTAAAATTAAGATTTTTTGAAACCCGCTTTGATTTTATCCCGTATGATTAAACAGGAACGAAATTCATACAACTTTTATTTATTCTAACTATTATGAAAAGAAATCCAATTGTAATTGTTTTATCCGCTTGCTTTGTCTCGCTCCTGTCATTTCACTGTGGTCAAAACGAAAAGGCTGCAACTACTGATCATTCTGCCGATGAGGCAGCTATTCACAAAGCAGATAGCTTATGGTCGGTTGCTACAGGTTCTAAACAGATGAATGATTTTCTTAGCTATGTAGCAGATGATGGAATAGTTGGAGCATCCAATGCGCCGATGGCAAAGGGCAAGGGCGAGATACAGAAACTAATGGGTGGTTTTTTTGCCATTCCCGGTTTTACAGTAAAGTGGCAAGCAAACAAAATTGAAGTGGCGGGATCGGGAGATATTGGTTATTCTACCGGAACTTACCAATTAAGTTTGGATGGCCCACAGGGGAAACCTATAAACGACAATGGTAAATATCTGACTGTTTGGAAAAAGCAAACGGATGGCAGCTGGAAAGTAAGTGCAGACTTATTTAACTCTGATATTCCCCTTCCTCAACCTTCTCAACAATGATCTAAAATTTTTATAATATAAGTGAATAAAATGGCTGGGCCATGGTGACCGGGTCTCCGAAGACCTATTTATTAATGGCTTATGCAATTTTTTGTAACTTTCGTTTTCGGTTGCTCATGAAATGGAAGTTACTTACATTACTCGTCCTCGTTGTAACAGCTTTTGTTGTTATCAGTTCATGCTTTAATAAAAAAGGCAGTGATAAATTGCCGGATAAGATCAGCTTCAACTTTCACATCCGGCCAATACTTTCTGACAAATGTTTTAAGTGCCACGGCCCGGACGCTAATAAACGCCAGGCGCAGCTGCGACTTGACATTGCCGATAGCGCTTTTGCTCCATTAAAAGAAACCAAAGGTGCTTTTGCTCTCGTGGCGGGGAAACCAGGGGAATCCGAATTATTTAAACGCATTTCTTCTACCGATACATCTTATATGATGCCGGTACCTGAGTCGCATCTCGGGGCATTGAGTGAATATGAGGTCAAACTTTTTAAAAAATGGATCGAACAGGGAGCGCATTATGAAACTCATTGGGCATTTACTCCTCCGCAAAAAGCAGAATTACCAAAGGTCAGCGATAAGGACTGGGTAAAAAATGAAATTGATTATTTCGTTTTACAAAAACTGGATGAAAAAGATTTGTCCCCAAATGAAGAGGCCGATAAAGAAAGATTGCTGAAAAGAGCTTCTCTTGATCTTACGGGTTTGCCACCTTCCCTTGAATTGATAGACAAGTTCTTAAATGATAAATCAGCGAATGCTTATGAAAAAGCGGTAGATGAATTGATGAGCATGCCACAGTACGGTGAAAAGATGGCGGTGCATTGGCTGGATGTGGCACGATATGCAGATAGCTACGGGTACCAGGATGATAATATACGGACCCAGTGGCCGTGGCGGGATTGGGTGATACATGCTTTTAATAAAAACATCCCTTACGATGAATTTATTAAATGGCAGATTGCGGGAGACATGTTGCCCAATGCATCAAAGGAACAAATACTGGCTACCGGTTTTTTCCGCAATCACAAATACACAGAGGAAGGTGGTGTGATTGATGAAGAATACAGAGTAGAATATCTCGTTGACAAAACCAAAACATACGGCAAAGGAATTCTCGGGTTGACAATTGAATGTGCCCAGTGTCACGATCACAAATATGACCCGTTCAAGCAAAAAGATTATTATTCGTTGCTGGCCTTCTTTAACAATACAAAAGAAATAGGCTACGAAGGGGACGTGACGCAATCAAAACCTGCAAAGAATCCAAAGGTTTCGATCAGTGATGAAGAGGTACGAACCGTTCTTTCATTCATCAATAAAAAAGATACAGGTGACATGACGGTGTCGGTGATGGGAGAAAGAGATACGCTTCGTAAGACTTTTATTTTAAGTCGTGGTGTTTATAATATGCCAACTACAGAAGTACAGGCTGAAGCAATACCTGCAGTAATGAAATTCGAGGAAAATAAATTTCCACGGAACAGGCTTGGCCTGGCTGAATGGACGATCGATAAAAAAAATCCACTGACAGCAAGAGTGTTTGTGAACCAGCTTTGGCAGGAATTATTTGGAAGAGGTTTGGTAAAAACAACCGGTGATTTTGGAATGCAAGGCGAATTGCCTTCCCATCCTGAATTACTGGATTGGCTGGCTGTTGATTTTATGGAAAACGGTTGGGATATTAAAAAGCTGGTTAAAAAGATTTTGCTGTCAGCTACGTATCGTCAATCGGCAAAAGCAACGGATAATAAGTTGAAAGAAGATCCTGAGAATATTTATTTGTCGCATGCACCAAGAATGAGATTGAATGCAGAGTTTGTAAGAGATGTGGTGTTATCCAGTAGTGGATTATTGAACAAAACGATCGGCGGTCCAAGTGTAAAGCCTTACCAGCCAAAAGGACTTTGGGAAGCCGCCACTTCGGGCCGTGGAGTATTGGCTACGTATAAACAGGATCAAGGTGATGCCTTGTATCGTCGGGGCATGTATACATTCATAAAGTTGACCGTACCTCCCCCATCGATGATTATGTTTGACGCAAGCAATCGTGATCAATGTGAGGTCAAACGATCAAAAACAAACACACCACTCCAGGCATTGATCATGATGAATGATCCGACAGTGCTGGAAGCATCAAGAGTATTGTCGCAAAAACTAGTGAGCGAATCATCATCGACAGAAGAAAAGATCAGTAAAGCATTTCGTTTGATCATTTGCAGAAAAACTTCTGAGAAAGAATTATCTCTTTTAAAAAAATATTATGACGAACAATTGCAGTTGTTTCAGCAAAAAAAGCTGGATGCATTGAAGACATTAAAAGAGGGCGAGTATCCATTGAATGAAAAAATTGATTTGAATAAATCGGCTGCCATGATGAAGGTGGTGAATACAATTTATAATATGGAGGAGGCGATTGTGAAATAGCTGCTAGCTGTAAGCTATTAGCTTTAAGCCCAGAACGCAGTTGTGAAATATAAATAAAAGGGTTTTAGCTTATAGCTTGCAGCTAATAGCTTAAAGCTTAAAAAATATGCAAAAAGAAATTCTTGAAAGAGGCTTGAACATTAACCGCCGGCGGTTCTTATCAAGATTAAGTCTTGGTATTGGAAGCGCCGCGTTAGGTTCACTATTGATTCCAGATCTGTTCGGTGGAAGCAGCGAAGAAGAATTTGCCATGACCGGCCTTCCGCATTTTGCACCGAAAGCAAAACGGATCATTTATTTATTCCAGAATGGTGCACCATCACAACTGGACCTCTTCGATTATAAACCGAAGCTGAATGAAATGTTTGGCCAGGACCTGCCTGCCTCCATAAGAATGGGACAACGGCTCACGGGTATGACAGCTGATCAGAAAAAATTTCCGTTGGCGGGCTCTTATTTTAGATTCAATCAATATGGTCAGCACGGGACATGGTTCAGTGAATTGCTTCCCAATATTGCTTCTATAGCCGATGATCTTTGCGTTATTAAAACGTTGCATACTGAAGCTATCAATCATGATCCGGCATTGACATTTTTTCAAACAGGCGCACAAGTGGGTAATCGCCCGAGTATGGGTGCATGGTTGAGTTATGGTTTGGGTAGTGAGAATAAAAACCTGCCGGCGTTTTGTGTATTGCTTTCAAAGGGAAAAGGAAACGGACAGGGTGTTTATTCAAAACTGTGGACGAATGGTTTCCTGGATTCTTATCACCAGGGTGTGCAATTCAGCAGTGGTGAAAATCCCGTTTTGTATTTGAATAACCCGGAAGGAATAGATAAAGGTGAAAGAAGAAAGATGCTGGATAATTTGTCTGCATTGAATGAGGAGTCATATAAAGAATTTGGAGACCCCGAGATCCATACAAAGATCCAGCAATACGAAATGGCGTATCGTATGCAAACGGCTGTACCAGAGATAACGGATATGAGTAAGGAGCCGGAAAGCATCATTAAACTATACGGTCCTGATTGTTTGGTGCCGGGCACTTACGCGGCTAATTGTTTACTGGCACGCAAACTTTCCGAGAATGGAGTTCGTTTTGTTCAATTATATCACCAGGGATGGGATGGACATGGAAATCTGCCGGGGGAAATTCGGGGTCAATGTATGGATACGGACCGTGCAAGCGCTGGCTTGATCACTGACTTGAAACAACGGGGACTGCTGGATGAAACACTGGTGATATGGGGTGGTGAGTTTGGAAGAACTAACTATTGCCAGGGCGAACTGAAAAAAGATAATTATGGAAGAGATCATCATCCAAGGTGTTTTACTGTGTGGATGGCAGGTGGTGGTGTGAAACCCGGAGTATATGGTGAAACAGATGAGTTCGGATATAATATTGCAGAGAATCCCGTGCATGTTCATAATTTTCATGCAACGATCCTTCACCTGATGGGATTGAATCATGAACAGCTTACGTATAAACATCTTGGCCGTCGTTACAGGCTGACGGATGTTTTTGGTGAGGTAGTGAAAGGTTTAATAGCGTAGTATAAGGGAATGGAACACGGATAACACAGATCAAACGGATGATCACTGATAATGTCCGTTTAAATCCATCAAATCCGTGTTATCCGTGTTTCTATATTTTTTATCTGATACTAATAAAACAACGGAATGAAACGAAAAGATTTTATACAACAATCATCATTGGCCGCAACGGGCTTGCTATTCTCCTCTCCTCTTTTGAAAGAAGGTCGCAAAGAAGATGTCATTCTCGGCCACGGTAAGAAACGTTACCGCATCAATACCAAATGGAGTAAGGCAGATGCGATGCAATATCCTGTCAAGGACTGCCATGAAATGATACAGGATAAAAAAGGAAGGATCATATTGCTTACCAACGAAACAAAGAACAATGTTCTTATCTATGACAGGTCAGGTAAACTGTTGAGCTCCTGGGGCACTGAGTATCCAGGGGCACATGGCTTGACATTATTCAATGAAAACGGCGAAGATGTATTATTCATTTGCGACAATAATTTACACCAGGTCATTAAAACAACGATTGATGGCAAGGTGCTGATGAAATTAGATTATCCGAAGGAAACCGGGCAATACACGAAGCCTGAGGAGTATGTTCCCACAGAAACAGCGATTGCTGCCAACGGCGATATTTATGTGGCGGATGGCTATGGAAAGGATTTTATTATTCAATACAATCATAAAGGAGAATATATCCGGCATTTTGGCGGAAGAGGAACAGAAGAAAAATATCTGAAGAATGCTCATGGCGTTTGCATTGATACAAGAGATAAAAAGAAACCGGTATTGATCGTTACTTCAAGAGAACAAAATTGTTTTAAACGATATAGCCTTTCTGGTGAATATATCGACACTATTTCCCTGCCGGGGGCATGGGTTTGCCGGCCTGTAATTAAGGGCGATTATTTATATGCCGCTGTACTCCAAAGTCAGAATAATTTGTGGAAGCAATCGGGGTTTGTAACTATTCTCGATAAGAACAATAAATGTATTTCCAATCTTGCCGGTAGTGAACCTGTTTATAAAGATGGCAAGCCGGAAGAAATGTTTCAAACGAATAAGATATTTCAATATCCGCATGATGTGTGTATTGACAGTGATGAAAACCTTTATGTGGCGCAATGGAACTCGGGAAAAGAATATCCTTACAAGTTAGAACCTGTCGCATAAAAAAATTATCTTCCTCTTTTTTGAACCGAACCAAAAACATACTATTCAATATAGCGTTAGCCGTTAACTGCCTGCTTGTTTTTCTATTGTTGTTTGAAAGCCGGATCGTATTACCTGCCTGGTTGCAGGTAGCAGGTCGCATGCATCCAATGATACTCCACTTTCCTATTGTATTAATTGTATTGTATGCATTGTATGTCATGTTTGCCCAAAAAAGAATTTTACCAAAGGAAACAGCGGTGCAGATTGGTGAATGGTTATTGATGCTGGCTGCCTTCACTTCTGCGATCACTGCACTGATGGGTTTGTTTCTCTCGAGGGAAGAAGGTTATGATACGGAAGCATTGAAATGGCATAAGTGGAGTGGAATTGTTGTTTCGCTGATCATGTTGTCGTGGTACTATTTCAGAAATAGTTTGAGTAAAACAACGGCTGGTACAGTTACTGCCACTATTGTTTCTTTCGCCATAATTATTTTTACAGGTCACCAGGGCGCTGGGATCACACACGGGCAAAATTTTTTATTAGCACCTATGCTGCCGGAAAAGAAACAGCAACAAGTTTTGCTGGAAGATGCCCAGGTATTTACAGACATGGTGAAGCCAATACTGGAAGCAAAATGCATGAGCTGTCACAATAGTAAAAAAGCAAAGGGTGAGTTAGTCATGGAAACGAAAGAGCTTTTGTTGAAAGGCGGCAAGTCGGGAAAATTATGGGACAGCACCGAGGCGGACTTTGGCTTAATGATGAAAAGAATTCATCTGCCATTGGAGACAAAGAAACATATGCCACCGCAGGGCAAACCGCAATTGACAGAAGAGGAAATTGCTATCTTAAGTAATTGGATAAAAACCGGTGCTGATTTTGACATGAAAGTGGCGCAACTGGATGCGAACAATGAGTTGAAAAAAATAGCCGACAGAATTTTTACAACAATTGAAACAGATGACTATGATTTTGCTGCTGCGGATGAAAGCAAAGTTCAATCATTAAATAACAACTACCGGACGGTTTATCCATTGGCAACAGGGTCTCCTGCGTTGGCGGCCGAGTTTTACGGGGCGTCGCAGTTTACGTCTGAAGGACTCAACGAACTGCTGGCAATAAAGCACCAACTTGTTTCACTCAACCTGAATAAGATGCCGGTGAAAGACGAAGACTTAAAAATAATCGGCCAGTTTAGTCATCTAAGAAAACTGAATCTTTCATTTACCAATATTACCGGCGGAACTATTAAAGACTTAGGTGTATTGAAAGAGCTAAAGCAATTGTCTTTGTCCGGAACGACAATAAAAGCAGCGGCATTAAAGGATATTTCATCAATGAAAGAGTTAACCAAGCTTTTTGCCTGGAGCACTCCATTGACAAGTGATGACGTTAAGCAATTGCGGCAGGAGAATAAAAACCTTATGATCGAAACAGGATTTTATGGCGACACGCTCACCTTAAAACTTACGCCACCTGTTTTGGAAAACGAACAGCAAATAGTCATTCAACCTGCGTTGCTTCAACTGAAGCATTATATTAAAGGTGCTGTAATCAGGTATACATTGGATGGAACAATTCCGGATAGTTTGCAATCGCCGGTATATAATGAAAAGGTGCTGATAAGTGGCGATGCTCATTTAAAAGCCAGGGCGTTTAAGCCGGGTTGGTACAGTAGCGACTCGGTAGAGGCTTTTTTCTATGGTGCTAAATACAAACCTGATTCGTTAATTCATTTGTTGCCACCAGATCCCCAATACAGGGATGAGAAAGGAAAAATATTAATTGATCTTGTAAAAGGTGATAATAATTTTCGTAATGGCAAATGGGTCGGGTTCCGGATGAACAGTATGGAAGCGCTGCTGGTTTTTAACAACCCGGTTGAAGCGTCTTCGGTTACCTTAAGTTCTTTGGTTGATGTCAATTCTTATCTCATGCCACCTCTGTCAATTGAAGTATGGGGTGGAGATGATGCAGGACATTTAAAGCTGTTGGGACGAATAGCACCGGAACAACCATCAAAAGCACAACCAGCTTATCAAAAGCGATTCGAAGTAAAATTTTCTGCTATCACTGTAAAATATTTGAAATTGATCGTGAATCCCGTTCAAAAACTTCCGAAGTGGCATCCGGGCAAGGGACAAAAAGGATGGGTTTTTGCTGATGAAATAATTGTGAATTAAAAAATAGCTTCTGTATTGCCGCCGGTCATGTTCCCTGGATCATTATTTGAATTCTTTCGGTACTTTTAGCAAACCTGTACGGTCTTCAAAAACATTAAATCATTTTTTATGAAACAAAAACTGCTATTGGCAGCATCTTTTCTGCTCGCCGTTTTATTTACTTGTGCACAGGAATATAAAAATCTGTCATTTTCCCCCGTACAGCCAAAGCCGGGTGAAGTGATAAAGTTTGAATATTCTCCTTCGGGTACAACACTGGGAGAAGAAAAAAATTTCGAGGCAGTTGCTTACATATATGATGGCCAGGTAAGAGCACAGGAAGTATGGCTCAATTCCGACGACAATAAATGGAAAGGTGAGATCAGCACAAACGATTCTACCAAAGTTGTCTATGTTGTTTTCAAGAAAGATAAGCTGGTTGATAATAACCGGGAACAGGGTTATTCATTACTGATGTATAAAAATGGTCAACCAGTAAAAGGCGCTTATGCTGCGAAGGCTGATGTGAACAGTGCATGGGGACCATTCCTGATGCAAATGAAAACAGAACCAAAAGATAATCTAGCGTTATATGATCAGGAACTGAAACGTGATCCTTCTCTCAAATCAAAATCGCTTGTGTCATATGCTATGCTTCTCGCGGCAGCAGATAAGGCAACAGCAAAGGATAAGATCAAACCCATGATAGATGAAGTAAAAGCAAAAAAGAATAAAACAGAAAGCGATTACCAGAATATCATGTGGGCTTACCGCCGTTTAGGTGATAAGGAAACTTTTGAAAAGATGAAAGCAGAGATTGTGAAAATGTATCCTAAAGGGACACAAGTAAAAAATAATAAAGAAGATGCATTTTACAACGAAAGCGATTTGAAAAAGAAAGAGGCCATATTAAATGACTATATAAAAAGTTATCCGGCAAAGACTGACATCGAAAAAAAGAATCTTGAAAACTTTTACCGAACAATGGCTTCGGCAGCAGCGAATAAAAAGGAATGGGGCATATTCAAAAAATATGAAGCAATGATCTCCAGTAAAGGAAGTCTTGCAGGAGTGTATAATAATATCGCATGGTCACTTTCAGGAGAAAGCATAGAAGCTGAAGCGCCGGAAATAGCCAAAGCAAAAGAACTTTCTGCAAAATCTTTGGAATATGTGAAAGCTTCTATGGAAAATCTTGCCGATAAACCCACTTACTATACGGCGAAGGAGTATAAAAAGAATATGGAATACTCTCTCGGCATGTATGGCGATACCTACGCATTGATATTATGGAAATCAGGTGAACAGGAAGAAGCATATAAGCAACAGGAAGCAGCAATAAAGAGTATGAATTATGGAGATGCAGAAGCCAATGAACGTTTTATTGTTTTTAAAGAAAAAGTAAAGGGCGTAGAATCAGTAAAGGACGATGTTGAAAAATATATTAAGGAAGGAAAGTCATCTCCGAAATTAAAGGACATGCTTAAAAAATCCTATCTCGCAGGCGGCCATACCGAAGCAGAATTCAGCAGCTATTTTGACGGGTTGCAAAAAGAATATATCGTTAAGCTCAAAGAAGAGTTGATGAAAAAGATGATCAATGAAGCGGCGCCCAAATTTGCATTGAAAGATCTTTCAGGCAATACGGTTTCTTTGGATGATCTGAAAGGAAAAGTGGTAGTAGTTGACTTTTGGGCAACCTGGTGTGGTCCGTGCAAAGCATCGTTCCCGGGAATGCAAATAGCTTTGAATAAATACAAGAATGATCCCGATGTAAAATTTGTCTTTGTAGATACATGGGAAAGCAAAAAGCCTGATGAAATGCAGAAGAGCGCTGACCAGTTCATCACAAAGAGCAAATATGATTTTCATGTATTGCTTGACACAGAAGATAAGGTGGTTGGAAGCTATGCTGTAGAAGGTATACCAACAAAGTTTGTTATTGATACGCAAAGCATGATCCGTTTCAAAGCAGTAGGCTATGATGGGAGCGCCGACAAATTGGTTGATGAAATATCTATTATGGTTGATGCATTGAAACCTGGTAGTGCAAATGGAGAAAAGAAAGGTTTTTAATAAATAACATCTTATAAAAAAAGTGTCCCGTCAAAAGCGGGACATTTTTTTTATCCCGGTTTGACAGCCGGATCCTGTTTTTTGAATTCTTTTAATTTATCGCTGATATAAAGTATCATGTCATCCCTATCCGTCTTTCTGCAAAATGAATAAGACGGACGATAGCGGTACATGAACAACGAAAGCGAATCGCCGTGCAGGCTGGTCAGTCTTTCTACCCATTCTACAGGAAAGGAACGATCAATATAATCTTCCTGCTCCTGTTTGAGCAATTTCTTTTTTAACTGGCGTTTTTGCCGGGCCTTGCTGGAAAAAAAACTAAAAGGGCTCAGCACAATGCCCGCTCCATTGGAGGGAGTATTATGCCCGGTGACGCCGGGTTGTTTCTTAAAAACATCTGCATAGAACAGCCGCCGTGCAAGCGAATCAGCCTTGTAACTGCTGATTACTTTTACAGCGCCTAATGAAATAACCTGTTTGCGCAGCGTCACATTATAATCTGTAAGCAGTGAAGAAAAATCTACTACGACAGTATCCCTGGCAAAACCTGTCATTGTAAAAAGTACCATCTCCCCTTCTTCGGCAAGAATGGAATAACTCCCATCTGGGCCTGAACGTACAGATTGTTTTGTTTTTAAATTAAGAACATTAACCCTGGGGATCACCGAGTCAGTTTCTGCATCATAAATTTTTCCTTTTAAAAGAGATTGAGAACCGGCATTGAGGCTGAAGAAAGAAAATAAGATAGTAATGAAGCGCAGCCGGATAGTCATTGCTAAAAATAAGCAGGCATGATTCAATCACGCGGCTGAAATCGAAAAATGTTTGTTAAATCAGGTAACTGTAAGGTGAAAGAAATCATTACCTGAAGGAAGAAGAAAAATATTGAACCACATACATAGGAACATAAGGTCTCACCTAGAAATCTATGTGTTTTTCCTACTGTGCTCTATGTGCCTCCTATGTGGTTCAATCACTAAATTGTTATAGGAATGTTCTTAAAACCCATTCAAAATCCCCAACCCTTCATGATCTTTAAATCTTCTTCTACACATTCCAACGGAGTTTTTCCCTGGTATGATTCCTGTTCGATGATAAAATGAATGGTGCCACCCGATTTCCTCGCCAACTGGAGCACATCTTTTACAGGAACAATGCCTTTTCCCAATAAAGTGCTTTCATATTTTTCATTGCCTGCAGCAGCTTTTATTTCATCTTTTACATGCATGGATTGAAACCTGCCGGGCCATTTCTTCATTACCTCTAATGCGGTTGCTCCACCATTGTATAAGTTGCCAATGTCCAGTTGATGAATCACGAGGTCTTTATCAGTGTTTTGCATAATGATATCATGAAGAGTCATGTCTTTGATCTTTTCACTGAATTCAAAATCATGATTGTGATAACCGAATTTCATTCCTGATTTCTGGCAGAGAGCACCACTTTTATTAAATACTTCCATAAATCGTTTCAGTTCATCGCCATCTTTACGAAGATTTGAATCGAGCGATGGGCTGATCACATATAGCTGTCCCAGCACAGCGGCATCTTCCACCGTATATTTCCATGAATCAGCAAAATCTTTTGTTTTGTCATCCCAATGATCTTTACGCATAACGGTATGACCGCTCGGCATCTTCAACCCAAGATCATCAAGGATCTTTTTGAAATCTTTGGCAGCATAACCATAAAATTTCCGGTCAACATAGTTTGCATGCTCCACATGTTTATATCCCATGCCTGCCAGTCGTTTTAAGGTAGAAAGCGGATCTGTCTTCATATCATCTCTTACGGAATATAATTGAAGACCGGTGAGCTCTTTGGATTGGTTTGCTGCAAACAGATCATTGGAAAGCAAAGTAGCTCCCGCTATAGTGAAAGCAGATTTTTTGATAAAAGCTCTTCTTGATTCAGGCATAGCAATTTTTTTTTAAATGGATAGTTAAAACCCGGAGCAATCTACATAATTTTTCAAAGCTATGAACTCAGCCACATGGCTATTTCTTCTCATATCTTTGTAAGATGATATTTTACCGGATCATTTTATGTTTTTGTTTGCTCACTTCGGTTCAATTCACCTCGGCCCAGGTAAAAGTGAAACCTTTTCCTGTCATCTTTGATAGTGATATGGGTCCCGACTATGACGATGTCGGAGCAATAACTTTATTACACGCCTACGCAGATAGCGGCTTTGTCAAAATACTGGCGACTGTAGCCAGCACAAAGTATGAAGGCGTTGCCTCGGTATTTAATGTCTTCAACACTTATTTTAAAAGACCGGGCATATTAATTGGTGTGCCAAAAGGAAAAGCTTCTGAGCTAAAAGATAATCAACATTGGACAGATAGCGTTTTGGTAAAATATCCTCATAGCATAAAAACAAATAGCGAAGTACCGGATGCAATAGAGATTTATCGGAAAGTGCTTGCATTGCAGACCGACAGAAGTGTAACAATTGTTACAGTTGGGTTTCTAACCAATCTTTCAAACTTATTACAATCACAGCCGGATAAATATTCAAAGCTTGATGGAAAAGAGTTGGTCAAACAAAAAGTAAAACAACTGGTTTGTATGGCTGGAAAGTTTCCGTCTGGCAGCGAATTCAATGTGAGAATTGATGGAGCAGCTTCTCAATACACTTTTTCAAACTGGCCTACACCGATTTTATTCAGTGGAGTAGAAATAGGATTCAGGGTAAAAACAGGATTGCCGCTCATACACAATGACGCTATTGCTAACAGCCCTGTAAAAGATGTATTTCGCATCTGTATTCCATTGAGTAAACAAGATAGCGCCGGCCGGATGAGCTGGGATGAAACGGCTGTATTAATTGCCGTGAAAGGATATAAACCATGGTACAACATAGTATCGGGTAAAATGATAGTGGCGGCAGATGGAAGTAATACCTGGACAAGTGAATCTTCAACTCATAGTTATATTATCGAAAATGAGTCACCGGCTGCGGTAGAGCAGCTTATTAATAAGCTCATCATGCATCAACCGGCTACGAGACCTAACTAAAGTTTTATCTATAACTTTATACCAGCAGCGACAGCCTTTATCAAACCTGCCTGTGAGATAAACCATGAGCAAGCCTATCACCCAGGATGATATCATCTATTTTATAGTAACAGATCGTTTCTTTGGAAGAAACAAACGGGACTCTTTCCAGCACATTGGGATCCTAAGCTTAGAATTCCACGTGGACAAGTTGTCG